>Ga0209514_10006003_pt1 | contig 15133 bp, 14 predicted proteins | sample Subgrocontami58m_FD_187452 | JGI IMG/M metagenome (GOLD analysis project Ga0209514, IMG submission 187452) | Subsurface groundwater microbial communities from S. Glens Falls, New York, USA - GMW37 contaminated, 5.8 m (SPAdes) (version 3) | ecosystem: Environmental > Aquatic > Deep subsurface >...
TTGCATCGCAGCGCTATCTTATATCAGCGCCGCGGCCCAGGAAGCACAAAGCCGCCGTGCGGGCATCGCATGACGGCTTTTCGCGGAGCCCTGGACCCGGGCGGCAGGCGTTACAGCGAGCGCATCAGCGCGGTGGTGCATACCAGCATCACCGCGTCGGGGAAGAGGCCGAATCCCGCCACGGCAAGGCCGTTGAGCGAGAGCAGCACGCGCAGGTCGAGCCCGGCGGTGATCGGCGCGGCGTCGACCGGCGCGTCGAAGTACATCAGCTTGACCACGCGCAGGTAGTAGAAGGCGCCGATCAGCGAGAACATCACGGCGATCACGGCCACCGCCGTGTAGCCCGCCTTGATGGCCGCCAGCAGCACGGCGAACTTGGCGAAGAAGCCGATGAAGAACGGAATGCCGGCCATCGAGAACATCAGGATCAGCATCATCGCGGCGAACCACGGGCTGCGCTTGTTGAGGCCCTTGAAGTCTTCCAGGTTCTCGGCTTCGTAGCCGGCGCGCGACAGCAGCAGCACCATGCCGAAGGCACCCAGCGACATCAGCACGTAAGCCACGGTGTAATACAGCGCGGAACTGTAGGCATTGACCGCGGTGAATGGATCGACCTTGCCGCCGACCAGGCCCGACATCAGGCCCAGCACCATGTAGCCCATGTGCGAGATCGCCGAGTAGGCCAGCATGCGCTTGATGTTGGTCTGGGCGATGGCGGCCAGGTTGCCGAGACCGATCGAGAGCACGGCCATCACCAGCAGCATCTTCTGCCAGTCCGCCGCCAGCCCGAACAGGCCATAGACCAGCAGGCGCAGGGCCATGGCGAAGGCCGCCAGCTTGGGCGCCGAGCCGATGAACATGGTCACCGCGGTGGGCGCGCCATGATAGACATCGGGAATCCACATGTGGAACGGCACCAGGCCGAGCTTGAAGGCAACGCCAGCGACGAGGAACACCAGGCCGAAGACCAGCACGGTCTTGTCCGACTGGCCCTGGTACAGCGCCTGCGCCACGCCGCCGATTTCGAGGCTGCCGGTGGCGCCGTAGATCATCGACATGCCATAGAGCAGCAGGCCCGAGGCCAGCGCGCCGAGCACGAAATACTTCATCGCCGCCTCGGTGCCGCGCGTCGATTCGCGGTCGATCGCGACCAGGCCGTAGAGCGAGAGCGACATCAGTTCCAGGCCGAGGTACATGGTGAGGAAGCTGGCGGCCGAGATCATGATCATCATGCCCAGCGTGGCGTACAGCACCAGCACGTAGAACTCGCCCTTGTCGAGGCCGCGGTCGGCCAGGTATTGCCGGCCGTAGACCAGCATCATGAACACCGCGAGGTAGGTCATGAGCTTGAGGAAGTCGGCCAGCAGGTCGTCGACGAACATGTTGCTGAAGGTCAGCGTGGTCTGTCCGTCGGAGGTGACCAGGGTGATCGCCGCGGCGCCGAGCAGGCCGACCGCGGTCAGCATCGCGGCCATCCAGCGGTGGGTGGTGCCGAACACCAGGTCGACGAACAGCACCAGGAAGGACATCAGCAGGAGAAATATCTCCGGTGCCGCCGGGTACAGGTCGGGCATCACGAAATTATTCAGCATCGGTGTTCTCGTGTCCGCTCGTCAGAGCTTGCTCGCCGCAACGTGCTTGAGCAGGTTATCCACCGAGGCGTGCATCACTTCGGTGAAGGGGAAGGGGTAGAGGCCCATGGCCAGCACGCAGACCGCCAGCAGGCCAAGCACCAGGAATTCGCGGTTGTTGATATCGCTCAGCTCGGCGACGTGCGGGTTGCCGACCGCGCCGTAGACCACCCGCTTGACCATCCACAGGGTGTAGGCGGCGCCCAGGATCAGGGTCGTCGCGGCGGCGAAGCCGAGCCAGAAGTTGGCCTTGATCGCGCCGAGGATGACCATGAACTCGCCGACGAAGCCGGAGGTGGCGGGCAGGCCGGAATTGGACATGGCGAAGAAGACGAACAGCGCGGCGAACTTCGGCATGGTATGCACCACGCCGCCGTAGTCGGCGATCATGCGCGAATGCATGCGGTCGTACATGACGCCGACGCAGAGGAACATGGCGGCCGAGATGAAGCCGTGGGAGATCATCTGCACCAGCGCGCCTTCGACGCCGATCTGGTTGAAGATGAAAAAGCCCAGGGTGACGAAGCCCATGTGCGAGATCGACGAGTAGGCGATCAGCTTCTTCATGTCGGTCTGCACCAGCGCGACGAAGCCGATATAGACCACTGCGATCAGCGACAGCGCGATCATCAGCGGCGCCAGGTGATGGCTGGCGTCGGGCACGATGGGCAGCGAGAACCGCACGAAACCGTAGGCGCCGAGCTTCAGCGCGATCGCGGCCAGCACCACCGAACCGCCGGTGGGCGCCTCGACGTGGGCGTCGGGCAACCAGGTATGCACCGGCCACATCGGCACCTTGACCGCGAAGGAGACCAGGAAGGCGATGAAGATCAGGATCTGCGGCGCCATGCCGATGCGCAGTTGGTGCCAGTCGAGGATGTTGAAGCTGCCGCCCGATTCGAGGAACAGCCAGATCAGCGCAACCAGCATCAGCAGCGAGCCGAGCAGCGTGTAGAGGAAGAACTTGATCGCGGCATAGACCCGGTTGGGCCCGCCCCAGACGCCGATGATGATGTACATCGGGATCAGCGAGGCCTCGAAGAAGACGTAGAACAGCACGCCGTCGAGCGCGCTGAAAATGCCGTTCATCAGGCCCGACATGACCAGGAAGGCGCCCATGTACTGCGCCTGCTTTTCTTCGATGACTTGCCAGCCGGCCAGCACCACCAGCACGGTGATCAGGCTGTTCAACAGGATGAAGGGCATCGAGATGCCGTCCACCCCGAGCAGGTACTGCACATTGAAGCGGCTGATCCAGGGTGCCTGCTCGACGAACTGCATGCCGGCGAGCTTGGGATCGAATCCGGTGTAGAGCGGAATGGTGACGAGGAAGCCGACCAGCGCAACCGCCAGAGACAGCCAGCGCACCACGCAACGGCGCTCGGAGCCGGCCCAGAACACCGGCAGCGCGCCCAGTATGGGAACCCAGATTGCGATACTCAGGAGGTGCGAATTCATCGGTTTTTCATTCCATCGGGCCGGTGCGCGCTAGCGTCAGACCCTCCAAAGCGAGAGGAAGGCGACAACGCCAAATATCATGGCCAGGGCATAGCGGTAGATGCGACCGGACTGGATCATGCCGACCAGCCCGGAGAACCAGCCCACGGCACCCGCCGAGCCATTGACCATGACGCCGTCGATCAGCATCTCGTCGCCACCCTTCCACAGGCCGCGGCCGAGCAGGCGGGCGCCGCCGGCGAAGAACCAGTCGTTGAAGCGGTCGAAGCCGTATTTCTCTTCGAGGATCATGGCGGGGAAGGCCAGCTTCTGCTTTATCACGGCCGGCAGGTCGGGACGGGCGATATACAGATACCAGGCCGTCGCGGCACCCGAGATCGCGAGCCAGAAGGGCAGCGTGGTGACACCGTGGGCCATCATGCCGAACACACCGTGGAACTCGTGCGCCATGGTGGCCATGCCCTTGTGCACCTCGGCAATGGTGATCGCGTTGCCGAACCAGTTGCCGTAGAGGATGGTGCCGATCAGCCAGCCCGAGGCAATCGCCGGGATGGCCAGCAGGATCAGCGGCAGAGTGACCACTTTGGGCGATTCGTGCGGCTCGACGGAACCGTGATGGCCGTGGTCGTTGTGATCGTCATGGTGCGCCTCGTGGCCGTGACCGTGGTCTTCGTGGGCGTGACGGAAGCGCTCTTCGCCGTGGAAGGTGAAGAAGATCAGGCGGAAGGAATACAGGCCACCGACGAAGACCGCGGCCAGCGCGCAGAAATAGGCAAAACCGGCGCCCGGCACCTGGGCGAAATGCACCGCCTCGATGATGGAATCCTTGGAGAAGAAGCCGGCGAAGGGCGGCAGGCCGGCATTCGCAATCGCGCCGATCAGCATCGTCGCGTAGGTGATCGGCATGTACTTGCGCAGGCCGCCCATCTTGCGCATGTCCTGCTCGTGGTGCATGGCGATGATCACCGAACCGGCGCCGAGGAACAGCACGGCCTTGAAGAAGGCGTGGGTCATCAGGTGGAAGATCGCCACCGAATAGGCCGAGGCGCCCAGCGCCATGGTCATGTAGCCGAGCTGTGAGAGTGTCGAGTAGGCGACGACGCGCTTGACGTCGGTCTGCACGATGGCGATCAGCGCCATGGACAGCGTGGTGATGGCGCCGATGACGATGACGAAGGACAGCGCCGTGTCCGACAGTTCGAACAGCGGCGACATGCGCGAGACCATGAAGATGCCGGCCGTGACCATGGTCGCGGCATGGATCAGGGCGGAGATCGGGGTCGGGCCTTCCATCGAATCGGGCAGCCAGACATGCAGCGGGAACTGCGCCGACTTGCCCATGGCGCCGATGAACAGGCAGATGCAGATCGCGGTGACCAGCGGCCAGCCGGTGACGGCCTCGGTCATCGTAGCGAGTTCCTTGCCCTTGGCGAACACCGTGGCATAGTCGAGGCTGCCGGCGTAGGCGGCGACCAGGCCGATGCCCAGCAGGAAGCCGAAGTCGCCGACGCGGTTGACCAGGAAGGCCTTGAGGTTGGCGTAGATCGCCGTCTCGCGCACGGACCAGAAGCCGATCAGCAGGTAGGAGACGAGGCCCACCGCCTCCCAGCCGAAGAACAGTTGGACGAAGTTGTTGCTCATGACGAGCATCAGCATCGAGAAGGTAAACAGCGAGATGTAGCTGAAGAAACGCTGGTAGCTGTGGGTGCCGGCCTTGCTGCCGGCGGGCCAGTTATCCTCGTCGTGCGCCATGTAACCGATGGTATAGATGTGCACCATCAGCGAAACGAAAGTGACGACCAGCATCATCAGCACGGTCAACTGGTCGATCAGGAAGCCGACTTCGAGCTTGAGCCCGCCCGATTCCATCCAGGTATAGACGGCGCCGTTGAAGACATGGCCGGCCTGCACGTCCTGGAAGATGATCACCGAGAGGACGAAGGAGATCGCCACGCCGACCGAAGTGATCGTGTGTGCGCCGGCACGGCCCAGAAGCCTGGCGAAGAAGCCGGCGAGGATGGCGCCGGCCAGCGGAGCCAGGGGAACGAGGAGATAAAGTGTCTTCATGCCCGTTAGCCCTTCAGACTGTCGAGGTCTTCGACGTCGATCGAGGACAGGTTGCGGAACAGCACCACCAGGATGGCAAGGCCGATGCCCGATTCGGCTGCGGCCACGACCAGGATGAAGAAGACGAAGATCTGGCCCGAAAGATCGTTCAGATAGTGCGAGAAGGCGACGAAATTGATATTCACCGCGAGCAGCATCAGTTCGATGGCCATCAGCAGCACGATCAGGTTCTTGCGGTTGAGGAAGATGCCGATCACGCTGATGACGAACAGGATGGCGGCGAGGATCAGGTAATGCGACAGGGAAATCATGCCTGGTCCCCTTCCTTGGCTGCTGCCGGCAATTCGACTTCGGGTGCCATCTTGACCAGGCGCATGCGGTCCCTGGCCTTGACCGCGACCTGGTCGGAGGAATGCATCGCCTTGTTGTCCTTGCGCCGGCGCAGGGTCAGCATCACGGCGACGATGATCGCCACCAGCAGGATCACCGAGGCGATTTCGAAGGGATAGGCGTAGTCGGTGTAGAGCACCCGCGCCAGTTCCTTGGTGTTGCTGTAATTGGCCGGCAGGTTCTGCGGCGGCAGGCTGGCGATGCCGAAGTAGCGGCCGGAAAGCACCGCCGCCATCTCGGCGGCGAGCAGCAGGCCAACCAGGGCGCCGAGTGGCAGGTTGCGCCAGAAGCCTTCGCGCATGCGCTCGATGTTGATGTCGAGCATCATCACCACGAAGAGGAACAGCACCATCACCGCGCCGACGTACACCATGATCAGGGCCAGTGAGAGGAACTCGGCCTGCAGCAGCATCCACAGGCCTGCCACGTTGAAAAAGGCCAGCACCAGGAACAGCGCGGCATGCACCGGATTGCGCGCGGTGATCACGCGCAACGCCGCCAGCACCGTGATGGTGGAGAAGATATAGAAGAGTGTGGTCTTGAATTCCATGGCCGGTTTAGCGTGGCATTAGCGGTAAGGGGCATCCTGGGCGCGATCGGCGGCGATCTGGGCCTCGTTCCTGTCGCCCACGGCCAGCAGCATCTGCTTGGTGTAGTAGAGATCGCCGCGCGCCTCGCCGTGGTACTCGAAGATTCGCGTCTGCACGATGGCATCCACCGGGCAGGCTTCCTCGCAGAAACCGCAGAAGATGCACTTGGTCAGGTCGATGTCGTAGCGGGTGGTACGGCGCGAGCCGTCTTCGCGCTCTGCCGATTCGATGGTGATCGCCAGCGCCGGACAGACCGCCTCGCACAGCTTGCAGGCGATGCAGCGTTCCTCGCCGTTGGGATAGCGGCGCAGCGCGTGCAGGCCGCGGAAGCGGTTGCCTTGCGGCGTTTTCTCTTCCGGATACTGAATCGTGATCTTGCGCGCGAACATGTAGCGGCCGGTGACCGCCATGCCCTTGAACAGTTCCTTGAGGAACAGGCTGCCGATGAAGTCTTTTGCACCCATGGTGTTCTCTCCTCGCCCTATTTCCAGATCGACAGCGGCGACATCATCCAGACGCCGACCACCAGGATCCATACCAAGGTCAGCGGTACGAAGACCTTCCAGCCCAGGCGCATGATCTGGTCATAGCGATAGCGCGGGAAGGTGGCGCGAATCCAGAGGAAGAAGAACAGGATGGCCGCCATCTTGGCCGCCAGCCAGTGGAAGCCGTCCGGAATGAAACCGACGGGGGACAGCCAGCCACCGAGGAAGAAGATCGAGGTCATCGCCGAGATCAGGATCATGTTGGCGTATTCGGCGAGGAAGAACATCGCGAAGGCCATGCCCGAGTATTCGACCATGTGGCCGGCGACGATTTCCGATTCGCCCTCGACCACGTCGAAGGGCGCGCGGTTGGTCTCGGCCACGCCGGAGATCAGGTACACGCCGAACATGGGCAGCAGCGGCAGCCAGTTCCACGACAGGAAATCGAAGCCGTATGAGGCGAAGCGCCCCTTGCTCTGGGCCATGACGATTTCGCTCAGGTTGAGGCTGTTCGACACCATCAGCACGCAGATCAGGGCAAGACCCATGGAGACCTCGTAGGAGATCATCTGTGCCGAGGCGCGCATCGCACCGAAGAAGGGGTACTTGGAGTTCGAGGCCCAGCCGGCAATGATGATGCCATAGACCCCGACCGAACTCACCGCCAGCAGGTAGAGCACGCCGGCATCGATGTTCGCCAGCACCCAGCCGGGGGCGAAGGGAATCACCGCCCAGGCGGCGAGCGCCGGCGCGATGGCCATGATCGGGCCGAGCACGAAGAGCTTCTTGTCGGCCGCGCTCGGGAACAGGACTTCCTTGAAGAACAGCTTGAGGCCGTCGGCGATCGGCTGCAGCAGGCCCCAGGGCCCGACCCGGTTGGGGCCGATGCGAACCTGCATCCAGCCGATGACCTTGCGTTCCCAGAAGGTCAGGTAGGCCACCGACAGCAGCAGGGGCGCCATGATCAGGACAATTTTGGCCAGCGTCCACAGCAAGGGCCAGACAGGCTTGATCAGGCTCCACAGCGGCGCCCACAAGGGGCCGAGGATCGAGGCGAGCAGGTTGAGGACGGTGGCTTCCATCACGCCTTCCCCACACTCAGGGCCGAAAACATCGCGCCCAGGCTGGCCGTATCGGCATGGGCCGCGGCGACGCGCACCGTGCCGTCGGGCAGGCCGGCATCGAGTTGCGCAGGCAGCACGACCGCCGTGGCGCCGGCGCCGTCCCCAGGGATACCGCTTCGCATAACTTTCACTTTGCTTCCCGCGGCTACGCCAAGCTTGCCAAGCATCGCGGCGTTCATGCGCGCGCCCGGCGCCGCCGAGTCGGCAGTCCGCTGCAGCGCCGGTGCGCGACGCACCAGGGGATCGGCGAAATGGATCGGCACATCGGCCACGCGTTCGAGGCCGCCAGCCGCTGCGCCAAGGTTCAGCACAAGGCCATTGACGCCGTTGTCCAGACCGGCGACGAACTCCGGCTTGCCGCCAAGAGCTTCGGCGCGCACGTCCTCGCTGCTGTTGTAGTCGAAGCCGGTCTGTTCCAGCAGGTTGCCCAGCACGCGCAACACCTTCCATGCCGGACGGGTTTCGCCCTGCGGCTTGGTCGCGGCGAAGAAGCTTTGCGCGCGGCCTTCGGTATTGACGAAGGTGCCGGAGGTCTCCGCAAAGGGCGCAACCGGCAACAGCACGGCCGCGTAGTCGAGCATGGCCGGCGACTTGAAGGGCGTCAGCACCACCGTAATGGCCGCCTTGCCCAGGGCGGACAAGGCCTGGGCGCCGTCGGCGCAATCCAGTTCGGGCTCGGCGCCAAGCACGACATAGGCCTGGCGCGGGTCCTTCAACATCGCCGCCGCGTTGAGGCCGGCCTTACCCGGGATCGCCCTGGCGACATAGCCGCCGACACTGTTCGCCGCTTCGCCAAGGAAACCGAACTTGCCGCCGAGCGCCGCCGCCAGTTGGCCAGCCAGCGCCTGCAGCGTCGCCGCCTGCGGATGCTGCTGGGCGAAGTTGCCGAGCAGGATGCCGCTGTTCTTGCCACCGTCGCTTCCGGAAACCAGGCTGTCGGCGACGGCCTGCGCCGCGGCGGAAACCGTCACGCCGGACACCGCGCCGTCCGTGGCGACGCCCTTGGCCTGGCACACCGCCTTGACTACTTGGGCCAGCAGGGCCGGCAGTTGCGACGGGGCAGCAATCGCTCGCGCCGCAAGCTTGATCAGCAGATCGTCATCGGCGCTGTGGAGAATGCTCACTTGCGCGCCGCGCTTGACTGACTGGCGCAGGCGCTGGGCGATCAGCGGATGATCCTTGCGCAGGAAGGAGCCGACCACCAGTACACGATCGAGGCCGCCGATGTCGGTGATCTTCATGCCCAGCCACGGCGTGCCGGCGCGCTTGTCGTCCGCCGAAAAATCGCTCTGGCGCAGGCGGAAATCGATGTTCTCGCTGCCCAGGCCGCGCAGGAGCTTTTGCGCCAGGTACATTTCTTCCAGCGTCGCATGCGGGCTGACGAGGCCGCCGATCGCCGCAGCACCGTGGGTCTTGGCCACGTCGCGCAGCGCATGCGCGGCGTAGTCGAGGGCGACGCTCCAGTCGACTTCCTTCCAGCTTCCACCCTGCTTCACCATCGGCCTGGTCAGGCGCTCGGCGGAATTCAGGCCCTGATAGGAGTAGCGCTCCTTGTCGGAAAGCCAGCATTCGTTGATGTCTTCGTTTTCCAGCGGCAGCACGCGCAGCGCCTTGTCGTGCTTGGTCTGCACGATCAGGTTGCTGCCGAGGCCGTCATGCGGGCTGACCGACTTGCGCCGGGACAGTTCCCAGGTACGGGCGGCAAAGCGGAAAGGCTTGGAGGTCAGCGCGCCGACCGGGCACAGGTCGATGATGTTGCCCGAGAGTTCGGTATCCACCGTCTTGCCGATGAAGGGCATGACCTCGGCACGCTCGCCGCGGTAGGACTGGCCCAGTTCCTGGAAGCCGGCGATCTCTGCGGTAAAGCGGATGCAGCGCGTGCAGTTGATGCAGCGGGTCATGTCGGTCGACACCAGCGGACCGAGGTCCTTGTCGGGCACGACGCGCTTTTCTTCTTCGTACTTCGAGGCGGATTCACCGTAACCAACGGCGAGGTCCTGCAACTGGCATTCGCCGCCCTGGTCGCAGATCGGGCAATCCAGCGGGTGGTTGATCAGTAGGAACTCCATCACCGCCTTCTGTGCCTTGACGGCGAGGTCGGAATGGGTGAACACCTTCATGCCGTTGGCCACCGGCGTGGCGCAGGCCGGCATCGGCTTCGGCGCCTTTTCCACCTGCACCAGACACATGCGGCAGTTGGCCGCGATGGACAGCTTCTTGTGATAACAGAAGTGCGGGATGTAGGTGCCCAGTTGATGGGCCGCCTCGATGATGGTGCTGCCATCGGCGACCTGCAGGGTCTTGCCGTCGATTTCGATCTCGACCATTACGCCGCCCCTGCCTTGAAGAAACCGCTACCCATGCGCTGGACTTCCGGATCGACCAGGCACTTCTTGTTCTCGATGTGGTACTCGAATTCGCTCTTGAAGTGCTTGATGAAGCTGCGCACCGGAAAGGCGGCAGCATCGGCCAGCGCGCAAATGGTCTTGCCCATCATGTTGTCGGTGACGCGATTCAGCAAATCGAGATCTTCGGGACGACCCTCGCCATGCTCGATGCGATGCACGACGCGATACAGCCAGCCGCTGCCTTCGCGGCAGGGAGTGCATTGGCCGCAGGATTCCTCGTAGTAGAAATAGGACAGGCGCTCCAGCGCCTTGACCATGCAGACCGTTTCGTCCATCACAATCACGGCGCCCGAGCCCAGCATGGAGCCGGCCTTGGCGATCGAGTCGTAATCCATGGTGCAATCCATCATGATGTCGCCCGGCAGCACGGGAGCGGAAGAGCCTCCGGGAATCACTGCCTTCAGCTTGCGTCCGCCGCGCATGCCGCCCGCCATTTCGAGCAGCTTGGCAAACGGCGTGCCCATCGGCACTTCGTAGTTGCCGGGGCGATTGACGTGGCCCGAAACCGAGAACAGCTTGGTACCCCCGTTGTTCGGCTTGCCCAGGTTCAGGTAGGCCTCGCCGCCCATGCCCAGAATGAAGGGGATGGCCGCGAAGGTCTCGGTGTTGTTGATCGTGGTCGGCTTGCCGTAGAGGCCGAAGTTCGCCGGGAAGGGCGGCTTGTAGCGCGGCTGGCCCTTCTTGCCTTCGATGGATTCGAGCAGGCCGGTTTCTTCGCCGCAGATGTAGGCGCCCCAGCCATGGTGCGCGAAGAGGTCGAAGCTGAAATCGGAGCCGAGGATGTTCTTGCCCAGGTAGCCGGCGGCGCGCGCCTGGTCCAGGGCTTCCTCGAAACGCTGGTAGGTCTCGAATATCTCGCCGTGGATGTAGTTGTAGCCAGCCTTGGCGCCCACCGCGTAACCGGCGATGATCATGCCCTCGATCACGGAATGCGGATCGAAGCGCATCAGGTCGCGATCCTTGAAGGTACCCGGCTCGCCTTCGTCGGTGTTGCAGACGACGTATTTTTCCGGCGCCGCCTTGGGCATGAAGCTCCACTTGAGGCCGGTCGGGAAACCCGCGCCGCCGCGACCGCGCAGAACGGACTTCTTGACCTCGGCGATCAGGTCATCCTGCGTCATCTTGCTCGAAAGCACCCGCTTGAGCTGGGCGTAGCCGCCGCGCGCTTCGTAATCCTTGAGGCTCCAGCCGGCATCACCCTTGGCCCAGCCGGTGGTCAGCAGCGGATTGATGGTGTCGATCAGCGCCATCTTATTTGCACTCCGCCAACAGCTTGTCGATCTGCTCGGGCAGCATGAAACTGCACATGCGCTTGTTGTTCACCAGCATCACCGGCGCGTCGCCGCAGGCGCCCATGCACTCGCCTTCCTTGAGGGTGAATTTGCCGTCGGCCGTGGTCTCGTTGAAATCGATGCCGAGCTTTTCCTTGACGTAATCCGCGGCATGGACACCACCCGAGAGCGCGCAGGGCAGGTTGGTGCAGACGGTGAGCTTGTACTTGCCGACCGGATGCAGGTCGTACATGTTGTAGAAGCTCGCCACCTCGTAGGCCGCCATCGGCGCCATGCCGAGATAGCTGGCCACGGCGGCGATGGTCTCCTGCGCCAACCAGCCTTTTTCGTCCTGGGCGATCACCAGCGCGGCCATGACCGCGGACTGCTTCTGGTCAGCCGGATATTTGGCCACTTCGCGATCGATCCTGGCCAGGGCTTCGGGACTCAACATGTCGTTTTTGTTATCCATGCGGCGGTCTATCTATCAACGTCGCCAAGAACCAGGTCGATGGTGCCGATCACGGCGGTGGCATCGGCCAGCATGTGGCCGCGACACATTTCATCCGTGGCGGCCAGGTGGGGGATTCCGGCGGTGTGCAGCTTGATGCGGTAGGGCTTGTTGGCGCCGTCCGAAACCGCCCAGACGCCCATCTCGCCCTTGGGGTGCTCGATCGCGACATAGGCCTCGCCGGGCGGAACGTGCATGCCCTCGGAGAACAGCTTGAAATGATGGATCAGCTCTTCCATGCTGCCCTTCATCTTTTCGCGGCGCGGCGGCGCGACCTTGTGATCGTCGGTGATCACCGGGCCGGGATTCTTGCGCAGCCATTCGATGCACTGCTTGATGATGCGATTGGCCTGGGCCATTTCTTCCATGCGCACCAGATAGCGATCGTAGGTGTCGCCGTTGACGCCGACCGGAATGTCGAAATCCATCCGGTCATAAACCTCGTAGGGCTGCTTCTTGCGCAGGTCCCATTCGATGCCCGAGCCGCGCAGCATGGCACCGCTGAAGCCGAGTTGCAGGGCACGCTCCGGGCTGATGACGCCGATGCCCACGGTGCGCTGCTTCCAGATCCGGTTGTCGGTCAGCAGGGTGTGGTACTCGCTGAGGTAAACCGGGAAGCGGTTGGTGAAATCTTCCAGGAAATCCAGCAGCGAACCGCTGCGCGCCTCGTTCAGTTCCTTGACGGTCTGGGCGTTCTTGAAGCGGTTTTCCTGGTACTTCGGCATCTGGTCGGGCAGGTCGCGATAGACGCCGCCCGGCCGGTAATAGGCCTGGTGCATGCGGATGCCACAGGTTGCCTCGAGCACGTCGAACAGATCCTCGCGCTCGCGGAAGGTGTACAGCACCATGGTCATGGCGCCGATGTCCAGGGCGTGGGTGCCGATGTTCAGCAGGTGGTTCTTGATCCGCGCGATCTCGTCGAACATGACACGAATGTACTGGGCGCGAATCGGCACTTCGACACCCAGCAGGCGCTCCACCGCGAGGCAGTAGGCGTGCTCGCTGGGGATCATCGAGGTGTAATCGAGGCGATCCAGGTAAGGCAGCGTCTGCAGCCAGGTGCGCGTTTCGGCCAGCTTCTCGGTGCCGCGATGCAGCAGGCCGATGTGCGGATCGGCGCGCACCACCACTTCGCCGTCGAGTTCCAGCACCAGGCGCAGCACGCCGTGCGCCGCCGGATGCTGCGGTCCGAAGTTGAGGGTGTAGTTCCTGACGTCAGCCACGGCCGCCACCTTTTCCGTAATTTTCCTCGCGCACGACGCGCGGCGTCACTTCGCGCGGCTCGATCGTCACGGGCTGGTAGATCACGCGCTTCTGCTCCGGGTCGTAACGCATCTCGACATAGCCGGAAATCGGGAAGTCCTTGCGGAAAGGATGACCGACGAAACCATAGTCGGTGAGGATGCGGCGCAGGTCCGGATGGCCCTCGAAATGGATGCCGAACAGGTCGAATGCTTCGCGCTCGTACCAGTTGGCCACGTTCCATGTGTCGACCATGGACTCCAGCACGGGAAAGTCGTCGTCGGTCGCGAAGGCCTTGACCCGCAGGCGCCAGTTATGGGTCAGCGACAGCAACTGGCTGACCGCGGCGAAACGCGGCCCCTGGTAGCCGGTGAATTCGGAGTAGTCGATGCCGGAAAGGTCCATCAGCTGCTCGAAGCGGAACGCCGGATCGTCGCGCAACTGGCGCATTACTTCAAGGTAGTTCGACGCGGGAACGGCCACGGTCAGTTCGCCCAGCGCCAGCACCGGCTCACCGATGCGATCACCGAAGCTTTCTTTCAATTGACGGCAAAGCCGTTCCAGTTTGGCGCTCATGGGTTCAGGTCAGCGGGCGATGGTGGTGGTGCGGCGGATCTTGCTTTGCAGCTGGATCAGGCCGTAGAGCAGGGCCTCCGCCGTCGGCGGGCAGCCCGGCACATAGACATCGACCGGCACGATGCGATCGACGCCGCGCACCACGGAATAGGAATAGTGGTAATAGCCGCCGCCATTGGCGCACGACCCCATGGACAGCACCCAGCGCGGTTCCGCCATCTGATCGTAGACCTTGCGCAGGGCCGGCGCCATCTTGTTGGTCAGGGTGCCGGCGACGATCATCACGTCGGACTGGCGCGGACTGGGGCGGAAGACGATGCCGAAACGGTCCAGGTCATAGCGCGAACAGCCGGCATGGATCATTTCGATGGCGCAGCAGGCCAGGCCGAAAGTCATCGGCCACATCGAACCGGTGCGCGTCCAGTTGATGATCTTGTCCAGCGACGTGGTGACGAAACCTTCCTGCAGAACGCCTTCGATGCTCATGCGCCGCTCACTCCCAGTCCAGTGCGCCCTTGGCCCAGGCGTAGATGTAGCCGACGACCAGAATGCCAATGAACACGAACATCTCGACGAAACCGAACAGCTTCACCGCATCGGTGGCGACAATTTCCTTGAAGATCGCGGCCCACGGGAATAGGAAGGCGATTTCCAGGTCGAACAGGATGAAGAGGATGGCGATCAGGTAGTAGCGCACGTCGAATTTCATGCGCGCATCCTCGAAGGGGGCGAAACCGCATTCGAACGCAGAGAGCTTTTCGCTGTCCGGGCGGTTGGGAGCGACCAGCCAGCCGAGGAGAATGGGTGCGCAGCCGAAACCGAGGCCTACGAGGATGAAAACGAGGATGGGGAAGTAATTATCCAGCATGTTGGTGGCACAGCCACTGCTTCTCTCGTTGTAGTTGACCGACCCACCCGCAAGCGACTGCAAGAGAACCGATGCCTGACTGCCTGATACTGCCTGCTTCCTGCCAAAAACTGGTGCCGACGGCGAGACTCGAACTCGCACAGCTTTCGCCACTACCCCCTCAAGATAGCGTGTCTACCAATTTCACCACGTCGGCGTTTTGCGCTTAGCGCGAGCGGCGCGAATTATATAACAAGCCATTGACCGATTCGTGCGCCGCAACAAAAAAATCTATGGTCGATGTCTCCCGCAAACTTACTTGGGGATGTCCTTCGCTTTGGAGTCCGGAGCGGTTGAAGTCGGCGCTGGAACCGCGGGAACGCTGGGCACGGGCGCCGCATCCATCACGCTGCCGGAAGCAACGGGGCGCGAATTGGAAATATAGGAAAGCCCGAGGCTGGTCAGGAAGAACACGGCGGCGAGTACCGCCGTCGCGCGCGACAGGAAATTGGCCGATCCCGTGGCGCCGAACA
>Ga0209514_10006013_pt1 | contig 15121 bp, 10 predicted proteins | sample Subgrocontami58m_FD_187452 | JGI IMG/M metagenome (GOLD analysis project Ga0209514, IMG submission 187452) | Subsurface groundwater microbial communities from S. Glens Falls, New York, USA - GMW37 contaminated, 5.8 m (SPAdes) (version 3) | ecosystem: Environmental > Aquatic > Deep subsurface >...
CACATTCCCCAGAAAGGTGAAAGGAGATTTCTATCGGCAAGCTTCTCGCCGCCAATGAGGAACGCCCAGTAAAGCAGAAAGAATCCGAAACTGAGCGTTGCAGCAATGCCAAAGCCGCCGCGTTTAGACATGATGCCTAACGGCACGCCAACCAGCACGAACACCAAACATGCAACAGGAATAGAATACTTCTTATAGATTTCAACTTTGTACTGATCGATCTGTTTGTTGACCATCTCCATCCGCAGCAGCTCATTTTGGACGGCCGAGCTCATGATGCGTGCACGCGTATCGGCAGGCTCAGAGCCTTGTATCGGATAGTGCAGCATCTGCATTGACTGAAGCGTTCTGTTAATGAAGGTCGAGGAACGGGGAGCGTCGGTTTGTTTCGGCGTTGTCCTTCCAGTCAGCAGCCGTTCCATGTCTTGTGTGACGAGAGCTTGCAAACCTGTATCGAGCATTTGTTTTGCTTGCTGCAAGCTGTCAACAATGTGCTGCATATCTTGAGCGCTCAGTTCTCTATCGCCGCGCATAACCGTGCCTTCTGCCGTTCGCTCAAAATCAAACCCTTGCACCTCCGTGACAATGCGATGAGTCTCAAACCGTATCCGTTTGTACTCTATCATGTTGATGAGATTGAGCTCATGGATTTCACCTTTGTGCAAATCCATTATCAGCTTGCGGGCATCAGGGGAGAAGGAAATCGTTCCTCGTTCAGCCGTGATAACAATGTTGTAGCTCGGATTGGAATAATCGTACAGCGTAATGCCTTCAAGGTCGTTTGTTTTCTCAAACGTCTTGTGAGCCAACATGCTGTAGCCTTGAATTTCCTGCGAGAACAAACCTGCGACGAGGCTGAATGTAGGGCGTTTGCGGCGAATATCCATCGTGAGCGTTTTTGCCCGATGGTTCGCTTCGGGCAGCACATCGTTGTTGAACATGACGAGAAGAACAGCAAGAATTCCTGCGACAAAAAAAATCGGCGCCATCATTCTGTAGATGCTTACGCCGGTAGCTTTCATTGCGGTGATCTCGTTCCGCGACGACAAATCTCCGAATGCCATCAGCACTGCGACCAATACAGACATCGGCACGGCAAGGACGAGCATCCACGCAAGATTGAGTGTGATGAGCTCGAGAATCGTCCATGCGCTGAGTCCTTTTCCCACAAGCTGATCAATGAACTTCATGATGAATTGAAGAAGGAACAGAAACATAAGCGTGCAAAGCGAAAAGATGAACGGCCCGATGTGAGCGCGGAGAAGGTAGAAGGAAAGATGTAACGGGAATCGTGGAAGTTTCATATCACCAATATACTGGTTTTGGGAGATTGACTCCACTGTAGAGCGGAATGCCTGCCCGCCGAAGAAGGGACATTCCGCGCTACAGGTTTCGTCGAGATATTGTATCAATCGGTGAGACCCTTCGCTGGAAAACGCTCAGGGTGTAGTAGTGGGAACAAACTGCTTGATATTTAACCGCTAAATCTCTACGTTATTGCAGCCGGGCACGAGTTCTCGGTCCCACATCAAGGAGGATTTACCATATCGATTGCTTTTGCTAATGCTTGGAGACGCCAGTCTTCGGGATGTTACGAGTAGAGGACCGGAGAATCCGGCATGTTCCCCCCGAGGGGGAAGGTTGGACACCATCACCACTGCGCACTATGTTAGTCCACCGTTGAAGGCATAACAAATTTGAGAATCGACGTGGTTTTACTTCTTCGTAGTCTCCTACAATTCCTGCACGCCCACCCGATTGGTGCTGCAACGTTTCTCTTTGCAATAGTCTTCGTCAGTGTACTCGTTCTTTCTCCGGACACATCTGCCGGCTCATATCGCAAATCAACTGAACACGAGTACGAATCGCTCTTCACTTTTCCACCGGACACGGGTGAAGACAAGAAAGTGAATGTCACCCTGCAAGAACCAAAGCAGCAAACTCCGGGTAAATCAAGAACAGGCGGACGAAGCACGGGCGGTGCGACGGGACAATTTAGGTCGGACACGACGCGAGGCAGAGGAGCAAGATCAGCTATTGATGACTCGACGTGGATCGTCTGCCTCGACTCATCTGCCCGGCTATCGCAATGGAAGTATAAGCGGCGCGAAGATCCACAAGTAGAATTATTCCCTGATCGGATATATCCGCTTTTTGCAAAGCCATCGCAAACACAATTGAAGCACGAAGTTTCTCCCGATTCATCTATTTCTACGTTGCGCTTCCGTCGCTCTATTGGTGGCAGCGATGTACGAGTGCCGCTCAGTGTTTCCTTGAAGGATTATGTTGCGGCGCGGCGCAGATACGAAACACGCAGGCTGTTTGCCGAAGAAGCGCGAAAGCCAAAAGCCCTAGCGGGGAAGAGAGACATAGGCGATGTTCTCTCCAGCTTCACCAAGATTCAAATCCCGATTCCCGCGAATCCAATCCTCAGCATTTTTGGTAAGCCGGAGATCAATCTGCAAATCAGTGGTGCGGTTGATATCCGGGCAGGCTTCCGCAACACAACCAGCGATCAACAAACTGCAAATCGTTTCGACCAAACTCGTAACGAACCGGACTTCAACCAGGAAGTGCAAGTTGCCGTGAACGGGACAATCGGCGACAAATTGAACATCCTTGCCGACTGGAACACGCAGCGTACGTTTGAGTACGAGAACCAGTTGAAAATTAAGTACACAGGCTATGACGATGAGATTGTGCAAAGCATCGAAGCAGGGAACGTTTCGTTGCAAACGCCATCGGCATTTATTGGACAAAGTGCAGCATTGTTTGGTATCAAAGCGAGATTTCAAGCTGGTCCACTTTCGCTGACAACGATTGCATCTCAAAAGAAAGGACAGATAAAGGAAGTTGAAGCAAAGGGCGGGGCACAAGAAAATCCTTTCTCGATAGATGCGTATGACTATGCTACGAACTATTACTTTGTTGACACTACGTACAGAGGATTGTATGAGCAATACTACCTCAACGAGCCTCCAACAGTTAACTCGGGGGGTCAAATTGTTGAAGAAGAAGTGTGGGTTTCATTTTATGGCAATGAGGTAACGCAGACGATAAACTCCCGACAAGGTGCGGCGCACGTTCTTCTTGATCCTCGACCGTCAGGTGGATACGTTGATTCGATGCGTAATGCGACCCAGCCACCCGGAAGAGTAGAGGCTGCACGTTTTCGTCGTTTGCAACGAAGCGAGTATGAGGTGATTGGGGACGGCTATATAGGCGTCATCGCGCTGAACGTACTCAATGATCAACAGATTGTGGCAATTGCATACCGGACTGCTGACGGAAGACAGTATGGCGATCTCACGCGAGATATCCCATCAACTGATACAAGCAGAACGTTTGTGATGAAGATGGTGAAGCCGAAGAACTTGAGCTCAGTCGGTCCGTCGTACGACGTTGCCTGGAAGCAAATGTTGAAGAATATATACTCGCTGCGCTTGAGGAACATCAAGAAGACCGGCTTTGAGCTGGACGTTTATCGCCGGCAGGATGGCGCAGACCCGATCAACATCATTCAGAATGAAAGGTTATTGCGCGTACTGGGTGTCGATAGATTTAATGCTGACGATTCTCCTGCGCCAAACGGTGACAACATTTTCGACTTCCGACCGAATAGAACAGTCAAGGAAGCTCGTGCTGAAATTATTTTCCCTTCGCTTGAGCCGTTCAGAGATGGGTTGATTCAGTATTTCCAAAATAAAGGCGGCATAAATGATACGATTTTTGCTTTCCACGAAATCTATGACACGACCAAAACTGCTGCTCAACAAAGCATCCGGAACAAATATGTCATCAAAGGAAAAGCTACCGGCGAGACAAGTTTTAAGTACCCCTTGGGCTTCAACGTTGTAGAAGGAAGCGTTCGTGTCTATCTCAACAATCGCCTTCTGACGCCGAACGTTGATTACACGGTTGATTACATCGTCGGTGAAGTGGTGATCCGAAATCCCGAGGCATTGGTTCCGGGTGCGCCTCTCCAAATCAAGTATGAACAAAACGACTTGTTCCAGCTCGCCTCTAAGACGCTGCTTGGCGCGCGGGGTGATTTGTTCATCTCTCCGACGACGAGCATGGGCTTCACCATTCTGAACCTGAACCAGCAGTCGCTGAGTGACAAAGTTCGTTTGGGTGAAGAGCCGAATAAGAATACCATCATGGGTGTTGACGGACAGACAAGCTTCAAACTACCGTTTCTCACAAGCGCGATTGACGCTTTGCCGGTCATTGCAACGCGTGAAGGCTCTGACCTAAAACTTTCCGGCGAAGCGGCATACGTATCTCCCGATCCGAACACAAGGAAGAGTACCATCCCGAGCGATGGCGGAGCAGGTATTGCCTACATCGATGACTTTGAAGGAGCCCGACGCACGATTCCACTTGGAACAAATTATGCTCAATGGTCGCAACCAAGCGCTCCTGCCGATTCGTTGTTTGGCACTGAGGATTCGACAAGAATGAATTCGAAAGCGAAGACCATTTGGTATAATGTCTTTAATGTTGTCAGGCTCACGGATGTCTATCCCGATAAGTTAGCCGGCAACGCCGCGAGCAACCAAATCACAGTAATGGACGTGGTGTATTTCCCCAGAACCCGGGGTATGTTCAATTACAAACGCAGTCTGAACCCCGACACGTTAGCCGCTAAGAATTGGGGCGGCATCATGAGGCCGATATCCATCTCCGGCACGAACCTGATTAACGAAAACATCAATTTCATTGAAATCTGGATGGAAGTCTACCGAAATGGCGCGAGGCCGAATTCGAATGCCGCGGGTAAGTTGTATATTGACCTTGGTTCCATCAGCGAAGATGTTATTCCTAATCGGAGGCTGAATACGGAAGATCTCGTTCTACCAAGCACAACCATCAATAACAGTTTGCAGCCTTGGGAAGATGTTGGACTCGATATGTTAACGAATGTCGAGGAGCTTGCGCGTTACGGCGACATCAATGGTGATGGTGATCCAAGTGGCGATGACTATTCGTACAACAATAATTCCGCTGACTATTCGCGCATTAACGGAACAGAGAATAATAGAAACAGCAATGGTTTGTATCCTGACACTGAGGACTTGAATGCAAATGGAATAGTGGATTTGGCTAACTCATACTATCGCTATGAGCTCTCGCTCGATACAGTACGAGCAAATAACCCGCGCATAGTCGGTGGCGGCATTAAGGGAAGCAGGTACTATCAATTCAGAGTTCCTATTCGGGAGTGGGTTTCAAAATTCGGAGCGCCGACGTTCGAGAACATCGAGTACATTCGCGTTACGTTCCAAAACGAAGACACAGCGTATGTTCGCCTGGCGGACTTTTCCTTGGTTGGCAACCAATGGCAAGAACTCCGAAAAGAGGATACCACATTTGCAGTAAGTGTTGTCGGAGTTGAAGAGAATTCGAATATCTACACACCCCCGCCGGGAGTTATCCGGGAGCGTGATAAGACACGCCCTGATGAACAGGTGTTTGCTAACGAACAATCACTTGCTCTTGTGCTCAAAGGGATTCCTCCCGGACTATCACGGCAGGCGGTGAAGTATTACACTACCCGCCCGCTTGATTTGTTCTATTACAAGACGATGAAGATGTTCGTGCATGGCGACGACTCGACGATGAGGAATGGCAACGAGGCTGAATTCTTTTACCGCTTTGGCGCTGACTCGTTGCACTTCTATGAATACCGGGCACCGATCTATCCGGGATGGCATCCACTCAATGAAGTCGTTATCAAATTTTCGGACTTGACCGCAATTAAGCAGGGAAGGGACTCCGTCACACAGTTTGTGGAGCGTGTCGTACCAGGCGGGCCCCCGGGTGCTGTGTATCGCGTTTTCGGTAATCCTTCGCTTACTCAAGTCCGATATATGACGGTTGGTGTTCAGAACAAAATGACAAGGGATTCTCTGCGAGGACAAGTATGGGTGAACGAACTTCGTGTGATTGAAGTGGATGATTCGCCCGGTTGGGCATATCGTTTTGATGCAAGCCTGAAGCTTGCAGATCTCGGAGCCGTCACGTTTAACTATTCGAAGGTAGATCCAAACTTCCATTCAATAGATCAACGATTCGGTTCGCGGCAAACGGGCACGAACTGGGGCATCAATGCTAATATCGAGCTTGGCCGGTTCTTCCCGGCGGAATGGACGGGAACGAAGCTGCCAATTTCATACTCACATGCCGAGAATCTTGTCAGACCCAAATATCTCCCAAGCTCTGACGTCTTAGTAAGTGAGGCTGCACGTTTGGAGAAAGAACGGTTAATCAGCAAAGGATTTTCTGAAGCGTATGCCAACGCTGCTGCAGAGCAGCTTGCACTTGAAGCAGAATCATATCGTGTCACCGACTCATGGGCTTCGCCCGACTTCAGAATCGGCTTGCCATTTGACGAATGGTGGATTCGCGATACATGGAACAAGCTGTCGTTGGGATTCACCTACACAAAATCGACAGAACGAAATCCGACCACCGCGTACAGGCTCGCCTGGCAATGGAACGCAAAGATTCAGTATCAGCTTTCATTCAATCCTGATTATTACTTCCAGCCATTCAAGAATCTGCTCGACGGCTTATGGTTTCTCGACGAATACAAGGACATGAAGATTTGGCTTGCGCCGCAGAGCTTCAGTTGGTCATTCAGTGCGAACCGGTCGCGCGATGTCTCGCAGCAGCGAGCCACTGGCGCGCAGCAACAGATTAGCCGCAACTTCAACGCATCGCGCTCGCTTGGCTTCGGCTGGAAGTTGACGGAAGGCGGTTTGCTTAACCTGTCCGGTGATTACGGGTTGAATATCGAGTCAAGCTTGTTGAACTTTGAGACCGATCCGATTACAAAAGCGCAGCGCCCGTTCTCTAAAATCATGGACGATATTTTCTTCAACAATGCGTTCATCAACTTCGGGCAAGATACGCGTTACTCGCAACGCAATAGTTTCAACACGCGTCCGAACATTCCGAACATCTTCAACATCAAAAAGTATCTCGATCTCTCATTCACCTATGCTGTTGATTACGGTTGGCAAAACAGCTTAACACGCGGCGACCTTGGAAAGTCGGCCGGCTGGAACAGCAACATCAGTTTCTCCATGAACTTCAAGCTGAAATCGTTGTTCGATCCGCTGTTCGAGGACTCGCCCACGACCGGGTCAACCCCGATGAACAAATCCGGGCGACGCGGTGGAGAAGAAGAGAATCCACCGATTGCGTCCGGAAACGACTCAACTGCAACGCAGGCTTCTGCCGATTCGACGGCTGGCGGCAAGCACGGTCTGTCAAAAACGCTCGACCAATTGAAGCAGCTTGCAAAGATTTTTATCAAAATTCCTTTTCTTGATTACGAAACTATCAACATCACGTTTACACAAGCAAACAATGCGGCGAACAGCGGCGTTGTCGGTCGTCCGGGTTTCGTGAATTTCTGGGGTCGCGTTCCGTTCTTCCAGGATGCCGATCCGCGTTACGGACCGTCTCGTTTATATCAGCTCGGCTTTATCACCGACCCGCACGGCAGGCTCACCAACTTTGGGTCTCGCCCGAAGTTTCCGTTCTTCGGTTGGGATGTTGAGCCTGGCGTTCGCGCTCCGAACGGTGTTTTGCAGAACACGTTTCGTCAGACAAATCGCCTGACGTTTAAGACGACGCGTGCGTTGTGGGAAGGCGCCCGGCTTGATTTGAATTGGAATGTCGGCTGGTCGTTCAGCAGCACGGAGAACATCACAACAGATTCTCTGGGCAGAGTTATCAGAATCGGTCAAGGATCTCCAGTGCTTTCAACGTCGGGAAGCGTTGATCGTTCGTTCCTCACATTGCCGAACTTCTTGTTCCTGAGTTCTTTCAAAAGTGATTTGAAGGAAGTAGCAAAACGCTATCAGGACCTAAAGCAAAACAAAGCAGATACGACCGCGGATGAAGAGAAACTCTCAAAAGCATTTGAAGAGGGGTTTGAAGCATTGCCGTTCTTCAGAAAGATTTTTGGACAGTTCACGCCGCGCGTCAATTGGTCGCTGCGCTGGGATGGACTTGAAAAGCTGCCGATGTTCTCCGGCTTCGTCAGCAGGCTGTCGCTCGATCATTCTTACACATCAAACTACACACGCTCATTTGCAAACAGACCGAACGGCGGCGGTGAGCGAACAGAAGGACAACGCGTGATGTATGGGTTTGCACCGCTTATCGGCTTGAATTTTACGTTCAAAGATTTGTTAAAGGGAAGTATGGGCGCGAACGTCCGCTACAACACGAGCACGACATACGATCTTGCCGTATCATCGCGTAATATCGTGGAGACGTTGCAGCAGGAAATCTCGGTTACCGCATCGTACTCGCGTCGCGGATTTGAGATTCCATTCTTCGGGCTTTCGTTGAACAACGATCTTGAAATCAATGCTTCCTATTCGTTGACAAAAAATTCTCGCAAGCAATTTGAGGTGGCGAAACTCAGCGTTAGCAACACGGAAGGCACGTCGCTCGAAGGCTCAACGCGCACGGTGTTAGAACCACGCATCAAGTATGTGCTCAGCCAGCGAGTGAACGCGGCGGTGTACTATCGTCACACGAAGATTACACCTGACGCGCAAGGTTCGGCAATTCCCGGCAGCACGACGAATGAAGCGGGGCTTGATATTCATATTTCGATTCAGTGAGGGTTATTGCGGATTTCGGATTGTGGATTGCGGATTGAAAAGCGATTCGAAATGGAGCGCATCGTATGAATTCTGACGAACTGAAGGATAGAACAAAGCGATTTGCATTAGCAATTATCCGACTTGGAGAGAAACTGCCAAAATCGAAAGCAGCAGATATCATCTATGGGCAGTTAGTAAGAGCGGGGACATCTGTTGGAGCGAATTATCGTTCATCATGTCGAGCAAGATCTCGTGCAGATTTCATATCGAAGATCGGTATTGTTGAAGAAGAGGCATCCTTAAACGAGAGGACGTTTGGCCTTTGATCAAGGAAGCGGATGAGTTGACAAGAATCTTCACATCATCTGGCAGAACAGCCAAAAGTAATCGTTGATCTGTCATCGGAAAAAAATCCGCAATCCGAAATTCGCATTCCGAAATCAGTCCTGTTTGAATCTGGCGGTTGTTTTAGTTATCATTTCGATGAAATAGGAAAGAAGAGGGAGCATGGAAGACAGCAAGGGCAAGATACTTTGGGTTGACGACGAAATTGATTTGCTGCGCGCGCATATTCGTTTGTTGTCGGAGCGGGGCTACAACGTTGAGACGGCAACGAATGGTGAAGACGCTGTCAGCATGGTGAAGGACGGCGGCTTCGATCTCGTGTTTCTGGATGAGATGATGGCTGGCATGGGCGGATTGCGCACGCTTGCGGAAATCAAGGACATACGTCCAAACCTTCCGGTCGTGATGGTGACGAAGAATGAAGAGGAAACGCTGATGGAAGAAGCGATTGGCGTGAAGATCAGCGACTATCTCACGAAGCCCGTGAACCCCAGCCAGATACTCATGGCGTGCAAGAAGTTTCTGGAGGGGAAGAAGATTGCAGGTGCGGCGGTTTCTCGCGATTATATAAAAGAGTTCAACGAAATATCCGTTGCGCTCATGAACCCGCTCAGCTACACCGACTGGGTTGACCTGTATGGTGGGCTTGTCAACTGGTCGCTGGAGCTTGATGCACATCCCGAACTCGGACTGAAGCAAACGCTGTCGGACCAATTTCGTGAATGTAATCTTGCATTTGGAAAATATGTCGAGAACAACTATCACGGCTGGGTGGAGTCTGCCACAGGCGGAGAGGATCGCCCCACGCTTTCTCACGAGGTTGTTGACCGTTTCCTGATTCCTGAGCTACAGAAGAACAAATCAGTATTCTTCTTTGTTGTTGATTGTCTACGACTCGATCAATGGCTGATGATGGAAAGTTTGCTGCACGAGTATTTCAACATCTCAAAAGAATATTACTACAGCATTCTTCCTACGGCGACGCCGTACTCGCGCAACGCAATCTTCAGCGGCTCATTCCCGAGCGATATTGAATTGCGTTATCCTGAGTTGTGGGAGAAGAACGAAGACGATGAGAACAGCCGCAACCGTTACGAGCGGCAGTTCCTTGATGGTTTGCTTGAGAGACGAAAGATTCAGCTCAGACCCGAAGCGAAGTATGTGAAGATTTTGGATGCCGAATTCGGTCGCAACATCGAGAACAACATCAACTCGTACGCAAACTCGAAGCTGACGTCGATTGTTGTGAACTTTGTCGATATGCTTGCGCATGGTCGCTCTGATTCTCATCTCCTGAAAGAAATTGCGCCGGATGAATCGGCGTATCGTTCGCTAACAAAGTCGTGGTTTATTCACTCGTCGCTATTTGGCATGTTGAAGACGCTCTCAAGGAACAGGAACGTGAGCATTATTCTTACAACGGATCACGGCAGCATACGCAGCTTGCGCGGCTCGAAAGTTCTTGGCGACCGTGAAGCGTCAACGAATCTCCGTTACAAATACGGACGAAACCTCAAGAGCGAAGCGAAGGCAGCGGTATTCGTAAAGAATCCGTTGGACTATAAACTGCCGAAGCGCGGTGTCGCGACGAATTACATTATTGCCAAAGAAGATTATTACTTCGTCTATCCGACAGATTACCACAAGTATCTCAACCAATATCGCGATAGCTTCCAGCACGGAGGCATCTCCATGGAGGAAATGATCCTGCCGGTGGTAAAGCTCGAACCGAAAGGATGAAGACATATCTAACGAGATCGCCCCAACACACGATCGATCTTGGAAACGTATTCGCTGCACGACTGAAGCCCGGCGACATCGTTACGCTCACGGGCAATCTCGGAAGCGGTAAAACCAAATTTGTTGTCGGTGTGTGTGAGGGACTGCGGGTGCATGGGCACGTTGCAAGTCCGACATTCACATTCATCAACGAATACAATGCGCCATTCGGCAAGGTTGTTCACATAGATTTGTATCGCATCAACAAACGCTCTGAGATCGATGAGCTTGGTATTGAAGAATACTTCAACGACAATTGCATTTGCCTGATTGAATGGCCCGAAATGATTCCCGACATGCTGCCGCCGACACGATTTGAAGTGAAGATTGAATATGGCTCGAATGACAACGAGCGAGAGATTTCTATTGCCTGCCCGTCCGGCAGGCGGGGAGAGGTTGTTCGGGCGTGAAGATACTCGGTATTGAGACTGCAACGATTGTTTGCGGTGCGGCGGTTGTTGTTGATGGAAAAGTTCTCAGCGAAGCACAGATTGCTGAGAAGAATGTTCACGCCGAGAACATTATGAGGTTGATTGACGAGGTGTTGAAGCAATCGCATTTGAGTTTGAATGAGCTTGATGCCGTTGCGGTCTCTATCGGTCCCGGCTCGTTTACAGGTTTGAGAATTGGATTGAGTGTTACAAAGGGGCTTGTGTATGCGACCGGCAAGCCACTCGTTGCAGTCCCGACATTGCGAGCGTTAGCGCAACGAGCAGTTGATGCAGGAGTTGTTGAGACGCAGTACATTCTTCCGGCGATTGATGCGAGACGAGATGAAGTGTATTGCCAGCTTTTCCGATTGAACGGGACTTCAATTGAACCAGAGTGGGAAGAGAGAGATTTATGGTTGAGCCGATTATTTGATGAGATTGGCGAGCGAAGTATTTCCGTTACAGGAGATGCAATTCACAAGATACAGGCTCATCAGGAAGCGAAGAAATTAAGATTTGTTACGGGAGAGTTTGCAAGTTGTAGTGCCGGCACTGTTGCGATGGTTGGTGAACAAATGGCTTGCATGAATATGTTTGTTGATGCGGGGACGGTGGAGCCGAAGTATGTCAAGGAATTCTATTCTACTTTTCGGTCAAATTAGTGTGTTTGGTAAATGCCGACATTGTTACGAATTAAAGGCTATCGGTTTTTCTTCTTTACACGTGAAGGAAATGAGCCTGCTCATATTCATGTAGATCAGGCTGAGCGTTACGCAAAGTTTTGGCTGACCCCTCTGCAATTGACAGAGTCCAAAGGCTTTCGGAGCGGAGAGCTTGGCGAGCTGAAGAAGTTGATTGAACAGAACAAGGAATATTTTTTGGAGAAATGGGATGAATATCATAGCCGTAAGAGTTGAGCCACTCGCTGTGGATGTCTCGTTCACCGAGAACGATCTGCGCGTCGTGTTAGCAGACGGACGAGAAGTTTCCGCTCCGTTGGAATGGTTTCCAAGATTGCGAGATGCGAACGAGCGACAGCGGAAAGATTGGCGCTTGATAGGTCAGGGTATCGGCATACATTGGGAAGAGATTGACGAAGATATTTCAGTGAGGAGTCTTCTTGCAACGGAATAAGATGCTCGAGAAAATCTCGGACGAGACGACTGCGGTCGAGGAGACCATTGAGATAATCCGGGCTGAGTATCTCAAGTGTTATCGGATCAAGCTTCAATTTACGGACGGCAAAGAGCAGCTTGTGGATTTCGAAGAATTTTTGAGAAGTTCTTTTCACTTCGACATTCTTAAGTATTTGGACATCGAGAAGTTCAAGAGTTTCAAGATTGTAAACGGAAATCTCGATTGGAACGATTACGAGCTCTGTTTTCCAGTTGCTGATTTGTACGAAGGTCGAATCTAATGGCATGGTTTAGACGCTCCAAAGAAAACATCGCCCCCGAAACTGAGAAGAAAGAAATGCCGGACGGCATGTGGACGAAGTGTGACCAGTGCAGCGAGATCATCCATAAGATGGAGCTAGAGCAGAACATGTTCACCTGCCCGAAGTGCAACAAGCACTTCCGTATCGGCAGTAACGAATACATAAAAATTTTGCTTGACGATACCACGTTCAAAGAGTACGATCGGAAGATGCGTTCGGTTGACCCGCTCAAGTTCACTGACACAAAACGCTATCGCGAGCGCATTCCCGACGCAATCAAGAAAACAGGACTATACGACGCTGTGCGCTGGGGAACGGGCAAGATGAACGAACGCGATGTTGTGCTTGCGTGTATGGACTTTGCGTTCATTGGTGGTAGCATGGGCTCTGTTGTTGGAGAGAAAATCAGTCGTGCAATTGATCGAGGCTGGAAAACAAAGACTCCCGTTATCGTGGTCTCTTCGAGCGGTGGCGCACGCATGATGGAAGGTGCGTACTCACTGATGCAACTGGCGAAGACGAGTGCAAAGCTTGCGCGCCTCGGCGATGCAGGTATTCCCTACATTTCACTCTTAACTGATCCGACGACGGGTGGTGTGACCGCAAGTTACGCAATGCTTGGCGACGTCAATATTGCTGAGCCGGGTGCGCTCATCGGCTTTGCCGGACCTCGAGTCATCAAGCAAACGATAGGTAAAGATTTGCCGCCGGGATTTCAGCGCTCCGAGTTTTTGCTTGAGCATGGATTTGTTGACCTGGTTGTGCATCGTAAAGAATTGAAGCAAACGATCTCCAGCTTGTTCTCGCTGATGACGTAACAAGTTCTCAGGGGAAAACACAAAAGGATTTTATCAGTGCTGTCCGAAACAATTATTGGCAACAAAGAAATGCTCAAAGACGTTGCCCTTGAGTGGTTTTTGGCGTGAACGTAAAAAGTGGGTTTGTATTCTTGGTGAAAGTACATTCAACTCCCACGGAGTTGTTGCACGTATATGGTTCTTATGTTACAAACATAGAATCCCTACGGGATTCACGTGATTCTTCAAAGTGCGCTTGAACTCCGTAGGAGTTCGATGTTTGTAACACCACCTGCAAATACAAAATCAGGAACTCCGTAGGAGTTCAATTGTGACAGCATTTTGGACAAGTGTGGGATTTTATGGTTATTCACGTGCTTGGCGTTCCGATGGATTTGGGTTCGGGTCGTCGCGGGGTGGATATGGGACCCTCGGCGATTCGCATTGCAGGGATCTCCGATCGGCTAAAGGAACTTGGCAACAAAATTATCGATGATGGCGATATCGATATCAAGAACATGGAAGAGATTCGTGTCGGCGATACGCGTGCGCGGTATTTGAAAGAAATCTCTCGCGCGTCGAAGATTCTTGCACGCCATACCGAAGGCATGATGACAAAGGGGCATTTTCCGTTGATACTCGGCGGAGATCACTCGATCGCCGTCGGCTCGATTTCGGGGATTGCTGCGTTCGCAAAGAAGAAGAGAAAAAAGATCGGCGTGTTGTGGGTTGATGCGCACGGCGACCTGAACACTCCGGCCACTTCGCCGTCGGGCAACGTGCATGGGATGCCGCTCGCCTCGTTGCTCGGCTACGGACCCGGCGACTTGAAAACGGTCGGCGGTGATTTCGAGAAAGTCGATCCGGATAATGTTGCGATTGTCGGCGTTCGCAGCCTTGATGCGGGCGAACGAAAACTTATTGAGCAAGCGGGCATTCACGTCTACACAATGTCCGATATTGACCGTCAGGGGATTCACCGCGTCATGAAGAAGGCACTCTCAAAAGTCACAAACGGAACGGGCTATGTTCACGTAAGTTTTGACCTTGATTCTGTTGACCCAACGATTGCGCCGGGCGTCGGAACGCCGGTGAAAGGCGGGCTTGATTACCGCGAAGCGCATTTGATGATGGAATCGATTTGCGAAGCGAAGGTAATGACGTCGCTCGAGCTTGTTGAGGTCAATCCGATTCTCGATGAACAGAACAGGTCAGCGGAGTTTGCTGTTGAGTTGGTGCAATCGGCATTCGGTAAGAGAATTTTGTAAGAGTTTTTTTCGGGAAACAAAACAAATGTTTTTTTTTGGGTCAGCACATTATTCATAGATGACGATGATAATCAGAGATGTTCGAGAGATGCGGCAGACTTCCGAGCGGCTTCGCCTCGCTGGGAAACGCATCGGTGTTGTACCGACGATGGGTTACTTGCACGAGGGGCATCTCTCGCTGATTCGCATCGCGAAGATGAAAGCAGATGTTATTATCACGACGCTCTTCGTCAATCCAACGCAATTCGGACCGAACGAAGATCTGAGCCGCTATCCACGGAGCTTTGAGCAGGACCTTTCGCTTTCAAACTCGGCAGGAACAGACTATCTCTTCGCACCGGAAGCGTCGCAGATGTACCCTACCGGCTACTCAACGTATGTTAACGCTGAAGGCATTACCGATGTTCTCGAAGGCAAATCTCGCCCCGGACAT
>Ga0209514_10006021_pt1 | contig 15101 bp, 20 predicted proteins | sample Subgrocontami58m_FD_187452 | JGI IMG/M metagenome (GOLD analysis project Ga0209514, IMG submission 187452) | Subsurface groundwater microbial communities from S. Glens Falls, New York, USA - GMW37 contaminated, 5.8 m (SPAdes) (version 3) | ecosystem: Environmental > Aquatic > Deep subsurface >...
CCGTTTTCACCACCACGTAGTGGCCGGCTTCAGCCGGCCTGCGGCGGTCCGCCTAAAGGCGGACACTACACGCTCGTGAAAACGGCTCTAATGGCTGAGCGCGGGGCGGGACCCGAGCTTGACGACCAGCCACACGCATCCGACTAGAAACGCGATCGGCAGCAGCGGCACCAGCAGCGCGAAGGACACCGCGAACAGCACGAACGCGACGCCGACGAAAACGGTCAGGAGCACGAGAGGCAGCATGACGAGCGCGACCGCAGTCTTGATCAGCACACGCAGCAGGATGAACGGCAGGAACAGCAGCGTCAGCAGGCAGGCCATCCGACCCTCCGCGGCACGGCTGAGGCCGTGCCTCTGAGGATCACTTACGAGCGGCGGCTTCCAGTAGTTCCGGGGCTCTGAGCTGATCGGCCGGCCCGCGTGGCGCCGACGGCGACAGGTAGATCATCGGCTGATGGCTGATCCGCTCGTCGAGGCTCTTGACGACCGACGCGCTGCCGCCGGCGGTCGTCTTCGTCTTCATGAAGCCGAACACGACGCAGAAGCCGATGAAGAGCACCAGGACGAACACGGTGCTCGACGCCACGCCCTGCAGCGCACCGAGCAGCAGATGGAGCAGGCCGTCGCTCATGCTTCGGTCTCTTCCCGGGCGGACTTCGCGGCGGGCACGTCGTAGTACACGAGCCCTCGCTTCACTTCTTCCATCGCCACACGCTCGGCCTTGTAGGGCAGCACCGGCATATCGTCGCGCAACCGCGGGCGGGCGCCGCGACGCAACTGCTTGGCGCGCAGCGCGGCGACGTCCACGAACAGAAACCGGCTCTCGATCGGCGGCAGCGGCTCGGCCGGGATTTTCGGCGTATCGGGGTGCTGTTGGAGCGGGCTTGGTTCTTCCATGTCGGTCATAAACAGTAGCACGCGGACCGGTAGGTCTGGTAGGTCTGGTGGGCCGGGTAGGTCTGGTCGGTCGGGTGGGTGAACCTACCTGACCTACCTGGCCCACCCGACCGACCCGACCTCATGGTTACGCAGCGACGTCGACCTTGATCGACCGCGGTTTCGCCTCCTCACGCAGCGGCAGCCGCACGGTGAGGACGCCCTGTTTGTACTCGGCCGAGACCTTGCTGGCGTCGACGGTCTGCGGCAACGAGAACGAGCGGCTGAACGGGCCGTAGCGCCGCTCGACGTGGTGGAACTGCTCTTCCTTCAGCTCGGTCGACAGCTTCTTCTCGCCCTTGATGGTGAGCACGCCGTTCTCGACGGTGATGTCGATGTCCTCACGCGCCATGTCCGGCAGCTCGGCTTTCAGCACGAGCTCCTGATCGCCGTTCTGGTAGATGTCCACCGGCGGCACCCAGGTGTTCGGCGCGGTGAACCCGAAGTCACGAAATGGATCCCAACGAACAACAGTCATACAGTCCTCCATGAGTCTGGTGGGTCAGGTCGGTCGGGTGGGTCGGGTGGGTCTGGTCGGTCGGGTGGGTGAACCTACCTGGCCTGCCCGCCCCACCCGGCCTACCCACCCTACCTGACCTACCGCCCTACCCGGCCTACCTGACCGGTGTTACCGAGTCTCCGCGTATTCCGCGTCGACGACTTCTGCGTCCTGGACGTTGGTCCCTCGAGCGCCTGGCGCCGCCTGCGATCCCGGCGCGCCCGATGCGGCCTTGTAGAGATGCTCCGCCATCGCGTGCGACGCGCGCTGGAGCTGGTCGGTCGCCTTCCTGATGGCAGCGAGATCGTCGGCCTGGCTGACGCGACGAACCTCCGCGATGGCCGCCTCGACCTTCGACAGCTCGCCGACCGGCACCTTCTCGCGGTTGTCGACGACCGTCTTCTCCACCTGATAGGCCAGCGAGTCGGCCTGATTGCGCGCGTCGATCAGGTCGCGGCGCGCCTGGTCCTCCGCGGCGTGGCTCTGCGCTTCCTTCACCATGCGATCGACGTCGTCCTTCGACAGGCCGCTCGAGCCGCTGATGGTGATCTTCTGCTCCGTGCCGGTGGCCATGTCCTTCGCCGTCACGTTGACGATGCCGTTGGCGTCGATGTCGAAGGCGACCTCGACCTGCGGCACGCCGCGCGGCGCCGACGGCAGCCCCACGAGGTGGAAGCGGCCGAGCGTGCGGTTGTCGCGCGCCAGCGGACGTTCCCCCTGCATCACGTGCACTTCGACGCTCGTCTGGTTGTCGCTCGCCGTCGAGAAGATCTCGCTCTTGCGCGTCGGAATCGTCGTGTTGCGCGGGATGAGCGTCGTCATGACGCCGCCGAGCGTTTCGATGCCGAGCGAGAGCGGCGCCACGTCGAGCAGCAGCAGGTCCTTCACGTCGCCCGTCAGCACGCCGCCCTGTGCCGCCGCGCCGATCGCGACGACCTCATCCGGGTTGACACCCTTGTGCGGGTCCTTCCCGAAGAACTCGCGCACCATCTGCTGCACTTTCGGCATGCGGGTCGAGCCGCCGACGAGGACGACCTCGTCGATCGTCGTCGGGTCGACGCCCGCGTCCGCCAGCGCCTGCTTCACCGGCGCCATCGTCCGCTCCAACAGGTCGGCGACGAGCTGTTCGAGCCTGGCGCGCGTCAGCTTCACCTGCAGATGCTTCGGTCCGGCCTGGTCGGCGGTGATGAAGGGCAGGTTGATGTCCGTCTCCATCGCCGTCGACAGCTCGATCTTGGCCTTCTCCGCGCCTTCCTTCAGACGCTGCAGCGCCATGCGGTCCTTCGACAGGTCGATGCCGTCGCTCTTCCTGAACTCGTCGGCGAGCCACTGGATGATGCGATCGTCGAGATCGTCGCCGCCCAGATGCGTGTCGCCGTTGGTCGCCTTCACCTCGACGATGCCCTCGCCGACCTCGAGCACCGAGATGTCGAAGGTGCCGCCGCCGAAGTCGTACACGGCAATCGTCTCGTCCTTCTTCTTGTCGAGGCCGTAGGCGAGCGCCGCGGCGGTCGGCTCGTTGATGATGCGCAGCACGTTGAGCCCGGCAATCCGGCCCGCGTCCTTCGTGGCCTGCCGCTGCGCGTCGTTGAAGTACGCCGGCACGGTGATGACCGCGTCGGTGACCTTCTCGCCGAGATAGTCGTCAGCGGCCTGCTTCAGCTTCTGCAGGATCATCGCCGAGACTTCCGGCGGCGAATACTTCTTGGCGCGCGCCTCGACCCACGCGTCGCCGTTCTCCGCGCGGGCCACCTTGTAGGGCACGCGGGACGCTTCGCTTGTGACCTCGTCGAACTTGCGGCCCATGAACCGCTTGATCGAGAAGACCGTGTTTTCCGGGTTGGTGACGGCCTGCCGCTTCGCGACCTGCCCGACGAGACGTTCACCCTCTTTGGTCAGCGCCACGACCGATGGGGTCGTCCGCGCGCCCTCCTGATTGACGATGACGGTGGGCTGACCGCCTTCCATGACCGCGACAACGGAGTTCGTCGTGCCGAGGTCGATTCCAATCACTTTGCCAGCCATTGATATGGTCCTCGATTCCTCTAAGATGAACCCAGTATAGACAATATCTTAGTGTATGTAAATCACTAAATATTAGTTGATAGCACTCATACATTGGACAGGGCTATCTCACACTTCATCTTGAGGTTACCGGGGATGGCTGGCGGGGAACGGTCTGCTATGCGATCATTCGGTATGCGACCCCGCGTGCACGCCGTCGCTCTGCCGTCTGAAATCGGAGACTTCGCGGATGAGGTGCGCCGCGTCTTTCTCGAGCTCGGCCGGGCCTTCGGCGCCGAGTCGCTGGCCGGCGAGTGCTCCCCCGCCATCGACGTCTACGAGACCGACGACACGCTCGAAATCGCGGTCGATCTGCCGGGCGTCGACCCGAGCGCGCTGCGCCTGCTCGCCAAAGGCGACAGCCTCCTGATTGCAGGCGAGAAATCGGCGCGGCGAGCCCGCGGCGAATCGAGCTTCCATCTCGTCGAGCGCGGGTACGGCCGCTTCGCGCGGGTCGTCCGCCTCTCGCGCGCGTGCGACGCCTCGAAGGCGCGCGCGACCCTGCAGAACGGAGAGCTGCGCATCTCCCTCCCGAAGATTGCCGACCAGCGCGGCAAGGCGATTCAGATTGCTGTCATGTAGCGGTAAGCTGTAGGTCGTGCGCATCCTCTTCATCGGCGACATCGTCGGCCGTCCGGGGCGCGATCTCGTCCGAGATCACCTGCCGGCGCTCGTCGACCATCACCAGGTCGATCTCGTGATTGCCAACGCCGAGAATGCCGCCGCTGGCTTCGGGATCACGCGGGAGATTGGCGATCAGCTGCTCGATTATGGCGTCGAGGTGATGACCTCCGGCAATCACATCTGGGACAAGAAGGAAGCGCTCAGCTACATCGGCACGGAACCGCGGCTGCTGCGCCCGGCGAACTACCCCGCCGGCGCGCCGGGCAACGGCAGCTATCTGGCGCGGACGCGCGATGGTCGCTCGGTGGGGGTCGTCAATGTGATGGGCCGCGTGTTCATGGCGAACATCGACGACCCCTTCGCGGTCGTCCTGCGCGAGATCGAGGCCTTGAAACAGCGCACGCGCGTCGTGTTCGTCGACTTTCACGCCGAGGCGACCTCCGAGAAGATGGCCATGGGGTGGCATCTGGACGGCAAGGTGACGGCGGTCGTCGGCACCCACACGCACGTGCAGACGGCGGACGAGCGCATCCTGCCCAACGGGACGGCGTTTCTCACCGACGTCGGCATGACCGGCCCGCACGATTCGATCATCGGCGTCGAGGTGGAGGCGGCGCTCGGCAGGTTCCTGACGGCGCTGCCCGCGAAACTCGAAACCGCAACCGGCAATCCGCGCCTCAACGCGGTGATTGTGGAGGCGGACGAACAGACCGGCCGCGCCACGGACATCGAGCGGCTCGGCTACAGCGCCGACGAGCTCGAACACCTTTCCCATGTCGGATCTGTTCGATCTTCCGTTTGAAGACGACCCGGCGCCCGAGCCGGCACCCCCGCCCGCCGTGCCGGTCGCGACGCGCCGCGTGCTGTCGGTCACCGAGCTGACCGTCAGGGTCCGCGATCTGCTCGAGGCCGAGCTCTTCGAGGTCTGGGTCGAGGGCGAGCTCTCGAACTGCCGCGTGTGGAACACGGGGCACATGTACTTCACGCTGAAGGACGGCGCGTCGCAGATCCGCGCGGTCATCTTTCGGTCGGCGCTCCGCTCTCTCAAGTTCAAGCCGGCCGACGGCCTGCGCGTCGTCGCGCGCGGACGGGTCTCGGTCTACGAACCGAAGGGCGAGTATCAGCTCGTCTGCGAGCACCTGGAGCCGCACGGGCTCGGCGCGTTGCAGCTGGCGTTCGACCAGTTGAAGCAGCGCCTGCAGGACGAGGGGCTCTTCGACGCGGCGCGCAAGCGGAGGCTGCCCGCGCTGCCGCGCAAGATCGGCATCGTCACGTCGATGGACGGCGCGGCGATCCGCGACATCATCAAGGTGCTCGGGCGGCGCTACGCGAACGCGCACCTCGTGATCCGGCCCGCGCGCGTGCAGGGCGAGGGCGCCGCGGCCGAGATCGCGCGCGGCCTGCGCGCCATCGGGCGCGTCCCCGGTGTCGAGGTCGTGATCGTCGGGCGCGGCGGCGGCTCGATCGAGGATCTCTGGGCGTTCAACGAAGAGATCGTCGCCCGCGCGATCGCGCAGTGCCCCGTGCCGGTCATTTCCGCCGTGGGCCACGAGACCGACGTCACGATCGCCGATTTCGTCGCCGACCTGCGCGCGCCGACGCCGTCGGCGGCCGCGGAGATCGTCGTGGCCGCCAAGGACGATTTCCGCGGCCGCATCGATCGGCTGCACGATCGCCTGCGGGCCGCGGCGCGCGGACGCGTCCAGACCCTGAGCCGCCGCGTGCACATCGTCAGCGGGCGGCCATCGTTCGCGGGCTTCCCCGGACGGGTGGCGATGCGCGGCCGGCACGCCGCGGAGCTCTCGCACGCGCTCGCCCGGATCATGCGCACCGGTATCGCCACGCGCGAGCGCCGCCGCCAGCAGCTCGAGCGGCAGCTGACCACGTTCGACGCCGGCCGCCGGCTCGCGGACATTCGCACACGGCTCGTGGGCGCCGAGGGGCGGCTGAAGGGCGCCGTCAGACAGCGTCAGCATCGCGCGGCCGCGCAACTGGGCATTGCCGCGGGGCGGCTCGACTCGCTCAGCCCGCTGGCCGTGCTCGGCCGCGGGTATGCGGTGTGCTGGAACCAGGACCGCACGCGCGTGGTGCGGGCGGCATCGGACGTCGCCGAGGGCGACACGGTCCGCGTGACCTTGAGCCGCGGCGAGCTCGAATGCGAGGTACGTTCCGCGGCTGATTCAACACCAAGGACACAAAGGGCACCAAGGACACCAAGGACACAGAGGTAGAACAAGAGCGATAATGGCTGACACGTCGATAAAGGATTTCGAAGCGGCGATCGCCGAGCTCGAGTCGATCGTCAGGAAGCTCGAGGAAGGGGACCTCGCCCTCGAGCAGTCCCTCGTGTTGTATGAGAGGGGCGTGCAGCTCTCGCGCTTCTGCCACGCGCGGCTCGAGGAGGCCGAGCGCCGCATCGAGATCCTCAACGAGCGCGACGAGCTCAAGCCGGCTCCCGCGTCGTTCGCGGCCGAGGATCCCGAGCGCGGCTGATTCCACCGTGACCGCCGAGCCGCTCTCGGAATTTCTGCGCCGCGCGCGCGTCAGGGTCGACGAGGCGCTCGAGCGCTATCTGCCGGCCCCGCCGGCGTGTCCCGCGATTGTCAGCGAGGCGATGCGCTACAGCGTGTTCGCCGGCGGCAAGCGCCTGCGCCCCGTGCTCACGCTCGCCGCCGCCGATGCCGTCGCGCGGCACATGGCCGACACCGGGGTCGGTGGCTCCGGCCGAGCGGCCGGGACGCCCTCGGGTCCCCCGGTCGAGCTCGCGCTCCCGGCCGCCTGCGCCATCGAGCTGATCCACACCTATTCGCTCATCCACGACGACCTGCCCGCCATGGACGACGACACGCTGCGCCGCGGACGGCCGACGCTGCACGTCGTGTACGGCGAAGGCATCGCCATCCTGGCCGGCGACGGGCTGCACGCCGAAGCCTTCGCGTTGCTGGCGCGCGCGCCGGAGGGCGACGACCCCGCGATCATCCGCCATCAGCTGCGCGTCATCCGCGTGGTGGGCGACGCCGCCGGCGCGATGGGCATGGTCGGCGGACAGGCGATCGATCTGCAGGCCGCCGGACAGGCGCCCGGCCACGCGCTGACGCTCGACGCCGAGGGACTGCGGGCCATGCACGCACGCAAGACCGGCGCGCTCATCCGTGCCTCGGCCATGAGCGGCGCGATCATGGCCGGCGCGACCGACGACCTGATCGACGCGATCGCCCGCTACGCCACGGATGTCGGGCTCGCCTTTCAGATTGTCGACGACATCCTCGACGTCGAAGGCGATCCGGCGTTGCTCGGAAAATCCGCCGGCAAGGACGCCGCGGGCGCGAAGCCCACGTACCCGGCGCTCTTCGGGCTCGACCGCTCCCGCGCGCTCGCGGCCGAGTGCCTGGCGCGCGCGCATCACGTCCTCGACACCGCCGGTGTGGCCGACGGCTGGCTCGGCGCGATCGCGGACTGGGTCGTATCGCGCAAGAGCTGATTCGATGCGTGTACTCAACACAAAGGACACAAAGGACACAAAGGACACGAAGGTTCAGATCCAAAGAGGACCCATCCTTTGTGTCCTTCGTCTCCCTTGTGTTGGATAAGCGTGGGCAAAAGCAAGACGCGTCTAGATGTGCTGCTTGTCGACCTCGGGCTTGCCCCGTCCCGCGAGCGGGCGCGCGCGCTGATTCTCGCGGGCCAGGTCACCGTGAGCGGCCAGGTCGTCTCCAAGGCGGGCGCGCCGGTGGCCGCTGACGCACGCGTCGAGCTCGTCACACCCGACCATCCTTACGTCGGTCGCGGCGGCGTCAAGCTCGCGCACGCGCTCGACACGTTCGCGATCGACCCGCAGGGACGCCGCGCGCTGGACGTCGGCGCCTCAACCGGCGGCTTCACCGACGTGCTGCTGCGCCGCGGCGCCGCGAGCGTGATCGCGCTCGACGTCGGCCGCGGGCAGCTCGACTGGCGCCTCCGCACCGATCCGCGCGTGCTGGTCCGCGAGGGCGTCAACGCCCGCTCGCTCACGCCGGACGATGTGCCGCACCTGGTGAGCCTGGTGACGATCGACGTCGCGTTCATCTCGCTCGGTCACATCCTGCCGGCGCTCCCGCCCTTCCTCGAGCCGTCCGCCGACATCGTCGCGCTGGTGAAGCCGCAGTTCGAGGCGGGCCGCGCAGAGGTCGGCAAGCACGGCCTCGTCTCCGACCCCGCGGTGCACGACGCGGTGATCGCGCGCGTCACCGAGGCGGCCGCGGCGTGCGGCCTCGCGCGCATCGCGATGGCGCCGTCCGTGATCACGGGCGCCACCGGCAACCAGGAATTCTTCCTCCACCTCCGTGCCAGAGACTGAGCCCGTCCTCGTTCTCGGCGCCGGCGCGATTGGCAGCCTCTACGCCGCGAAGCTGTCGGCGCGCCATCCGGTCACCGTCGTCGCGCGGCGCGAGCACGTCGACGCGATTCGGCTCGGCGGCCTGCGCCTCGTCGGACGCGAGACGCTGACGGCGCGCGTGGATGCCGTCACCGAGGTCGAGTCGATCGCGGCGGGCACGATCGTCCTGCTCACGACGAAGGTGAACGCCAGCGAGGCGGCGGTCGGCGCGATCGCCGACCTCGTGCGCGACGACACGGTGATCGTGTGCGTGCAGAACGGCCTGCACAGCGAAGCGATCGCGCGGCGCGCGGCGCGCGGGCGCTGTCTCGTGCTGCGCGCGATCACGCAGTTCGGCGCGATCGTCCAGTCGCCTGGCGTCATCAATTTCACGGCGTCGGGTTACACGCTGATTGAGCAGAGCCCGCCTAGCGGCGCCATCGCCGGCATGTTCACGGCGTGCGGGCTCGACGGACGCGTGTCCGACGACATCACGACCGAGGTGTGGCGGAAGCTGATCTTCAACTGCGTGATCAACCCGATCACCTCCATCACCGGATCCGACGTCGGCGGGATCGCGGATGCGCGCCTGGACCCGCTGAAGCAGCTCGTCATCGACGAATGCCTCGCGGTCGCGCGCAGCGAGGGCGTCGACTTCCGCATCGACTTTCTCGCGACCATCGCCGAGGTGTTCGGGCCCTCGCGCAACATCGCCTCGATGCGCCAGGATCTGATGCGCGGCAAGCCGACCGAAATCGATCACCTGAACGGCGCCGTGGTCGATCTCGGCCGCCGGGCCGGCATCGCCTGTCCGGTGAACGCCGCCCTGGTGGCCATCATCACAGCGATGGATCGTTGTACGATGTCGTCATGACACGCGTCGGCATCGTCGCCAAGTCGCATCTGCGGGAGGCGACGCCGCACCTCACCGCCATCGAATCCTGGCTGGCCGCCCGCGGGCACGAAGCCGTGTTCGAGACGGCGACCGCGGCCCTCATGCCGGCGGCGCCGGGGCGCCAGGTGGCCGACAAGCCGGCGCTGGTGGCCCGCGTGGACCTGCTCGTCGTGCTCGGCGGTGACGGCACGCTGCTGTCGGTCGCCGACTGCGCCGGCGCGGCGGAGGTCGACGTGCCGATTCTCGGCGTCAACTTCGGCGGCCTGGGCTTCCTGACGGAGGCGACGCTCCCCGAGTTGTACCCGTCGCTCGAAGCGGCGCTTTGCGGCGCCGCCCCGGTCGAGGAGCGCCTGATGCTCCGCGCGACGACGCTGCGCGGGGGCCGGGCGCTGCCGGATCATCTGGCGCTGAACGACGTCGTGATCACCAAGGCCGCGCGCGCGCGGATGACCGACCTGTCCGTGTTCGTCGGCGACGAGTTCGTGACGCGCGTGAAGGCCGACGGCCTGATCGTCGCGACGCCCACCGGATCGACCGCCTACAATCTCGCGGCCGGCGGCCCCATCGTGCAGCCGGTCGTCGATGCGATCGTGCTGACGCCGATCGCGCCGCACATGCTCACCAACCGGCCGATCGTGATTCCCGCGGCGTCTCTCGTGCGCGTGCAGCCGATGATGGCCGAGCGCGACGAGCTCTACGTCACCTTCGACGGGCAGGCCGGCTATCAGCTCGAAGCCGGCGACGAAGTCCGTATCCGCTGCGCCGAGCGCCGGGTGCGCCTGCTGCGTCCCTCCTCGCGCAGCTACTTCGACGTGCTGCGGCAGAAACTGAAGTGGAACGAGCGCTAGAGCCGTTTTCACGAGCGTGCAGTGTCCGCCTTTAGGCGGACCGCCGCAGGCCGGCTGAAGCCGGCCACTACGTGGTGGTGAAAACGGCGCTAGGCCGGCCGCGTGCAGAGGTCGAGGAACTCGCGGACGGCGGCGCGCACGTCCTGTTGCAGCGCCTCCGGCAGCACACCCATATCGCGGCGGAACAGGTCGTTGTCCCACGCCAGGATGTGATCCACCAGCACATCGCTGTCGGCCGTCAGCCCGCACGTGCCTTTCGCCACGCGGACGCGCAGCGGAAACGCGTCGTCGACGCGCCTGGTGGAGAGCGGCAGGATGACAGTGCGCTGTAGCCCCGCGGCCGCGAAGGGCGTCGGCTGAATCGCCAGGCACGGCCGCTGTTTGCCGGGCTTCGTGCCGACGCGCGGTTCGAGGTCCACGACGTAGACGTGCCACTGCTGCGGCGTCACGGATTACGACCGCTTCAGACGCGAGTGCGCGCGGAACTCCGCGTTCACGCGCGCGCTGCCCGACGCCACGCGGGCCGCCGCACGCTTCCACTGCTCGAGCCGCTCGCGGCGCAACGCGTCCTGCTCCAGGAGCGTCATGCCGGCGCGCACCACGTCAATCTTCGTCCCGATGCCGAGGCGCCGCTTGAGCCGCTCGATGCGTCGGTCGTCGTCTTCCTGGATCATGAGCGGCTTACCCATATCGTCAAGTATATCTCAAAGTATAGTCGTCGGTGGCGTCTCGCGGCAGCGGTGAACGGGCCTGCCGACCAAGGCGGTCCCTGGGGGAGTTGCGCCGGGGCCGTCAGCGCGACAGCGCCCGTTCGACGATGCCGGTGAGCGACTCGATGGTGAACGGCTTCGCGAGGAAGCCGTCGCCGGCCGGATGCCGCATGGGATCGGGCGCGAAAGCGGAGATGAACACGACGTGGACGCTGGGTGAGGTCTTCCGCGCTTCGGTCACCAGGTCGTACCCGTCCATCTCGGGCATGACGACGTCCACGAGCATGAGCGAGATCGCCGGTTGTCGGTTCAGCGCGGCGAGCGCGGCGTGCGGGCCGGCGACGGCCACGACCTCGTGGCCGGCTCGCACCAGGACCAGCCTGATGAGCTCGCGCATGCCGGGCTCGTCCTCGACGACCAGCACCGGCGCCGTCAGCCGCGTTTCAGCCAGTGCCCCGTCGGGTACGGCTGCCGGTTCCGACGTGGCCGGCAGGTCGATCGTGAACGTCGTGCCGACGCCGGCCACCGAGTCGACCTGGATCCGTCCGCCCGCCTGTTTGACGATCGCGTCCACTTTGGCGAGACCGATTGCACCTACGCCGCCATCTTCGCTGGAGAAAAACGGCTCGAACAGCCTCGACTGCGCGGCCGCGGACATCCCGCCGCCGGTGTCCGCGACGACCATCCGGACGTACTCCCCGGGTACGCCGCTCGCCGCGTCCCGGCCGTCGTGCGTGTGCATGGTGGTCGCCACCCTCAGGTGACCGCCATTCGGCATGGCGTCACGCGCATGAATGCAGAGGTTGAGCACGATCTCTTCCAGGTGGCTTGCGCCGACCTTGATCCGCTTGATGTCGTTGTCGAGCGTCAGCGTGACGTCGATCTTCGGACCGAGCATCCGCTGCAGGGAGGTGGCCGTGCGGGCGGTCACGGCGTTGACGTCGATCACGTCGGTCGGCGCGCGGTGGCCGGCACCGAGGGTGCGCAGCGGCTTGGTGAGCCGCGCGGCACTCAAGGCGGCACGTCGAATCTCGCGGGCGTCCTGAATGCTCGTGCCCGACGGATCCAGGCTCGCGATCAGCAGCTCGGTGTGTCCGGTGATCGCCGTCAACAGATCGTTGAGGTCGTGCGCGACGTCACCGGCCAGCCGGCTGTCCGCCTCCATTTTCCTGGCAAGCTCGACGCGCTCGTCGTGCTGCTGATGGCCCGCGCGGAGCGCGGCCCGTGCGGCGCGAGCCCGCCGTGTCGCCACGCACGCCGCGGCGATCGCGATGGACGTGACGGCACCAAGCAATGCGATCGCGACCGCTGCGGCCACCATGCGCTCACAGCCCTTTGAAGCCGGCCGCCGGCGGGCCGACCGCCTGGGGCTCGGACGCCGCGACCGACGCCGCGGGGACGCCGGCGACGCTGCACCGATCTCGTCCCTCCCGCTTGGCCTGATACAGCGCGTCGTCTGCCCGCTCGATCAACGCGGTGGCACCGAGCTCCGCGGGCCCGGCCGCGGCGACGCCGACGCTCACCGTGACCGGGATGGTCTTGCCGCCCGCGACCATGGCGAGGGCCGCCGTCATCCGCCGCACCGACTCGGCGGCCTGCTGCGCCCCGACGAGCGGCGTGTCGGGAAGAATGATCAGGAACTCGTCGCCGCCGTACCGGCACTTCACGTCCGTGCTCCGCAGCACGCGCGTGAGCTGCGCGCCGACGGCGCGGAGCAGATCGTCGCCGCGCAGGTGTCCCAGCTCGTCGTTGATCGTCTTGAAATGGTCGATGTCGAACATCAGGATCGACAGCGGCTGTCGGGAACGGCGCGCCCGGTCCAGCTCCCGATCCAGCGTTTCGAGGCCATGGCCGCGGTTGAAACAGTTCGTGAGGCTGTCGCGCAGGCTGTGTTCCCGCGTCTCCAGAAACAATTGCACGTTTCTCACCGCAATCGCGACGAGCCCGGTGGCGACGCCGAGCGCCTTCCGTTCGTCGCCGGTGATCGTGGCGCCGTCGTGGATGCCGAGGACGCCCACGGCCACGCCGGCGACCATCGGAAAACAGAGGACGTCCCCCTCGACGATGCCCGCGAGGCGGGCGTCCGAGAGGGTTTCCGGCGACACCGCGCGATCCGCCATCGCTTCGAGCTCCTCCACCGATCGTCGGCGGGTGGCGGTCGTCTCCTGCAGAAACGGCTCCCAGCGATCGGGTCGTCGCGCCAGCACCCAGAACTCGCGCTCGCCCGCGAAGGCGGGCAGGTACCGCCACAAGGCCTGCTGGAGCGTGGCGGGGTCCAGCGCGTTCGCGAGCGCCTGGCTGAAGGTCATCAGCCGCTCGAGCTCTGCCGAGCGCATCCGGGCCTGGGCCGCCTCCGCGGCGGCGGCGAGCGCCTCGGCCTTCGCCTGCTGCCGCTTGCGGGCCTCATGAAAGATGAAGACGCCCACGAAAATCGTCAGCGCCGGGAGCAGGTCGACGTGGTAGCGCTGTTGCACGTCCCACGCCGTCTCCCAGACAAGGCGGAGCGGCCGTTGAAAGATCACAACGGTGCCGGCGATGAGGCCCACGACGAGCGACGCGTCGTTTCTGGTGATGAGGCGCACAGCTTACTCTACGTGTTCCGGTTCATCGGTGCCATCGTGTCCGAGTGGCCCACATGCCGGGCGGGAAGGTCTCGAGCTCATGAGAACGCCTGCCTTTGACATCTGATGCGTCACATCATATCATCACATCATCATGCGAACGACGGTGGACCTGGACCTGCCGATCCTGCGGGAGCTGAAGCGCTTGCAGAAGGTCGAGCGCAAGTCGCTCGGCCGGTTGGTCTCCGATTTGCTGGCCCAGGCGTTGGCCGCGCGACGGGCGCGGGGAGCCTCGCGGCCGGCGTTTCGGTGGGTCTCGCGCCCCATGAACGCCCGGATCGATCTGGCGGACAAGGAGGCGCTGCACGCGGCCCTTGACCAGGACGGTGGCCGGCCTGGCGCGCCTCGCCCATGAGCTTCTCGGTCGACGCCAACGTGCTGCTGTACGCGTCGGACCGATCGAGTCGGTTCGCCCGACCGGCGGCCGAGTTTCTGGCAACATGCGCCTCGGGCCGCGACCTGTTCTATCTGGCGTGGCCTACGATCATGAGCTATTTGCGCGTCGCGACGCACAGCGCGATCTTTGCCGCTCCGCTGTCGCCCGACGAAGCGGTGCAAAACATTCAGGCGTTGCTGTCGTTGCCTCACGTGCGGACGCTCGGAGAGGACGAGGGGTTTTGGGACGCGTATCGGGACGTCGCACGCGTGTTCCCTCTGCGGGGCAACGCCGTCCCCGACGCGCACCTCGCCGCGATGCTGCGCCAGCACGGCGTCACCAGGCTGTACACGAATGACGCCGATTTCAACCGGTTTGGATTCCTCACGGTGATCAACCCGTTTGCGCCATCCGAGCCCGGCACTCACGGGGTGTGACGGACAGGCCCAGCGCCTATCTCTGACCCGTTTCAGATTCTGCTGAAGCTCGCGGACCGAGACCGAATGCTTCTGCATTACGCCAGCCCCGAGTCTTTCATCATCTTGTCCAGGCACTCGGGACAGATGCCGTGACTGAACTGGGCCTCGGAGTGTTCCGTCACGTAGCTCTCCATCTGACGCCATCGACTGTCGTCCTGAACCTTCTTGCAGTAGGCGCAGACCGACAGGATGCCTTCCAGGCGCTTCACGTGCTGGCGCACGCCGAGGATGCGCTCGGCCACGTGCAGCCGGGCCACGAGCTCTTCCTCATCCGGCGGTTTCGTCAGAAAATCATCCACGCCGGCGTCCATGGCTTCCAGATAATTGGCCTTCCCGCCGTGGGCGGTCAGCAGGATCACGTACGTGTAGCTCGTGCCGCCGGCCTGGCGAATCGTCCGGCAGAGCTGCAGGCCATCGAGCTCGGGCATCCGCCAGTCGGAAATGAGGACGGGACAGAACTGGTCGCGCCAGGCGTTCCACGCGCGCCGGCCATCCTCCGTGGCGACGACCTCGTGGCCGGCCTTCTGGAGCATCGCCTCCAGGACCAGACGTGAGACGGTATCGTCTTCAGCGATCAGTATTTTCATCGGCCTGTCCCCGGTCCAGTTCCCGCTCGAGCTCGGCCTGGACGCGCTGGAATTCCGACTCCAGTTGTGCCAGTAACGAAGGCACAGCCGTCAAACCGCCCGCCT
>Ga0209514_10006024_pt1 | contig 15082 bp, 13 predicted proteins | sample Subgrocontami58m_FD_187452 | JGI IMG/M metagenome (GOLD analysis project Ga0209514, IMG submission 187452) | Subsurface groundwater microbial communities from S. Glens Falls, New York, USA - GMW37 contaminated, 5.8 m (SPAdes) (version 3) | ecosystem: Environmental > Aquatic > Deep subsurface >...
GAAGAGTTGGCCAGGTTTGTTTAGATTGAAACTGATCGTATCTGTTGAATAGTAATTGATCCCCAGGTAATCCTGTGTGCCTTTCGCATCTGGAACGGAGAAACTGCCGATGGGCGTCTTCATCACCCCGGTGCTAATACCAGAGGGGAAGCCCAGGTTGACGGCATTAAAACGAATCTTACTCATAAGCACGTCCAAGGGGAACCATGAGCGTTTGGCCGCTGTTGGACGATGGTGATGGGCATAACCGACACGTGCTTCAGGTTGAATTTCATGGATGGCACGGTACGCGGCGGCATGCCCGTGCAAAGTATTTGCAAGAACTGTCATGGCCATTTTCAACCCCTTGTGTCGGGCGGGGAAATCGCCAATCACATAACCCTGTAAAGCATAAACATTCGGTTCGTTGATAGTACACCACAATGTACAATATTCCTTTAATGCATCAACCGTTTTACGTACATATTTCTCAAATAATGGTATAACTTTTTCGGTTTCCCAGGCATCCATTTCCCACAACCAGAGCGGATCGGTGAAATGATGCAGTGTAACCATCGGTGTCATGCCGCGCTCTTTCAATCCGCGCAGCATGGCGCGATATTTTTCGAGGGCTTCCTCGTCCCATGTATCGGGCGTCGGTTGGATGCGGCTCCACTCAACAGATAAGCGATGCGCGTTTTGTCCAGTCTCTGCGGCGCGGTCGAAGTCCTCACGCCAGCGTCCGCCCCACCAATCGCAGGCGAGTCCCGATTTATGGGCAGTGTGTCCCTCTTCCTCCCATTTGTACCAGTTGTTATTCGTGTTGCTGCCTTCCACTTGATGTGAGGAAGTTGCCGTCCCCCACAAAAATCCTTTTGGAAAATGATAGGTTGCTTGAGGCATGGATTCTCCTATGGATTATGTCGTTGCGAGGGCGATGCACTTTCGCCCGAAGCAATCTCCCATTTAATTAATAAGGAGACTGCTTCGCCAAAGAGCGGCTCGCAACGACATGTTATTTCGAACGCGAAAGATACGCGAGATACAAAGCCACCGACCCCGCGACTGCGGCGTTGAGTGATTCGATTTTTCCGCGCATGGGGAGTTTCAAAACGATGTCACATTTCTTGCGGACGAGGTCGTGCAGCCCTTCGCCTTCCGAGCCGACGACTAATCCCAGCGCGCCTTTCAAATGACGCGACCCCGCTTCCATCTCCGCCCCGGCCTGATCCAGTCCGACGATCCAGATGTCATTATCTTTGAGCGCGTCAATTGTCTGGGACAGATTCGCCCTAGCGATGAACATGTGCTCGCTCGCGCCCGAAGACGCATTGACCACGGCAGGAGTCACATCCACCGAGCGGGCGGATGGGATGACCACGCCATGCACGCTAAGCGCCTCTGCCGTGCGGATGAGTGTGCCGAAGTTCTGCGGGTCCTGTAGGGAATCAAGTATAAGTACAAATGGCAATTCCCCTTTCGCGCGTTCAAGGATCTCGATCACATCCGAGTATGGATAACCGCTGACCTCAGCAACGATGCCCTGATTGTTCTGATGCACCTTGTCCAGTTTGGGACGCGGCACACGGTTGACCTTGATCTTCTGTTCTTTTGCCAGTTGGAGGATTTGCTCGATCTTACCCTTCTCCTGGGCACCTTCGGCGATCTCGATCGAAAATATCTGCCTGCGCTTCGCGCACAAGGTTTCATAGACTGCATTGCGGGAATAGATAAGTTCTTTCATGGTGCGTTGATTTTACTTTAGAAACGAAGTATGACAAGATAAATGAATTCATAACAACATAATCTCGTGCTACAATTTGTTTACTAAATTGTAGCAAGGTTGTGAAATGCCAAATCAAACTAGCAAATCCAATGTTTTTGTTGTTCATGGTAGAAACGAAGTTTTGCGTCGTTCCATGTTTGATTTTCTGAGAGCAATTACTTTGAATCCTATCGAGTGGTCAAAAGCTATTGAAATGACTGGCAAAGGAACGCCCTTCGTAGGAGAAGTATTAGATGTGGCTATGAGTAAAGCGCAAGCCATTGTTGTTTTATTTACAGGGGATGATGAAGCGAAATTGCAAGAAGAATTTGTGAATAAAAACGATCCTGAGTACGAAAAAATACTAACCCCACAAGCAAGACCAAATGTGTTATTTGAGGCGGGCATGGCCTTTGGAAAATATCCTAAAAGAACTATCTTGGTACAAGTTCAGCAATTGAGACCTTTCAGTGATATAGCCGGGAGACATTTAATAAACCTAAATGATTCACTAGACTCACGACAAGATCTTGCCCAAAGACTTAAGAATGCTGGTTGTGCTGTTGACACAAATGGAAAAGATTGGCATACCGCTGGAAAATTTAATCAACCTGTAAAAGACATCAAAAAGTTAAAAAAACAGGAAGAAAATATGCAAATAAATTTTCCTACTGTAGCCGTGTTAGAAACTATTGCTGGAAATTCAAAACTGAATGTTGATGAAATTAAAATCCTAGTTGCAATGGCAAATGCGCAAGAATCGCACCCGGGGAGTGCAAGCGTAGCCCTAATTGCCAAGCTTGTAAACCTTAATGGGGTGAAGGTCTCACATTATTGTGAAAATCTAAATCACATAGGCTATATTCATAAAGAAGGGTTTAGCTCTCATAACGGCGAAATTTATGAACTTACTTCTGAGGCAAGGAAATTGTTAGTCAGAGAGAATATAATCTAATTTTTAGAAAGAGAGCATCCGAGATGTACGTCTCGGATGCTCTCTTGATTTCGGGGTGAAGTATGTTTCATTAATTGGTAAACTTACTTTGAAGAACCTATCCCCATCTCCATTTCGTGCCATCTTTGCTATCTTCAATCGTTACGCCGAGTTCTTTCAACTTATCGCGGATCTGGTCGGAGAGTGCCCATAACTTTTGTTTCCTCACTTCCGCGCGGACTTCGATCAACAGGTTGAGTTTCTACTTATTCAATATTTCTTCGATCTGCTTCCACAAATCTGGCATTTCCAGAACTTCGGCAAAATCCTTGACCCAGTTTTCGATGCGAGCCTTGTCGAGGTTGGGATACTTGTCGGCGATGATTTGAATATCCTGTAAATCCTTTGGGCGATGAGCGATTGCTTTCATGATAACTAAGTCTTCAGGAGTTGGAAGTCGAACATGAAGTAAACTGTCAAATTCATGCATCGTACTTCTTTCAACCACCTCTTGCTCAAACGGCAAAACTCCCATGGAAATATCTATGTTTGTGTCGGTAATGACGTGTCTTAATAGGAGAACTCGGCTTTTCTTTGCAAATTCGGCCGCATTTTCAATGCGTACTTCAATGCCTTCCTGTTTTGCGGCTTCGAGCAGGCGTGGAATATCCTGTGTTGAAAGCAATATCATTGCATCAAGGTCTTCAGTGAATCTTGCTTTACCCAGAACACCTGCTGCAACTCCTCCAATGACAACGCCGCGATCATTGAAATGAGAAATCAGGTTTTGCAATGATTGGAGGGGTTCAAAAAAAGGTTCGATCTCATCGGGAAGTTTCATAATTGACCTTCAATTTTGCCCATCTTTGAAATACTTCCATTTCGCCATTGTCACTCTCATGTGATAAATGAAGCCTGATGGCACGGCGCATGATTAAGTTGAGTTGTTTCCAGTTTTCTTGAATCGTGGATGCGCGCAGTTCCTGCCGTTCAATTTCTTCAACGGCTTTCCAGCGGTCACGAAGGTGGAAACGAAGCTCATCAGCGTTCATAATCATAATTATAGCATGGTGAAAACAGCCAAAAACAAAAGACTTCCGAGAGCCACGCAAATCTCGGAAGTCCTTTTTACCTATTCCCTATTACCTGTTCCCCAAACTACAAATACCGCCAACCTGTCCCATCTTTGCTGTCTTCGATGGTCACGCCGAGTTCTTTCAACTTATCACGGATCTGGTCGGAGAGTGCCCATAACTTTTGTTTCCTCACTTCCGCACGGACTTCGATCAGCAGGTTAATGAAGGCCTCTGCATCACCCGAACCTTTTTTCTCTTCGAGTTTCAGTCCAAGCACACTCGATAATTCACGGAAAACGCCTTGCGCCGATTTGAGTTGTTCACCCGTTGCGTTGTTGTCACGCGCGGTGTTGATGAATTTGGAGAGTTCGAACAACACAGCGATGGCGCCTGCGGTGTTGAAGTCGTTATCCATGGCATCGGTGAAGTTTGTTTTCGCTGATTCACTGGCAGACGCGAGGGCGGCGATTGCGTCAGCGGCGAGTCCGCTTGCCCCTTCGACTTCGCTCAGGGAGGCGCGAGCAGGCCGCAGGGCGGATTTGAGGCGCTCGACGTTTTTCTGCGCAGCGTCCAATGTGTCATCATTGAAAAGCAATGGCGCGCGATAACTCCCGTTCAAGACGAGCATCCGCATCACATCCGCTTCACGCTTTGACAAGAATTCCTTGATGCTGATGATGTTGCCAAGCGACTTGGACATTTTTTCGCCGCCGAGCTGCAACATGCCGTTGTGAACCCAATAGCGCGCGAATTCCCTGCCTGTGTAACTTTCAGTTTGTGCGATCTCATTTTCATGATGCGGGAAGATCAGGTCATTGCCGCCGCCATGAATGTCAATCTGTTCGCCGAGTTCAGCGAGGTTCATGGCCGAGCATTCGATGTGCCAGCCCGGACGGCCCCTGCCCCAGGGACTGTCCCATGAAATTTCGCCGGGCTTTGCGGCTTTCCAGAGGGCGAAATCCATTGGATGGTTTTTGGCTTCCTCCACTTCGATGCGCGAGCCTGCCTGCATGTCATCCAATTTGCGCCCGGAAAGTTTGCCATAATCCTTGTCGCTGATGACGCTGAAGTAAACATCTCCATTGGGCGCGGCGTAAGCGGCTTCCTTTTGGATCAGGCCTTCAATGAATTTGATGATGAGCGGCATGGTCCTGCTGACCTGCGGATAGGATGTGGCGGGAAGCACATTCAGGCTGGCAAGGTCTTGTGTGTAATCTTGAATGTAACGCTGGGAAAGTTTGAGCGGGTCTTCCTTGAGCTGCTTGGCGCGGTTGATGATCTTATCGTCCACGTCGGTGTAGTTCATAACGTGTTTGACGGCGTAGCCGCGATATTCCAAATAGCGGCGGATGATATCGAAGACGAGCACAGACATGGCATGGCCGACATGCGAGTCGTTATAAACCGTCACACCGCACACGTACATTTTTACGAGCTTCGGTTCGAGGGTTTGAAATTCTTCCGTTTTGCGGGTCAGGGTGTTGTAGATTTTTAGCATGGTTTCTCTTTTTAAACACGAAGGACACTAAGGTCACACAGGTTTCACAAACTGATTTAGGATGTTCTTATTTTAACCACAGATGAACATAGTTGAAAGGCAGCAATTCTCACGCGAAGCGTGTCGTTGCGAGAAGGGCACTTGCTCTTCCGACGAAGCAACCCCCTGTTATTAGGAGATTGCTTCGGCTAAGAACAAGAGCGCCTCGCAACGACATAATAATTGCTGGTTGAATGGGATTATAAACGCAAAACAGAGCGCAACCTTCGCGCCCTGTTCACTGATTACTGATTACTGTTTACTGAATACTGTTCACTTTTTACTTTTCTTCGCATTCTCTTCATCCACGCGGCCAAAGATCATGCGGCCTGCGGCGGTTTGCAGGACCTTGGTAATGTTCACATCCATGTACTCACCGATATACTCCTTGCCGTTTTCCACCACCACCATGGTGCCATCCTCCATATAGCCCACGCCCTGGCTGTGATCCTTGCCTTCCTGCATGATGTTGATGCGCAAGGCTTCGCCCGGCAATACAACCGATTTGATGGCGTTTGCCAATTCATTGATGTTGAGCACAGTCACACCTTGCAATTCCGCGATGCGGTTGAGGTTGTAGTCATTGGTCAGGACCGGGCATTTGAGCTGTTTGCCAAGCACCACCAGTTTATCGTCCACTTCGCGCACGCCGTCCACGTTGATGTCAGAAATGCGGACGAGGACGTTGGGAAGTTTTTGCAGTTCGGCGAGCACTTCCATGCCGCGGCGTCCGCGCTGGCGGCGCATACCGTCGGAGGAATCTGCGATGTTTTGCAGTTCGTTCAATACAAAGCGGGGGATGAGCAGCGTGCCGGGTAAAAATCCGGTCCTGGCGATGTCTGACACACGTCCATCAATGATAACGCTCGTATCGAGCAGGATATTGCGGTTGAGGTTGCTCCAGGAGGAAGAACCGCCTCCTTCGCCGCGTCCACTTAACGCGCTGAGCAGGCCCATAATGTCACCCTGACGGGTAACAAAGAGAGACACGCCGAAATAGGAGAAGATCAAAACGCCCATAAAAGGCAATATCTCGCCTAAGGGTTTCGGAAGCAATGAAAGCGGAAATGCCAGCAATGCGGCAATGAGCAAACCAGCTATCAAACCCGTTAACCCGGCGAAAAGACTCTCTGCCGCAAGCCGCCCAAGCAGGGAACGCAAGGCGCGCGCAGGACGCGTCGTAAAGTATGGGGTCAGGATCAGGCCTGTGAGTGCGCCGACCAGCCCAAAGACAAGCGTGGTGCGGATGGCATCAGATGGTGAAAACCTTGAGAGGTCAAATCCCCAATATCCCCCGGCAACGGCCAGTACGATCATTCCAACAATGCGAAGAATAAATTCAAAACTCATGAATAACTCCTTTGTAATAAATAAGATAAAAGATAATAAGGGATAATAGCACGGGGTTTGCCGCCCGTCAATTGGATTCGATGAGATTCATAGATTATTGTTATAATGCGTCACCCTCATTGCAAGCGACCGTTTTGAAAAAATATATTGGACTGAGCGAGTCATGACAATGCATCTAGTAGACACCCTTAACCGCCCCTTGCGCGACCTGCGAATTTCCGTCACCGACAGGTGTAATTTCCGTTGTGTTTATTGTATGCCCAAAGAAATTTTCGGGCCGGATTATCAATACCTGCGCCGCGATCAAATTTTAACCTTCGAGGAGATCGAGCGGCTGGTCCGTGTTTTTGTGGCGCATGGCGTTCGTAAAATTCGACTGACCGGCGGCGAGCCATTGGTTCGCCGTGACATGCATCTCTTAATCTCCATGTTGGCCCCAATTCCAGATCTTGATCTCACCTTGACCACCAACGGAGCATTGCTCGCCAGACAAGCCCGCGCCCTCAAAGACGCGGGGTTAAAGCGTGTGACAGTGAGCCTGGACTCTCTCGACAATAAGATATTCAAAACCATGAACGATGTGGATTTTGCCGTGGAAAATGTATTGGATGGAATGGATGCGGCCGCCAAAGCTGGTTTGGGGCCGATCAAAGTGAACATGGTGGTCAAACGCGGTTTGAATGAGTTCAGCATCCTGCCGATGGCTCGTTACTTCCGTGAAAAAGGTTATATATTGCGCTTCATCGAATATATGGACGTGGGTCACTCCAATGGCTGGCGAATGGACGATGTCCTCCCTGCGGCTGAAATTATCAAAATGATCCATGCCGAAATGCCTTTGGAACCGCTTGACCCGAACTATCACGGCGAGGTGGCCGAGCGCTGGCGATACAAAGATGGCAGCGGCGAGATCGGCGTGGTCGCATCCGTGACTCAGGCATTTTGCAGTACCTGCAACCGCGCGCGTCTCTCCGCTGAAGGCAAACTATATACCTGTTTGTTTGCAATCAAAGGACACGACTTTCGCGATTTGATGCGCGGAGGGGCAACGGATGATGACATTTCGCAGGAGATCGCGCGCGTCTGGGGCAAACGCGGCGACCGCTATTCGGAACTTCGATCTGAAAATACGCTGTCTTTGCCCAAGGTTGAGATGTCTCACATTGGTGGATGATCTTTACACGTTACAAGTTGACAGGTCGGCAAGTTCAACTGTTCCGACCTGTCAAGCATGAACATTCAAACCTTCAAACTTAACAACATGACCATCAAAGCAATATTATTTGACCTTGACGGCACGCTTCGTCATCACCTCCCCTCTGGCGGGGAGATTTTTGTGGAGTATGTCAGAAACAGCGGATTGCAGATCTCGGAAGAGGACAGAATCCGCGCCGAGCATTGGGAGCATCAGTATTTTGCCAATTCGCTGGAAATTCAAGCAGACGGCAAAATATTCAAGGATGATCGAAAAGGCTTTTGGGCTAATTTTACGAAACACCGGTTGCTGGCGCTGGGTATTCGGGCCGCACAAGCCATGGATCTCGCGCCGCAGGCATCGGCTTACATGGATGAATTCTATAAACCCCAAGTCCATGTGCCGCAGGATGCGTATACCCTTTTGACTTTTTTGAAGGAAGAGGGTTATATACTAGGGATGGTATCAAATCGCGAAGAGCCGTTTCAGGAGGAATTGATAAAACTAAAACTGGATTCCTATTTCAAATTCTCGCTCGCGGGAGGAGAAGTGAATTCCTACAAACCTGATACCCACATCTTTGAACACGCATTGGAATTGGCGGGGACCTCCGCGCCTGAGACGATGTACGTCGGCGATAATTATTTTGCAGATATCATCGGCTCGCAGCGCGCCGGTCTGAGACCTGTTCTCTACGACCCGGGCAGCCTCTTCCCCGAGGCAGATTGCGCGGTCATTCGTTCCTTTGATGATCTGCCCGATTTGCTGAAATAAACATAAATACCTGCCGCATTGCGCCCGCACGTGAAAATGAAATACTCAACGTGGAAATAATAAATCATGGAAACAAACAAAGCCCTGGTCGCAGCGCTCATCTTTATCATCCTTGTAGTAGGCGCGAACTTCGTCATGTATGCCATTGCACGCGGGGCGGGGCGCTCCAACCAAAAGAGTTTTCTGGAGACGTTAGGCCAGTCCCTGAACGCTTCTCCAAAAAAGAAAGACGAGTCGCTGAAAGAACTCCGCCGAAAAATACAGGAACTGGAAGAGGGCAGGAAAAAAGATAATAAGGAATCAGATTAAGGGGTGTTCGCGCCGAGCTCAAGGCAGCGCGCTGCCTTCGGACAAAGCCTGTCGTGAACTTGTCGAAAGGAACATGTCCTCGTTCTGCACGCATTGTCCCGATGCAGTTTCGGGAGTGAGGAAGGTTTTCGTCCTCCCGAAAGAACACACCGCACTGGTGTACGGCGCAGGTGTCGGGACGATATGAGAAGAACCACATGCTCCTGGTTTTCGTGCGGCGTAGTCGAAGGACAGTTTCAAGCGAAAGTCCTGTCTCTTATAAAAATAGTACGAAGAATTCAGCAAACTTTAATCCCTGAATGGTATCTTCTTGGTTGATTAAGCCAAATGGAGGCTACTTTGAATAAAACTTTAAAGACTATTTTGCTCATCCTGATCGTCAGCGCGATCGCGCTCGGCTCATTCGCGGGCGGATTTGTAACCGGACACCTTGTGCCGCTTGGGAACCTGCCCGGTTTTCAGGAACAAGCCGCCCTTGCCCCGCCCACCCCATCCTCCCAGCAGCAAACCGCTACACCCCAGGAACTTCAAACCCTCTTTGTACCGTTTTGGGAGGCGTGGACTCTTGTCCATGAAAATTATGTAGATCAACCGGTGGATGACGTGGCACTCATGCGCGGCGCAATCAACGGATTGATGGAAGCCCTTGGCGATGAACACTCATCCTATATGAATCCGGAGGATTATAAACAAGCCAATGCCAGCCTGGATGGAGAATATGAAGGCATCGGCGCTTATGTGGATACAACCACTAAATACCTCACCATTACCAGCCCAATGCCGGGTTCCCCCGCTGAACGCGCCGGACTTCAACCCGGCGATCAGATCGTAGCCATTGACGGCGTTGATATGACCGGCATTGATGCGGAAGTGGCGCGGCTCAAAGTCATTGGGCCTGCCAACACTGTTGTCCATTTAACCGTCCTGCGTGAAGGCGAATCAGAACTGCTTGAATTCGATGTGACTCGCCAAAAAATCACCATAAAATCAGCCACGGGAAAAATGCTTGAAAATGATATTGCCTATGTTCAAATTACCACCTTTGGTTCAAAGACAATGCCTGAATTACTGGCGGCGCTCACGGAGCTGATGGCGCAAAAACCCAAAGGCATCATCCTTGACCTGCGTAACAATGGCGGCGGATTCCTGCAAACATCTGTCGAAGTCACTTCTCAATTCCTTGCTGAGGGCGTGGTGTTGTACGAAAAATATGGGGATGACACCCGCACAACCTATGATGTCATCCCTGGCGGACTGGCCACCGATACAAACATACCGATGCTGGTATTGATCAACGAAGGGTCAGCATCCGCTTCAGAGATCGTGGCTGGCGCATTGCAGGATACAGGCCGCGCCAAACTTGTCGGCGTGGTTTCCTACGGAAAAGGCTCCGTCCAAAACTGGATTCCGCTCAGCGGTGAGAACGGCGCAGTCCGCATCACAATTGCCAAATGGCTCACCCCAAACGAACATACCATCCACAAGATCGGACTCACCCCGGAATACAAAGTGGAAATGACCGATGAAGACCGCCTGGCAAATCTCGACCCACAACTCGATCGAGCTGTAGAAGTATTGCTCGAGATGATTGGAAAATAAGGAGTAAGCATGTTTCTATTCAGTCCAACCTATTTAATGTATATGATCCCCGCTTTTATTCTGATGGCGATCACGTCATGGTATGTAAAAGCGGCCTACAGCAAATGGAGTCGCGTGCCGGCCCAAAGCCGCTTGACAGGTTCTCAAGCGGCCCAAAGATTGATCTCAACCAGTGGCTTGTATGGTGTGCAGATCCAGACCGTGGCTGGCCAAATGACCGACCATTATGACCCGCGCAGCAAAACGCTTTTTCTCTCCAGCGGCGTTGCAAATGGCACATCTGTTGCGTCACTGGCGATTGCCGCGCATGAACTTGGCCACGCCATGCAGGATGGGGAAGATTATTTTCCACTGAAATTCCGAGCCGCGCTGGTGCCGGTCGTCAGCATTGGCTCAAACCTCGGCTGGATCCTGATCATGATCGGCTTGTTCCTGCGTTTTACCGAGCTTGCCTGGCTTGGCGTGTTGATCTTCGCGGGCGGCGCAGTTTTTGCCCTTGCAACCCTGCCTGTGGAATTTAACGCCTCAGCCCGCGCGAAGCAACTGCTGGCCCAAACCGGCATCATCCAAACGGACGAAGAAAAGCGGGGCGTCAACAACGTCCTCAACGCCGCCGCATTAACCTACGTGGCAGGCTTGATCACAGCCATCCTGCAATTGCTATATTACGTCACCCTTGTCGGCGGTAGACGCAGGACTTAAAGTTTTTCATTTTGCACAGGACTTTCGCTTGCAGCTCATGGTTTCCCCGGTAACATTTTATGGGACAGAACGCGGTTGCTTGACAATCCATTTGCATGTGGATACACTCATAGCGTTTGGGGAGTAGCCGTGGCGCCGTTGGCGCCAATGAATTGTCGTCATTCCATTGGCACGCATAGCGCCATCGGCAATTCGTGCGTTTGAAAGCGTTGGCGAGACCATCACAGAGGTTGTGGTGGTCTCGTTTTAATTTACAGAGAGACGAAGAAGATGTTTGAAGTCTGGAATAAAAATTTCACATCAGGAGAATCTGAATGGCACAGGAAGAAATGAATGAAAAGGAATGGCACGCGCTAAAAGCGGAAGAGGTCTTGAAGCACCTTGAGGTGCAAAATGAAGGCTTATCTTCTGAAGAAGTTGAAAAGCGTTTGCAGCATTATGGCCCAAACCAATTAAAAGAAGCGCCGCGGCCGGGCTTCCTGGCTTTGTTGCGGGCGCAGTTGAATAACTTTGTTGTGATCCTGCTGATCGTGGCTTCTGTGATCTCTGCCCTGCTTGGTGATTATGTGGAAGCTGCCGCGATCATGGCAATTGTTGTGCTGAATTCGGTGCTGGGTATTGTGCAGGAGCAGCGCGCAGAGCAGGCATTGGCCGCGCTTAAGAAACTGGCCGCGCCTGATGCGCAGGTATTACGCGATGGTGTCCGCCGTTCTGTGCCTGCATACAACCTTGTGCCTGGTGATATTGTTTTTCTCGAAGCGGGGAATTTTATTCCCGCAGATCTGCGTTTACTCGAAGCTGTAAATTTGCGCGTGGAAGAAGCCTCACTTACTGGCGAATCACTCCCCGTGCAAAAGAACGCGGCGACTGTGCTTGAGAAAAACGTTCCGCTTGGTGATAGAAAGAATACAGCTTTTATGGGTACGCTCGTCAATTATGGACGCGGGCGCGGCGTGGTGACCAGCACAGGCATGCACACCCAACTGGGTCTGATCGCCACGATGCTGCAAAATGTGGAAACCGAAGAAACACCTTTACAAAGAAGGCTTGACCAACTGGGCAGGTCGTTGAGCATTCTTTCCCTAATTCTGGTTGCCGTTGTTTTCGTCGTCGCGCTGATCAACCAAACAAATATTGGCGGGTTGTTCACAAATCCGCTGGGATATTTCACAGAATTCGCAGAACAAATTACCGAAGTGTTTATTATCGCCATTAGCCTTGCGATTGCCGCCGTTCCAGAAGGACTCCCTGCCGTCGTGACGATTTCTCTTGCGCTCGGAATGCGTGAGATGATCCAGCGCCACGCGCTCATCCGCAAGCTGTCTTCGGTTGAGACACTCGGTTCGGCAACTGTAATTTGTTCGGATAAAACTGGAACATTAACCCAAAACGAAATGACCGTAACCCGTATTTGGGCGGATGGTCAATTTGTCAATGTGACAGGAACAGGCTATGCGCCAGTTGGAGAATTCCAAGTGGATGGCGCGAAAGTGGATGTGACCAAATACCCCGCGATTCTTTCCACTCTCTGGCTTGGTCTGTTGAACAACGACTCACTTCTGGAAACAACAGGTGAAAATGAAGCACAGCAGACCTACCGCATCGTTGGCGACCCAACAGAGGGTTCACTGTTGGTTGCCGCCGCCAAGGCTGGGGCAATTCACGTCGACATTAACGAAGCTTATCCGCGCGAAAATGAAGTTCCATTTGATTCTGAACGCAAACGCATGATCACCATCCATAATGTGCGTGATCCGAAGCCGCATGACCCGTCTCCGTTTTATGATGAAAAGTATAAAAACTGGAATGTGGTCGCAGTCAAAGGTGCGCCCGATATTGTCCTTGACCTTTGCACTCGATATCAAGGCATGGATGACAAACCCCAGCCAATGACAAAGGAAGTGAAGGAGCGCATTCTTGCCGCCAACGACGCAATGACCAAAGATGCGCTGCGCGTGCTCGGTCTTGCTTGTCGTGTGGAAAAGGATGTCCCCGACGATCCGGAAGAGATAAAAGCCGATGAATTGGAAAAGAATCTTGTCTTCGTGGGTCTGACAGGCATGATCGACCCGCCGCGTACCGAAGTGAAACCAGCGCTCGAACATGCCCGCCACGCGGGTATCCGTACGGTGATGATCACAGGCGACTTCCCCAATACCGCCAAAGCCATTGCCGAAGCGATTGGTCTTCTGCGCCCTGGCAAGCAGGTTATGACAGGCGCGATACTGGACGATATGAATGACGAGGAATTAAAGGACATCATTGAAGATACAGATGTCTTTGCCCGTGTATCACCCGAACATAAAATGCGCATCGTGGACGCCTTGCAAGCCAATGATGAAGTCGTCGCGATGACGGGTGACGGCGTAAACGATGCGCCTGCCATCAAGCGCGCCGACATTGGCGTGGCGATGGGCATCACAGGCACGGATGTGGCCAAGGAAACCGCAGACATGGTCCTCACGGATGATAACTATGCCAGCATTGTCGCAGCTGTGGAGCAGGGACGCGTCATCTATAGCAACATCCGCAAGTTCGTGTTCTTCCTGCTTTCTTCAAATGTGGCAGAGATCATGATCATCTTTCTGGCCACGCTGGCCGGCTTGCCTGCTCCACTGACGGCTATTCAACTCCTGTGGCTCAACCTCATTACTGATGGCGCGCCCGCTCTGGCTCTTGCCATGGAAAAAGGCGATCCCGATATCATGGATCAAAAGCCGCGCGCCAAATCCGAGCCGATCGTCAACCGCTCGATGGGGCTGGGCATTGGCATTCAGACTATCGTGCAAACAGGCGCGGTCCTGAGCGCGTTCATTTTGGGACTGGCATGGCATCTCGGAGCGGGATCAACCATCCCGTATGGCGCAAACATGTTGTCTTTTGTCCTTGCGCATGATTGGCGCGGTGTGGATGTCCAAACTGCGGAGACAATGGCGTTCGTCACCTTATCCCTCGCTGAATTATTCCGTGCTTATACTGTCCGCTCGGAGCGCGCTTCGCTGTTTTCGATTGGCATCTTCTCGAATAAATATATGCAATACGCCGTGGGACTTTCCATCACGTTGTTATTACTTGTGTCCGCGGTGCCGTTCCTGCAGCCGATCTTCAATACGCATTTCCTTTCTGTCCGCGAATGGGGCGTGGTGCTCGGTCTGGCGCTTATGCCCGCTGTGGCGGAGGAGATCACGAAATTCTTTTTACGAAGAAGCAAGGCATAATTTCAAAAATTCCCGCAGATCAGCCTGCGGGAATTTTATTATTTTCTTTTCTTCAGGAATAAATGCATTTCTTTCAACGTTTGCTTCCATGCGGCTTCAGCGTCCATTTTGCGTTGAATATCCCCCGCACGCTGGCGCATGAATGCCATTACGCGTTCGTCTTCTCCTGCATCCAGCCAGAAGCCGTGGCTGTTCTCGGCGCAGTACTCCAACTTCAGGTCATATAAACGATATTTGAATTCCTCCAAACCAGAGCCGCAGTGCGGGCAGGGATAATTTGTCCTGGTTTGAAAATGCACCAAAGAACCCTTGTGTGCGTCATCGTCAAAAACGACGTCTTCCAATTTATCCAACTCTTTGAAATCCAGCCACATGCCGCGGCAGTTGGCACATGAGTCCACTTCGATCATGCCTTTGTAGTATTTTTTTACCAGGTCTGTATTGCATTTTGGACAGTTCATAATTTGATGTCATGGCGAGCCGCCGTTGGTCGAGTAGCCCTGAGCGTCCGTTGCGAAAGGCGTATCGAGACCAGGCGGCGAAGCAATCTCCTCTTTCATTATTTTATCCACCAATTCTTCAACCGATTTTCCTTCTGAGTTCAGATCAAGCCAAACTAAAAATTCTGCGTTTCCTTTTGGTCC
>Ga0209514_10006025_pt1 | contig 15082 bp, 11 predicted proteins | sample Subgrocontami58m_FD_187452 | JGI IMG/M metagenome (GOLD analysis project Ga0209514, IMG submission 187452) | Subsurface groundwater microbial communities from S. Glens Falls, New York, USA - GMW37 contaminated, 5.8 m (SPAdes) (version 3) | ecosystem: Environmental > Aquatic > Deep subsurface >...
GGTGTATCTCTGGAAGTAGAAAAAGGGAAAATCGTAACCCTGCTTGGCGCCAACGGCGCCGGAAAGACCACTACGCTAAAGGCCATATCCGGCCTGTTGAAGACGGAGGATGGCGAGGTTACAGACGGTAACATAGAGTTCAATGGAGTAAGGATCGACCGCAAAAACCCGGAAGAGATTGTAAAGATGGGTATAGTACAAATACTGGAAGGAAGGCGGGTTTTCGAACAGCTCACCGTGGAGGAGAATCTGCTATGTGGGGCATATGCCAGGGGCGCAGGACAGGATTTAAAAAAAGACATGGATGTGGTTTATAATTATTTCCCCAAAATGAAATTCTTGCGCCACCAGAAAAGCGGTTACCTTTCCGGCGGTGAACAACAAATGCTGGTTATGGGGCGGGCGCTAATGGGGAAACCCTCTGTGATGCTTCTGGACGAACCTTCTCTTGGACTGGCTCCATTTTTAGTCCAGGAGATTTTTAATATAGTTAAAAGAATTAACTCCGAAGAAAAAACCTCGATCTTACTTGTGGAGCAGAATGCCCGGGCTGCTCTGACCATTGCCGACTATGGTTATGTTATGGAGAATGGACGTGTTGTGCTGGATGGACCCGCCAGCAAGTTAGCCGATAACGAAGATGTCCGCGAATTCTATTTCGGCCTTTCAGGTGTAGGCACGCGCAAAAGCTATCGCGAGATCAAACATTACAAGAGACGTAAGCGCTGGTTGGCCTGATATCCGTTGTTATTATCATCAAATCTATTAATATATCCCTGTTCCGTATAAATTAAAGCTGCTGCGGAGAGAATTTTATGGGTATTGGAGTCCTCTTAAAATATAAAAGCATGCTGCCGGTTACTGCGGCAACACCTATGGTAACCATGGGAGAGGGAGATACCCCTCTGGTTCGTGCATCAAAGCTGGGAAAAGAGCTAGGCGCTGAGCTTTTTTTTAAACTCGAAGGTTGTAACCCTACCGGTTCCTTTAAAGACAGGGGCATGGTAGTCACAGTGGCCAAGGCTGTTGAGTCAGGTAGTAAAGCAATAATGTGCGCCTCTACCGGCAATACCAGCGCTTCGGCGGCTGCTTACGGGGCACGTTGCGGCCTTCAGACAGTTGTCATTATCCCCAAAGGGAAAATCGCACTGGGCAAGTTTGCTCAGGCTATAGTTTACGGGGCCAGGATTATCAATATTACCGGAAATTTCGACGATGCGTTGAAGATTGTCCTATCGCTCACTCAAAACCATCCCGTTACGTTAGTCAACTCGCTTAACCCCCACCGTATCGAGGGACAGAAAACTGCTGCTTTTGAAATTGTTGATGAGCTGGGTGATGCTCCCGACTATTTGTTTATCCCGGTTGGTAACGCTGGAAATATAACAGCCTACTGGAAAGGGTTTAAGGAATATAAAGTAAGGGGTCTGGCGCTGAAAACCCCTAAAATGATGGGATTTCAGGCAGAAGGGGCGGCCCCTATCGTGCGGGGCTACCCTGTAGAAAAGCCCCAGACTATAGCCACAGCAATACGTATCGGTAATCCGGCAAGCTGGAAGAGCGCAGTAGCCGCCCGGGATGAATCGGGAGGCGTCATTGATATGGTCAGCGACGAAGAAATCCTCCATGCCTACCGTCTTATGGCTACACGGGAAGGGGTATTCGGTGAGCCGGCATCAGCAGCCTCCTATGCCGGTGTCCTTAAGATGTCCAGGCAGGGAACGGACTTCACCGGCAAGAGGATTGTGTGCGTTGTTACCGGCACAGGTCTTAAAGACCCGGATACAGCTATCAAGCAATCGGAGGCTTTTGTAGAGCTGCCTCCGGACCTGGCAGCGGTGGAATCTGCCCTGGGGTGGCGTAAATCCAGGGTGTAAAAGTGGATAAAGAAAAAATAGAAAAAGCTGTTTTTAATATAATCCAGGCTATCGGCGAAAATACCCAGCGTTCTGCTCTGCTGGAGACACCCCGCCGTGTAGCCGAGATGTATGAAGAGGTCTTCTCCGGGCTCAAAGAGGACCCTAAACTGGAGCTTGAGGTGGGTTTCGAGGAGAGTCACCGGGAGATGGTCATCCTCAGGGACATCCCTTTCTACTCTATGTGTGAACATCACCTTCTGCCGTTTTACGGCCGGGCCCACGTGGGATATATCCCTAACAATAACGGGCGCGTGGTAGGCGCCAGCAAGATAGCCCGCGTAGTGGATATCCTGGCCAAGCGGCCTCAAATCCAGGAAAGGCTGACAACGCAAATTGCCGACACTATTATGGAGGCCCTGCGACCAGAAGGCGTTGCAGTGGTCGTGGAAGCCGAGCATCTGTGCATGACTATGCGCGGCATCAAGAAACCGGGCAGCAATGTCATTACATCGGCTATGCGCGGGCTATTCAGGCAAAAGGCGGTTACCCGCAGCGAATTCCTTACGCTGGTAAAAGGCAAGCTGGAATAGATAACTGGCATCCGGACTACGGCTATAATCTAGTACAAACGCATTTAATTTTGATGCATGACGATTGAAAAAATGTACCCCGTCATTGCGAGTGAAACGAAGCAATCTCGGCTTTGATATGTGTAATCAGCCTTAAGGTGATGAGATTGCTTCACTACGTTCGCAATGACGAGAGGAATCCTCTACAAATAATGCTTCAAGATTTAGTGCATTTGTGTTAGATCAGGTCCGCCTGATCTGAAGAGATGACACGATATCTTTTATCTCTCTGATGTTTTCATCCGGCAGGTTTGCCACCTCTAGCTCAAGATGAGCTTCGTGGAAATATTTCTCAGCCAGTCCCCGTGTATAGTCCCGGGCGGCTAAACCGGAAAGAATCCGGCGAACGCGTTCTTCATCCTCACTGTTAAGGTGTTCCTGTCTATATATACGCTCTAAATCCCGTTTTTCCTCCCCGATAGCCTGTTCCAGAGCGTAGACAATGGGTAAGCTTTTCTTTTTCTCATATATATCCGATGTGGTTGATTTGCCGGTGAACTTTTCGTCGCCCCATATACCCATCTCATCGTCCTGAAGCTGAAAGGCCAGTCCCAGTTTTCGGCCAAAACAGCCAAGCCCATTCATAAGGCGTTCATTATTTGTTCCCAGACTCGCCCCCAGCAGCAGGGAGGCTTCAAAAAGAGCGGCTGTTTTGTGGGAAATCATCTCTAAGTAACTATCCATGCTTACATCGAGGCGCTTTTCAAAAGCAAGGTCAACCTGCTGTCCCAGACATAATTTCAAACAGGCGTCGTCAAGGATAGAAGCAGAACGGAGTACCTTTTCTGAAGGAAGACCCCTATCTGTTAACTTCATCAAAGCCTGATGAGCCAGTATCAACATGGCATCGCCCGCGTTAATTGCCTGCGGTTGTCCCCAAATCTTCCACACTGTGGGACGTTGCCTTCTGAGCGTCGAGACATCTTCGATATCATCGTGGATAAGAGAGAAGTTATGGACTATTTCAACGGCCGTGGCGGCAGGTAAAGCCTGCCTGTAATCCCCTCCCACTGCTTTACTGGCTAATAAACAGAGAATACCCCGCACCATCTTACCTTCGGCGGAGTCAGACTTTCCTTGCCCGTCGATCCATCCCATGTGGTAACGTAACATAGCAAAAATAGGTTGGGGTTGATTCATCAGGAGTATTTGTTCGTGCCTGATTGCCTGACGGTATTCTTGAATAAAAGCCGTATCAGCCACGAACGTTTCCGACCCTGGAGGCAGCTTTGACTGATTGAGCCAATTCCGGAAAAGCCAGTAGTACCCGGTTAACTATACCCTGAGCGTCCAGTCCATAACGGGCGCGCATCAGTTCGGGCAAGCCCTGGTCAACGAATTCATCGGGGAGACCCAGGTTTATCACAGACACGTTACCCACGTGTGATTTCTGTAATAGTTGCAGGACTGCGCTTCCAAATCCACCGGCTATTGCATTCTCCTCCACGGTAAGCATTCGCTGCGTGGACTGAGCTACCCTGATAATAAGGTCCGAATCCAGAGGTTTGGCAAATCGGGCATTGATTACAGCCGCTTTAATACCCTGTTTCGCTAACATATCAGCGGCATCGAGGGCCGGGATAACCATCGCACCTATGGCTACAATAGCTATATCCCCGCCATTTCTCAGCAATTCTCCCCGGCCCATAGGAATTTTATGCAGCTCAGTTTCCAGAGGCACTCCGACTGCCGGTCCTCTTGGGTAACGAATAGCTACGGGATGGGTTGAAGTTACGGCGCTGAATAACAGGTGTTGAAGTTCGTTTTCATCTTTTGGGGCACACACTATTAGCTCCGGTATTGGCATAAGATAGGATAAATCGAAACTGCCCTGATGTGTCTTGCCGTCATCCCCCACAATGCCGGCACGGTCAATGGCAAATATCACGGGCAGTTTTGGTATACACACGTCGTGCAATACCTGGTCGAAAGCCCGTTGCAGGAACGTGGAATATATAGCTACAACCGGAATATAGCCCCGGGAGGCCAGGCCAGCCGCGAAAGTGACAGCATGTTGCTCACATATACCCACATCAATCACCCTATCGGGGAATTCTTTAGCCACCAGATTCAACCCCGTACCACCGGACATAGCTGCCGTAATTGCCACAATGCGGGGGTTTTCTCTGGCTAACTTCGATAGAGTTTGAGCAAAAACCTGGCCGTAAGTAGGGATATCGCCGTGGCTGTGGTTCGAAGGGGGCACTCCGTGGAAAGCTATACAATCATCTTCGGCTGGTACATAGCCTTTACCCTTGGTAGTGAGTACGTGGATGAGAGTCGGACGGTGATACATATCCCTGGCCAGGGCCAGAGTTTTTTCCAGCTCGGCTTCATCATGTCCGTCAATAGGGCCAATATAGGAAAATCCTAACTGTCCCCAGAAAGCCCGGGGCCAGACCAGGCCCGTTAGACTGATCTTTATCCACTCTATTAAGTGCCATAAATGTCGGCCGAGTGGCATGTGGCTTACCAACCACCTGACGCCGGATTTAGCCCTGTGATATCTCCTGTTAAGGGAAAGGCGGTTCATAATCTTAGCCAGAGCGCCCACATTCGGGGATATAGACATACCGTTATCATTTAATATTACCAGTAGCTTCGTGCCCATATGGCCCGCCTGGTTTATCGCCTCGAAAGCCATCCCCCCCGTTATAGCGCCATCGCCAATGACTGAGATCACGTGGTAATCATCGCCAGCCATATCCCGGGCCACTGCCATACCCAGAGCAGCCGATATGGAAGTGCTGGCATGGCCGGCAGTAAAGGAGTCATGGGGGCTTTCATCACGGTCGGTGAAACCGGACAATCCGCCAAACTGTCTCAGGCTATCAAAACGCTCACGGCGGCCGGTAACGAGCTTATGAACATAGCTCTGGTGGCCTACATCCCACACGATTTTGTCTTTCGGGCTATTGAAAACACGGTGCAGCGCCAGGGTTAACTCCACCACCCCCAGGTTGGATGCCAGGTGGCCGCCCGTTGTCGTAACGGTGGTTACCAGTTCGTCACGTATCTCCTGGGCTAACTTTGTTATTTGCCCGGGAGAAATCTTTTTTAAATCCTGAGGATTGTTGATTCCGTCAAGAATTCTTGTCATATCTAACCAGCTTTTCAAATCAATAGTCCCATAATAACAAGCTGTCAGGCTAACTGTCAAACAAAGATATAGGTTTTGTATTCATAAATGCAGTCCGCTTGTATTTGTTAGAAGTAAATCCCGATAAGTCGGGGCATTTCGGAAATTGCAGTCATATTCCTGCCGCAGGCCAATTCTGTTATTATTAACGCCGTGCGTAATAAATTGTCAGTCGCAGGGCACAACCAGAGCAGGCTTTACCGTGGCTGGATAGTGCTCCTGGGCTGCTTTCTGGTAACAATGGCTAACGGCGGCCTCTTCTGGATTTTTGGTATCTTTTTCAAACCCCTGTCTAATGAGTTTGGCTGGAGCCGTGGAGAGCTTTCTCTGGTTAACACAGCTTTCCTCATGGCCTATGCACCGGGAGCCATTCTATGGGGGAAGGTTGCCGACCGATTTGGCCCGCGGCAAGTGTTATGGCTAGCTTCTCTTATGGTGTTAGCCGGTTACCTGGGTAGCAGTCGCATCGACACCCGTACACCTCTCGTCCTTTATTACGCCTTGATGGGACTTGGCACTTCGGCAACCCTGAGCCTGCCGGTGGCCACGGTGCAACGCTGGTTTGAAAAAAAGCGGGGCTTGATGCTGGGGATAGTTGCCGCCGGCACCGGCATCGGCGCCCTGGTCTTTGCGCCGCTGACCAGCAGGTTAATATTCAGCTATGAATGGCGGAATGCGTATATAATTATCGGGATTATCCTCAGCCTGTGGTTGGCGATGGGCGCATACCTGATGGCCCATAGCCCTGAGGCGAAGGGGCTTTTACCTTACGGTGCTAAAGAATCAAGTGTCAGCCCGGCGTCGCCAGCGCCGGAAAGCAAGAATGAAATCAGAACGCGCCAGGCATTAAAGACAAAAGCTTTCTGGTCGCTGGCGGCTTTACACATCCTTACTTTTACGTCGACCCTGTTCTTCCCCACCCACCTTGTGCCCCTTGCCACCGATAGAGGTGTATCAGCAGCCTTCGCCGCTCAGGCTCTGGGGCTTCTGGGCGCTATGGGCGTTCCCGGTCGGGTGCTAATGGGCGCCGTAGCCGACCGTATCGGTTGGATGAAGAGTATAGCTATAGTCAATTTTATGGCGGCATCAACCATCCTCGGCCTGATATTTGTTGAAGCCCCCTGGATGCTTTATGTTTTCGTTATCATCTTCGGATTCTTTAACGGAGGGAACATGGCCCTGCTTTCAGGGACGGTGGCTCTATTTTTCGGATTTGTTTCCCTGGGGGAACTATTGGGCTATACTCTGGCTATAAGCGTCCTGGCAGGTTCTGGTTCGCCATTGCTGGGAGGGCTGGTCTATGACATGGCTGGCAACTACCAGCCATTCCTTTTCTTTGCATTGGCATGCTTTCTGACGGGAGGGGTGTATTCGTTAATGCTGAAAGCGCCGAATACGAAATCCAGTCCATAATTGGTCGATTAATCTTTGTCCTTGGCCCATTTTAAGTAGAGGGAACTAATCTTAATTTGTCATTCTGAGGAGCGAAGTGACGAAGAATCTCTTGTAACTCATTACGCTTGGCTGTGATTGCGTTAATCGAACCACGCATAATGTGGTTTTCTCCACTGGATTTATAAGTTGTTTTGACCAATCTTCAAAGTATTTACCTAAAGAAACAATTAATCGCACGTGGAACTGGAGATTCTTCACTGCGTTCAGAATGACAAAATGTAACACTTTTTTATGACTGTAATAAGACAACTATATGTAATTAAAATATACCCCCAGGCTTAGGTCTGGGGTATTTCTATCTACGGCACTGGACGGAGTAGCAATGAGGATGACCAAGCAACCAAAAGTGCAGTAATCGCTGAGACTATTATGCTTCTTATATCCCCTTTGAACCAACCCCATATTTTTTTATACCAAGGGTTCAAATAATGCCACCCAGACTCTGTTAAAATGGCTCCAGGCTCTACACCTTCTAATCTACGCACCACTAGTTTTTTATGGGCCATGTTAATTACTCAGAGCTAAATCTGTGGAATCATACTTTTCATCATTGACTCAAAAATCAGCTTCCCATCCTCCCCGCCCAATATAGCCTCGCAGGCCCGCTCCGGATGAGGCATCATCCCCAGAACATTGCCTTGTTTATTGACTATGCCTGCTATGTTATGTAAAGCACCGTTGGGATTGGACTCAGGGGTTACTTCCCCTCCGGGGGTACTATAACGGAATACAATCCTGTTAGTTGCTTCTAGGTCCTGCAACGTAGCTTCATCGGTAAAGTAATTGCCATCGTGGTGGGAGATGGGGATGCGTATAACCTGTCCTTTCTGGTATTTAGAACTGAAATGGGTAGTGGTGTTTTCTACCTTAAGGTTGACCCACTGGCAGCGGTATTGCAGGTGGGCATTGGACAGGAGCACGCCGGGCAACAGCCCTGCCTCGCATAGAATCTGAAATCCGTTGCAGATACCTATCACCAGTTTGCCCTGCGCCGCAAAACGCGCTACCGAAGCCATCACAGGCGAAAAGCGGGCAATTGCCCCGGGACGGAGGTAGTCTCCGTAGGAAAAGCCGCCGGGCAGGATTACACAATCGTAGCCAGAGAGGTCGGTTTCTTTGTGCCAGATATAGCTTACCGGCTGCTTCAACACATCATTAAAGATATGGTAGCAGTCGCGGTCGCTCCAGGTACCGGGGAAGATGATTACACCAAATTTCATGTTTCTCCCGAAAATAGCCTTTTTATTTTCAAAATCCCTCTCAATCTCCCTTTAAGAAAGGGAGATTTTTAAGTTTCCCCTTTTTTCAAAGGGGGGGACTAAGGGGGATTTTTGTTTCCCCAGAAAATAGACAATTTGTCATTCCATCGGGGGCCCCGATTTATCGGGGTCTGTTTGTTACCGATACAGCAGGACGATTTAAGAGATAGGCAATATATTTTCGCCCTTCGTGGTGTTCCCTGGAAGATAGCATCAGAGATACCCTTTAAGCCGCTACAGGGTGTGCGGGCCCTACAGAAGCCCCAACCCGGCGCAGGATTTCCTTGGCGGCCACCACCCCGGAAACCGAGGCTTGCATCAGCCCTCTGGTTACACCCGCGCCGTCGCCGGCAGCAAACATATTTGGAATCTCAGATTCCAGGTTCTGAGTTAGTTCCAGCCGGGAGGAATAGAATTTGACCTCAACACCATAGAGCAAGGTATGGCGGGAGGCTACCCCCGGCAATAGCTTATCCATAGCCTCCAGCATCTCAACTATGCCCTTGAGGAAGCGGTATGGCAGGACGCAACTCAAATCGCCCGGGGTCGCGCATTTCAAGGTGGGCTGAACAATACCCCGCTCCAGACGGGTAAGGGTTGAGCGGCGTCCCTCTAGCAAGTCACCCAATCTTTGCACCAGCACACCCCCACCCCCCAGGATATTGGCTAACCGGGCTATATATTTACCGTAGCCTATAGGGTCATTGAAGGGTTCGGTGAAGTTGGTGCTAACCAGCAGAGCAAAGTTGGTATTATTCGTTTTACGTTCAGCGTAGCTATGGCCGTTAACTGTAGATATAGGGTCATCGCCGCCGGTGGAGTCCACAATGACCTCGCCAGCCGGGCACATGCAAAAAGTCCTGATGCGGTCGTCGAAAGTCTTGGAAAAATATTCCAGCTTGGCTTCATAGAGGATATCGGTAACCGGGGCCATCACGGCTACTGGCACCTCTACCCTGACCCCTACATCTACCGGGTTATTATGCAGGGTAAGCTTTAATCGTCGAGCCTCTTTCACCATCCAATCGGAGCCATCACGGCCGGGGGCTACGATAAGGTAACGGCACTCCAGACGCTCACCGGAGCGGGTCTCTACACCCTTAAGTTGCCCATCCTCAACAATGATGCTGGCAGCGGGGAAATCAACACGTATCTCTATCTTTCCTTTAAGGAAATCCCTCATTGCCCGAAGCACCTGGCGGGAACGCTCTGTTCCCACGTGTCTTATATCCACAGGGATGAGGCGAAGCTCGGCTAAACTAGCCCGCCGTTGTATTTCCTCAACCTCTGAGCTGGCGCTGAACACTTGGTTGGTGGCGCCAAAGCTAAGATAGGTGCTATCGGCATATTCTATAAGCTCCTGTGTCTTCTGCCAGCCAAGATATTCAGGAAGATAGCCTCCTACCTGGGGAGAGAGGGTGAGCTTGCCATCGCTGAAAGCGCCAGCGCCGCCTAAGCCACTGACCAGATGACAAGGATTGCAGGGGGGACAACGGCCGCCTTTATCCATAACAAGGCAGGAACGGCGGTCAATATCCCTGCCCTTTTCCATTAGTAGAACGTGCAAGTTGGAGGTTTTAGCCAGTTCTAAAGCGGCAAAGATGCCTGCCGGTCCGCCTCCGACAATGATGACATCGTATTGGGACATAAACCCTGTCAACCTTCCCGTTCAATGCCCTGAAGCCAATTGACGAGCAGTTCTTTATTCTTAATAATCTCTATCGAAGCTGAATAAGGGTCTATCTGCCCTTTTTCTACTCTTTCGAGATAGGAAGTGAGCTGGCCGTCGGTTTCAATAAGCTGTATTAACCTGGACGTCACCTTTTGTTCTACCGTCTGGAAGAATTCCCGTTTCCGCTGCGCCTGGCGGCGTTGCGTTAGCTGGCCTGTCTCCTGAAGTGTTTGTCGGTGTCCAGTCACCTTCTGGCATAGCTCATCAATTCCGACATTATTAACTGCCTGGGTTGCCAGGACAGGAACTTCCCAGTAGGACTGCTTGGGGTACATCCGGAGCATGGCCATAAGCTCTGCGACCAGATAGTTGGCGCCTTCTCGGTCAGCTTTATTAACCACGAAAATATCGGCGATTTCCATCAGGCCCGCTTTCATGGTCTGCACGGTATCTCCGGCCTCCGGAACCAGGGCAACAACTACTGTGTCGGATGCTTCCATTATGTCAAGTTCAGTCTGTCCTACGCCTACGGTTTCCACCAGAATAAAATCCTTTCCAAAGGCATCCAGGAGCTTTATGACACCCCGTACGGTACGCGGCAGTCCGCCGTGGCTGCCCCGTGTAGCCATACTGCGGATAAAAACACCTTCATCCAGGTAATGCTGCTGCATACGGATTCTATCTCCGAGCACTGCTCCCCCGCTAAAAGGGCTGGTGGGGTCAACAGCGATAATACCTACGGAAAACTTCTGCTGGCGCAATACAGCGGTCATTCTGTCAACCAGAGTGCTCTTGCCTGCTCCAGGGGGGCCGGTAACACCTACACAATGGGCATGACCGAGACGGGGCTGAATTTGCCGCATGATTTCCGGGACATCGGGGCTTTCCCTCTCCACAAGGCTGATAAGCCTGGCGAGGGACTGTCTATCTTTATCCTGTATTTTACCTAATAGCTCGGCGGTTTGAGTTGATTTTACCAATTTACGTTGTCCTCCAGCATTTTATCATTCTGTAACTTATTGAGTCAATTTGTTAATCCTGACAACAAGTTTTGAGGCGTATAAATAAACTGACTAACATAGAGTTGGCATCACAACATCCGACATCAACCTCTTTACGGTTGTTTTTCCTTTCACTTTATACCATTCCCACAACTCTGAGTCAATGCTCTCAGTACAGGTTATCAGCCACAAAACTGTTTTCTTGTAGTAAATGGACCGGTTTGGTGGAGATTGATGCAAAAACTGTGGTGATTTTAGTAAAATCCTGGAGATCCTTCATGTTCCGATTACGGGGACACCTGTAGTGGAATGACACTTTGGCTAGTTAGGCTAGTGTTTTCGGGAGAATCCACCATCCCCCCTGGCCAGGGGGCACCGCGAAGTATGAAAATAGATATATTTTTATTGTAGGGGCCCCGATATATCGGGGCCCACCCACACGGTCAGGTTTTTAACCTGACCATACGACTGTCGGGAATTTGCCTGTTTTCGGACCAATGACATCGAGAGCGTCTATTTTCGAGGGAATAAAGTGGATTGCCGAAGGTGGAAGGATTAGATTTTCAGAAACATGCGGATTCTGCTTTACAGGTCTTGAGGGTTGCTCAATTCGGCTACGGCTAACTTTTCAGCTTTATTGGCCCGAGTGCTTCTCCAGTGTATCAGTACGGCCGGGATAACAAAAGCCACTCCTATTACCTCGGCTCTCCAGTCAGGGAAAATCAGTAATAACCCTCCTATCCCCATAAATATCCGTTGCCACAACTTGGTGTAATCAAAAAGATAGCCCTGGAGGGCCGCGGCTAAAACTATTGTGCCGATAATGGCAGTGAAGGTGGCTTCAATGATACTGAGAGTTGAACCCTGCAATAACAGGGCCGGATTATAAACAAAGAAGAACGGCAAAATGAGTAAGATCAAGCCGAGGCGCATGGACGTCCAGCAGGTCTTCCACATCGAGGCTCCAGCCAGCCCGGCGGCCACGAACGCAGCAGGGGCTACCGGCGGCGTAATGTGGGAGGTGAGGCTCCAGTAGAAGATAAAAAAATGGGCTACAAAGGGAGATATTCCACCTTTTACCAGGGCAGGCGCAACCAAAAGCGCCAACAATAGATAAGCGGCCATTGTGGGCAGCCCCATGCCCAAGATATAGCATGTAGCAGCGGTGAGCAGCAATAAAATAAGCACATTTCCACCTGAGAGGTCTACCAGGCCGCCGGAAAGATTTACGCCCATTCCCGTAACTGCCACCGATCCAGCAATAATGGCTACTGCCCCGGTCATTATGGTTACCTCCAGCATAGAGCCGGCAGTGCTCTCAATGGCGGTAAGCAGTTTACGCAATGTCAGGCGGGTCTCTTTCCTGATAAAACTTAGCAGTATTAAAGCGACGGTGGCAATAAGGGCTGCCTTTTCCGGGCTGTAGGCCAGCTTGCCCAGGAAGTATATCAAGAGGCCCAGTGGCACAAATAGAAACCAGCCCTGCCCCAACACCTTCCAGAAATGGGGTAGCTCGGCCCTGGGACGGCCGGCTAAGTTGTTCTTGGCTGCCTCAAAGTCTATCATGAAGTAAAGTCCCAGATAGTATAAAACCGAGGGGATAATGGCAGCTACGGCAATCTGCCAGTAGGATATATTGAGTACCTCGGCCATCAGGAAGGCTGTTACCCCCATAACCGGTGGGACCAACTGGCCGCCAGTGGAGGAGACCGCTTCCACGGCAGCCGCAAAGTGGCGTTTATAGCCGGTTTTTATCATCAGGGGGATCGTAATTACGCCGCTGGCAACTACATTGGCCACGGCGCTTCCGGTCATGGTGCCCAGAAAAGTATCCCCCACTATTACCACTTTAGCCGGGCCGCCTCTAACGTGGCCCATCAGGCTTAAAGCGAGATTCATGAAAAAATCTCCGGCCTCTGTAACCTGGAGGAAGGCAGCAAAGAGAAGAAACATAAAAAAGATACCCAGGGCTAGCTCCAGGAAGGAGCCGAAGATGCCAGTAGACTCAAAAAGGAAAAAACGGCTGACGGCGTCGGTAGGGCTAAGGCCTCGACCGTGAAGAAATCCGGGCGCATAGCCCGATAGCATAGGATAGGCAATGAAAACCAATAGAATTGTTGTTACAGCCATCCCCATTAGCCTTCGGGTGGCTTCTGTCAAAGAAATCAGAATGAAAATTGACAGGACTACCTCGTGGGGACCTTCCAGGCGCATCATGCCCACTCTGCCCGGATAAACAAAAAAGAAATATAAACAGGGGACAACCCCCATAAGCATGAACAGGAAATCATACCAGGGAACTTTATCCCTGGGGGACTGGCGTCTAAACGGGGTGAGCAAGTAGGCCAGAACGAATATCAAAGCCAGACCCATAGCCCGGAATTGAGGCAAATGAAGGAAAATCTTCTGGCCTGTAAGAAACCCAAGGAGATAGGCTAAAAGGTATCCTACTATCAGGACACTAATAACAGATATGACAACCCGCATTGGCCCGTGGAACTGACGTAAACGGGTTTCTACCTTCTCAACTATCTTTTCTACCTGGGCATTATCCAGCCTTTCCAATGCGAACCCCCAATATATGGGGTGCGTCCCGATTTGTCGGGACGCACCCGCTTAACCATAAAAAGTTTCTTCGCTTTCAGCTATTTCTTCAACTTGGCTTCCAGAGCTGGAATCTCTTTTAAAAGGGCTTGATGTCGGGCCTCCACTTCAGCAGGCCAGGCATTCTTTTCCTTGAAGAACCTTATTGCCCCATCGTGGTAAGGAGCGCCATCGCCCCACCGGTGGGCGTTCTCCAGTTTTATCTGGCTTCCTGTGGCGGGGAAAGCATCTTTGAACTCGTCCCGCTTTTCAAAAAGGGTCTTCAGCAGCGTATACGCAGCGTCCGGAGAGAAGTCCTTACGGGCGTATAGTGTACCGGCATTGACAAAAAGGGTGGGCTGAGTGGTATCACCTTTTAAACCCATCCAGTTAGCGGGGTATTTATCCAGCTCAGCCAGAGTGGCGCCCACCTTTTTGTTGAAGTAATCAATATCCGCCTGGCTGAAGGCTAACATACGGAACCCGCGGGACCTGTCTAATTCCATTGAAGGCGCTGATATAGAAAAACCGGCAGCGTCAATCTTACCTTCTATTAGCTGCTGGATGACATCCGCGAACTTACCGCCTATCATAACGTTAGCATTCACCTTGCGGCTCTCCAGCGCATACTCCACTATCAACTTTGTGAGATAGGAATCAGAGCTCCACATAACCTTTTTACCCGCCAGGTCCTCTATTTTCTTTATGTCGCTATCAGCCCGGACCTGGAGTGCCATATCGCCGAAATACAGGGATGTGAGTTTTCTCATCCAGGGATGAGACCCGTCTTTTTCAAAATATTCCGAACCTCTAAAATAGAACAGGGCATCCGGGGCAGACTCATGCATGAGAAAGTTGACATCTTTTTCAGCGAAGGGAGCTACCATACCGATACCACCTATCGGCTCAATATTCACCTTCATGCCGGAATACTTATTCAGCACGGGACCAATGGGAGTCCAGCTATTATGGGACCTACTACCTAATGCCCTGACACCAATAGTAATTGCTTCGGGAAGCTTCACAGCAGCCGGCGTAGATTGGGGCGTGGCAACAGCCGTACTTACCGGCGCTGGCGGCGGTGTTGCAGCCGGTTGTGGAGCCGCTTTGGGAGTACACCCTGCCATAAGGATAATAGCTAATAATATTAAACTGGTAGAAATAATACAAAACTTTTTCATCGTTCCTCTCTTTTGATTGATAATTTATCGTTCTCATTTTCCTGTACAACCAGGAGTCAGATGTGAACTTTCGGGAATGATAGCACAAGTAGGTTGATGCCGTCAAGCCGATGTACTCGTTCAATAGATCAGTGACACATCATCTCCTTTCTTTTATTGGACTGATAACATTCAAGAAATTCCAGAGGAGTTAGATAGTTCAGGGCCTGATGAGGACGGATGGTGTTATACACCACCTCCCACTTTAACAAGGAAGCATTTAAAGCACTGATTTCAAACTCTGTGTCAGTTACCTCGTAGAACT
>Ga0209514_10006026_pt1 | contig 15081 bp, 13 predicted proteins | sample Subgrocontami58m_FD_187452 | JGI IMG/M metagenome (GOLD analysis project Ga0209514, IMG submission 187452) | Subsurface groundwater microbial communities from S. Glens Falls, New York, USA - GMW37 contaminated, 5.8 m (SPAdes) (version 3) | ecosystem: Environmental > Aquatic > Deep subsurface >...
TCTAGTGTCCCGTCTCGGAGATTCGTTCACAATATCGGGTGAGGTTGGTGAGGATCTCGTCGGCGGTTTTGACCCAGACGTAGGGGCGGGGGTTTTCGTTCCAGTGGTCGAGCCAGTCGCGGATGTCGCTGTTGAGGTCGTTCACGTTGCGGTGGACGCCGCGGCGCAGCATCTTCGTGGTGATCTCGGCGAACCAGCGCTCGACGAGGTTGAGCCAGCTGGCGCCTTTGGGTACGAAGTGCAAGACGAAGCGGGGGTGGCGCAGCAGCCAGCGTTTGATCTGCGGGGTTTTGTGGGTGGCGTAGTTGTCGAGGATCAGGTGCACCTCGAGCTCGGCCGGCACTTCGCGGTCGAGCCGGTCGAGGAACTTCTTGAACTCGATCGCGCGGTGGCGGGCGTGCAGGTCGCCGATCACTTTGCCGCTCACGATGTCGAGGGCCGCGAACAGATTGGTGGTGCCGTTGCGCTTGTAGTCGTGGCTCATCCGTGCCGGCGTGCCGGGAAGGATCGGCAGCACAGGCTGGGAGCGGTCGAGCGCCTGGATCTGGCTCTTCTCGTCCACACACAAGACGAGCGCCCGCTCCGGCGGGTCGAGGTAGAGCCCGACGACGTCGCGGACTTTCTCGACAAACAGCGGGTCGGTCGAGATCTTGAACGTCTCCAGCAGATGGGGCTTCAGCCCGAACGCCTGCCAGATCCGGTTGACGGTCGCGCGCGAGACACCGACACGCGCGGCCATCGAACGGGTCGACCAGTGCGTCGCCCCGACAGGGGTCTCCTCGATCGTGCGGCGCACGATCTCCTCCACCTTGTCGTCCAAAACGGTGCGCGGCACACCCGGCCGCGGCTCATCCCACAAGCCGTCCAGACGGCGCTCCAGGAACCGGCTGCGCCACTTCCCGACCGTCTTTGGGTGCACCGAAAGCTCAGCCGCGACCTCGTCGTTATCGAGTCCCTCCGCGCACCCCAACACGATCCGGCTCCGAGTCGCGAGCCGCTGCTCCGTCTTCGGCCTCCGCGACCACCGCTGCAACTGCTCCCGCTCGGCCGACTCCAACACCAACGGCTGCTTCGGTCTACCAGTCCTCGCCATCTCCGCCTCCATCATGGATGTCGAAGACGAAAACGGACCAACCCCTCGATTATTCCCCTAACCTCCGAGACGGGACACTAGGATGTGATGGCCTCGGCGGCAGAGGCCGGAGGCTCCGGGTACGGTCCGGCGCGCCGTTCCCCCGTCCAAGGGATGTATGTACTGCGGCGTGGACGCGATGATCCTCCGGAGGACTTGGCGCCGGGGGCGCGAAGTTTGAGGGTCCCAAACTGCGGAAGGTTGTAAATGGAGCTGCGGCATGTCCCTGCAGAGGTAGTTACGCGCGCGCCTGCGGCGCGCGCAGCAGCTCGTCGAGGAGGGGCGGGACCGTCACGCCCGCGGACTATGCCGACTCAGGCGACCTGCTCGCCCGGCTCGAGACGCGTCTCGAGCCGGCGCAGCTCGGCCCGCAGGCCTTCGACCTGGAGGCTCAACGCCGCGAGCTCGTGCTCGAGTTGCGTCAGCGTGTCGAAGGACCCGTGCGCGCTCACGTCGAGCTGGAGCTTCTCGACGATACGCCTCCACTCGCGCTCTCGCGGCGTCGAGGTGCCCGCCTCCCAGCGCTGGTACTGCCGCAGCGAGACGCCGAGCAGCGCCGCCATGCGCGGCTGCGCAAGTTCCAGCCGGCGGCGTGCGTCGAGCAGGACATCAGGACGCGCGTCCATGACACAGCTACCGCGCTTCTCCCCGGATTGCTTACAGCTCGGGCCGAGTCGCTCGAGTGGGCGGTGACTGTTGACATTGTGGGCGCAGTCGATCACGCTGAGTGTCGCGTCATGTGGCGCGGGCAACAACGGGTTGCGGGAGAGCGTCCCGCCTGAGCTGAACCGGGTGCACGGGAGCAAGGGGGTTGGTGGGCTTGACGTCTGATCGGACGCCCGAGTCGGCGTCCACGCTTCGCGACTACCTCCACGTCGTGCGACGTCGGCGGTGGATCATCCTGCAGGCGGTCGTCCTCGTCCCGGCGGCGGCGATCGCGTTCTCGCTGAACCAGGAGACGCGGTACCAGGCGACCGCGGACGTCCTCCTGCGAGGGAGCCTCTCGCTGAGCGGCATCGGAGACGGCAGCCTGTCGAGTGACCCCGGGCGTGTCGCCCAGACACAGGCGGACCTGGCACGCGTTCCCGAGGTCGCGCAGCGCGTCGCCGCGACGCTCGGCGTCGCCGGCCTCGACGGCGGCAGGGTGCTCGCGCAGACGAGCGTGACGCCCAAGGCGAACACCGACCTGCTCTCGTTCAGCGCCGTGGACGCCGATCCGCTCGTCGCGCGGCGGATCGCCACTCAGTACGCGCGCGAGTTCACGCGGTACAAGACCAAGCTGGACACGGCAGCGATCCGGCTGGCCCGCGCCGACTTCGCCGAACGCCTGCGCCAGCTCGAGATCGAGGGCCGCCGCAGCAGCCGGCTCTACGACAGCCTCGCCGAGAAGGAGCAGGAGCTCGCAACGGCCGAGGCGTTGCAGACCACGAACGCGTTTCTCGTGCGCGAGGCCGACGGCGCCGTGAAGGTCCAGCCGGACCCGATGCGGAACGGCGTCCTCGGGCTCGCGCTCGGCCTCGTGCTCGGCATCGGGCTCGCCTTCCTCTGGGAGGCGCTCGACACGCGCGTCCGGACGGCCGAGGACATCGCCCACCGCCTCGGGCTTCCGTTCCTGGGCCGCCTCCCGGCGCCGTCGAAGAAGCTCCAGAAGGAGAACCGGCTCGTCATGCTCGCCGAGCCGTGGGGCCCGCACGCCGAGCCGTTCCGGATGCTGCGGACGAACCTCGACTTCGCCCGGCTCGACGGCGATACCCGCACGATCATGGTCACGAGCGCCGTCGAGCTCGAGGGGAAATCGATGACGGTCTCCAACCTCGCTATCGCCCTCGCCCGCTCGGGTCAGAAGGTGATCCTCGTCGACCTCGACCTCCGCCGGCCCTTCCTCGACAGGTTCTTCGACCTCGGCGGTGTGCCGGGCCTGACCGAGGTGGCACTCGGCCGCGCCTCCCTCGACGACGCGCTCGCGCCGATCATCGTCGACGGCGCCGAGGGGCGCGGCGGCGCGGTCTACGCGGCGTCCGACCGGCTTCAGGTGCAGGGGGACGGCAGGGGCAGCGCCGAACGCGGCTCGCTCCACGTGCTCGCGTCGGGCCCGATCCCGCCCGACCCGGGCGAGTTCGTCGGCACGCAGCGCCTCGCGAAGATCCTCGCCGAGCTCCGCGAGCGCGCCGACGTCGTGCTCATCGACGCCCCGCCACTCCTCCGCGTGGGCGACACGATGACGCTCAGCTCGCACGTGGATGCGCTCGTCGTGATCACCCGCATGAACGTCGTTCGGCGCCACATGCTGGCCGAGCTCCGTCGCCTCCTCGAGGCCGCGCCCGCCACGAAGCTCGGCTTCGTCCTTACCGGCGCGGAGGACGAGCAGGGCTACGGGTACGGCTACGGATCCGGCTACGGGTACGGCTACCAGCCGCGCAAGGGCAAAGAGCGGCTCGAGGAGCCGGCGTGACCGTCACCGAGGTAGGGGTCGCTTCGCCCGCGCAGCTCGCGGCGGAGCTCGAAGGAACGCTCGACGAGCGCACGCGGGAGATCCTCGAGTGGCGGCGGCGGAGCCCCGTCGTGCGGCGCCGCGGCTGGCTCGTGCGGCGGGCGCTCGCGACGGCCGACGTTCTCGGGCTCGCCGTCGCCTTCGTCTTGGCGGTCTGGCTCTTCGGCGGCGACTCATCGATGGCGATCGCCGATCGCATCGACCCTCGCACCGAGACGCTGCTCTTCCTGATCACGCTCCCCGGCTGGATCGTCCTCGCGAAGCTCTACGGACTGTACGACCGCGACGAGGAGCGCACCGACTACTCGACGGCGGACGACTTCGGTGGCGTCTTCCACATGATCACGGTGGGCGTGTGGCTTCTCTTCGCGGGGGCGTGGCTCACGAACCTCGCCGACCCGCAGCTCGACAAGCTCGTCGGCTTCTGGGGCCTCGCGATCCTGCTCGTGTGTACGCTGCGCGCGCCGGCACGCGCGTACTGCCACCGCCAGGTCGCATACCTCCAGAACACCGTGATCGTCGGCGCCGGCGACGTCGGCCAGCTCATCGCGAAGAAGTACCTCCAGCACCCCGAGTACGGGATCAACCTCGTCGGCTTCGTCGACGCCGAGCCGAGGGAGCGCCGGCCCGACCTCGGCCACCTGACGCTGCTCGGCTCGCCGGACGAGCTGCCGTCGTTGATCCGCACGTTCGACGTCGAGCGCGTCGTCATCGCGTTCTCGAACGACCGCCACGACGAGCTCCTCACGCTCATGCGCGCGCTGAAAGACCATGACGTCCAGATCGACGTCGTCCCGCGGCTGTTCGAACTCGTGGGCTCCGGAGTCCAGCTCCATTCAGTCGAGGGAATACCCCTCCTAGGACTCGCGCCTCCGCGACTTCCGCGCTCGTCGGGCCTACTGAAGCGCACGATGGACCTCGCCATGACGATCCCGGGACTCATCCTCATCTCGCCGCTTCTCGCGGCGATCGCCGTGGCGATCAAGCTCGACTCGAGGGGCCCCGTCTTCTTCCGGCAGGTGCGGATGGGAGCGCGTGGCACGTTTCGCATCTGGAAGTTCCGGACGATGGTCGTCGACGCCGACGCCCGGAAGGACAGGGTCGCGCACCTCAACAAGCACCTCGCTCCAGGTAGCGACCCACGGATGTTCAAGATCGAGAACGACCCGCGCGTGACGCGCGTGGGGCGCGTGCTGCGGCGGTTCTCGATCGACGAGCTGCCGCAGCTCTGGAACGTGGTGCGGGGCGAGATGAGCCTCGTCGGGCCGCGCCCGCTGATCCTCGAGGAGGACGCGCACGTGACCGACTGGGCGCAGCGGCGCCTCGACCTGAAGCCGGGCATCACCGGCCTCTGGCAGGTGCTCGGCCGGGACGGCATCCCCTTCGAGGAGATGGTCAAGCTCGACTACCTGTACGTCACGTCGTGGAGCCTCGGCGGCGACATCGGCCTGCTCCTGCGGACGATCCCGATCGTGGTTCGCAGAGCCTGATGCTCGCGCGCGCCTCGCCCGGCCCGATCCGATGAGCGTCGAACAGGCATTCGCGCTCCGCCACGGTCGGGGGCTCTGGAGAGGCTTGCACACTAATCGCGCTCTCCCGACCGGAGCGCCGGACCGCGAGCTCGGCATCATCGCGGCCGCAGCACTCGCGGCCGCGGTTGCCGGATACGGGCTCGCCAGCGGCCACATGTTGCTCGCGTTGGTCGTCAGTCTGTTTCCCCTCGTCGCGTGGCTGTTGCCTCGCCCGACGGTTCCGCTCGTCCTGCTCGGCGCCTCGATCCCCGCGTTTCAGAACCTGACCGGAGGCGGGGGCGGCTACAACGTCGCGGCCAGCGACCTGCTGCTGGTGCTCGTCGGTGCCGGCATCCTGCTCCAGGCCGCGATCGCCGGGTCGTTCCCGGCGCTGCGTGCGCTGCGGCCCGTGGCGTTGCCGGTGGCGCTGTACGGCGTCTTCATGATGTTGTTGCTCGCGTACCACCTCGGTGTCAGCGAGGTCGCCCAGACGGGTCAGCGTTTCGAGCTGCTCCTGCTGCCGCTCGTCGTTGGGGCGTTCGCGGCGCTGAACGGCCGGCACATCCTGTTGCTCCAGGCCTACGTCGTGTCGACCTCGGTGCTCGCAGTCGTCTGGCCTCTCGACAGCTTCGGGCTGCAGAAGAACCCTGTCGGGCAGTTCATCGGCAATGCGATCCTCCTCCTCGTCGGCGTGCCCTCCCTGCGCCGCTTTCTGCCGTGCCTCGTCGTGCTCGTGCCGGGCCTCCTGTTGACTCAGAGTCGCGGGGCGATCGTCGCGACGGCGCTCGGCACCGTCGTGATCCTGGCGATGCAGGGTTTCAAGGCCCGGACGGTGCTGTCGCGCGCTGTTCCGATCGTGCTGATCGCTGTCGTGGCGTTCGCACTGATGCCGACCGGCGCCCGGGAGCGGATCACGACGTTCTCGGCGGAATCGGACACGCCCGCTGCCTATGCGATCCGGGCCCGGCAGGAGTACGCCCGGGACGCGTGGCAGATCATCCACGCCCATCCGTGGACCGGTGTCGGCATCGGCAACTACCTCGCGTCGTCGACGGATCCGCACCAGGTACTGCTCCTGCAGGCGGCGGAGGGCGGCTACATACTCGCTGGGCTGTTCGTCTTCCTCGTGCTGGGCACGCTGCTCGCCCTGCGGATGATGAGGAACGTCGAGATCGTGCCCGCAGCGACGGGTGTCCTGCTCGCGACCGCTGCGCACGGGCTCGTGGACGTGTACTGGGTGCGCGGGACACCCCTCCTCGGCTGGCTGCTCGTGGGCATGGCATGCGGGGCGCTCGCGAGAGGTCGCAAGGTCAAAGCAACGGCGTGACTATGCGACCCACTCACGCGATCGTGGTCGCCTACCACGTCCCCGACGAGCTCGACCGCTGCCTCTCCGCACTCGACGCCGGCGTCGAGGTCACCGTCGTCGACAACTCGAGCTCCCCGGCGGTGAAGGCCGTCGCGGAGCGCCGGGGAGCCGAGTATCTGGATCCCGGAGAGAACCTGGGCTTCGGGGCGGGTGTGAATCTCGCACTGCGACGTCTCGGGACGGAACCGACGCAGGACGTCCTGCTGCTCAACCCCGACGCGGTCATAGCCCCGGACGACCTCGGTCTGCTCGCCGGGTACCTGCACGAGGCCGGTAACGAGCGTGTCGCGGCCGTATCCCCCCGGCTCGTCGGCACCCGGGGCGTCGAGCAGCGCGTGGCGTGGCCGTTCCCGACGCCCGGACGGGCCTGGTTGGAGGCTGCCGGGCTCGGCAAGAGTCACGAGGGCCCGATGTTCGTGATCGGCGCCGTGCTGCTGCTCCGCTCCGAGGCGCTGGCCGAGGTCGGTCCCTTCGACGAGCGGTTCTTCCTGTACGCAGAGGAGACGGACTGGCAGCGAAGCGCGCTCGCGCTCGGCTGGTCGTCGGCCGTGTGCGAGGAAGCGGTCGCGGAGCATCGCGGGGCGGGCACGAGCGACGAGCCGCGCCGGCGGGAGGCGCTGTTCCACGCGGCGCACGAGACGTACATCCGCAAGTGGCACGGAGATCCGGGGTGGTGGTCGTACCGTTGCGCGGCGTGCCTCGGGGCAGCCGCCCGAGCGGTCGCGCTCAGGGGCGAGCGACGCGCAGAGGCCGCAAGGCGGGCGCGCCTGTACCTGCGGGGCCCGCGCCGCTGCGCAGGCCTCGTCCGGGACTAGCGGCGTGCCGAGCGTCGTCCACGTGGTCGTGACAGGGGAATTCGCAGGTGTCGAGCGGTACGTCAGTGACGCCGCGCGCGAGACGGCGGCACGAGGCTGGGAGCCCGTGGTCGTCGGCGGGAGCCCGCAGCGGATGAGGGCCGCGCTCGGAGACGCCGCCCGCTGGCTGCCGGGAGCGACGCCCGTCGAGGCGCTACGATCGCTCCGGCGCCTCGGCCGCCGTGACGTCTGTCACGCCCACATGACGATCGCGGAGACGGTGGCGGTCGCTGCTCGCCCGTTCCACCGGGCCGCGGTCGTAAGCACGCGCCACTTCGCGGCGCCCAGGGGGGCGAGCCGCGCCGGCCACCTGCTGTCGCCGTGGATCGCCCGCGGGCTCGCACGGCAGATCGCGGTGAGCGACTTCGTCGCCCGGCGTCTCGAGCAACCGCCCGACGCGGTGATCAGGAACGGCGTTCCGTCATCGGAGTGCCTGTGGCGCAGCTCGAGCAACGTCGTGCTCGTGCTGCAGCGGCTGTCGCCGGAGAAGGACACCGTGACTGCTCTCCGCGGGTGGCAGGCGTCGGAGCTTGCAGAGGAAGGGTGGTCGCTGCGGATCGTGGGAGCGGGATCTGAGCGAGCGGCGCTCGAGGCGTACACGAGGTCGGCGGAGGTACCCGGCGTGTCGATCACGGGACCCGTGGACAGCGTTGCCGACGAGTTCGCGACGGCGGCAGTTCTCCTGGCCCCCGCCCCCGCCGACTCCTTCGGCCTCGCCGTCGTCGAGGCGATGGCCGCCGGCGTGCCCGTCGTCGCTTGCGCCGCCGGAGGGCACCTGGAGACCGTCGGCCTCCTTCCCGGCGCTGCGATGTTCCCCGCCGGGGATGCTGAAGCAGCTGCAAGCGCGCTGCGCTCACTTCGCTCGGAGGCCGCGCGTTCCGCGGCGTCGGAAGCAGGCCGGCAACTCGTGGATACGACGTTCACCATCGCCCGCCACGTCGATAGCCTGCTGATCGAGTACGAGGCTGCTCGTCAACCGGCCCCGCGAAGCCGAGAGTGCGCACATGAGCTCGACGCCTGACAGCATGGTGCTGCGCGAGCTCGTCGTCTGCTCGCTCGAGCCCTGGGACGAGGTCTGGCGGCGCAACCAGTTCTTCGTCGACGCCCTCCAGAAGCGCAATCCCGCTCTTCGAGTCCTCTTTGTGGAGCCTGCGGCCGACGTGCTGTTCGATCTCCGAAGCCGCCGTGTGCCGACGTTGCCGCGCCTGCGGAGGCTCTCGCAAGACGGTCGGCTGCGCGCTCTCCGGCCCCTGAAGCTGCTGCCGCGCAAGGTCGGCCGGCTCGCCGATCATCTGCTCCTGAGGCAGGTGCCGTGGGCGGCGCGGGCCGTCGGCTTCTCCCGACCCACGCTCTGGATCAACGACATCACGTACGCGCCGCTGATCGCGCGCACGGGCTGGCCGTCGCTGTACGACGTGACCGACGACTGGCTCCTCGCGCCGTCTCCGCCCCGCGAGCTCGACCGCCAGCGACGCCTCGACGAGCTGGCGCTCGCCCAGGCGGACGAGGTGGTGGTCTGCTCGCCTGCGCTTGCCGCCAGCCGTGGCGCCGGGCGCGCGGTCTCGCTCGTTCCGAACGGCGTCGACGTCGAGCATTTCCGCCGGCCGCGCCCGCGGCCCACCGACCTGCCGAAGGCCCCCACGGCCGTGTATCTGGGGTCGCTGCACGACGCTCGCATCGACGTCGAGCTCGTCGTCGAGATCGCGAATGCTCTGCCACAGCTCAGTCTCGTGTTCGTCGGGCCGAGCTCGCTCGGAGCGGCGTCCCAACGGCTGCTGGAAGCGCTGCCGAACGTCTTCCTACTCGGGCCGCGGCCGTACCGTGACGCTCCCGGATACCTTCAGCACGCCGACGTCGTGATCGTGCCCCATCGGGTCTCGGCCTTCTCCGAGACCCTCGATCCGATCAAGGCGTACGAATGCCTGGCGATCGACCGTCCAACTGTGGCGACGCCCGTCGCAGGTTTTCGCGAACATGACGGCGCTCTGATGATCACGGGCCGGGATGTCTTTGTGGATCGCGTCGCAGCTGTGCTGCAACAGCCACCAGCGTCAGTTCGTCGCGCCGAGCCCGTCGGCTGGGACGAGCGAGCTGCCGCATTCGAGAGTGCCCTGCGGCGAGCCGTTGTTTGAGAGCGAGAGACGATCTCAAGAGATAGCGCTCAGACGATCGAAGGCACCGCCTATTTCCAAACGCCGACGATTGTCGCGCCGGAACGGAAGGTACGTCGACGAGTACCACTGCGTTCGCTCCGATCGTCACGTCGTCACCGACAACGATCGGACCAAGAACCTTCGCGCCCGCGCCGATCCGCACGCGATCACCAAGCCTCGGCTGGCCGCCGCCGCTGGCGCGATGCCCCAGTGTCACGCCCTGATGACAGCAAGACCAGGTCCGCTCCAGCGAAAACCTCGTGTCCGACCACGATCCCGACGCTGTGACCCAGCCCGAGACCGGGGCCGATGGTTGCGGCCGGGTGGATCTCCGCGCCTGCTGTTCGGATGAATCGCGACTGACACCAGTAGGCGATAGCGCGAGTGGATCGACGCTTCCATGCCGCTTGTGACATCCGGAACAGAACGACGGCACGGAATCTGGGTTGCAGAAGGATCTTGGGCAATGAGCGAGCCACGACCCGACGACTGGTTGCGTCCCAGGCCGCGGTCATGTGCCTCAGGTCAGCAACGAGCGGCGAGTCGACCATTCGGAAAGGATGCCTGATTCCAGAGACCGAAGCCCCTATGGTTGAATAGCCCAGCGAGTAGGAACCAGCTGACGGTCGCACTCGTCGGGCCCGACCCGCTCGAGGCGGCTGCGCGGCGCCGTCTCGCCGCGCAGCCGAACGTCCGTCTCCTCGACGCCCGGCCCTACAGCGAGGTCCCGGCGTACCTGCAGCACGCGGACGTCGTCGTCGTGCCCTCCCGGGCGACGCCGTTCACGGACAGCCTCGATCCGATCAAGGCGTACGAGTGCCTCGCCGTCGGCACGCCCACGGTCGCGACGCCGGTGGCGGGCTTCCGCGGGCTGTCTACGCCTGTGACCGTGGCGCCGGCCGCCGCCTTCGTCGAGGCTGTTCGGGTGGCGCTCGCACTGCGGGAGCCGGCGCGGACGGAGGATCTCTCTGTCGGCTGGGAGGAGCGCGCGCGGGCGTTCGAGGACGTGCTCGTCCGCGCGCTCACGGCGGGCGGCGCGCGACGACGACCAGAGCCGGACCCAGGGACGGCCTGACCCGCGCGAGCACGTCAACCACGTGCTTGACGGCCTTGCGAACGGGGCTGCGGCGGCCACCCGAGAGATAGAAGTGACGACCGGTGACGGTGACTGGCTCGAGCCCGGCGTGGCGCACGAGCAGCTCCAGCTCGCCCTTTGTGTACTCGCGCGCGTGACGCGCGTGGGGCAGGCCGTACAACCAGTCGTTCAACGGCGTGTAGACGCTCCGGCCCGCGAGGATGCGAATCCGGTTGAGGACGTATGCCGCATTCGGTGTCGTCAGGACGAGCAGGCCGCCAGGGCGAAGCAGACGCCGGGATTCCGTCAGGACGTCGGCGGGATACTCGCGGAGGTGCTCCAGCACCTCGGTCAGCACGACTGCGTCGAACGAGTCGTCCGGGAGCGGGTACGGCGTCTGCTCGAGATCCCAGACGACGAGCTCTGCGCCGGCCTCGGCGAGCGTTGCGGCCATCGTTCCCTCGGGCTGCTCGCCCCAGCCGTCGGACGCGGCTCCGAGGTCGACGGCGGTGACGCGGTAACCGGCCCGGGCGAGCGCGGCGGCCTGGACGCCGGGAGCGGCTCCCAGCTCCACGATCCTCGCCGGGGGCGGGACTTCGCGCTCGAGCACGCCCTGGACGTAGGCATATCGCTCTGCCGCCTCGTCGCCGTAGGTTACGGGTCGAGCCGCCGGACCACGCGTGCGGGGATTCCGGCGCAGACGGTGCGGGCGGGGAGCTCGCCGCGGGCGACAGCGTTCGCGCCGATCACTGCGCCGTCCCCGATCCGCGCTCCGCGGACGACTGTCGCCTTGGCCCCGATCCAGACCTCCGCGCCGACGACGACCGGCTCGATCGTCATCTCACCTCGGCCTGGAGGCACGCCGACGGTGTGATCGTGGTCGCGGATCGAGACCAGCTCTGCGAGGTAGGTGCCGCGGCCGATCGCCACAGACCGACGCGCGGCGAGCGTGCCGTGGTGGCCGACGAACGACCCTGGCCCGAGGTCGAGCACTCCGGTCCCGTACACGGCCAGCGTCGTCGCGTCGTCCACGACGCAGCCGGCGCCGAGCACGAGCCGCGCCTCACGATCGAGGAACAGGCGGCAGCCGCGGCCGATCCTAACCCCTTTGCCGACCTCGATGCCGGGATGCAGGAGCCACCAAGCCCGAGCACGCAGAACCGACTCGCCCGCGCGGAGCCGCGCGAACGTACGAAGCAGGGTCACGTCCCGGCTGTTCCGCCAACGGCCATCGCGCAGCGATTCTACCCCGGTTTCTTCCCAAGCGCGCAGGCGCCATCTACCCTGAGACGGCGTGGCCACCGCCCCTGCCAGCTCTCCGCCCGGTCAACGGCCTCTCAGATGCCTGCTCCTGTCTCCGGTAGCGCCGCCCGATCCCCACAACGGCGACGCGCAGTACACGGAGGATCTGATTCGGCACCCGCCGGAGGGTGTCGAATACATCCGTTATACCGAGGCGCTGACCGGCGGCGAGATCGAGTGGGGGCCTTCGATTCGCGAGGCGGTCACGTGGCGATCGCCGGTGGGCCGAGTGGGGGCGGCCGGTGTGCGCGCAGGGCTGCATGCGCTTCGGCGCTCGGGGCTGCTGCTCCCCGACCCGGTGCGGTGGATCAGGGTCCGAGGCCGGTTCGACCTCGTCCACGCGCACTGCATCCCGGTGCGCTTTCTCGGGCCGCGCCCTCCGGTCGTGCTGAGCGACTCGGCCGGAACGTTCTGGTACTGGACTGCGGCCCGCGGCATGTCGGAGGCGCGGGTCGAGCGCCTGCTCCGACGGGAGCGGAAGCTCGCGCGTGCCCTCGGGTATCTGCATCCGACCGCCAACCCGGCGGGCGAGAGTCTGCTCCTCTTCGTCGAGGCGGGCCGCGCGCTCGCGCGCAGGATCGGCGTCGACGCCTCCGACGCGGTCGTCTGCGCCCCCGGTGTTCCCCCGGCTCGACGCGCGAGCCGCGCCGACGGCCGCACCCTGCTCTTCGTCGGGCGTGCGTTCGAGTACAAAGGCGGCCCCGATGCTCTCGAGATCCTCCGGCGAGTTCGCGCCGAGCTTCCGACCACCAAGCTGATCGTGGCCGGGCCCGAGCAACCGTCTCCGGACGTGGAGGGGGTGGAGTGGCTCGGGCCGTCGAGTCGAGAGGGCTTGTACCTCGACGTCTACCCGAGGGCGGATGTGTTCGTGTATCCGACGCGCTTCGATTGCGCGCCGCTCGTGGTTCAGGAGGCACTCGCGCACGGCCTTCCGGTCGTCGCTCCCCGGATCTTCGCGCTGCCGGAGCTGGTTCGCGACGGCGAGACCGGCCGGCTGTTCGAGCCTGGAGACATCGCCGCGGCCGTGCAGGCGGTCATCGAGTTGCTCACCGATGACGCGCTGCTCGCCGCGGCAAAGGTCGCGGCGGTGCGGGACTACGAGCGACGCTTCTCGGTTACGCACCGCAACGCCGTGCTCGGTGCCCTCTACCGCTCGCTCGTACCGTGAAGACTGTTCGTTGGGTTCGCCTGGCCTCGGAGGTCCCGATGGGTCAGCAGCTGCACGAGGCTCAGCTGCTCGCGGCGTTCCGCAACGACGCCGCCGACGGGTGGGCCGTCTCCGAGCGGGAGGTCTCAGCCCTGCGCGCGCCGCGCCAGCGGGGCCGGCTCCGGCTGCCGCTTCGATTCGTTTGGGCGTTGCCGTACGGCCCCGCGGCTGCGTTGGGAGGTGCCGTCTACGGCCGAGCCGACCTCGTCCATCGCTTCGACCTCCGCTGCCCGCCGTCCGGCCGTCTGGAGGTGCTGACGATCCACGATCTGCCTCCCATGAGGTTTGACGACGAGGGCGCCATGCCACGATGGGCACCCCGGAGCGCCCGGGAGGCGACGGCCGTAATCTGCCCCTCGGAGTTCGCGGCCGAGGAAGTGCGGACGCTCCTCGGCGTCGAACGCGTACACGTCGTCCCGAACGGAGTCGATGCGCGCCGCGCGGACGCAGAGCCCTTGCAGCCTGCTGAGCTGGCACAGCTGGGATTGGCAGGGAATCTCGTTGTCCACGCTGGCGGAGCGACGCAACGGAAGAATCTGGCCGCACTGGCCCAGGCGTGGCCCGAGGTCGTCTCGCAGCAGCCGGACGCCTTCCTCGCGCTCTGCGGACCGCCTCACCCACGACGAACCGAGCTATTCGCGTCCGTGCCGCGGGCCCGCTACCTCGGGCGACGGAGTGCCGAGTTCGTCGCGCGCCTCATCAGAACGGCCGGAGCAGTAGTCGTTCCTTCGACGTACGAAGGTTTCGGCCTCCCCGCCCTCGAGGCGATGGTCGCAGGCGTCCCGGTCGTGGTGGCGGCGCGCGGCGCCCTGCCGGAGGTCTGCGGTGACGCAGGGCTGCTCGTCGAGCCGACGCCGGGCGAGATAGCGCGCGGCATCCTTGAGGCGCTGGCGGGGGGACCGGCGATCGAGCGCCTACGGGACGCCGGGCGCCGGCGGGCGCTGTCGTACTCGTGGGAACGGGCCGCGCGCGAAACCGCATCGGTGTACGAGGGGGTGTTGACGTAGTGCGCGTTCTGCTCGTCCCGTATCCCGGGACGTTCGAGCTCGTCGGAGGTCACGTCACGCAGCAGGTGGAGACCGCGAAGGCGCTCCGCCGCGCCGGTGTCGACGCTGAGATCGGATCGATGGAGGACGCCGTCAGCGCTGACGTCGACGTCGTGCACGCCTTCGGCGACATCCGGCCCCTGCTTGCGCTGGGCAGGCCGAAGGGTCGCCTTGTCGTCAGCCCCATCTACTTTCCGAAGAGCGTCGTTCTCGGCCCGATCTATTGGCGGGGCGGGCGGAGGCAGATGCTCAAGGTGCGCGTTCGCCACCGCGCGGGCGCACTCCGCCGTCCACGGGCACGTCGCCGGCGCACTGCCGACTTTCGCGCGATGCACGCCGCCTGGAGGCATGCGGACGCAATCGTCGTGAACAGCAAAGCGGAGGGCCTGCTGCTACAGAGGGACGCACCGGGGTTCGACGACCTGCGCGTCGCGTACAGCGGCGTCGCGCAGGAGGCATTCGACGGCGACGCGCGCGAGGGTCGGCGGCTGCTCGGCATCGGAGACGAGCCGTTCGTGCTGTCGGTCGCGCGTGTCGAGCCGATCAAGAACCACCTGTCCCTTGCGCTTGCCGTGCAGGGGCTGGGCCTGCGGCTCGTTCTCGTTGGCGCCGTCCTTCCTGGCAACGAGCGGTACTTCGCAGCCGTGCGGGAGGCCGCGCCAAACCTCACTCACGTCCCACACATCGAGCACGCGCTCCTTCGTCAAGTGCACGCCGCGGCGGCCGTGCACGCGTTGCCATCGTGGTTCGAAACGACGGGGCTCTCCACGCTGGAGGCGATGGCTGCGGGTCGGCCCGTTGTTGTCGCGGGCGGGCCGTGCGTCGACGAGTACTTCCGCGAGTGCGCGACAAGGTGCGATCCCGGCGACATCGCCAGCATCAGGAGCGCCCTGGAGTCCGCGGCGAGCGGCTCGCGCGGTTGCGAGCGCCCGCACGCGAGC
>Ga0209514_10006027_pt1 | contig 15078 bp, 7 predicted proteins | sample Subgrocontami58m_FD_187452 | JGI IMG/M metagenome (GOLD analysis project Ga0209514, IMG submission 187452) | Subsurface groundwater microbial communities from S. Glens Falls, New York, USA - GMW37 contaminated, 5.8 m (SPAdes) (version 3) | ecosystem: Environmental > Aquatic > Deep subsurface >...
GTGCGCCTTGGGAAGGGGGATTGATCGCCACGAGCACCGGCGAACCGGGGGGAATCGTCGTCGTTGTGATGTTCAAGTCGTCGATCCAGTGGTTGGCGCGGATGGCGGCGGTCAGTTCCGCCGTGCCGGCACCGAAGCCGAAGGTGCCAGCTAGCGGGATATATGGGATCGGGACGTTGTCATAGACCTTCACCCCGTTGTAGCTCACGTCGAGCGTGCCATCGGGGTCGAGCTTGATCTCGACAGGGACGAAGTGCGGTGTCTGATCGTTGGCCGGGCCGGTGCGGAGGTTGAGAAACTTCTTGGCAATCTGCCGCGTGCCGCCGATTCGGACGATAATGCCGGGCGCGTCGCCCGGATCGTTGCCGTTGGCGCTGAAGCCGGCCAGGTTGTCCACAGTGTCGAACGAGATCACCAAGCCGGTCGTGAAACCTGTGCCATCCCCGGTCGCGCCGCCTTCGCGGAAAGGCGTGTTCTGGTCGAGGTCGTTCGCGAGAACAAAGCAGAAACCCTGCGCCGCTTGCTCGGTGCCCCCGTGGATGCTGGCCTTGAAGGTGGCAGTGAAGCTGGCAACCTTCTCGGTGTCGATCTGCGGCAAGATGTAGGAGCCGTGCAGCGGCAGAGCCGCGGGCGGGTCGTCCAGGAGCTCCTGCATGTCATTGAGCTTCAGAATGCCGTTTTGGATCTTGGCTTTGCCCAGCGGCAACCCGCCAGGATCGGTGTCGAAGTCGGTTGAGAAGCTCGCGGCGGAGGCAGGCAGCAGGGCGGCGAGAAGCACGCCCGCGCCCGCCAAGGCCAGTCGCTGGCGCAGGGCGATCGACCTGGCAGTACGCACGACTCGCTGTCCCCGCGTGCGCGCGGAGCTCGCGGCCAGGGGGTGGCGCAGACAGTTTCGTTTCAATATGGTTGGGAATGGCAATGAGGCGTTCATGGTTGTTTCCTTTCGGTTGAGCCTGAAATCGCGCGGCAAGAAAAGCCTGCAGAGACCCACGCGGCCATTCTCCCGTGCGCTTGTTTCGGCCCGGTTGTCGTCGTTCATGGTTGGCAAACTCGTTCGGAGGTCCGAACCCATACGGAGTTGCTCCGTGCGGTTCTGCTTGCCAGCCCTGCAATAGCATACCACGCGGAGCCACGGCCCGGTCACTTAAGGTTGCTTTAAGTCATACTACTTGGGACCGCAGCCGTTGTAAAGAAGAAAATTCATCTTGCTGACATCCTTTCCTTATAGAAATGGACGGCAAGCCACCGGGGCGCTGTCGTGCTAATTGAGAGGAGCCCTTGGCTCAGCGCGTTGTGTTTCCGCAGCAGCTCCATCGGCATGTTCGAGTTGCCTCCACGTGGCCTCCCCCCTATACTGCGCCATGCTTAACCTGAATCGTTTCCTCTCGATATTGGCAGGACTTATCGTTATGTTTCCCAGCCTCTCCCGTGCCGGCACGTTCCCCTACCCCGTTCAGAGCGCCTCACTCCCAAACGGACTCAAGGTGCTGCTGATCCCCATGCCCTCCGAAGGCTTGGTGAGTTATTGGTCGGTGGTGCGCACCGGCAGCAGGGATGAAGTCGAGCCTGGGGTCACCGGCTTCGCGCATTTCTTCGAGCACATGATGTTCCGTGGCACCGACACATACCCCGCTGGCGTGTACAACTCGATCGTTTCCTCCATGGGCGCCAGCGCCAACGCCTTCACGAGCGACGACCTGACCGCCTACCACCTCAGCCTCACCCGCGAAGACCTCCCCAGGGTGCTGGAGATCGAGAGCGACCGCTTCAAGCATCTGAACTACGCCGAGCCTGAGTTCAAAACCGAAGCGGGAGCCGTCTATGGCGAATACCGCAAAGGACGGACAAGCCCGTTCTTCGTGCTGAACGAGGCGGTGCAGAACGCCGCCTTCGACCGCCACACCTACAAGCACACGACGATTGGGTTCGAGGAGGACATCAAACGGATGCCCGAGCAGTATCAATACTCGAAGGGGTTCTTCCAGCGGTTCTACCGTCCGGAAAACACCGTCCTCCTGGTCGTGGGCGATTTTGATCCGGAGGGTACACTGAGCCTCATCCGGAAACAGTACGACGACTGGAAACCCGGCTACGTGGCGCCGAACGTGCCAACGGAACCCGAACAGAACGCGGCGCGACGCATCGATGTGCCCTTCGACGGAGAGACGCTGCCCCTTCTCGCGATCAACTTTAAGGGGGAACGGTTCCAACCGGATGACCCCGTAATGGTGGCCGCCACGCTCATCGAGGAGCTGGCCTTCGGAGAAACCTCCGAGCTTTACCACAAGCTGGTTCTGCAAGAACAGCGGCTGCAGGCCCTGCGGGCGGACTTCGGCTTGAGCCGCGATCCCGGGCTGTGGTCCGTGGTGGCGATGGTCAAGAAACCTTCGGATGTCGGCGCTGTCGAACGTGAAATCTGGAGTTCCCTGGACCAACTCCGGAACGTTGATGTTGCGGTAGTCAGGCTCGACGCCGCCCGCACCCGCGCTCGGAATGGTTTCCTTTCCTCGCTCTCCTCACCCGACCGCGTGGCGAACCTCCTTGCCCGGTTTGTCGCCCTCACCGGCGGCATCGCCGCCGTGGACGACTACCTCGTCTCCGTCAGCAAGGCCACCCCGGACCAAGTGCGGCAGGCCGCTAACCGATATCTCACGAGGGAACGCAGTACCGTGGCCGTGCTGCACACGCGCGGCAAGGAGATCCCGGCGGCCCCAGCCCCCTCGCCCACCGTCTTGCTCCCTGTGCCCAACGATCCCAATGTGGTGATGAAACTCTGGTTCAGGACGGGGAGCCAGGACGATCCGAAGGGCAAGGAAGGCCTCGCGGCGTTGACCGCCGCCATGGTCTGCGAAGGAGGGACTCGCGACCACTCTTACAGCGAAGTTCTTGAGCAACTCTACCCCTTGGCCGCCTCCTACAACGCCTCCGTGGACAAGGAAATGACAGTCGTCAGTGGAGTGGTTTACCGCGACTCGGCTCCGGCGTTCGCCAAGCTGCTGGCGAACGCATTGCTGAGCCCCGGCTTCCGGGCCGAGGATTTTGACCGCTTGAAAAGCCGCACCCTCGACACTCTCGAAAAGAACCTGCGCTACTCCTCGGACGAGGAACTCGGCAAGGCGGCCTTGTACGAGCGCGTCTTTGCCGGCACGCACTACCAGCACCTCCAGCTTGGAACGGTCGCCAGCCTCAAATCCATCACCATCGATGACATCCGCCAATTTCATGCGACCCACTTCACTCGCGAGAACGTGACGCTTGCGTTGGGCGGCGCCTATGATGCAGGCCTCCAAACTACCCTCCAGGCCTCGCTCGATCAGCTTCCCTCGGGAACGCCAGTGGCGGTTGCCGCTCCCGCATGCCGCCCCATCTCAGGCCGGCAGGTTGTGCTTGTGAAGAAGCCCGGCCAATCCACCGCCATCAGCCTGGGCTACCCCATCGGCGCGCGGCGCGGCTCGCGCGAGTTCTACGCGCTGTGGCTGGCCAACTCTTGGTTGGGAGAGCACCGCAACAGTTCGGGTCATCTCTATCAGTTCATCCGCGAGGCACGCGGGATGAACTACGGCGATTACTCCTACATCGAGGCCTTCCCCCGCGGCGGCCAGCGTCTCATGCCGCCCACTGGCGTGGGCAGGCGCCAGCAGTTGTTTGAGGTCTGGATCCGCCCAGTGCCCGACGCGCGCGCCTTGTTCGCCCTTCGCGCCGCGCTCGGCGAGGTCGAAAAACTCGCCGCGCACGGGCTGACCCGCGAGCAATTCGACGCGCACCGTTCATTCCTAAAGAAGTACTGCCTCCAGTTTGCTACGGACACAGAGGCCCGGCTCGGTTACAGCCTCGACGACCGTTACTACGGACTCGACGGACACCTCGCCCGTTTCCGCCGAGCGATGGATGAACTGACCCTCGAGGAAGTCAACGCCGCCATCCACAAATACATCCAGGTCAACGACCTTGTCATTGCCATGGTGACCGCCGATGCCGATGGCCTCAAGCGCGCACTCGTCTCGGATACGCCCTCCCCCATCGACTACGCGCAGATCCAGAAGCCCGCTGAAGTTCTTGCCCAAGACAAACTCATAGAGCGCTACCCCCTCAAGGTTCAGGCGGAGAACGTGACCATCATACCTGTGGACGACGTCTTCTCAGGAAAATGAGGCATTCCCACGCGTCAAACCCTTCGCGCGCCCAGCAGGTTTGGAAACCTGCGAAACAGCAGACTTGGAAGTCTGCGCTACAGAATGCCGGCGCGCGCCCCCTTCGTAGCGGGTTTCCAAACCTGCTGTGTCGCCGACTTCAAAGTCGGCTGCGCGGCCGACGAGGCCTATGTCGTATGAAACTTTTCTGCCTTGGGGCCGCTGTGGTCCTATCGTTTTTGCCGTCGTCTCCCGCCGTCGGCGCTGAGCCGCCCTCCGCGTCCGCCCGCCAGATCCTCTCGCTCGACGGCGACTGGCTCTTCCAGCGCGACGGGGCGAAGGCGGAGGATTGGAAAACAGTGCCGGTTCCCTCCAGCTTCGAGCAACACGAGGGGCCCGAGTTCGACGGCGTGGGTTGGTATCGGAGAGCCGTGCCGCCGTTCGCCCTCCCCGCCGGCAAACGTGTCCTTGTGCACTTCCAGGCGGCCGCCACGGAAGCGGAAGTGTGGTGGAACGGTGAAAGACTGGGCACGCACCTGGGGGGGTGGACACCCTTCCGCTTCGACATCACCGAACTCGTTCGCGCAGCCCCCTCAGACCGACCGCATGAGCTGAGAGTGCGGCTCGATGAAAAAGTGGGCCACAATACCCAGGGGTTCTTGCCCGTCATCGCGCCCCACTTCGGTGGATTGTGGCAAAACGTCCAACTTCTCGTGGTTCCGAAAACCTACTGCGACGACCTGCGCGTCCTGGCGATCGGCGATCCGGCGAAAACCGGAGTCAGACTGGAGATCCCTCTTGCAGGTGGCACGCCAGCGGAAATGCCTCAGATCAGCGTTCGATGCCGCTTGCGCGGCAACGAAAACTGGAACGTTCAGCCCGCGCAAACCACTTACTCGAACGGGACAATCCAGGCCTTCGTTCCGTTGTCGAACCCGCGCCTCTGGTCGCCCACCGAGCCGAACCTCTACGAGTTGGAGGTTGCGTTGCCGGGCAATGACGGCGACCGCATCCGCACTCGCGTTGCCTTCCGGACAATCGAGGCCTTCGGACAGCAACTGCGCCTCAACGGCCGTCCGCTACAGCTCCGCGGATTGCTGAACTGGGGTTACTCGCCGCCGCTCACCGCGCCGAATCCGGGCGAAGCGACTTGGCGTCAGGAACTGGAGTTCGCCCGCGCGCGCGGCTTCAACCTTATGAAGTTCTGCCTCTGGGTCCCTCCCCAGCGTTACCTCGAACTCGCCGACGAATTGGGCATGCTCACCTGGATGGAGTATCCCACATGGCACCCGGCTCTCACCGAAGCGTTCCTCGGGCCGCTCCGTCGCGAGTTCCTCGAGTTCTTCAACTATGACCGCAACCATCCATCCATCGTCCTGCGGAGCCTCACCTGTGAAACCGGGCCCAGCGCGCAACTGAAGGTCATCCAGGACCTCTACGACCTGGCCAAGGCCACGATTCCCGGCGCGATTGTGGAGGACGATTCGAGCTGGATCGGATGGAATCGCGTGCACGATTTTTACGATGACCATCCCTATGGGAACAACCACACATGGATGAAAACCCTCCAGGGCTTCAACGAGTACATTTTAGCCCATGGGATCAAACCGCTGGTCCTGGGTGAGGCCATCGCAGCCGACACCTGGATGGACCGTGAGGCCATCGTTGCCAGGCTCGGCGGGGCTCGGCCCTGGTGGGCCCCGGGCGCCTTGGAAGAAATCCCTCGTTGGGTCGAGCGGATGCGCGCCGCAAACGGCCCCGGCGGCCTGGACCAACTCCGCGCCGACTCGCTGCGTTACGGCCTGCTCATGCGAAAATTCCAAACCGAACTCTTTCGCCGTGAAATCCCCTTTGGCGGCTACACCATCAGCGTCATCCGCGACATCCCCAACGCGTCGATGGGCCTGCTCGATTACCTTGGCGCGCCCAAGTGGACCGAAGCCGATTGGGCCTGGCAGCGGGACACCCTCTGCCTGTTGAAGACCGAGTCTGACTGTCGCAGTTTTGCGGCCGGGGAACGTATGCGAGGCGAAATCCTCCTCAGCCATTTCGGCCCGCAACCTATCGCCGGCGGCGAGCTGGACGTCACTCTCGAAACCGCGTCGAACGAAGGCAAGGTGCTCGAACGCCTCAAACGAAAAGACATCACGCAACCCACAGCCACGCTGGCGCGCCTGCTGGAACTCGACTGGCTCTTGCCACAGACCTCGGCGCCTCTGCGCTTGGTCGTTCGCACGACGCTGCGGACCGCCCAGGGCGAATTCCACAACGAATGGCCCGTATGGGTCGTCCCAACGCCGCGCGCCAACGCGTTCTCGGCGGCACATCTCCACTCGTCGGTCTCCGATGACCTCGCCGCGCAACTCTTCCCGGGAGTGGCACGGCTGAGCCAAGGCGGGGCGGAAGGCATGGTTATCGCGGCGCGCTTGGACGACGGCCTCGTAAGCCTGCTGGAAAACGGCGGACGGGTGCTGCTGCTGCCGGACGGCCAGAAAGGCAGCGTCCCACTCAGCGACCACTGGTTCCTGCGCGGCGCTCCCTATATTCCGGATCAGGCCCCGTCGGCAAGGATACCCCGCGACTTACTCCTGGAGCTCCAACACTTCGACCTCTCCAGCCAGGTCGTCCCCAACATTCAGTACTTCAATGTCATCGATCCCATCCTGCTCTTGTGGGACACGCACGACCTGAAGACGGTCAAGACACACGGGCTGATTTTCGAAACACGCGCTGGAAAGGGCCGGTTGCTGGTCAGCGCGGTGCGTCACACCGGCCCCGAAAACGCCGCCGGTCGCTGGCTGCTAGAGATGCTGGTTGACCGGCTAAACTCCGCCGCTGCCCCGAGGAACGCCCTGCCGGACACCGTTTGGAACTATGCGAAGAACAAGCTCCACGCCGAGAGCACAAACCTGGTCGGCGCCGCGTGGCGCTTCAAGCCTGACCCGGATAACCAGGGCATCAACCGGGGCTGGCACCGTCCCGCGCTCGCGTCCGAGGAAGGCTGGCGGGATATCCGCATCGGGGAGGCATGGGAGTCACAGGGTTATCCTGCCCTCGATGGTTGGGCCTGGTATCGCCTGGCGGTCGAGATCCCCTCGCGCTGGCAGGGTCGGGACGTTTTCATTTCCTTCGAAGGCGTGGACGACATCTACGAGCTTTACGTGAACGGCGATCTGGCCGGCAAAGGGGGCGACTTGGCGACGCACAAGGACGCCTTCAACGAGAAAAAGAGCCACAACATCACGCGCTTCGTAAAACCGGGCGAGAAGGCCCTCATCGCGGTAAGGGTCGATGACTGGTACGGCGCTGGCGGCATCTTCCGTCCGGTGACATTGGGAACGATTGGCTTCAGCCAAGGCGTGGACTTGTTGAACTAACTGAATGCCTCCACAGATTTTCTGCGCTTTACCACCGGCCACTTTCCTCTACACTCACGCCCATGGTTCCGCTCGAGTCTTGCCGCCTGCTCAATGACCTTTCCGCAGGCGACCTGCAGCAGATGCGGCGCATCACCCAGGTTCGGGCGTTTGCCGCAGGCCAGCAGATTTTTAAGGAAGGCGATCACGGCGATGGCATCTATTTCGTCGGCGCCGGTCGGGTGCAAATCGCGGCAGCGGTAAACGGTGGCGAGCACAAGGTGCTCACCCGCATTCAGCCCGGTGACTTCTTTGGCGAGATGGCCGTGGTGGACAAGGAACCGCGCTCCGCCTCCGCCTCGGCGGAGGAGGACTCGCAGGTCTATTTCGTCCCGCTGGACGACATGCTCGACATGCTCAGCCACTGCCCCAGACTGGCCGTGAATCTGGTGCGAGAATTCAGCCATCGGCTGCGCGACTTCAACCGCCGCTACGTTCAGGAACTGCTGCAGGCGGAACGCTTGGGCCTCGTCGGACGGTTCGCACGCTCCATCGTACACGATTTCAAGAACCCGCTGAACATCATCGGGCTCTCCGCGGACATGGCCGCCATGAACAATGCCACGCCGGACACGCGAGAGTCGGCCCGCAGGCGCATCCGAAAGCAGGTGGACCGGCTCAGCAACATGATCAACGAGTTGCTCGAATTCACGCGAGGCACGCAGATCGCCGCCGTCCTGGCCCCCACCCACTATCCCACCCTGCTCGGGACGCTCATCGAGGAACTCCGCTCCGAGGTCTCGCTGAAAAACGTCACCATCGAGTTCGAAAACGCGCCACCCGACGTCATGATCCTGCTCGATCCGGCGCGTCTCACGCACGTCTTCTATAACTTGGTCCACAACGCCGTGGACGCCATGATGCCCGATGGGGGCAGCATCTACCTGCGATTCATCACGTCGGAAACCGAGGTGATCACCGAAATCGAGGACACAGGCAAAGGCATCGCCCCCGAGGTTGCGGACCGGCTCTTTGAGGCGTTTGCCACCTACGGCAAGGCCCAGGGCACCGGACTCGGCCTCTCCATTTGCAAACGCATCATCCAGGATCATGGCGGCCATATCCAGGCTCGAAGCGAGCATGGACGCGGAGCCGTCTTCGTGTTCAGCCTCCCGCTCCGGTAGCGACTTGACGGACATCTGCGTGTGTCCGAGATCGAACTCCGCATCCGCACGCATCCACGCCGAAGGCGCAACAACTCATCAGCCCGGGGCAACCCCCCGGGAAGTTCCCACCCCAACCCACTTGGCCCTGAAAGGGCGGAACTCGACACATACCCGGCGTCCAATCCGACTCCGTCTCGGGATGGTTGGCGTGGTCGAGTACGACAAGTTGCCGGGGCGTTGCCCCGGGCTGCTGAGTGATTGCGCCTCCGGCGCGCGGGCCAATGGGCCTGACGGACGGGTCGGCGGGGCATTGGACTGGAGGGTGATCGCGCTGTTGGTGCACAGAAACATCAGTGCCAGCCCTCTGGTCCAGCGCGGCCAACCACCCTACGGCTCAAGGAACGGCCCCGCCCCGGGAAGGGCGGCAAAACTGGCAAAACCGCTCATCATGTTGTACACCAGCAGGAAACCCTGCGCCCGCATCACCTCCGCCGCCTGGGCGCTACGGCTGCCCGAACCGCAATAGACCAGGTAGGTTCGGGTCTTATCCAGGCTCTTGAGCATCTCCGCGAAGGTGGGCGACAAGGAGCGAAAGTCCAGGTTCATCGCATTCTTTATGTGCCGGGGAGCGTACTCCGGTTGCGTCCGCACATCGAGGATAGTGAAGTTGGTGTCACCTTGATGAGCGGAGATCAGCCCCAGGGCGGCTGCGGGGGTGATGTTCGTGATCACCTGCGGGCAGACCACACGATAGAACATCGGGACACTTCTCTCCGTTACGGAGTTAGTGACCACAACGGCGATCAACGAGTCCCACGATTCATGCCAGGGGCCTGCCGCCGACGACGCCCACTCGACCCGGCAGGTCACGTTGAGTGAGGCGTTGGTCCACGTCAACAGACCGTTGCGGGAGAGGGAGAGAATCTGAACATCGGCCGCAATTGCCGAAGTGGTGGCCGCCAAGAGGGCGGTGCAGAGGAGAAGGACAGCACTCGGTGTCTTCATGAAGCGCAGAGTGGGCTATTCGGCGGGGAAATGCAACCAACACTACGGCGACAGTTGCCGCCGCCTAAAGGCTTGGAGCAAACGTTAGCTTCTTATCTCCGTAACAGCGGACGTAAGTCCGCTCTAGCTCCCAGGCCGGGAAACAAATGAGCGGACTCACGTCCGCTGCTACGGGCTGAAGAAGTGTCGCTGTAGTGCCAAGACCGATTCGCTGTTTTTTTGATCAGTTGCGGCGGCGCGCTTGCGGAGCATTGGACATGGCTGTAGGACCTGGGGATTGCTCGGTTTGCCAGCCGCCACCCAGCACTGAGTAAAGCGTCACCTGGCTGGCGAGGTTTGCCAGGCGGAGGGAGACAAGTCCCTGCTGCGCTGCGAAGAGGGACCGCTGTGCGTCGAGGACGCTCAGATAGCTATCAATTCCCTTCTCATAGCGGAAATTAGAGAGGCGGTAGGTTTCCGCAAACGCCTTGACCAGGGATTGTTGCGCCGATTCCTGCTGGTCCACCGTGCCCCGTACGGCAAGAGCATCGGCCACCTCCCTGAAGGCATTCTGGATCGCCTTCTCGTATTGGGTCACGGCCATTTCTCGCTGCACTTTGGCGGCCTTGTACGCCGACCAGGTGCGGGCGTCGAAAACCGGCATTACGATCTCCGGGGTGTAGCTCCACGCGCCCGAACCGGATTTGAAGAGTCCGGTGAGGTCGCTGCTGGCGGTGCCGATTGCGGCGGTCAGGGAAATACGCGGGAAAAACGTTGCCCGGGCCGCGCCGATATCGGCGTAAGCCGCCCTGAGCGAATCCTCGGCTTGAAGCACATCCGGACGGCGCAGGAGCACCTCGGAGGAAATGCCGGGAGCAATCTCTCTGGGAGGCCTGACGAGGCCCAACTCCGTTGGCAGAAGCTCGCTCGCCACCGGAGATCCAACCAGAAGGCTCAATGCGTTTTCGTCTTGCGCCGCTTGCTGCAGGTAACGGGCGACGTCCCGGCGGGCCGCATCCATCGGCGTCTGCGCGCGATAAAGGTCCAATTCAGGGATCAGATCGAGGTCATAGCGCCGCTTTATCAAAGCGTAGGCGCCCTTCTGCGCCTCGAGGGTGGTCTCCGCCAATCTGAGATTCTCCCGATCCGCGGCCAAGCTCAGATACGCGTTGGCAACCGAAGACACCAGCAGCAACTGCGCGCCACGGCGAGCCTGTTCCGTGCCCAGATACTCCTCCAGCGCCCGATCCTTCAGGCTGCGGATGCGGCCGAAGAAGTCAATCTCCCAGGACGCCACGCCGAGCTTGACATCGTATCGTTCCACGGTCTGTCTGCTTCCGGTGCTTGAGAGATCACCGGGAACCCGTTGTTTGCTCCCGCTCCCGGTGGCATTGACCGTGGGCAACAGCGCGGCTCGTTGAATGCCGTACATCGCGCGGACCCGTTCCACATTCAAGGCGGCAAGCCGTAGATCACGATTGTTCGTCAAAGCGGCCCCGATGACCTGTTGAAGCTTTTCATCGGAAAAGAATTCCTGCCACCTCACATCCGGGGCTCCCAGAGCGTTTGTCGCCATCCTGATTCCCGCGTAAGCGGCGCCGGGCGGCCACTCGGCAGGGACCGGAGCCGCCGGACGGGCATATTTCGGAGCCATGGTGCAACCGAACGGGACGATGGCGATTCCGACCAGTAGAAGTGAAACGTTCTTGTTCATGTTAATGCTTCGCGGATGGATTTGGCTCAGCGCTCCCGTCCGGTTGAGGCCTATTCTGTTTGCCAAAGGTCTTCTGAATCACCACATAGAAGAGTGGTGCGAAGATGGTCACCAGGAAAGTCGAGGTCACCACACCCCCCAGCACCGCGGTGCCAATGGCCTTTTGCGCCCCGGCGCCCGCTCCACTCGCCAGCGTCAGCGGCATAACCCCGAATCCGAACGCCAGCGAGGTCATGACAATGGGGCGCAACCTCAGCTTAGCCCCTTCCAGAGTCGCCTCGATCAGGCCCATCCCTTCTTCCACCCGGGCCTTGGCAAACTGAACGATAAGGATGGCGTTTTTGGTGGTCAGGCCGAGGGTGGTCAACAACCCGATCTGGAAATAGACGTCGTTGGGCAAACCACGCCAGGTCGAGCCGAGAACGCCGCCGATGACTCCCAAGGGCAGGGCCAGCAGGATCGAGATAGGGATGGGCCAGCTCTCATACAGGGCCGCCAGGCACAGGAAGATCACCAGGATGGAAAAGGCGTAAAGAGGACCCGCTTGGGAACCGGCCTGCCGCTCCTGGTAGGAAAGCCCGGTCCAGTCAAAGCCAATCCCTTGGGGCAGCTTCTTCACAAATCCTTCCATAGCTTCCATTGCCTCACCGGAACTCCGGCCTGGCGCCGCCTCACCGAGGATGTTCAGGGACGGAAAGCCATTGTATCGCTCCAGCTTGGGAGAACCGGAGGTCCAATGGCCAGACGCAAAGGAGGAAAACGGGACCATTTTGCCCGCGCCATTGCGCACATACAGTCTCTCCAGATCCTGGGGCAGCATGCGGTAGGGGGCATCGGCTTGGGCATAGACCCGCTTCACCCGGCCGCCTTGAATGAAGTCGTTGACATACGCGCTGCCGAAGGCTGCCGAGATCGTATCGTGGATCGAGCTGATGGGCACTCCCAACACGCCGGCCTTTTCCCAATCCACGTCAATCCGATACTCGGGCACGTCTTCCAGGCCGTTGGGCCGGACCTTTGTCAATGCCTGGTCCTGCGCCGCCATACCGAGGATCTGGTTGCGGGCCGCCATCAGGTCGGCGTGGCCCAGACCGCCCCGGTCCAGCAATTGAAAATCAAATCCCTTCGCCTGACCCAGTTCCACGACCGCTGGCGGCGCGAAGGCAAAGACCATCGCGTTGCGGATCTTCGAGAATTCCCCCATGGCCCTTCCGGCCACGGCATCAACCTTCAGCTCCGGCCTGTTGCGGAGTTTCCAGTCTTTGAGCTTCACGAAGGACAGGCCCTGGTTCTGGCCGCGGCCGGAAAAGCTGGCGCCGGAAACCGTCATGCAGGCTTCCACCGCGTCTCTTTCTTGCTTCAGAAAATGGTCCTTGACCCCATCCATGACCGTCTTGGTCTGCTCCAGGGTCGAGTTGGCTGGAAGCATGGCTTGTACCATCAGCATTCCTTGATCTTCGTCTGGCAGATAGGCGGTGGGCATCCGCTTAAAGAGGAATCCCATCGCCGCCACGATCAACAGAAATAGAAACACGTAGCGCAGCTTCTTGGTGAGAGACTGGCCGACCACTCGCAGATACCCCTCCCTGCTCCGAAAGAAGCCGCGGTCGAACCAACGGAAGAAGGGTCGCAAGAACCAGACACCCCCCTCCGCCGGTTCATGCCCCTTGGGTACCGGCTTGAGAAACGAGGCGCACAACACCGGGGTCAGGACCAGAGCGACCACCACCGAAAGAAGCATCGAGGCCATGATGGTTACGGAAAACTGCCGGTAGATCACCCCCGTGGAGCCGGTGAAAAACGCCATTGGTCCGAACACCGCCGAGAGCACCAACCCGATGCCGATCAGGGCGCTGGTGATCTGGTCCATGGACTTACGGGTGGCCTCCAGGGGTGAGAGTCCTTCCTCGCTCATGATTCGTTCCACATTCTCCACCACCACGATAGCGTCGTCCACCAGCAGGCCAATGGACAGCACCATCGCGAACATGGTAAGCATATTGATGGAGAAGCCGAAAAGCCCCAGCACCGCGAATGTTCCCAGGATCACCACCGGCACCGCGATGGTCGGGATCAGGGTGGCCCGCATGTTTCCCATGAACAGATACATCACCAGAAAAACCAGCAGGATCGCCTCGAAGAGCGTCTTGACCACCTCACCGATGGCCACCCTGACAAAGGGGGTGGTGTCGTAGGGATAAACCACCTTCATGCCAGGGGGAAAAAAGCGGCTCATCTCCTCCAGCTTGGCTCTGACGTTGTCCGCCGTTTCCAGGGCGTTTGCGCCGGCCGCCTGCCGGATGGCCAAACCCGTGGAAGGGGTGCCGTTGCAAAAGACTTCCACATCATAGACTTCAGCGCCGAGTTCAGTCCGTCCCACATCTCTAACCCGCACGACGGACCCATCCGGGTTGGTGCGAAGTGGAATGGCGGCAAACTCCTCGGGGGTCTTGAGCATACTCTGGACGATGATGGAAGCATTCAAGCGCTGACCTGGAACCGAGGGAGCCCCGCCGAACTGACCCGCTGAAACTTCCACGTTGTAGGCTCGCATCGCCGTGACCACATCTTGAATCGTCATCTGGTAATCGGTCAGCTTGTCGGGGTTCAGCCAGATTCGCATGGAATACTGGCTGCCGAAGATCTCCACCTCGCCTACTCCCGGCACCCGCGAAAGCACCTTCTCCAGGCTGGAGAAGGCATAGTCTCGCAAGTCATTCCCATCCATGCTCCCGTCTTCCGAGATCAGGGCGACGACCATCAGGTAGTTCCGGGTGGATTTGGCCACCCTGACGCCTGAAAGCTGCACCACCTGCGGCAGGCTCGCCATGGCGAGTTGGAGCTTGTTCTGCACCTGAGCCCAGGCCAGGTCAGGGTCGGTCCCGGGAGCGAACGTCAACACAATGCGGGAAGAACCGGACGAATCGCTCGAGGAAGACAGGTAGAGCATCTTCTCGAAGCCGGTCATCTTCTGCTCGATGATCTGCGTCACGCTGTTTTCCACCGTCTCCGCCGAAGCCCCGGGATAAAAGGCGCTGATGGCGATGGAAGGCGGAGCGATGGGTGGATATTGCGAAATCGGCAGGTTGTAGATCGCCAGACAGCCCGCCACCATCAGGATAATGGCGATGACCCAGGCGAAGACCGGGCGATTCAGGAAAAATCTCGATAGCATGGCGCGCCTTCGTTAGTTCGGTTTTGAGGACGGCTGGGGCATGTTACCAGATTTCGCCTCTGGTTTCCGTCCGTCATCAAACGGAACTGCTTTCACCACGGCGCCGGGCCGCACCCTTTGCATACCCTCCGCAATCACCCGGTCGCCGGGCGCAACTCCTGATGAGACCAGCCATTTGTCGCCGATGGCGCGGTCAAGACTGAGCGCCTTCTGCTCGACCTTGCCTGACGCGTCCACGATCAAAGCCACGGCATTCCCTTTCGTATCGCGTGACACCGCTTGCTGGGGAATCAGGATGGCCTGGTTGTTCACTCCTTCTTTCACCACCGCCCGGACGAACATGCCCGGCAGGAGAACCCCGTCTGGATTCGGGAAGACCATTCGCAGAATCACCGACGCGGTGCTTGGATCCACCGAAACGTCGCGGAATTGCAGCGACCCTTCCAGAGGATACGGCGTGCCATCTCCCAGGATGAGCCGCACCTGATTGACGTTCGTCCCATCACGAGTAAGCCGCTTTTCCTCCAACCGGCGCTGCAATCGCAACAGTTCG
>Ga0209514_10006031_pt1 | contig 15075 bp, 12 predicted proteins | sample Subgrocontami58m_FD_187452 | JGI IMG/M metagenome (GOLD analysis project Ga0209514, IMG submission 187452) | Subsurface groundwater microbial communities from S. Glens Falls, New York, USA - GMW37 contaminated, 5.8 m (SPAdes) (version 3) | ecosystem: Environmental > Aquatic > Deep subsurface >...
CGACCAGCAGGCGATTTCCTCCAGGCTGCGGCGGCAGCCTTCGCAGTAACCGCTCGCCGCATCCATGCGGCATACATCGACGCAAGGAGAGGCGACTTCCGCATCTTGCTTGATCAGAGCAGCGTGACTCATGCCGCTTTTTTTGCCGCCATAGCCCGTGCGACCTTGGACGTCGGCGTGCGCTGCAGTTGCCCGCAGATGAAACGCCCGGCTTCGAACACAAGGTCGATGTCGACACCGGTTTGTATCCCCAGGCCATCGAGCAGATACACCACGTCTTCGGTGGCGACATTGCCCGAGGCGCCCTTGGCGTAGGGACAGCCGCCGAGGCCGGCGACCGAGCTGTCCATGGTGGCCACGCCGAGCTCCATCGCGGCATACAGATTGGCCAATGCCTGGCCGTAGGTGTCATGGAAATGTACCGCGAGCTTTTCCATCGGCACCGCTTTCGCCACCGCGGAGAGCATCGCCTGGATCTTGCCCGGGGTGCCGACGCCGATGGTGTCGCCCAGGGAAATTTCGTAACAGCCCATGCGGTAGAGTTCGGCCGCGACTTCGGCCACCGCCGCGGGCTCGACCACGCCCTGATAGGGACAGCCGGCGACGCAGGAGACGTAGCCGCGCACGCTGAGACCGTACTGCTTCGCCGCCTGCGCGACCGGCTCGAAGCGCGCCATGCTCTCGGCGATGGAACAGTTGATGTTCTTCCGGCTGAAAGCTTCGGATGCCGCGCCGAACACGGCGATTTCCCCAGCGCCCGCCGCCAGCGCCGCTTCGAAGCCGTTCATGTTCGGCACCAACACCGGATAGGCAACCCCGGGTTTCCTGCGGATGCCTGCCATGACTTCGGCGTTATCCGCCATTTGCGGAACCCACTTGGGCGAGACGAAGGCGGTTGCCTCGATCGCCGGCAGGCCGGCGTCGGCGAGGCGATGTATCAGCTCGATCTTGACCGCGGTAGTCACCACTCCGGCTTCGTTCTGCAGGCCGTCGCGCGGGCCGACTTCGACGATGCGTACTTTTTTCGGAAGTGTCATAACAGAGCCCAAAGTTAATTTTTCTCCAGTTCGAATCCGAGCAGCTCGGCGCCTTCGGCGACTTGCTCGCCGACCTTGTAATGGATTTCCGTTACCGTGCCTTTGCCGGGCGCAATGATGAAGTGCTCCATTTTCATCGCTTCCAGGATGACCAGCGGCGTGCCCTTCGCGACCTTGGCACCGGCCGTGGTCAGGACCGCGATGATCTTGCCCGGCATCGGCGCGGCGAGGTTGCCGCCGTGCGCGTCGGTTTCGATTTCATGCAAGGCAGGATCGTGCAGCTCCAGCCGGTAGCGCGTGCCGCGGAAGAACACGTCCAGCGTCTGCCCCGACTGCACCACGTTTGCCCGCAGCACGACGTGTTCGAGCCAGGCCGTCAGGCTGCCATCGGGCTGCCATGCGCCGGTGAGCGTATGCCTGCCGCCGGGAAGTTCGAGCTCAAAGCGGCCGGGACGGTAGTGCGCCGTGACCGCCTGTTCGCGTTCGCCCTGCCGGAACACCAGAATGTGGTGGTTGTCCTGGTTCAGGCGCCAGCCGTCGCAAGCGCCCCAGGGCGAGCAGGGGTCGCCGGATTTTGCGGCGCGATCCTTCGCGCGGCGCTCGATCGTGAGCAACTCCGCCAGCGCGGCGAGCGCCAGCACTTCGTCGCCGGCAACCGGCGCGGCGGGCATGAGCTCCGCGCGGTTGCGCTCGATCAGGCCGGTATCCAGATCCGCGGTGGCAAACGCCTCGCAGGCGACCAGCCTCGCGAGGAATTCGGTATTGGTGGTGACGCCGACGACCTGGAATTGTTCCAGCGCGGCGCGCATGCGCGCGAGCGCCGCAGACCTATCTGCGTCCCAGACGATCAGCTTGGCGATCATCGGGTCGTAGAAAGGCGTAATCGCGTCGCCCGCGCGCACGCCGGTGTCGATGCGCACATGGCGCGACTCGGCCGGCGTGGAAAGGTGCGTGATGCGCCCGGTCGAAGGCAGGAAATTCTTCGCCGGGTCCTCGGCATAGATGCGCGCTTCCAGCGCGTGGCCGGTGATGGCGAGTTCGTCCTGCGTCAGCGGCAGCGGCTCGCCGCAGGCTACGCGCAACTGCCACTCGACCAGGTCCAGCCCGGTGATCATCTCGGTCACCGGGTGCTCGACCTGCAGCCGGGTGTTCATCTCCATGAAATAGAAAGTGCCTGCGCTTTTCCCGCCGCCCGGCAGGGCGATGAACTCCACCGTGCCGGCGCCGACGTAGCCGATCGCCTTGGCAGCGGCCACCGCGGCCGCGCCCATGCTGTTGCGCCGCGCCTGGCTCATGCCCGGCGCCGGCGCTTCTTCCAGCACTTTCTGGTGGCGCCGCTGCACCGAACAGTCGCGCTCGAACAGGTACAGCGCGTCGCCCTGCGTGTCGGCGAACACCTGGATCTCGATGTGGCGCGGGCGCGTCAGGTATTTTTCCAGCAGCACGCGCTCGTCGCCGAAGCTCGCTTTGGATTCGCGCTGGCACGAGGCGAGCGCGGCGGCGAAATCCGCGGCTTTGTCGACGCTGCGCATGCCCTTGCCGCCGCCGCCGGCCGAGGCCTTGATCAGCACCGGATAGCCGATTTTGTCCGCCTCCTTTTGCAGCAAGGCCGTATCCTGCGCGTCGCCGTGATAGCCGGGCACCAGCGGCACGCCGGCCCTGCCCATGATGTCCGTGGCCGCGCTCTTGCTACCCATGGCGCGGATCGCGGCGGGCGGCGGCCCGATGAATACCAGGCCCGCTTTCGCGCAGGCTTCGGCGAAGTCCACATTTTCGGAAAGGAAGCCGTAGCCGGGGTGAACGCCTTCCGCGCCGGATAGCCTGGCCGCCTCGAGGATCTTGTCGCCGCGCAGGTAGCTGTCCCTCGCCTCGGCGGGACCGATGCAATATGCCTCGTCGGCGAGATCGACGTGGCGCGCGTCCGCGTCGGCCTCGGAATACACGGCCACGGTTTTCACGCCCAGGCGCTGCGCGGTCTTGATCACCCGGCAGGCGATTTCGCCTCTATTTGCAATCAGAATCTTCTTGAACATTTTTTTGCCATGTGGATCGCGAGCGCCGTTGCGCGCTGCGCGCGCCAACCGTGTTTTCCGGACGGATAAAAAACATCCGTCCGGAAAACACGGTTATGAATAAAACCAAGGACAGTGCTGGGTTTTATACAAGATCGCCGATTGCGCGCGGACGGCTTCTCGTCCGTGCGCAATCGGTGATCCGCGCGGACAGTTTTTCGTCCGCGCAAAGTCACCACTCTGCGAGAACAGGGGCGTAATTCAAATCGCCGCGTATGAACGAAATCTCGCATCAAATCTTGCCCGCCTTAATCTTCTGTGCCTTGGGTTCTTTGGTGTCCTGCGTCTTGATTTCGGCCCACGACGGCTTGCGTTTTTCCAAGAAGGAGCGGATGCCCTCCTTGCCGTCGGTGGAGGCGCGCGCGGCGGCGATGCGCGCGGCGGTGTCGGCGATCATGTTCTGGTCTATGGCGCCGTGCGCCACGCTGCGTATCAGATCCTTGCTCGCCGCGATCGCGGCCGGGCTCGCAGACAGCAGGTGACCGAGCAGGGCGTTGACGCCGGCGTCGAGTTCCGCCATGGGGACGATGTCGTGGACCAGGCCGATGCGGAACGCCTCGGCGGCGGTGAAGCGTTCGGCGCTCAGGAAGTAGCGCCGCGCGTGGCGCTCGCCCATGGCGGCGACGACGTAGGGGCTGATGGTCGCCGCGATCAGTCCCAGCTTGACTTCGGACAGGCAGAACTCGGCCTCCTGCGCCGCCACCGCGATGTCGCAGGCGGCGACCAGGCCCATGCCCCCGGCAAAGGCCGGACCGTGCACGCGCGCGACGGTCGGTTTTTCCATCATGTAAATGGTATTCAGCATTGCGGCCAGCCCCATGGCGTCGGCCTGGTTGTCCTTGAGGTTGTAGCCGGACATTTTTTTCATCCAGTTGAGATCTGCGCCGGCGCAGAAAGCCGGCCCGCGCCCGGCCAGCACCACGGCACGCAGGTTCTTGTCCGCATCCGCGGCCTTGAACGCCTGCGTCAGCTCGGCGATCATGGTTTCGTTGAACGCGTTGCGCATCTCCGGCCGGTTCATCCAGATCACGCCGACGCCGTGTTGAACGGCGATTTCCAGGGTCTTGTATTTCATCGGTTCGTCCTTGATTTGGCCGGCAAGGCGCTTGCCGGCGGTGTAAATGGATACTGCCGTTACATCCTGAACACGCCGAAGCGCGTCGGTTCGATCGGCGCGTTGAGCGCGGCCGAGAGCGCCAGGCCGAGCACCCTGCGGGTGTCTTCCGGCGCGATCACGCCGTCGTCCCACAGCCGCGCGCTGGCGTAGTAAGGGTGGCCATGGCGGTCGTACTGCTCCAGGATTGGCTGTTTGAAGGTCGCTTCCTCCTCCTTGCTCCAACTGCCACCCTTGGACTCGATGCCGTCGCGCTTGACCGTTGCGAGCACGGAGGCGGCCTGCGGCCCGCCCAAGACCGACACGCGCGCGTTCGGCCACATCCACAGGAACCTGGGCGAGTAGGCGCGGCCGCACATGCCGTAGTTGCCGGCGGCGTAGCTGCCGCCGATAATAACGGTGAACTTGGGCACGCGCGCGCAGGACACCGCGGTGACCATCTTGGCGCCGTCGCGGGCGATGCCACTCGCTTCATATTTCTTGCCCACCATGAAGCCAGTGATGTTCTGCAGGAATAACAGCGGAATGCCGCGCTGCGAACACAGTTCGATGAAATGCGTGGCCTTTAGCGCCGATTCGGAATACAGGATGCCGTTGTTGGCGACGATGCCTATCGGATAGCCGTAGACATGGGCGAAACCGCTCACCAGCGTAGTGCCGTAGTTCTGCTTGAACTCGTCCAGTTCGCTTGCATCAACGAAGCGCGCGATCACCTCGCGCACATCATAGGGCTTGCGCTTATCGGCGGGGATGACGCCGCGCAGCTCTTCGGTCGGGTACAGTGGCTCGCGCGGCTCGCGCAGCGCCGTATTCACCTGCTTCACACGATTCAGGTCAGCAACAATGGTGCGTGCAATCGAAAGGGCGTGCGCATCGTTCACCGCGTAGTGATCGGCGACCCCGGACTGGCGCGTATGCACGTCGGCGCCGCCCAGTTCCTCCGGCGTCACGATCTCGCCGGTGACGGCTTTCACCAGCGGCGGTCCGCCCAGAAAAATCGTGCCCTGACCCTTGACGATGACCGCTTCGTCCGACATTGCCGGCACATAGGCGCCGCCGGCCGTGCACGAGCCCATCACCACCGCGATCTGCGGTATGCCCGCGGCCGACATGTTGGCCTGGTTGTAGAAAATGCGGCCGAAGTGCTCGCGATCTGGAAACACCTCTTCCCAAGTGGGCAGGTTGGCGCCACCCGAATCCACCAGGTAAATGCAGGGCAGATTATTCTGCGCCGCGATTTCCTGCGCGCGCAGATGCTTTTTCACAGTCATCGGGAAATAGGTGCCGCCTTTCACCGTAGCGTCGTTCGCCACGACCATGCATTCCTGGCCCAGGACGCGGCCGATGCCGGTGATGATGCCGGCGCAGGGCGCCTCGTTGTCATACATATCGAAGGCCGCGAGCTGCGACAGTTCGAGAAACGGCGAGCCCGCGTCGAGCAGGGTGCGCACGCGCTCGCGCGGCAGCAGCTTGCCGCGGGCGACGTGCTTGGCGCGAGCGGCCTCGCCGCCGCCCAGGGCGACCTGGTCGATCTTGGCGCGCAGGTCCGCGACCAGCGCGGACATCGCCCCAGCATTGGCCCGGAAGTCGGCTGAGCGCGCGTTAAGGTTAGTTTTCAGTGTGCTCATGGCGGACGGTTGGAGGAAGGGGATCGGCGCGGGTACGGTAGATGCGCGTGGTGCGCGCGAAAAAGCCATTATAGCAACCACCGGGCAGTCCATTCGCCTGCGTTGACGAACAGGGCCGGGCTCCCCCACAATCGCTGCATATTCGTATTCTTACCCTTTTTCGAGGGTCCCCCACCCCACGAAAAAAACCCGGCGCTCGGCCGGGCTTTTCGATTCGAGCGGTGCGGTGCGCCGCACACTGTTTACGCCATTTTAAAAAGTAAACCCTTGCGGGAGTTTGTCCGCCGGTGTCCCGTCTGGAACCCATGAAAGGTCAAGAATGGTATAGGTCGGATCCAAGGTATTAAAGATTGGAACCACCTTCAATCCGAACTTGGGCTCGCCGATTGACAAATAACTCATCAAAATCGTGCATACGCCGTCGAATTCAATATTAATAAACTTCATAGGTTTATCCAGAATATTGAACGCGCCCGATCGCTGGCAGATCATGAACGTATGAACCCGCGATGTTTTCTTGGCAATATCCGTCATGTCAATTAGGGTGTTTCGTCCCAGGCAATCGGGGCAATGAATTCTAAAAGGCTGATAAACGGAACCTTTGAATTCGCAGTCTTTGTTATCACAGCGTGTGGCAAGCAGCTTGCCTTTGCCCAGCGCTTCAAAAAAAGGAGCCTCGCCGCCGTAGGTATGAATATGGGTCAATTCACGAGGGTTGGTAACGCCCACAAGTTTATAACCGTCATCCGCATTTCTAATAGGCTCGTTCTGAGCGAGACGATGGAAATTGCCCTTAATTTTGTAGCTATTGTTCTTTACAAACACTTGTCCGAACATGCTCATAATTTTTCTCCCTTATGCATCTTTCGTTAGTAAATGATCGGGGTTCATTAATATCGTGGCCGTGACATGCGATCCCACACCGGCGTGGCTTATTGCCATTCCTCTGTTCGCTCCTTTTACCTGCAAATCCTCCCAATCCGCCGGTTTTTGACGGCCAAATTCTTTCCAGCGTTTTTCGTCGCCGTGAAATTCAGACCATCTGTTCCAGAGATGCGACGCTACCTCGAAAGCCTGCATAATTCCTGTGGCGCCAACGGAATGCATACAGCCAAGAAGCCCGCCGGATATATTGGATGGCAGTTTCCCTGGCTTTTTCGTTCTTGGATTGGTGTGATAGCAATCACCGGATTCGACATAATCACGACCTTCACCGTAGGGTCTCAAACCAACATCCTCGTACGTTTGCACATCGCTGATGGTAAATGCGTCATGCAATTCAACAACGTCAAGATCGTTCAGCGGGTTTGTAATGCCTGACATGCCGTAGCCATAATAGGCAGCCATACGTGCGGCAAGAAAGCCGCTGAAACCGGGATACCGCTCCCCACCCGGGAAACGTTTGCCAAGGTCTTTGTATTGATCTGTGGTTTCATGCGGAAGAAGAGGTATTTCCATATGCCTTCTGTCTGCCGGCCTCAGCGTATGAGATCCGGCCGCAACCCACATTCTCAGCGGCTTATTCTTTGAATTCTTAGTAAGCTGGATGGCGGTATCCTCATCGCAGATAATTGCGCATGCAGCGCCCACACTCATTAAGCAGCAGTCAAGAGCGCGCAGCGGGTGTGCGACAACCGGAGATTTCAAAACGTCTTCGACAGTTATTTTCATCGGCGCATGTGCCCATGGATTCATACGAGCGTATCCATGGTGTTTCACGGAAATTTCCGCGAGCGTTCTTCGGAACGATTCTTCGGCTTTTCCGAATATCTGCCAGTAACGCTGCGCCATAACGGCGTAGTAGCCCGTATAGATATGTCCAAGAGGGCTTTCCCAATCTTTGTCGGCAGCGCAGGAGATATAAAAATTACCCTCGTCGGTCGGGACCTCGTCCATGCGTTCCCATCCCATTGCCAGAACGCAATCGGAGTATCCGGACGCGACCGCTTTTACCGCCTCCCAGAGAGTTGAACCACCTGTAGCTCCTCCGGTCTTAACGCCAACATTGCCAAGCGGGTCCAAACCTAATCGGTCATGTATTACCGATTCGCCTAGAAGCTGATCGCCAAAGTGATCGGCAAAATGACCATAGTAGCAACTATGAATATAGCTCTTCAGCTCCGCAGGTGACAGGTCTATGATCTCCGCCGCCATGGAAAGGGCATCTATGCAAAGCTCCTCCGTCCGTTTGTCCGGCATGGCGCGATCAAATTTTGACTGACCGGCAGTAACCAGATATACCGGCCTTTGCAGCTTCGGAATTGCTAATTGCTTTTCGCTAAATTTAATCATAACAGCACCTCTTTAATAGAATTGATCAGTGACGAATTCGCCATTCACGAGGAACTACTGACAGGAAGTTTGATTTTTCGAGAGTGGCCGGTAGTATAAACTATGTTTCTTTCGCATTCACTTTCCGCTTCCGCCAACCGTTTAACGGGCAAGTTTCAGCGTTAGCCGAACACTTTTTTGACATCGATGTCGACAACATTTCAGCGTTAGTCGAACACTCATGGTGTGCCTTGGTAAGGTTTGTTTGGACGAGGGTAATGAATCTCACACAGCAGCGGATGGATGTCTGGGTCACGTCGGCGCAGCGCGTAGAAACGGATGCGTTGATGAGTGAAGTCCACTTCGCAGCGCACGAGTCGATGCGGCCAATGTGGATCGACAGGGAAGGATCTGCCGAGCAGATCGACGTTGCCGTTCTCACCGCTGCGGCGCAGGAAGATCATGGTGCCTTTGAGCGAGGCGCTGAGGTCGAGCTTGAAGCCTTTGGGGGAGGCTGCGTCGGTTGGATGCGAGTTCTCTCCGGTCGGCGGTCTTTGGCGCGATACGCTGCGATATGTCGGTTTTCAGTATGCTCATGGCAGGCGGCAGGAGGAATGGGATCGGCGCGGGTACGGTAGTTGCGGGTGGTGCGCCGGGTGGTGCGCCCGAAGTGCTTATTATAGCAACCGCCGGGCAGTCGATTCGCATGCGTATCGGGAATAGATCGAAATGTTCGCCAAGGGTGCAGCCATTGCGTTTCTTAGTCGCGTACGCCTAGAGAGTTAGCCGGCTGTTGAAAAACGATTCCCGAACATGAAAATGCATTCCATCTTCATGCACTCTCAGAGGGAAGCGTTATTCAACAGCCCTGACTTGGGGGATCTAAAAGGGGGCCTAAGGAAGGGATGGGACCCTTCCGTTTCCGTCCAGGCCCCTTTTTCAACACCCTGTTAGTGCGGCTTTCGGGCTTCCCGATGAGGGCGTCCCCGATCGGTGACTCAACGGCTATTTGCGATCAAGCTTGCGTTGTTCGAGATGCCGCACGAAAGCCTTGAGACGCTTCCCTGGTTCCGGTCGATGCCAGGTCTTCTCGAATTCATCAATGCTGTACGCAATTCCCTCGTCCAGAGTCATGCTCTCCCATTGCCGAACAAGACGCTTCTGGCTCTCAATGACGTCAGGGTCAGATTGCGTGATCTCCTGGATGCAACGGCGAATCGCGCCGTCAAGGTCGTCAGGTTCCGCGATCTCTTCGACCAGGCCCCAGGCGTAGGCGGTACGCGCGTCAATCGCTCTGGCGGTGTAGACAAGCATGCGCGTGCGACCCCAACCGATGAGGCCGGGCAGCAGAATGGTCTCGATGACGGAAGGAATCCCGAGCCGAACTTCGGGCATTGCAAACATCGAACGCGAAGAGGCGATTCGAAGATCACACGAGACTGCGATCTCGAGTCCCCCACCAAGCGCGTGCCCGTCGATTCGTGCGATCACGGGAACCGGCAACATTCGAATCGCATGACATACTTCATGGACCGAGGTGATGAACCTGCGTCCGCTTACCGGATCGAGGTCGGCCAATGAGTGAACATTCGCGCCTCCAATAAACGCCTTGTTCCCAGCACCAGTTAGGACTACGACCCGGAGATCGCGCTGCTGGCTCATCCATAGCAGCCGTTCGGACAGCTCCGCTATCATCGTCTCGCTCAGCGCGTTGAGCTTAGCCGGGTCGTTCAGTATCAGGGTGGCGACGCCCTCCTGAACCTCGCATTTGACTACCCGTTGATCAGATTTGGTCACGTTATTTCCTCACCTCGACTATGCATGAACTGGAGAACTGGAGTAGACCTCCAACCAGACGATATCTCCTTGCCTCTCCCACCTTCGTTGTCAACGCGCCACTTCCGATTTGGCGGTGGTTTCCAGCGCCTTCAGGCAGCGGACGAGCTTTTTTCCCAGCGCGGCCTCATTGTCGGCCACGCGCTGCAGTGGACCCGCAATGGCAACCCCAATAGTCGAAGCTCCCATGCGTAGAGGCGCTGCGATTGCCATCACGTCGGAGACATTCTCTCCGTGTGTCGCATAGTAGCCACGCGTTCGCGACGCGGCGAGGTCCGCCTTTAGGCGTGGGGCGGCGACCATCGTGCGCTCCGTGACTTTTTTTAGTTCGGCGGACCGCAGCCACGCGTCGAGCTCCCCTGGCGGCATCGCTCCGAGCATCACTTTCCCGATCGAGCTGGAATGCAAGGGTTTGTGTTCGCCCGCCTGGGACGAATAGCGAATAGCCTGCGAGCTCTCCAGCACGAGCAGATAAAGGACTGTATCGCCATGACGAACGCCGAGGATGACCGTCTCATCCACCTCGTCGCGCAGTTGCGTGAGTGCGGGCTCGAGGCGCAGGACCACCGGATCGTGCACGTTGATATCCTGCGCCAGATCCCAAAGCCGGCGGGTCGGATAAGCATCACGGCCGGCGCCGAAGTAAAGGAAGCCACGCTGTTCCAGCGCCTTGAATACTCCGTGGCACGTCGAGACGGGCATGTTCGTCAAGCGTGCGACTTCTGAGAGCGATAGAGGACGGCGAGCATCGCGAAATGCTTCGAAGATCTCCAGCGCGCGCAGTGCGGACCGGCTCGCTTCTCCCTTCATGGCCATGGGACTCTGTAGAAAAATTTCAGCATATCAATTACAAGTTCTGGTAGTGCTCAAGCAGTGCTGCGCGTTAAGAGCAACGCGGATGGCACGGCTTGTTCGCCGGCGACCCCCTTAGCGGCGCCCTGTTCTAATGCCACCCATAAGTACCCTTTGCACGGCGACCAACGTGTTCTATATTGGTGAAATTATCTTCATAATAGCGAAACACCCGGTCTCAGTACAACAGATTTTCGGGCGGCCGCCCAGTCACCGAATTAAACGCTTGGCGAGATAAACCGGACAGTCGCAGGAGGAATGGGGGTGATACGGTACAATAACTTTGCGCTACCTTACGCCAGTGACTGGCATTGCCCAAGATTCGGGCTTGCGGTAGATTGCGGGGCAGCTTACCAATAAGGGCGTCCAGATCGGCTCAGACTTCTGCCTAGGTAGCCGCTATTGGACACCATCCCGGAAATGTGCGCTGTCAAGCCTCGTGGAAGGAACTGGGTCCGCCATGAGCACTCGGAAAATAAAGATCGTGGGCAGATTGATTTACCTATCCGTCGGGCGTTCGCGCCAAGCCCCGGCAGGAGACGCAGTCTTATGTTTGATTTCGACCGCATCATCGAGCGCCGTGGTACGCACTCTTCGAAGTGGGACAGCATCGAGCGTCTTTCCGGCATTAAGTCGCCAGATGCGATTCCGATGTGGGTGGCGGACATGGATTTCGCGTCGCCACCAGGCGTCACGGCAGCGCTCACTGCGGAGGTCCAGCGTGCAATCCACGGCTATTACGCCGACACGGGTAGCTGGGCGGCCGCGCTCGTCGATTGGATGGCGCGTCGCCATGGCCTAAGGCTGGATCCGGACTGGGTTAGCCCGACGCCCGGGATCGTTTCCGGGCTGGGCCTCATCCTTCAGGCAGCGTGTGAGCCGGGTGACGAAGTCGTCGTCTTCGCGCCCGCTTATCACGCTTTTCGCAAGATTATTCTCGCCAGTGGCCGGCACATTCTCGATGTGCAGCTTGTCGAGGTCGCGGGGCGCTACACGATAGATCTCGATGCATTGCACGGCAAGACGACGCCTCGGACAAAAGTCGTCTTCTTTTGCAGCCCTCACAACCCCGGTGGGACCGTCTGGTCGGTGGATGAGATCCGCGCGCTGGCTGCTTTCTGTGCGGGGCACGGCTTGATCCTGGTTTCCGACGAGATCCATTGCGATCTCGTATTCGACGGGGCGAAGCACACCCCGACCATGTCTGCCGCGCCCGAGATCGCGGACCGACTGATCACATGCGTCGCCGCGACGAAGACCTTCAATCTCGCCGGCGCCCATGTCGGTGCCTGCATCACCTCGAACATGGACTTGAAGCGTCGCCTTGATGCGCGGATCGCGGCGAGCGGCCTTGGTTCCTACAACAGATTCGGCATGATCGCGACTGAAGCGGCCTGGCAAACGGGCGAGCGGTGGCTCGATGCGTTGCTGCCTTATCTTGCCAAGAGCCGCGATCTGTTCGAAGCGCGCATTCAGGCCGCGGCACCCGGCGCGCGCGCGATGCGCCTTGCCGGCACCTATCTCGCGTGGGTCGATTTTTCCGGAACTAATCTCGCTCCCGACGAGGTTGCGGCCAGGGTCAAAAACCGTGCGCGAATCTTTGCAAGCCCCGGTAAGCAGTTTGGGCCGGGCGGCGAGACATGGCTGCGTTTTAACTTTGCCATGCCGCGCCCGATCATCGAAGAAGCTCTCGGGCGACTGGATGACGCGTTTGAGGATTTGCGGGTGGGAAAGTGAGAGCCAAGCCATGAAGAGATCCGTGGTCGGTGTAATCGGGAACGCTTACCTCATAGAGAACCGGTTTGCCGCGCAGCTTGTCGGCGAAAGAAATCTTCGAGCTGTTGCAGAAGTCACCGGGGCGTTGCCAGTGATGTTTGCGGGCTCTCCGGACATCACCGAGATCGGTGCGTTGCTGGAGGCGGTTGACGGAATTCTGCTGACGGGGGCTCGCGCGAACATTCATCCAACCCATTTCGGAACCGAGCCTCATCCGAGGTACGAACCCTACGATAGGGCGCGCGACGCGCTGGCATTGGCATTGGTTGAAGCCTGCGTCGCTCGTGGCGTGCCGCTTTTAGGTATTTGCCGCGGCCTTCAGGAGATGAATGTCGCATTCGGTGGCTCGCTGCATCCCGAGATCCGCGAGTTGCCCGGGCGCTTGAACCATCGGATGCTGCGGTTGGAAACGGGGGAAATCCATCCGGATCCCGCAGTCCTCTTCGGCGACCGTCATAATGTCCGCCTGGTCTCCGGTGGTGCTTTCGCGAGGCTTTTCGGCCAGGAGACCATTCGAGTGAACTCTCTTCACGGGCAAGGAATTCTCGATCCCGGCGAGCGTGTTGTCGTCGAGGGCGTGGCAGACGACGGCACGATCGAGGCGATCCGCATTTCCGACGCCCCGGGCTTTGCTCTCGGCGTTCAATGGCACGCGGAGTACGACCCGCAACGCAACCCTGTGAACCGATCCCTGTTTCAAGCGTTCGGCGAGGCGGTTTCGGCTTGCAAGCGCGTCGCCGAGTGAATGCGCGTGATCGCCCTGATCGACGATCCGGGCGTGGTGCGGCGCATCCTCGAGCACCTCGGACGCTGGGCCCCCGAGCCTGCGGAGCGAGGCCCGCCCGCGCAAGCGCCCGACTGGCCGCGAAACGCGGTCATCCCTCTCACGTACCACGCAGTTCCCGACATCGCGTAGCGCAGTGCGAGGTCGGGAAGAAAACGATGCTAGAGAGGAATGCTGCAGAGAAAGCTTCGAGTTGATCGAACCTGAATGTTTGCTTAGGGTCGACTGCGGAAATTCAGCGATTTTGGAAACGGCCGCCTTCCCCTTGGGCCAGCCGCGCCATGTAGCCGGGGAAACGCGCCCACAAGGTGGCCATCACCCGTTCGTAGGGAAGATCCCAGATTACCCCATGATCGGCAAGGTATTCCATGTGCCGGCGATCCAAGGCATCGTAAGGATGCAGCAAGGCATCCTGCTTGCCGTCCCACTCCAGAGGCAGTACCCGAAAGCGCTCGCACATGGAAAGATTGAACGCCGGGGAAACTTTCACCCATTTCCCCTCCAGATACATCACCGTGTAGCCGTGGAAGAAACGGTCGGTATCCATCCCCTCCAGCATCTCGGGAGTCGATAGATGATTGCGGACATCGGCCAACCCCAGAGCAGCCGGAATGCCCTGGGCACGGGCCAGGGTAGCCAGCAGCAACGCTTTGGGAATGCAGAATCCGCGCCCCTGCGCCAACACCGCGCCGCCCCGGAATTGTTCCCGGCTCAGATTGCAAAACGCCGGATCGTAGCGGATGCGATCCCGCACCGCGTAGTAAAGGCGCACCGCTTTTTCCGTCGGGGTTGCCGCGTCTCCCGCCGTGGCTCGGGCGAAAGCGGCCAGCGCCGGCGTATCGCTATCGAAGAAATAGGTCGGCACCGAACATCGAGGGCCGGGCGGCTGATCCAAATCGACAGAAAGGGGTTCCCCCATAATATGCTTTCTTGCCCCAACAATACGCAGGCTTCGATTTTAGCCGCTAGGATGCCATTGCGCCAATGGCCGACCTTAAGAGACCTCCGCCCTGCGGCTGGACCGGACGATCATCAGAAGGAAATTCATCCGGCTTCTTGCCGTCGAAAGCAGGCGTTACGCGACGCCTCGCTTATTCTTCCCCTAGCCCCGCGTTGACGAACGGGGCCGCGCCCCGCACAATCGGCGTGTGTCCGCACCCTTATCCGCTTCGAATCCGTGTTATCGGTCCATTTACCGCGGCGGCCTTCGTCTCGGGCTCGTGCCTGCGCGTGGACGGCGCCGTGCTGGACAAGGACGCTTGAGCCGCACTCCGAGGATGTCACCTTGACCCTGCCCGACCGCCGCTACTACACCGAGGCTCACCGCCAATTCCGCGATGCGCTTGCCCGTTTCGTGCTCGAGGAGATCATGCCGCAGGTGGAAGCGTGGGAGGAGGCGGGAGAGTTCCCGCGCGAACTCTACCGCAAGGCCGCCGGCGTCGGCTTGCTCAGCATCGGTTTTCCGGAAGAATTCGGCGGCACGCCCGCCGATGTGTTCTACCACCTGATCGCGCTTGAGGAACTTACCCGCGCGGGCAGCGGCGGCTTGGTCGCGAGCCTCCTGTCGCACGGCATCGGCGCGCCGCCGATCCTGCATTTCGGCAGCCAGGCGCTGAAGCGCCGCGTGCTGCCCGAAATCCTCGCGGGGGAGAAAATCAGCGCGCTGGCGATCACCGAGCCCTCCGGCGGCTCGGACGTGGCCGGC
>Ga0209514_10006032_pt1 | contig 15073 bp, 16 predicted proteins | sample Subgrocontami58m_FD_187452 | JGI IMG/M metagenome (GOLD analysis project Ga0209514, IMG submission 187452) | Subsurface groundwater microbial communities from S. Glens Falls, New York, USA - GMW37 contaminated, 5.8 m (SPAdes) (version 3) | ecosystem: Environmental > Aquatic > Deep subsurface >...
CGGGAACGCCGGGTTGTTGGGGGCGGCATTGAAGTTCAGCAGCCAGTTCACGCCGCCTTCGGCGCCGATGTAGAAGCCCGGCATCGGGCTCTGCGCCTGGGCGATAGCCGGCAGCGCTACGAACACGGCGGCCATCAAAGCCTTCTTCATGAGATCTTCCCCTCGAATTTGAAATCTGACGAGCGTTGCTAGGGCTGGGTCAGCACCAACTCCGTTCAGAATATACACACCACAACTAGTACGGTGCAAGGCAGGCGGCCTTTTCAAGGAAGACTCGCCGCCGACCTGTGGCCATGAAGCAACAGTGCCCCATTTCACGCATATCTGAGGCCGATTCAGCAGCTTACGCGCCGGACCTGGCACCACTACATCTTGGGTCCGGCGATGACGCGCCCGAGGCTGCCGACTTACCCACAATAGGCCATCCGGCCCATCCAGACGTTGCCCTCCCCACCTCGAACGGCCCGCAAACACGATGATGCCAGGCACAACCCGTAGGTCCGAGCCCATTCAGTACGCAAGAAGGGTGAGAATTTGGGTGAAGATCGCAGGCTAAGCGATTCGGCCGCACCCCTCGCCCTCAATCACGTGGAATTGACTGTAAATTACAGTCGGCCGCCGCCGGGCCTCGCGGCGCGATTTTGAATCGCCGCCGACCCCGAAGTTGCGGTAAACCGCCGTTCATTCACTGAATGTGCCGGGGGAGGCAAAGCGCCATGGGTCAATACAGCAAGGTCGAGATCGACGGTCGCCTGATGATCGTCACCATCAACCGGCCCGAGGTCTACAACGCCTGCCATCCCATGGCGAACCAGGAGCTGGTCGAGGCCTTCGACGAATTCCAGACCAATCCCGAGCTCTGGGTCGCCATCATCACCGGCGCCGGCGACAAGGCTTTCTGTGCCGGCAACGACCTGAAATACCATGCTGAGTTGCAGGCGAAGACCGGCAAGCGCCCTGTCCATCCGCCCAAGGGCTTCGGCGGCCTCGCCAACCGCTTCGACCTCGACAAGCCGGTGATCGCCGCCGTGAACGGCCTCGCCATGGGCGGCGGCTTCGAGATCGCGCTGGCCTGCGACATCATCGTGGCGTCCGACCAGGCGAAGTTCGCCCTGCCCGAACCGCGCGTCGGCCTCGCCGCCGGCGCCGGCGGCATGCAGCGCTTGAGCCGCATGATCCCGCTCAAGAAGGCCATGGGCATGATGCTGACCGGCCGCCACGTGCCGGCCAAGGAAGGCTACGAGCTGGGCTTCGTCACCGAGATGGTGCCGCACGCCGAGCTGATGACGGCGGCCAGGCGCTGGGCGGCCGAGATCCTCGCCTGCTCGCCGATGTCGGTGCGCGCCACCAAGCAGGTGGTGATGCGCTCGCTCGACGTGCCGGCGCTCGAGATGGCGATGCGCAACCAGAGCTACCCTGCCTTCGTCGCCATGGCGCAGAGCGAGGATACGGTCGAGGGTCCGAAGGCCTTCGCCGAGAAGCGCAAGCCCAACTGGAAGGGTCGCTAAAGTCAGTGGGACACCCTCTCACGTCGGGCCGGGCATCCTATCCGGGCCGCAAGGCCTTGCCCGAGCTTGCGAATTCCGGCTGCTCCGGGTCGGGACATGGGACGCCAACTGACCCGTTTCACGTCGTCCGCCAGGCTCAAATGGTCCCGGACTGGGCGGGGTCCGTGCAGCGCGGCGGACAATAGGATTCACGGCCGAAATATAGGCTTTGATAGGATTCCTGTCAAGCCGATGGATCATCCACATTGACACTCTATTGGTCCGACCAATAAACATGCAGACCAATATCGACCGGCGCCAAGACCGGAAGAGGAGACGTCCATGTCCACCGAGCTGGCCCCCATCGAGCTGGCTGATGCGCTGGTATCGCCGGCCGCCCATGCCGACGAGCCGCGCATCCACGCGCTCTTCTCGGAGCTGCGTCGGACGTCGCCAGTTCACTGGACCCAGCCCGCCGACTACCGCCCGTTCTGGGCGCTGACGCGCCATGCCGACATCATGGAGGTGTCGCGCAAGAACGACATCTTCATCAACAGCCGCCGGCTCAATCTGATGACGCGCACCCAGGAGGCGGCGGCCAAGCGCGCGGCCGGCAAGTTCGGCGGCAAGTACGACCGCATGTATCGAACGGTCGCCCACATGGACAATCCCGATCACCGCGAATACCGGCGCGTGACCGCCGAGTGGTTCATGGGGCCGGGCGTGCGCAAGTTCGAAGCGGCGGTCGCGGCCCTCGCCGAGGAGTCGCTCGACCGCATCGCGACGTTCGGCGGCGAACCGTTCGATTTCGCGGTCGAGGTGGCGAACCTCTTCCCACTCCGCGTGATCATGTCGATCCTGGGCGTGCCGCGCGAGGACCAGCCGCTGATGCTGCGGCTCACGCAGGAATTCTTCGGCGCTGACGACGCCGACCTCAGTGGCGATGGCGGCCGAGACGGCAGCGCGGCCGGCCAGCACTTCGACCTGCTCCGGCAATTCTTCGACTATTTCACGGCCATGGCCGCCGATCGGCGCAAGTCGCCGCGCGACGACCTGGCCACCGTGATCGCCTGCGGCCGGCCCCACGGCGGGCCGATGGGCGATCTCGAGACCGCCTCGTACTACGCGGTGATCGCCACGGCCGGCCACGACACGACGGCCGCCGTCACCGCTGGCGGCCTGCTCGCCCTCATCGAAAATCCGGACCAATGGCGCATGCTCCGGTCCGAGCCGGAGAAGGTGAAGGGCGCCGTCGAGGAGATGCTGCGCTGGGTCTCACCGGTCAAACACTTCCTGCGAACGGCACGCGAGGACTATCGCCTGGGCGACACGACCATCGCCGCCGGCGATGGCGTCGCCCTCTTCTATCCCTCGGCGAACCGCGACGATGCGGTCTTCGCCGACCCCTTCCGCTTCGACATCGAGCGCGGCCCGAACAAGCACCTCGCCTTCGGTTTCGGCGGCCACATGTGCCTTGGCCTGTCACTTGCCCGTCTCGAACTCACGACGTTCTACCGCGCGTTCGCGCGCCGGATCGAAAGCATCGAGCCGGCGGGCGACGTCCAGCGCATCCACGCCAATCTGGTGGGCGGCTTCAAGGTGCTGCCGGTCCGGCTTGGCCTCTCGACATGACCATGAACATGGCAGCCAAGCAGATGAAGGCGATCCAGGCCGACGATCTCAGCTCGATCGACAGGTATCGCGTGATCGAGATCGACCTGCCCACGCCAGGGCCCGCGGAAGTGCGCATCAGGATCGCCGCGTGCGGCGTCGGCTATGTCGACGCGCTGGTCGCGCTCGGCCGCTACCAGGTCAAACCGCCGCTGCCGCATGTCCCGGGCGGCGAGGTCGCGGGCTGGATCGACTCGGTCGGTACCGGCGTCACGGGGCTCGCGCCCGGCGACCGCGTGCTGGCGCAGGTGCGCGGCGGCTTCGCCGAATATGCCGTCGCGCCGGTGACGGCGGTCAACCGGATTCCCGATCGCATGCGGCTCGACCAGGCCGCCGGCTTCCGCATCAACTATGTCACCGCGCTCCACGGTCTTCGCGATCGCGCGCAAATCAAGCCGGGCGAGACGTTGCTGGTGATCGGCGCCGCGGGCGGCGTGGGCATCGCGGCCGTCCAGGTCGGCCGGCTGCTGGGCGCCCGGGTGGTCGGGGTGGCGTCGACGCCTGAGAAGCGCGCGCTGGCCGCTCGCAGCGGCGCCGAGATCACGCTGGATCGCGAGCCCGCAGGGTGGCGCGATCGGCTGAAAGAGGCGGTTCCCGGCGGCATCGACGTCGTGTTCGATCCCGTGAGCGGCCCCCTGCTGCAGCCGGCTTTCCGCTCGCTCAAATGGGGCGGACGCCACCTGGTGATCGGCTTCGCCTCGGGGGAAATCCCGGCCCTGCCCGTCAATCTGCCGCTGCTCAAGGGCGCCGCCCTGGTCGGTGTCGACTATCGCCAGTTCGCCGACGTGTTCGAGGCCGCCGAGGCCCAACGAGAACTCGACGAATTGCTCGCCTGGGTCGCCGACGGGCGGCTCGTTCCGCCGGCCGGCCGGGCCTTTCCGTTCGACCGCTACCGCGAGGCGCTCACCTACGCACTGAGTGGAGAGGGAATTGCCAAGACGATCTTTGAAGTTGCCCCGACATGACACGGCCCAGCCACTCTCGCCAGGATGCGGAAAATGCCGGTAACGACCGATAGCTTTGCCATGGGCGAGATGCTGGCGGTGCTGCTGTCGCGCGACATGGCGGACGGCGAGAAGGCCATCGTCGGCACAAACTCCGACATCCAGGTGGCAGCCTGCAACCTCGCGCGCCAGCGCCAGGCGCCGCACCTGTGGTGGGTGTCCGGGCCCGGCGGCATGACCAACCCGACCGAGGGCGTCATCCGGCCCGCCGCCGATGCCGAGAACATCGCCGTAGCCGAAGCGGTGATGGACTTGCCGCAGATGATCGACTTCATCGACTGGCAGGTTCATTTCTTCGACTTCGCCATCCTGGGGGCGCTGCAGACCGACCGCTTCGGCAACATAAACACCGTCTGCGTCGGCGATCATGCGAAGCCCCGCCTGCGTGGTCCCGGCACCGTCGGCATCAGTGCGCTCTGCGGCCTGTCGCGCCGCTTCTACATCATGATGACGCGCCACGACCGCGGCGCCTTCGTGCCCAAGGTCGATTTCGTCTGCGGCGCGGGCTTCCTCGACGGCGGCACTTCGCGCACCGACTTCGGCCTGTCCGAGGGAGGCCCGCGCCTGGTGGTGACGCCGCTCGGCGTCTTCGACTTCGAACCGGCGAGCAAGGCCATGCGCATCAGGTCGCTGCACGAGGGCGTTACGCTCGACGAAGTGCGCGACAACACCGGCTTCGACCTGGTGGTGCCGGCGAAGATCGAGCGCACGCCGCCGCCCGACGACGAAGAACTCTTCCTGTTACGGCGCACCGTCGACTCGACGGGCGTGCTCGCCCGCAAGTTCCCCTGGCCAAAAGCCAACTGATGAATCGACCCCAACACAAAGAGTCATGGCTGGGAGTACGCCACTCCAGTGGCGCTCATGGTCATACGGAAGAGCAAGAGAAGGGCGCCACTGGAGTGGCGCGCTCCCAGCAAGGGCACCACCAATGAACAACTATCATTTCGAAGAACACCACCTTCTGCTGCGCGACCAGGTGCGCAAGATGGTCGAAAAGCACGTGGCGCCGATCGCCTCGGAGATCGACGAGAACAACCGCTTCCCTGAGGAACTGGTCGAGGTTTTCGGCGACATGGGGCTGCTGCAGCTGTGGGTGCCGGAGGAATACGGCGGACCCGGCGCCGATCTCACGTCCGTGTGCCTCGTGAAAGAGGAGATCGCCAAGGTCTCGGAGTCCGCGGCGCTGCTCGCGGCCAACAACTCCTTCGGCCTCATCCTGCCGATCCTGAACTTCGGCACCGAGGAGCAGAAGCGCCACTATCTCGGGCTGTCGGCCAAGGGCCGCACCCTCACCGCCGTCGCCATCACGGAACCGGGCACGGGCTCCGACGTCTCGTCGATGAAGACCCGCGCCGTGAAGGACGGCGAGAGCTGGGTCCTGAACGGCGGCAAGATCTACATCACCTTCGGTTCGGTGGCGCACTTCATCCTGGTGTTTGCCCGCACCAGCGAGGGCAAGGGCGCCAACGGAATCTCGGCCTTCATCGTCGACACCAAGACGCCCGGGTTCTCGTTCGGCAAGGAGGACCGCAAGATGGGCATCCGCGGCGTGCCCAACGTGCCGATCTTCTTCGACAACGTGCGCGTGCCGGCAGAGAACATGATCGGCCCCGAGGGTCAGGCCTTCAAGACCTGCATGCGCATCCTCGACCTCAACCGGCCGACGGTCGGCGCGACCGCCGTCGGCCTCGCCCAGGGCGCCATCGACGTCTCGACCGCCTACGCCCGCGAGCGGAACCAGTTCGGCCGGCCGATCGCCGAGTTCCAGGGCATCCAGTTCATGCTGGCCGACATGCAGATGCAGACCGAGGCGGCGCGCTGCATGCTCTACGACTGCACGCGCATGGCCGACCGCGAGGAATGGGACGGCTTTTCGGCCAAGGCGTCGATGGTGAAATGCTTCGCCAGCGACACCGCCATGAAGGTGACGACCGACGCGGTCCAGATATTCGGCGGCGCCGGCTACATGCGCGACTTCCCGGTCGAGCGCTTCATGCGCGACGCCAAGATCAACCAGATCTTCGAGGGCACCAACCAGATCCAGCGTCTGGTGATCGCCCGCCATATGCTGCACGGGTGAGGCGATGGGCACGGTGAAACCTTCGGGCAAGATCGTCACCCTCGACACGGCCCTCGCCGCCGTGAAGGACGGCATGACCCTCGGCATCGGCGGCTGGATATTCCATGGCCAGCCGATGGCGCTGGTGCGCGGCCTGATCCGCAAGGGCGTGCGCGATCTCACGCTGGTCCCGGCGCCGGGCAGCGTCGCACCCGACATGCTGATCGGCGCGGGCTGCGTGAAGGAGACGGCCTGCGTCTTCATCAGCTTCGAGCATCTGGGGCTCGCGCCCAATTTCCGGCGTGCCGCGCAGTCGGGCGCGATCAAGGTTCTGGAGATGGACGGGCCCGGCATCGCCGGCGGCCTGCGCGCGGGCGCCTGCGACCTGCCCTACGGGCTGATCCCCGATCTCGGCACCGACCTGCCGAAAGTGAACCCGGAAGGCTACCGCAAGGCCCGTGTGCAGGAAGGCGGCCGACCGCTGCTCGAGGTACCGGCGATCAAGCCCGACGTCGTGTTCCTGCACGGCCAGCAGGCCGACGAGGAAGGCAACGTGCAGTATTTCGGCGCCGGCTACTTCGACCTCTTGATGGCGCAGGCAGCCCGGCACGTGATCTGCTCGGTCGACCGCATCGTGCCGTCGAGCACGGTGCGCCACGATGCGCGGCTGACCAAGATCCCCTCGGCTTTCGTCGATGCCGTCGTCGTGGCGCCGTTCGGCGCCCATCCCGGCGGCAGCCCCGGCCTCTACGACCAGGACGAGCGTCACCTCAGGGCCTATGTCGCCGCCAGCCGCGACCAGGCAGCCTTCGACGCCTATCTCGCCGGCCATGTGCGCGGCGGCGACGAGGACGCCTATCGCGATCGGATCGGCGCCAATGCATTGGCCGGCCTCACGTCCGGGAGCGTGCCGTGAGCCAGGATTTCGCCCCGATCAAGCGCCGGCGCCTGTCCGACCAGGTCTCGGCCGAGATCCAGGTGCGCATCGCCTCGGGCGAACTGCGCTCGGGCGACAAGCTGCCGCCGGAGCGCGAGTTGGCCGAAAGCTTTGGCGTCAGCCGCGGCGCGGTGCGCGAGGCGCTGCGCAATCTCGAGCGGACTGGCCTCATTGCCTTGCAGGCGGGGGCCCACGGCGGCGCCTTCATCGGCCAGGGCGATCCCGGCCTGATCGGCGACAGCTTCCGCAACCTCTACCAGCTCGGCAGCGTGTCGCTCGACGAACTCACCGAGGCCAGGCTGTGGCTCGCCTCGACCGTCGTGCGCATCGCCTGCGCACGCGCCACCGACGCCGATCTCGCCGCCCTCACAGCCAACGTCGACGAGGCCGAGCGGCTGCTCAAGGCCAAGCGCTACGACGACAAGATCGACGTCCACATCGAATTTCACAATCTGCTGGCCCGCGCCACCGGCAACGCCGTCATGGCCATGCTGATGGGCGCCCTGATGGAGGTCATGCGCGATTTCGCCCATGCCGCCGGCGGCGAGCGCAACGACCTCACCATCAGGGCGCGCTGGCGACTGCTCGCGGCACTCCACAAGCGCGACGCCGATGCCGCGGTGACGGCGATGACCGAACATCTCGAGAGCCTGCGCGGTCGCTATCGCGACCGCATGGCGCCGCACCGCGCGAAGAAAGGGATGAACTGATGGTTGTTCATGCTCTTCGCTGGGAGCGCGCCACTTCAGTGGCGCTCAAGATTCATGAAAGGGGCGCCACTGGAGTGGCGCGCTCCCAGCAATGAAACCCCTCGCCGGCATGCGGATCGTCGACTTCACCAGCATGATCGCCGGGCCCTACTGCACGCGCCTGCTGGCCGACTGTGGCGCGGAGGTGCTGAAGATCGAAGAGCCGCACGGCGACCATATGCGTACCCGCCCGCCGCTGCGCGACGGCCACAGCACCTACTTCGGCCACCTCAACGCGGGCAAGAAGAGCGTCGTCCTCGATCTCAAGAGCGCGGAGGGACGCGATTCAGCGCAGCGTCTCGTGGCGGCGAGCGATGTCGTGGTGGAGAATTTCCGGCCCGGCGTCATGAAGCGCCTCGGCCTCGACTACTCGACCTTGTCGGCCGCGAAACCCGATCTCGTCTATTGCTCGATCTCGGGTTTCGGCCAGACCGGCCCGCGCGCCGAGCAGCCGGCCTACGCGCCGGTGATCCATGCCGCGAGCGGTTTCGATCATACGCAGTTCACCTATCAGGACGGGCAGGATCGGCCGGCCAAGACCGGCATCTTCGTGGCCGACGTGCTGGCCGCGGTCTATGCCTTCGGCGCCATCCAGACCGCGTTGATCGGCCGCCTGCGCCACGGCAACGGCCAGTTCATCGACGTGGCGCTGATGGATTCGATGATCAACCTGCTGGTCTTCGAGTGCCAGGAGGCGCAGTTCCCGTCGAAGGAGCGACGGCCGCTCTACGTGCCGATGCGGGCCAGCGACGGCTTCGTGATCGTGGCGCCGGTGAACCAGCGCAACTTCGAACAGCTCGCCGACGCCGTGGGCCATCCCGAATGGAAGGCCGACCCGCGCTTTGCCACCGTCGCGGCCCGCACGACCAACTGGGACGCGCTGATGGCGGCCCTCGAGGCATGGACGGCACCGCGCCCGGCCCGCCAATGCGAGGACCTGCTGATGGCGGCGGGCGTGCCCTGCTCGCGCTATCTCAGCGTCGCTGAAGCGATGGCCGACCCACAACTCGCTGCGCGCGGTTCGCTGGCGACGGTGAACGACGGCGCCGGCAGCTTCCTGGTGCCCAATCCGCCTTTCCGCTTCGGCGACGGCTCGGTCGGCGTCGGCTGCGACGTCCCGGCGCTCGGCGCCGATACCGAGGCAATGCTCGAGAAAGTTTCTGGGAGGAAACAATGATGAAAAGACGGACGGGCCTGCTCGCCCTTGCCCTGGCAATCGCCGCCCTGCCTGCAGCCGCGCAGACGCAATATCCCGACAAGCCGATCCGGCTGATCGTGCCCTATCCGCCGGGTGGCACCACGGACATCATGGCGCGCACCCTGCAGGAGCCCCTGTCGAAGGCGCTGGGCCAGCCGGTGATCGTCGACAACAAGGCGGGCGCGGCGGGCGCCATCGGCACCAAGCAGGTCGCGACGGCAGCACCCGACGGCTACACCCTCGTGTTCGGCAACAACGGGCCGAGCGCCATCGTGCCGCTGCTGCAGAAGGACGTGGGCTACGATCCGGTCAAGGACTTCGCGCCGGTCTCGCTGGTCTCGATCGCACCGCTGGTGCTGGTCCTGCATCCCGGCGTGCCGGCCGGCAACGTGAAGGAGATGATCGCCTGGGCCAAGACCCAGCCGGGCGGCGTCGAGTATGCGACGGCGGGCGCGGGTTCGCTCGGCCATCTCGCCACCGAGCTGTTCGCCAAGGACGCCGGCCTCAAGCTCGTCCACGTGCCCTACAAGGGACAGGCACCGTCGACCATGGCGGTGCTGAACGGCGAGGTAAAGATGCTGCTCACGACCTCCTCGGACTCGATGGGTGCGGCGGTCAAGGACGGCAAGCTGAAGCTGCTGGGCGTCTCCACCGCCAAGCCCTCGCCGCTGATGCCGGGTGCGCCGACCATCGGCCAGTCGCTGCCGGGCTTCGAGGTCAATGTGTGGTTCGGCATCCTGGCGCCGGCGGGAACGCCCGCGCCGGTGATTGCCAAGCTGAACGCGGCGATCCGCACGGTCCTCGCCGATCCCGAAATCCAGCGCAAGTTCATGGGCTACGGCAGCATCGCCACCGCCAGCACGCCGCAGGAATTCGCCGCCATGATCGGCGCCGAGGTGCCCAAGTGGAAGGGTATCGTCGAGTCGGCGAAGATCACGACGCAGTAGATCACCTCATGGCTGGGAGCGCGCCACTCCAGTGGCGCTCAAGCTCATGAGAAGATGCGCCACTGGAGTGGCGCGCTCCCAGCAAGAGATGAACAGGCTCAGCGCCCCCGCGCGTTGTCGTGGTCCCAGTCGAGTTCGAAGCGGTCGCCGTTGGCCTTGATGTAGGCGGCGTGCGGCGAGCCGAAATGGGCCGGCATCAGCAGCGCCCCCTGCTCGACGCAATCGGCCAGCAGCGTGTGGCGCGTGGCGCGTGCCAGGTCGCGGTCTTCGCAGAAACAGCTGTTCCATTTCCACAGCGGCACCTGCACCGGATTGTGCAGCGCATCGCCCGAGAAGATCGCGCGCTTGCCGCGCGAGTCTAGATCGAGCCGGATCTGGCCCGGCGTGTGGCCGGGTGCCGGCCGGAGCGTCAGGCAGCCGCACATCGCGTGATCGCCCGACACGAACTCCGCCATCTTCGCCTCGACGATGGGCAGCACGGAGTCGTTGTAGGTGTTGACCTCATAGGGCACCGAGCCCGGCCGCTTGGCGACGGCGGCCCAATGATCGTGGTCGGTGCGCGACATGACATACTTGGCGTTGGGAAAGGTCGGCACCCACTTGCCATTCTCGAGCCTGGTGTTCCAGCCGACGTGATCGACGTGCAGATGCGTGCACATCACGAAGTCGATCTCCTCCGGCTGCACGCCCGCCTCGCGCAGGAGTTCGATATATTTGGTGTTCAGCATGTCGAAGCGCGGCATGCCGGGCCGCGGCTTGTGGTTGCCGCTGCAGGAATCGACCAGGATGGTGTACTCAGCCGTGCGCAGCAGCCAGGAATGGATCGACGTCATCAGCCGGCCGCTCTCGGCCTGGAAATAGTTCGGCGCCAGCCAGTGCTGCTCGGCCTTGAAGGTTTCGGCCTCGAACTCGGGAAAGAAATCCTTGGCCGGAAAACCCGGTCCCATCTGCTCTTCGATGCGGGTGACGCGAACGTCGCCGATGTGACGGTCTTGCATGGTTTCCTCCTTGTTGCCCTGAGTGTGCCTGCCGGCCAGTCCCAACTCCAGCTTCGCTCTCGCGTCGCTTGTCGAAATCGTGTGTGTATGATATGATTAAATGATACACATCAGCGACAGTGGACTCATGCGCACCAACATCGAAATCGACGACAAGTTGATGGCTGACGCCCAGAAGGTCTCCGGACTCACCACCAAGAAGCAGACCGTGGAACAGGCACTCCGCCTGATGGTCAAGCTGCACCGACAGCAGGAGGTCGGCGCCGCCTTCGGCAAGTACCCGTGGCGTGGCAATCTCGCGCGCAACCGCAAGGGACGAGCAATCGCTTGATCGTCGTCGACAGTAGCGTCTGGATCGACTTCTTGAACGGGCGCGACGCGCCCCACGTCAGACGTCTACACGCGTGTCTCGGTGTCGAGGAAATCGTCGTGGGTGACCTGATGCTTTGCGAGGTCCTGCAGGGCTTGAAAGACGAGCGGGCGGCCCGAAGCGTCGAGGCACTCCTGCGCCGCTTCGACATCGTGCCGATGGGTGGCGACAAAATCGCCGTCTCGGCCGCGCGCAATTTTCGCACCTTGCGCCGGAAGGGCATCACCGTCCGCACGACCATCGATTTGCTGATCGGAACGTGGTGCATCGAGAACCGCGCGGCGCTCCTGCACAATGACAACGACTTCCGCCCCATGGCCCGCCATCTAGGGTTGGTCGAGGTCCCCGTGGCGGCCTGAACGGCCTCCCCTTACCTCCCCTTGAAGTTCGCGTTCCGCTTCTCAAGGAAGGCGTTCAGTCCTTCGAAATGGTCCTCGGTGGCCGCGCAGGCCGAGAGGCCCTCGGCCTCGCGGTGCGAATGCTCGTCCCAGCTATTGTCGAAGGAGTTGCGGATCAGGCTCTTGGCGACGCCGAGCGCAAAGGTCGGGCCGTCGGCGAGCTTGCGGGCCATCTTCGCGGTCTCGGCGGCGAGCTGATCCTTGGGGACGATCCAGTTCAGGATGTTGTTGGCCTTGGCCTCCTGCGCGCTGAAGCGCTCGCCCAGCAGCGCGATCTCGAGCGCCTTCCGCTCGCCCACGACGCGCGGCAGGAAATAGGTGGCGCCGCCGTCGGCCGAGAGGCCGATGTGGCGGTAGGCCAGCGTGAAGAAGGAATCATCCGAGGCGATGGCGAGATCGCAGTTCAGGATCAGCGACAGGCCGAAACCCGCGGCGGCGCCCTGCACCGAGGCCAGCACCGGCTTCTGCATGCGGCGGATCTGGTAGATCGCCTGGTGCGCCTTCACCACGCGCATCTCGAAGCCGGCGAGGTGCGCTTCCTTTTCGGTCGTCAGCGACTTGTGGAAGCCCCTGATATCGCCGCCCGCCATGAAATGCGTACCGGCACCGCGGATCACCACGCAGCGCACGGCGGGATCCTTCTCGAACTTCGCGCTGTGCTCGATCAGCAGATCGCGCATCTCCATCGACAGCGCGTTCAGCTGCTCCGGCCGGTTGAGCGTCAGCCAGCCGATGCCGTCTTTGACCTCGGCGAGAACGTGCGGTTCGGACATGCGGTCGTCTCCTCCAACTCTGGTTGGCGGGAAGTCTGCACGGTCATCATCGAGTGTCGAGGGGATTTGAGCAGGACCGTGGGTTTCTGGAAACGCGAGCGATGGGGTACGCTTGCTGGGTGGATCCACGGGCTATGGCAGGAAGACGGCAATGGTCGAACAGAAGATTCGCTTCGAGGACGGTGCGGCCTACGAGCAGATGATGGGGGTCTGGAGCCGGTTTGCCGGCGAGATCTTCCTCGATTGGTTGGCACCACCTCGGGGTTTGCGATGGATCGACGTCGGCTGCGGCGCTGGCGCCTTCACCGAGCTGTTGGTCGAGCGATGCGCCCCACAGGAGGTTCAGGGGATTGATCCGTCCGAAGGGCAGCTCGCGTTTGCCCGCACACGACCCGCCTCACGCGTGGCGGAGTTTCGCCAGGGCGATGCGATGGCCCTTCCCTTCCCGGCGGACAGGTTCGACGCCGCCGTCATGGCACTGGTTCTTGTCTTCGTTCCCGATCCGGCCAAGGGCGTGGCGGAAATGGTTCGCGTGGTGAGGCCAGGCGGCATCGTCGCGACCTACATGTGGGACATGTTGGGGGGAGGCTTCCCACTCGATCCAATCCTCATGGAAATGCGCACTATGGGTGTTGTGCCCCCTCGCCCACCAAAGCAGGAAGCATCTCGAATGGAAGTGCTGCGAGAATTGTGGACAGGGGCCGGATTCGAGGCAGTGGAGACGCGGGAGATCGCCGTGCAACGGACCTTCGCGGATTTCGATGACGTCTGGACGACTACTATGAAGTCCCCCGCGATCGGTCCCGCGGTCGCGGCCATGGCATCCGGAGACGTCGAGACGCTTAAGAGCCGCGTGCGGGCGCGCCTGCCCGCAAGCGCCGATGGTCGGATCACCTACGGTGCGCGCGCGCACGCAATAAAGGGGCGCCTGCCGAAGTAAGCCGCATCTGGTCGCCGAGCCAATCGGCAATTTCATCCCACGGCCGGCGCGGCATCGATTTGCGGAAGAAGCCGAAGTGGCCGACCGATTCCGTGCCGAGGTCGGCGGGTGACAAGTGGTGGCGTTCGATCGCGGCGTTGGGATAGTAGGGTCGCATGGCCTCGACCGCGCTGATCGGTGCAATGGGGTCGTCGGTGAAACTCAGCCAGCGCAGCGGGCAGGCGACGTCGCCGTTGTGGGGGCGCAGGGCATTGCCGCGCGCATCGCAGACATAGTGGCGCGAGCGGCCCCAGCGCGCCCAGCTCCGGGCGATTCCGGCCGGCAGGTTCGCGGTGCCGACCCAGCTTCCGGGAAAGCGGCCCGTCGCCGCCGTCAGGCCGGGGATCAGCAGCCACCACAGCGCCAGCATGCGCAGCCGGCGGCGGCCAGCCGGCCAGTGCCGCCAGTGGCCGCTCTGGGTGCAGATCAGCACAGCGGCACGCACGTCGGCGATGTTGTCGGCGAGGCCCAGCACCTGGCCGCCGAAGGAATGGCCGATCAGTGCCCGCTGCGCGCCGGGCGCGAGCCGCGCCAGATGTTCCAGCATCGAGGCCTGGTCGACGGCGCCCCACTGTTCCATGGTTGCCGACGGCGGCGCTTCCGACTGGCCGATGCCGCGATAGTCGTAGGTCAGCACGGCGAAGCCGCGCGCCGCGAGATGTGCGGCGAAGGCACCGTAGAATTGGCGCGGGATTCCCGTGCCGCTGTTCAACAGCACGGCGCCGCCGTTGGTGAACTCCGGCTCGAAGAACGTGGCTGCGAGTTTAGCGCCGTCGCGCGCGGCGAGCGTGAGGTCCATGACGCCGATCTAACGGCGGTTGCGGCAAATGCTGCAAACGCAAGATGCGGCTTCCGACCTGAATGGCATTCAGCCCTGCTTCAGCTCAGCCAGCAGCCAGCGCCTGAGTGCGCGGATCGCCGGCAGGCCGCGTTCGCGCATCCGACAGCCGAACCAGATCTGGCCACGCGCCGGTACCCCGGGACCGACGCGCACCAACGCCCCCGATGCGATCTCGCTGGCGACCAGCGGATCGAACACCAGCGCGACGCCGAGGCCGTGCGCCGCGGCGCGCAACGACGCGCCCATGCCGTCGACCTGCAGGCCCTTGTGTTGTCCCGGTTGCTGCTCGAACGGCCCGGGATCGAGGCCGGCGCCTGCGGCCCATTCGGTCCACGAGGTCCCGAACGGTGACACGCGGATCAGCGGCGCGCGCAGGATGTCGGCCGGCGTCCGTATCCTGAGGCGCCGCGCGAGGGCTGGTGCCGCGACCGGCACCGCCTGCAGCGGCATCACCATTTGCGCCGCGACGTCCGGCCAGTTGCCGTCGCCGTAGCGCAGCGCCACGTCGACCAGGCCGGTCTCCATGTCGGCCAGGCGCGGGCTCGCCTCGACCTGCAGTTCGATGCGCGGGTGCGCCGCGAGGAACTAACCGAGCCGCGGCAGCAGCCAGTGCGTGGCGAAGATCGGCACCGCCGACACCCGCAGCCGCTGGCTGGCGG
>Ga0209514_10006040_pt1 | contig 15050 bp, 6 predicted proteins | sample Subgrocontami58m_FD_187452 | JGI IMG/M metagenome (GOLD analysis project Ga0209514, IMG submission 187452) | Subsurface groundwater microbial communities from S. Glens Falls, New York, USA - GMW37 contaminated, 5.8 m (SPAdes) (version 3) | ecosystem: Environmental > Aquatic > Deep subsurface >...
AGACGACGTCGACGGGGACGGTCTGAAGGAGATCGCGATCCACTCGTCGGCGGCGATGATCGGGGTGATGCGCGGACCGCGCAAGCTCTGGTCGCGCAAGGCGGCGGGGCCGCTGCTGGCCGCCCCGCTGGTGCTGGACGCGGACGGGGACGGGGCGCCGGACGTGGTGCAGATCGGGCCGTGGGGGATGGATCGGGGGCTGGCGTGCTTCGACGGGAGAAGCGGGCTGCAGCGCTGGGCGCAGCCGCTCGGGGTGGCGCCGAACCGAGCGCCCGGGGTGGGCGACGTCGACGGCGACGGGAAACCGGATCTGGTGGTATTCGGCATGCGGCCGCGGCAGGAGGGGTATCGGGTGATGGCGCTGCGGACGGCAGACGGGCAGACGGCGCGGGAGGGGCCGCTGGGCGACAGCGACTCGTACGCCACGCCGGCGGTGCTCGACCTGAACGGGGACGGCGCGCAGGACGTGGTGTTCCAGCGCTGGAGCGGGCACGACCTGCACGCGACGGATGGGAAAACCGGCGCGACGCTTTGGCACCACGGGACGGGCACGCCCGGGATGGGTGGCGTGACGGCGGGGGATGTGGACGGGGACGGGACGCCGGAGCTGGTGGCGGCGTTCCTCGACGGCTTCGTGCACGCGGTGCGGTGGGACGGGTCGCTCTTGTGGAAGGCAGCGATCGACCCCGAAGGGAGCCGGGCGCCGGCGACGGTGGCGGACCTGGACGGGGACGGGGCGGGGGACGTGCTGGTGGTGTCGCGGCGTGGCACGTTGTGGGTGATCGACGGGAAAACGGGCGCCGTCCGCTGGACCGCCGAAGGCGGCGGAGAAGGGCTGGGGCGTCCGGTGGTGGTTCGCGACGAGAAGCTCGGGACGCGAGTGGCCGCGGCGCAGGGAGAGAGCGGAGTGGGGGTGTACGGAGCGGACGGGACGCCGCAGGTTCGCGTCCTGGAGGGCCGGACGGTGATGGCGGCGCCGGCAGTGGCCGACCTCGACGGAGATGGAACGATCGAGATGGCGGTCGCGACGTGGGACGGGGAGCTGGTGGTGGTGGACTTCGCGACCGGCGCGCGGTTGTGGGGCATGCGCCTCGGAGACAAGGGGGCGGAGAGCGAGCCGGCGGTGGCGGACTTGGACGGCGACGGGGTGAAAGACGTGCTGGTGGCGGACCACGCGGGCAATCTGCAGGCGATCAGCGGGCGCGGGACGATCGGGGCGCGCCGGCGGAAGTAGCCGGGTCACGGCGCGAGAGAACGCCTGATGCAGGCCCTCCCTTGCAGGCTCGCAACTCCTCGGCGAGCACGGCCGGTGCGTCGACGCGCTCCGGTTCCCGCGCGCATCGAGTCCCCGCCGACGACCATTTCGATTGCCTCCCGCGCCTGCAAGGGGTGTATTGTGGAAAGACCCTTCCCTGGTGGATGCTCGATCCATGTCCGATCTGCCTCCCGCCGATCCTTCCTGCGGACCGACGTGCACGGGTTCGCCCGGGGAGGGTGCGGGCGGCCCGCCTGGCGATTCGCGCGGCGAGCCGACCCGCGGCCCAGCCGGGCAGGCACCCGGCGGCCCGCAGGCCGACGGCTGCGTCAGGCCGTCCTGCGGCGCAGTCGGCGACGCATCCGGCGAGGTGGTCGCGGACCGCTATCACCTGCTCGAGATTCTGGGCGAGGGCGGGATGGGGGTGGTGTTCCGCGCCTGGGATTCCCAACTCGACCGGCAGGTCGCCCTCAAGCGGTTGCGCGCGAACTCGTCCCCGGATGCGATCCGCAGCGAGCGATTCACGCGCGAGGCCCGCCTGGCTGCGCGGCTGCACCATCCCCATATCGTCGGGGTCCACGACTTCGGCGTCGATGGCGGCGGGGCGTTCCTGGCCATGGAGTTCGTCCCCGGCCGCACCTTCGGGGCCTACCTGCAGGAGTTCCAGGCCGCGTGCGCGGCCGACCCCCGCAGGGCCTCCGGCCGCATGCGCGAGGCCGTTGGATTGCTCGCCGGGGCCGCGCACGGGGTGGCGCACGCGCACGCCGAGGGAATGATCCACCGCGATCTCAAGCCCGCCAACATCCTCCTCGACCGGAACGGGACGCCGCGGGTCACCGACTTCGGTCTGGCCCGCGAGATCGACGCCGGCCTCGGGGAGGACGACGATCGCGCCGCCCGGCTCACTCGCGCGGGCGAGGCTATCGGCACGCCGGCCTACATGAGCCCCGAACAGGCCGAAGGCGATGCCGGGCGCCTGGGGCCGCCCGCGGACGTGTGGGCCCTCGGCGTGATGCTTTACGAGATCCTCGCCGGGCGCCGTCCCTTTTCCGGAGACTCGGCGTTCGCGATCCTCAGCGCCGTGATCGGGAAGGACCCGGACCCGCCGGGTCGGTCCGCCGCGCGGGTGCCCCGCGACCTCTCCGCGGTGGCCATGAAGGCGCTGGAGAAGGACCCGGGGCGGCGCTATCGCCACGCGGGCCAGTTCGTCGCGGAGCTGGAGCGGTGGCTGGCCGGCGAGCCGTTGGAGACCCGGCCGCCGGGCCGCGTGCGCCGGGCCAGGATCGCCCTGCGCCGGCGCAAGGCGCTGCTTCCCGCGCTGCTCGCGCTCCTCCTGTTCCTCGCGGTCGCGGCCGTCGCCGTCGGGTCGCGTATCGCCTCCCGGCTGAGCGTTCTGCACCAGTTCGAGGAGATCGGCCGCCTTTTCGCCGGGTACGAGGACCGGGTCCTCCGGACCGAGATGTTGCCGGAGGACCGGCACGTGCTCGCTCGACAACCGCTCGACCTGCTCGTGGCGCTCATGCAGGAGGACCCCACGTTCGGCCCCGCCTGGGCCTGGCGCGGGCGGCTGCACTCGCTCGACGGCCGGTACCGCGAGGCGGAGGAGGACTTCGGCCGGGCGTGCGCACTCGCGCCGGAGGAGGCGTACGTGTGGTTCCTGCGCGGGATCCACTTCCTGGAGCGCCACGCGCGGGCGCGACTGCGCGGAGACCTGATCGTCGGCGACTCCGGCGCGGCGGAGTCGTCGGTGGCCCCGGAAACCCCGGAGGAACGCGGCTGGCGCGAGCGGGCGATCGCGGACCTCGAACGCTCCGCGGTCGCGGCCGATTCCCTGGTTCCTCTGCGTCCCGAGGACGCCGTCCTCGCGCAGGTCCTGGTCGCGCTGCTCTCGGGCGGCGCGGCCGGGGGCGAGGAGGCCGTTCGGCGGCTCGCCGGGGCGGACGGTCCGCGCGTCTGCATGATCCGCGGGATGGCGCTGCGTCAGCTCGGCCGGTTCGACGAGGCCGCGGCGGCCTTCGAGCGCACGCTCGCGGATTGGCCGGCGTACGGTCCGGCGTGGGCCAACCGGGCGGATGCCCGCTGGGTCGGCGCGCTGGGAAAAGCGGCGCGCGGGATCGACCCGCGGGAGTCCTACCGCGCCGCGCTGGAGGATTTCGCCCAGGCGCTCCGCCTCGATCTTGACTTCCCGGCGGTCCACCTCAATCGGGCGGGGCTGCTCTGGGCCATTTCGGAAGCCCAGGCCGCGCGCGGGGAGGATCCCCGGGAAACGCTTCGTCAGGCGATGGCGGACGTGGACGAAGCGCTCCGCCTCGGCGCCCGTGCAGAGGACGCCCGGGTCAACCGCGGCATCTTCGGGCTGCTGCTCGCGCGTGCGCTCCGGGACGCGGGTGCGGACCCCGCGGCCGCCCTGGATTGCGCCCGCACGGACCTGGATGCCGCGCTCGCGGTCGACCCGCGGGACTTCCGGGGCCTGATCCAGCGCGCGTCCCTGCGCATCGAGGAGGCGAATGTGCGGCTCGCCCGCGGAGAGGACGCGCGCCCGGCCGCGCGCCTGGGCCTGGCCGACGTGGACGCGGCGATCGCGATCGACCCTTTCCAGCGGGGAGTGCAGGACGCGCGCTCCGTGGTCCTGATCTGCCTGGGCCATGCGGAAGCGGCGCGCGGCGCGGATCCCCGGGCGTCCTGGGAAGGCGCGGTGGCCGCGGCAGAGGCGGAGATGGCCCGGCATCCGGGATCGCCTGGTTCGCTGCTGAATCGCGGCGCCGCCCACGGTCGGCTCGCCCAGGAGCAGCTCGATCGCGGTGAGGACCCGCGCGCCCGCTGCCGGCTGGCGGAAACGGACCTGTCGGCGGCGCTGGATCTCGATCCGACGCTCGCCGCCGCCCGGATCGAGCGGGCGAGGGCACGGCTCCGGCTTGGCCTGGCCGAGGCGCAGCGGGGGAGCGATCCGCAGACCCGGTTCCGGCAGGCCGCGGAAGACTGCGCGCTCGCGCTCGAGCAGAACCCAGGACACGTCGAGGCGCACCTCGTGCGCGCGGAGGCCTTCGTCGACCTGGGGAAGTGCGAGGTGCAGGCCGGCGGCGACCCGCGGGAGAGCTTCCGCACCGCGGTGGAGGCGGCGACGCGCGCCCTGGCACGGCGTCCCGGCGACCCACGGGCCCATTCCCAGCGCGGCACGGCCCGGCACTGGCTCGGCATGGCGGAAGCGGAGCGCGGGCAGGACGCGCGCGAGATCTACCGGCAGGCGGCGGCCGACCACGAGGAGACCGTGCGGCTCGACCCGACGAGCGGAGCGGCCTGGAACGGCCTGGGGCTGGCGCTGGGCTCGCTCGCCCGCGGCGATCCTGCCTCGGGCGGCGAGGCCGGGAAGCGCTACGCGCAGGCGGAAGCCGCCTTTCGGACCGCGACGGAACGGGGCCAGCCTGCGGCCTGGATGAACCTCGGAATCCTCCTGCGGTCCCGCGGGCGGTTCGACGAGGCGATCGTCGCGTTCGAGAGGTTGGCCGAGGCGCTGCCCGCCGCGGCGGGGAGCGCGCGCACGCTGATCGAGGAGACGCGCAAGCTCCGGCAGAAATGAGGAAGCGAGGCTGAGCTCCCCGCTCCTCGCCGGGCGCGGAAACCGCCTCGTCCCGACCTGCATGGACCCGGGAAGCGAAGTCCCGCGACTCCGGGGCGCGTCCCGCTCACCAGTCGTCGCGCCGTTTCTTGTAGTCGTCGATCTCCTCGATGATCCCCTTGGCCGCGGCGCGCACGTCCGGCTCCGGGTGTCGCGTTGCCGCCCTCAGCCGGGCGATCGAGGCCTCCGGGTTTGGTGTCCGCGGCGAGTGCTGCCAGGTTTCGCTCGTGAGTATGATGGATAGGCCGCGCCGAAACTCGATCAGCGCCGCGGCCGCATCGGCGCGGCACGACGGATCGGCGACGGTGAGTGCCTCCACCAGGACGGCCGCGATGTCGGTCCCGCGCACCCCCTTCCACCAGAGTGATCTCGCCGCCGCTGCGCGCAGGACGGGGTCCTTGCCTTCCAGGAGCTTCCACAGCACGGGCTGGGCCTCCGTTGCCAGAATCGAGCCCAGGCACTCCACGGCGGCGACCGCGATTTCGCGGTCAGGGTCCCGGACCGCGGCGACGAGCGCGGCTTCCGTCCCTTGGTACCGGCGCTGGCTGCGCACCGATCCCCCGGGTCCGACGAGGCGCCGCAAGGACCGCGCAGCCGCGCGCCGCGTCACCGGCTCCGCGGCGGCCAAGCCCTCCAGCAACCCGTGCCAGTGGGGCTCGAGGACGGACGGTTCCGCGGTCTTCAAGCCCTCCCGCGACCCGTTCCGGGGGATCTCCAGGACGTCCGGCTCCGCGGGCCCCGTCGGCTCCCAGTGGGCGAGGGTGGCCAGGGCGGCCTCGCGCAGGTCGGGCGATGCGGAGGTCGCGAATCCGGCAACCAGCGCGCGCCGCTCCGGGGTCGGCTCCAGCCCGCGGAACAGGCGGATGGCGGTGGCGGTTCCCGGACCTGCGCCTGCGGCGGCGACCGCGGCGAGGTCTTTTGACGCGCGGCTCGCGAGGTCGTGGATTCGCGGTACGCCGCCGACCGGACCTTCCGCAACGTCGAGCACCTCGGGCAGGCCGCCGGCGGACGATTTCCAGACCATCAGCCCGAGCCGATCGTTCCTTCGCGTCAGCGAATCCAGCAGGCGACCCGCGTGCTCGCGGACATCGGCCGCGGAATGACCGAGCAGATCGAGGAGGTCCGGCAGGAGGCGCAGGTCGGGTCCGATCCGTTCGAGCGCCTTGGCGGCGACCCCGCGCTCCGTTGGGTCCGCGCCGCCCAGGCCTGCGAGCAGCGCGCGCATGCCCTCCGGGGACGGCGGACGACGCACGCCGAGCGTCTCGAGGATCGCCAGGTGCAGGAACTTGCCGGCGGAAGCCAGGGCACCCAGCAGTTGGGCCTCGCTCGCTTCCGTATCCGCGCCGTGGGCGAGGAGCGCGCAAACGGAGGCGTCCGGTCGCTCTTCGTGATCCACGATGTCGAGGAGGAGCGGCACGACTTCCGGAGTGAGGAGATCGAGGAGCCGCCGCGGCGGAGCGTCGGCGCCCCGTCCGTTGGCGTCGCTGACGAGGAGGCGAATGAGCGTGTCCCGCTCCGGGCCGAGCAGCGGCCGACCCGCTTCGCCCAGCCCGGCGACCAGGGCCTGGGCCACAGCCCGGATCTGCGGGACGGAGTTTCGCAAGGCCGCGGGAACGTCGGCGCGATCCTGGGGTTCCAGCCCCGACAGATCGACGCTCAGGAGCGAAGCCAGGGCCTGCAGCGCCGCGCCGCGACAGAGCAGGTCAGGCTCGCCGGCCGCCGCGTCGACCAGGCGGCTTTGGTCCTCCATAGCCCAGCCGCCGCGGCGCGCGAGGATGTCGTAGGCGATCCGGCGCACGGCGGGCTGGGAGCGCCCGGCGAGCGCCCGGCGGGCGACGTCGGGTACTGCCTCGAGCTGGAGCATCCAAACCGCCACCTTGTCGTGGATCAATTGATTGGTGGAGTCGGCAACGAGCAGGAGGGGCAGCGGGTCCGCGTCGAGCTGCTTCCGGTCGCTCGCCCGTTGGACATCGGCGGGGGTGCGGATCTCCGCGAAGTGGTACGCCGCGAGCGTCGCGTCGATCTCCTCCACCGCGGGCTGCCACACCGCCGGATCCGGATCCTGCAGGGCGTCCAGGAGCACGCCGAGCCGCTCGTGGTCGTACGTCGCCTCCGTCCCGCCCTTCCCGGAAAGCCAGAGAGAGACGCCGAGTGCGAGGCTGGCGCAGCCCGCGAGGATCAGCGCGACGCAGATGCCGATTCCGATCCGTCTCATGGTCCGCCCATCGACGTGTGCGACGTGCCCGCGGGTTCCACTGCAGCTCCCCCATCGTAGCGGCGGCCGTAGGCCGGGTCAAACGGTGAGGCGACTGATGGACTGATGCGACCCGGAGCATTCACCACGGCCGGACGGAAGGGTATGCTGGCCGGTTCGGAAACGATCCGGAGCACTGGATGCGGAGAAGGCGATCGATGGACGGAATCGTGACGGCGGTGAGCCTGAGCGGCGTGCACGCGCTGTCCAAGACCAATCGGGACCGGATCCGGCTCCAGGCGGGCCTGGGGGTCGAAGGCGACGCCCATTGCGGGGACAGGGTGCAGCACCGCTCGCGCGTCGCGCGCGACCCGAGCCAACCCAACCTGCGGCAGGTGAGCCTGATGCACGCCGAGTTGCATGAGGAGCTGCGGCGGTCCGGCTTCGAATTGGCGCCCGGGCAAATGGGGGAGAACGTCACCACGAGTGGACTCGACCTGCAGGGGCTGCCGGCGGGCGCGCGCCTTCACCTCGGTGAGGCGGCCGTGGTCGAGGTGACGGGGCTGCGGAATCCGTGCGCGCAGTTGGACGGCCTGCAGCGGGGGCTGATGGCTGCGGTCCTGGGGCGGGGCGAGGACGGGGGCCCGATCCGCAAGGCCGGGATCATGGCGGTCGTGGTGGTCGGGGGCGAGGTGCGGCCGGGGGATCCGATCCGGGTGGAGTTGCCGGCGCCGCCGCATCGGCGGTTGGGGCCCGTGTGATCCCAGCGCAGGTTCCGCGGCAACCGACGGAACTACGGATCATACGGATTGTCAGGATTGCACGGATTGTCCAACGCCGGAGCGTGTGATTCCTCGCAAGATCGTCGAAGTTGCGTCGATGTTGCCGGAGGGTAATGGGGAATTCACCGAGGGTCCGACGGGCGGGGGCGCGATCCTTGGCAACATCAAGAGGAGCATCGCGGGTGCGAGGCGCCTGCCCGCTTCAGAATCCCGGCCCGTAGATCGCCCGCGCCGCAAGATAGTAGATCGCATGCTCCCAGATGTGGGGGATGTCGTTGAGCGGCAGATAGTCCGGGCTGCCGGCCTTCTTGCGGTACATCTCCCCGAAGTGGCGCGTGTCCTTGGTCGCGACGTGGGCCGTGACGTAGTCGAGGATCGCGGCGAGTTCGGCCAGCTTCGCGGGCTCGTCCTTCCAGGCGTGGGCGAGCGCGTGCACCTGCTCCGCGTTGTATAGATAGTCGCCCGGCGTGCCCGCGAGGAACGGGTCGAGCGTCGCGCGCAGCGCCGCCGCGTGCGGGGCGAGCGGCGCGGCGCCCTCGGTCGCGAAGAAGCCCGCCGGCCAGACCGCCCAGGTCGGTCCGCGCACGGCGGGATAGGGACCGACAATGGTCCCGAGCGTGTCTGACGCAGGATCGTGGAATTTCGTCCAGATCGCGGCTTCCAGCGTGTCGCGGCGCACGGTCCACGCCGAGACCAGCCCGGCGTCCTCGCCCATGGCTTCGCCCACCGGGATCGCCGCCTTCAGCGCCATCCACACGGCCACGGCTCCCTGCAAGCCCTGCGTCAACGCGGGCGTGTCGTCCTCGTTGGCCGGCAAAGGCAGGCCGCTCACGGGGTCCGTCCAATACGTCAGGAAGGTCGCACCGCGCTTGATCGCCGGATAGACCTCGGCAAGGTACTCGGCCTTGGCGGAGCCCGAGAGCAGTTTGGTATGTTCGGCCATCGACCAGACCGCGAGCGCGGCGTTGTCGATCTCGAAGAGGACCGGCCCGCCCGGGGTCCCGTCGGCCGCGTAGTTCATCTCCATCGTCCCGCCGAACAGGCCGTCCTTGCGCTGGACCGAGGCGTAGAAGCGGTTGTGGCGCCCGGCCAGCTCGGGATAGCCGGCGATCTCCAGCACGCGATTGAGGAAGGAGCCGTCGCGCGGCCAATCGAACGCGTAGGGCGGTTGCGAGGCGATCGAGGCCACGATCGCCCCGGTCTCATCGTCGATCGCGGTGCGCAGGGCGATCAGTCCCCGGCGCGCCAGGGACTTGACCGCCGGATCCGCGGTCGCGGGCAGGACGGCCTTGGCGATCCACGCGTGCCACCAGGTCTTGGTCGTTTCCAGGTGCGCGGTCCATGCGGCCGCGCGGGCCTCGTCGAGCAGGGCGAGCGCCTTCTTCCCCTCGGCGGCGGCGGCGAAGTAGACCGTCACCGCCTCGGCTCCGCCTTCGCTCCAGTCGAGGGGAAAGGCAAGGCCCGCCGCCGCGCGCGCCGCGCTCGAGCCGTTCCCCGAAAGCGCGCCGTCGAGCGCGTCGGTGAGCGGATCGAGCCCGGTGGGGTGCGCGTCCGGTTTCAGGTCGTACCCCACCTGATGCCCGGCCGGCGTCGGGTCCGCCCCGAGGGCGAAATACACGCCCTTGCCGAATGTCGCGTCCGCGGTGGCCACCGGGTCCGGACCCGCCTTCCAGGCCGGCAGCTTGGCGTAGTCGGCCTTCGCCGGGCGGAAGTGCAGCACCGCCTCGTGCGCCGGCGACCAGGCCGCGGCGAAATCGTTGAAGGCATCCAGCAGCCAGTCGGAATACGGCACCCGCGCGAAGCGGTCGGTGCACGGGTCCAGGTTCTCGTAGTAGACCAGCGTGGCCGAAGCCACCGGCGAAAGCGTCCCGCGCTCGACCGCGAAGTGGCGCGCGAGCAGGTCCTTCTCCGGTATCACGAAGTCGTGCGCCGTGACCTTGAGGCCGAGCGCCGGGTGGACGAATTCGGTCACCAGCACCGCGCTGGTGTCTTCGAGGTAGTGTTGCGTGCGCACCCAATCCGGACCGTGCAGCAGCGTCAGGCCGGCGCCGCCGGCGAAGGTGACGTAGCGAAGCGCGGCGAACGAGCCCTGGTTGGGGGCGGCGCCGAAGAAGGGCTTCGTGCGGTCGGCGGCGCGGTGCGCCACGTGATCGAGCCCGCTCGGACCCGGCCAGCGCAGCACGGTGAGGTTGCCGCTGCGGGAGATCCCAGCGGTGAGCCGGCCGCTCCCGAGCGAGGCGTTCACGTCGGTGGGATTCGCTTCGAGAATCGCCTCGAACGTGGGCGGGACGTGCAGGGGCGTGCCGAAGGCTTGCGCCAGCAGGCCCTCGTAACCCGCGATCGCGATGGGCGGCAGCCCGATGGTGGCGGCCGGGTCGGAAGGCGCGCCCGCGAGCAGGTCGGTCGCGCCGGACATCTCCGCGAGGGCGGCGACGGTCTCCCACCAGGGCCTGCCGCCGTAGCCGCCGACGACCAGGGTGGCCTTGGCGGACAGGAGCGCGCCCGCGCCGGTGACGTGCGACGCCGTGAGCGTGTGGAGGCCGGGCTGCAGGCGGAGCTTCTTGGTCCGGCCGATGCCGAGCGCGCCCGAGACGTCGCTCGACCAGGAGACCGCGTCGGTGGCGAGGGTCGTTCCCTTGGCGTCCACGACGCGCGCGTCGAGCGTGACCCACTCGCCGAAGGCCGCGGTGGAGACTCCCGTGGGGTGGAGGATCTTCACGGCCGCGGCGGGTCCGGCGGGAGGCGGCAGGCAGCCCGCGACGATGGTCAGGACAAGCAGAATCGGGGCAAGTGGCCGGAGAAAAACCTGCACGCGCATGACACCCCCCTCACGAATGGATGGGAACTTTACCGGGTGCGGAGAATCAGGTCAAGCAACGTCCCACGGGTCCTCGAGCCCGCCGGCCGCGCGCGCGGCGCAGGGCCTTCCGGGATCGGCGGGTCGTGCAGCGGTTCCCAGTCTCAGATGATGTCCGGGTAGCGGAAGCGCTCCGCGCCGTTGCGCTCCGGCGCGACCGCGTCCCGCGCCCCGAGGGCCCGATCGAGGTGGTCGCTGAAGACGGATCCCCGGTGGCGGGTGCCGATCACGCGATAGTTTTCGGAGTTCACCGCCGCGATGCGGGCCAGACGCTCCGGGAGGCCGAGGAAGTTCTCCGGCATGTCCTCGTCCAGGGGAAGGAGCGCGGCGTCGGGCCGGTACTTCGCCTCCGGGGCGAGGTAGTTGACGCCATCGGCACCGACCTGCAAGAGGAAGTGGGCCGCGTGGAAGGTGGCGAATCGGAGCGGACGCCGGTCGTACCGGTCGCGCGCCACCTGCACTTCGATGCGGCCGGCCGCTCCTTCGCGGAGCGTGTCGAGGCCCTCGAGCACCCCGGTCTGGTCTTCCTGAATGGGGACCTTCGCCCAATCCCGGCAGAACGGGTGAAAGTAGAGCCAGTGCGCGCCGGAATCGTCCGCGAGCGCGGCGACCGGGAAGAGGTGCGGCAGCCGATCCCGCGAGGTCAACAGGGAGACCCCGATCTCCAGCCGGCTGCCCGTCCGATCCGCGTGCGCGCGGAGCTCCCGCACCTGGGCGAGGGTCCGCCGAACGGTCTCCAGCCCTCCGCGTTCCCAGTCGTACAGGGACACGCGCACCGCGGTGCCGTGCTCGAGCAGCGCGTCCCGGACTTCCGGCAGATGGAGGCGGGTGCCGTTGGTGATCGTGGCGATCTGGCGAAAGCCCCGGCGGCGCGCGAGGCCGAGGACCTGGGCGAAGTGCGGCGACAGGGTCGGCTCTCCTCCGCTCAGGATCAGCCCGGGGGTCCTGCCGTCGAGGATGCCGAAGAGCCGGTCGAGGAACCGCGGCGTGAGGATGCGGGAATTCAGCCGGCTGGCGCCGAAGGGACAGGCCGGGCAGGCGCGGGTGCAGCAGTCGGTGAGGTCGAGCTCGACCGTGTTGGGGAAGATGGCCTCGCCCGCCAGGTACTGCCGGGTGCGCGCCCCGTCGGTGGCCACTTTCTCCCGGGTGAAGACGGGCAACGGCAACGCCATCAGGGTCTCCCCACGCGCGCGACTGGGTGACGTAACCGCGTTTCCCATTCGATGTCGGCGGGGATTCTACGCCAGGGTCCGCGGGTGTCAATGTCATTCTCCTTGATCGCTTGCCTGGGGATGACGATCATGGGGACGGTCCGACGAGAGGAAGCCATGCGCGCACTTCATTTCTCTTCGCGCCGGGGCGCCTCCACCACCGAAGTCATCGTCATCGTCTTCCTGATGGTGGCGGTCGGCGTGGCCGTGGTCACGGTCTTCGGCCATCGCATCGCGCGGCGCTTCTCCGGCGCGAGCGAAAGCCTCGACGAGGGGCGCGGCCAGGGGATGTCGGCGCGCGGCGTCCCGGCCAACCTCGACCAAGTGGGCAATCCGGGCAATGCCCCGGTGCTGACCGGCCCGCTCCCCACGGTCAACCCGGTGACCTCGGACCCGCTCGGGACGGGGAACCCGAACCCGGGTCCGGGCGGAGTGCCCGCACGCACGCCCGACGACAATGCCGCGGTCGGCGGCGCGACGCTGGCCCGGCCGACCGGCTGGGACCCGGCGTCCATGCTCGCGGGAATGACGCAGATCGACGGCAACGGCGGCACGCAGTGGGACGGGGTGCGCTGCGGCCTGGCCACTGCGCTCGCGACCCGCATCCTCGCCGGCCCCGAGGCGGTCGACCGCCTGCTCGCCGACCTCGCGCGCCGCGCGCGCGACGGTTCGATTCCCAACTACTCCGCCGGCCCGCCGCCGATGGTCGGGCGCTTCACCGTGGACCAGTACATCGCCCGTCTCGGTACGCTGCGCGACCGCCTGGAAAACATGTCCCTCGACCACGGCGACCTCGGGATGATCCAGGAACTGATGTTCGAAGGCTATGGGAAAATCGGCCCGCCCCCCAACTGGACCTATTGGCAGGATGGCCCAGGGACGCCCGGCTATCAAAGGGTGCTGGAGCTGGGGGGCGGCGTCGACCCCGGCGGCGGGCGGATCGGCGCGCCCAATGGCGGAAACAACCAGTTCACGCAATCGAACCGCGCGACCGTGGTGCAGCACACCAACGCCCTCGGACCCGGCGAGTCGATCACGCTCGGCGTCGCCGAGTTCGGCGGCAGCGCGGACCACTTCATCGCGGTCGGACGCGACCCGAGCGGCCGCGTCTACCTCTATGACCCCTGGCCCCACACGACCGGCGGAGCCCCGGGGACCCCGGCGCCGCAACTGGTCTACTACGACCAGAACCCGCAGATGTTCGACTACTATCTGGACAACTATCAACCGCCGGGCGGCTTCATGGAATACAGCCCGGTGCGGCATTGACACGAGGCGCAAGCCAACCCCGCGCCATGGTCGCCCGCCCAAGCCCGCCGGATCCAGCGGGATGGACCCGAGCCGGGACCGGAGTGCGGGGAGGGCGGGACGAGGCGAGGATGGAGCGGAGAGCGAAGATGAGCAGCCGCGAGGCCGTGGATGTCCCCGCGCCGCCGACCGGGCGGGAGAGCTTCCCTGGGAAGGACGTGGGCCGCGCCGCGGCCGGGTCGCCTTCCGCACTTGCGGTGTTCCTGTTGGCGCTCCTGCACGCCGCCGCCGGGGCCGACCCGGTGGAGCTGGTTTCGCTGCCGGCGCCCGGCGGGCGGACGCTGCCCTACGCGGTGATCGAGGATCGCGACGAAGCCGACCCGGCCGCGCCCGGCAACGGCAACGGCTCCGCGGAACCGGGCGAGACGGTGCGGCTCGCGCTGCTCGTGCGCAACACGGGCCAGGAGGACCTCGCGGGGGTGACCGTGCGCCTGCGGGTGACCGGCGCGGGGGAGCGGCCGTGGGCTTCGATCGCGCGCGCGGAGTGCGTCTTTCCCGTGGTCAAGCCGGGGGCCACCGTGAGCCGCGCGGAGCGATGGACGCACGAGGTGCGGCTCGACCGCGCCGCGACGGCGGGGGTGCTGCCGCTGACGGTGGAGGTGGAAGCCGGCGGCAAGGCCTTGATGGCGGCGCCCGTGGCGATCGAGCTGGCGGTGCGACCGTCGCCCGCGCTGGCGCTCGCGGTGGACGCTCCCGGAAAGCTCGACGCCGGAGGCCGGGGGACGATCCGGGTCACGATTCCCGCGGCGGGGCGGTCGGGGCTCTCGCGGGCGCGGGTGCTGCCGCTGGTGGAGGGGGGCGGGTTGGAGGTGGCCCCCGCGTCGCTCGAAGACCTGGAGACTTCGGGCGCGGGGGCGTTCGAGGTGCGGGCGTTGGCCTCGGCGTGGGTGCGTCCCACGCGGCTGGTGCTGGTCCTCTCGGCGGCCTCGGGCGGGGCGCGGTACCGTACCGAATTCCCGGTCGAAATCGCGGTCGCGCCGCCGAAGCCCACGCGCGTCTTTCGGCTCACGGGCCTGTTCATGAACGAGGTGTTCGTGGAGGCGTACGGCGTGCCGCTCCACTATCCGAGCTGGCTCGGGGGCGGGCCCGGCTTCGCGACGCAGTTGGACCTGCTCGAGGGGGAGTACGCGCTGCGCATTTCGGCGCGGGCGCCCGAGCGCGAGATCATGCCCCGGCTCGAGGTGATTCACCACGGGGAGAAGCTCGCGCCCGGGGCGAAGCTTTCGCCCGGGGACCCGGAGGCGGTGCAGATCCAGTGGGCCGGGGGGATCCAGCCGAAGTGGACGGTGTGGGTGCGGATCCGCGAAGGGGAGATCGCGTTCGAGCTGATGCCGCTGCCGGCCGCGATGGTCTGGCTGCCGGGCGGGACGTATCCGATGGGGACCGCGGACGCCGGGGCGAATGACGCGGGGCCGCGGCACGAGGTGGAACTCTGCCCGATCGGGATGGACGCCTTCGAAGTGACGCAGGGGCAGTACGCGATCTTCCTTGCGGTGCTGAAGGAGAAAGGGCACGCCGGCTGCCATCCCGGGGAGCCGCGGGAGAAGGACCACGTCCCGGCCGGGTGGGACCCGGCCAGGCTGCTGGCAGAGGACGGCCTGCCCGTGACCGGCGTGGACTGGTTCGACGCCTACGCGTACGCGATGTGGGCGCGGAAACGATTGCCCACGGAGGCGGAGTGGGAGCGCGCGGCGGGTGGGTCGGAGGGGCGGACGTATCCCTGGGGGGCGGCGACCGACGACCACAACCATGCCCGCGTGGGCCGGGTGGCGCGCGGGCCGTTGCGGGTGGGGACCAGCTTCCGGGACCGGACGCCGGAGGGCTGCT
>Ga0209514_10006043_pt1 | contig 15041 bp, 14 predicted proteins | sample Subgrocontami58m_FD_187452 | JGI IMG/M metagenome (GOLD analysis project Ga0209514, IMG submission 187452) | Subsurface groundwater microbial communities from S. Glens Falls, New York, USA - GMW37 contaminated, 5.8 m (SPAdes) (version 3) | ecosystem: Environmental > Aquatic > Deep subsurface >...
TAAAGAAGTAGAATTAGAAGATCCTTTTGAAAACATGGGTGCCCAGATGGTCAAAGAGGTAGCAGAAAAGACCTCTGATATCGCCGGTGACGGTACTACTACTGCTACTGTTTTAGCGGAAGCAATCTATCGCGAAGGTTTAAAGAATGTGACTGCCGGTTCAAATCCCATGGCTTTAAAACGCGGGATCGAGAAGGCAGTTGAAAAGGTAATCGAAGAGTTGAAAAAGTTATCGACTCCTATCAAAGACAAAAAAGAAGTTGCTCAGGTTGCATCAATCGCCGCTAATTGCGACAAAAATATCGGAGATTTGATTGCCGAAGCAATGGATAAAGTAGGCAAAGATGGTGTTATCACCGTAGAGGAAGCCAAGTCTACTGCGACAACCCTGGAAGTGGTCGAAGGTATGCAGTTTGACCAGGGATATTTATCACCATATTTTGTAACTGATGCGGAAAGAATGGAATGCCTTTTGGATGATCCTTATATCCTTATTAATGAGAAAAAGATATCTTCTTTAAAGGATTTGTTGCCTCTATTGGAAAAGGTCGCCCGTACAGGTAAACCGCTTGTGATTATTGCCGAAGAAGTTGAAGGCGAAGCGCTGGCAACTTTAGTTGTTAACAAAATCAGGGGTACCCTTGCTATCTGTGCGGTAAAGGCTCCCGGTTACGGTGACAGGCGTAAAGCAATGCTTGATGATATAGCTATTCTTACCGGCGGCAAGGCTATAACTGAAGACCTGGGTATAAAGTTAGAAAATGTGGATATCGAGGATTTAGGCCGTGCAAAGAAAATAAAGATTGATAAAGAAAATAGCACTATTGTTGAGGGTGCAGGCAAGACTGCTGCTATCAATGCCAGGATCGCTCAGATCAGAAAACAGATCGAGGATACGGATTCTGATTATGATAGAGAAAAGTTGCAGGAACGTTTAGCTAAGCTAGCCGGAGGGGTTGCGGTTATTAATGTCGGGGCTGCTACCGAGACTGAAATGAAAGAAAAGAAAGCTCGCGTAGAAGATGCTTTGCATGCGACTCGTGCAGCCGTGGAAGAAGGTATAATTCCCGGAGGCGGAGTTGGTTTATTGCGTGCAATACCTGCACTTGATAAACTAAAGCTTGAAGGCGATGAAAAGATCGGCGTTGATATTGTCAAGCGTTCTTTGGAAGAGCCGATTCGTCAGATAACTCAGAATGCAGGATTAGAAGGTTCTGTTGTTGTGCAGAGGATCAAACAGGAGAAGACTAATGTAGGTTATGACGTGAATCAAGATGCCTATGTGGATATGATCGAGGCCGGAGTTATTGATCCGACCAAGGTTACTCGTTCTGCGTTGCAGAATGCCTCCAGTATATCTGCTTTATTGCTTACTACTGAAGCGTTAATCGTAGATAAGCCGGAAAAAGAAGATAAGATGCCGGCAATGCCAGGTGGTGGAATGGGTGGCATGGGCGGCGGTATGGGGGGAATGTATTAAAATAGGCAGATTCTAAGCCATAAAAAGGGCGAAAGCTATTGCTTTCGCCCTTTTTATTTGCCCCTGTTTCCTTGACAATGTGGTGTTTGTATGATATACTTAATGAACTTTTTGCCATAGGGGGATAGACATGTCTTTAGAAATATTCGCTAAAACTAACTGGGTTGATCTAGTCATCGTAATTGTTTCCTGCAGAATATGTTACGTTGCTATGCGAACGGGGTTCTCGGTAGAAATATTTAAATTCTTTGGTGCGCTGCTTTCTATCTATACGAGCATGCATTACTATCCTTTTTTGTCGGATTTTATCGGGCAGTTTATTAAAATGGAAGGGGATGGGCTTGCTTTTATGGATTTTATCAGTTATATAGTTTTGGCAGTTTTAGGTTATGCGCTTTTTATTTTAATGCGACATACTTTCGCGCGTTTTATCAAATTAGAGGCCGTGCCTAATTTAAATAAGTTTGGAGGTTTGTTTTTGGGTATGTTCAGGGCGGTTTTTTTAACCAGCCTCATAATGTTCGGTTGTGTTATTTCTACTTTAGATTATATGAAGACTAGCGTGCATAGTTCATTTTTGGGCACACAAATCCTGAGTGTCGCTCCAAACACTTATGCCTGGATGTGGGATAATTTAATGTCTAAGTTTATGACTTCGGAAAAATTTAATAATACTATACTGGAAGTCCAAGATAATGCCAATTCATGAAGCTATCTGATTTTTATAAACTTGTAGTAAAATTCGGTATTGATAGAGATCCCCGCCTGGATAAAAAGTCTATTAAATCTTATCCGGATACGGCGATTTTATACGGCTCGCCGAACACCCGAGTTAAAAAAATACTTGTGGGTATTGATATGGAAGTTCCGGAAATTCTCCTTGCGGACAACTTAAGAAGCAAAGGCGGATTAGATTTGGTTTTGTCTCATCATCCGGAAGGCCGGGCTTTTGCGGTTTTTTATGAAGTAATGATGCTGCAGATCGACTTGCTGGCGAAAGCAGGTATACCGGATAAGGTAGCCAGGCAGCTGTTAGATGAAAGAAAAAGAGAGGTCGAGCGAAGGGTCTTGCCGCAAAATCATATGCGCTCCAGTGATGCCGCCAGGCTTTTAAATATGCCTTTCATGTGTGTTCATACGCCTGCCGATAATCATGTTGCTAGCTTTATCGAAGACCTGCTTATTTCCAAGAAACCGGATAAAGTTCAGGATATCGTAGGCATCCTTGAAACTGTGCCTGAATATCATCAGGCCAAGGTTGATTTTTCCGGGCCCCGTATAATCTTAGGCAGCCCCAAACGGCCCGTCGGTAAAGTCTTTGTTGAAATGACCGGTGGCACAGAGGGCTCCAAAGACGTGTATGATAAATTATATAAAAAAGGCATAAGGACTTTAGTTGTAATGCATCTTAGCGAAGAGCATCTAAAAAAAGTTAAAGATGCTAACCTCAATGTAGTTATAGCCGGCCACATATCTTCCGATAACTTAGGGCTCAACCTGCTTTTGGACCGAATTGAAAAGAAAGAAAAATTAGAGATAATAGGTTGTTCCGGTTTTACGAGAATTAAAAGAATTTAATAAATTCCCTCATATATAGAATGCCAGGACGTATTCCCGATAATGTAATTGATGATATTTTAAACCGTGTAGATATCGTTGAGATAATCTCCGGGTATATACCGCTTAAAAAGGCCGGTAGGAATTTTAGGGCAAATTGCCCTTTTCATAACGAGAAGACACCGTCTTTTATGGTTTCTGCCGATAAGCAGATTTATCATTGTTTCGGTTGCGGTACGGGAGGCAATGTTTTTAATTTCCTGATGCAGTATGAGCGCCTTGAGTTTTCTGAGGCAGTAGCTTTATTGGCAAAGAAAACAGGCGTGGCCTTGCCGCAATTTAGCCGGCATGATCCGCAGAGTTCTGATACAAGCACGCAGCTATTAAAAATTAATGAACTGACTGCGGATTTCTATGCTAATAATCTAAATTCTCCCTCGTCGCAAGCCGCGAAAGATTATCTATTGAAAAGGGGGTTAAAGCCGGAAATTATTTCTTTATTAAAACTGGGGTTTGCTCCGGATTCATGGGATTCCTTGATTGCTTATTTGCGGTCGAAAGATTTAAAGCTCTCGACTTTAGAAAAGGCCGGGTTGGTGCTTAGTAAAACCAGCGGCGGATTTTACGATAGGTTTCGAAAACGTATAATTTTTCCGGTTTTTGACATTAAGTCTAGAGTAATTGCTTTTGGTGCCAGGGTTTTAGATAATACTTTGCCTAAATATGTGAATTCTCCCGAGACTCCTATCTATGTTAAGGGAAGAAATCTGTATGGTTTTCATCTGGCAAAGGATGCAATACGCCGGGAAGATTTTACCGTAATTGTAGAAGGTTTCCTTGATTTTATTTTTCCATACCAGGAAGGTTTCCAGAATATCGTGGCATCGCAAGGCACAGCTTTGACCATGGATCAGATAAGGTTAATCAAGCGCTATACCCATAACGTGGTTATGGTCTACGATAGCGATACCGCGGGCCAGTTGGCAACACTGCGTTCTTTGGATATGTTTATTGATGAGGGAATGAATGTTAAGGTGGTTCCGCTTCCTCAAGGGCTTGATCCGGATTCTTTTGTGCGCAAGTTTGGAATTATTGAATTCCGTCGGAAAATATCAGCAGCCCAGGATCTTTTTGAGTATAAGCTGAGTGCTTTAAAGTTAAAGCATAGCATTGACTCTACACAGGGTAAAGCAAAAATAGCAGCGGAAATGCTTATTACTATAGGTAGAATAACTAATGCAATACTCAAATCTGAATATACGCGTAAGCTTTCTCAGGAATTAGGAGTTTCGCAAGAGTCAGTTTTAGAAGAGCTTAAAAAAGTTCAGCAGGTAAGAGGGTATGAACAGGTTATTCCTACTGCTGAAAAAATATCTGCGCCTGATATTAACCCTACAGAGAGGCTTTTAATAAAACTGATGCTTGAAGAAAAAAGTTTTTTAAAAGACATAAAACGTAAGATTTCCCCGTCTGATTTCCAGGATGAGCGGACCTCAAGAATAGTTTCTAAGATATTTGATTGTATTGACCAAGGTAAAACTGTTGAGACCAGCGCTTTAATCAATTATTTAGGCGATGATTCATTGTCTCAAATGATATGCCAGTCTACCTTTCTTCCTGAAGTATCTATGCAACATAAGGAGAAAGTTATTGATGATTGCATCCGTCGGCTTAAACTTAATAGATTAAAATTAAGAAAAGTTAGTTTGCAGAGAGAGATCAAGAAAGCTCAGGATATGGGTGATGAAGGTAAATTAAATAGCCTTATGCATGAGTTTCAATTTTTAGTTAAAGGAGTCTAAATGAAAAAAAGAATTTATACGAAAGAAGATTTAGAGAAGATTATAGCATTAGGCCGCCAAAAAGGTTATCTTACTTATGATGAAGTAAATGACCTTTTGCCTGAGGGGGTAGCGTCTTCCGAGGATATTGACCAGATTTTTGATTTATTGGGCAATGAAGATATTCAGCTGGTTGAGGCGGATATCCAGGCTGACCATGAAAAGCAAAGCCATATTTCCAAGGAAGATGTGCTTGCCGCAGAACAAGTCCGTTCGGAAGAGCAGTCTTTACCTTTGGATGATCCGGTGAAGATGTATTTGAAACAAATGGGTTCTATACCGCTTCTTTCGCGGGAAGAGGAAATTGTTTTAGCCAAAAAGATAGAAGAAGCTGAGACGAAGTTTAAGATCGCAGTTTTAGCTATGAAGTTTTCCCGCCATCAAATTTTAGTAGCTGTTAAGGAAATATTAGAAGAGCGTTTAAGTTTAGAAGAAGCTATAAAAGGCGAGTTGACGACTAATCCTAAGACGGTTTTAAAGAAATTTAAGCGTATCTCTGACCGCCTTAAGCGTACTCAAAGCGAATCGAAAGCGACAGATCTGGCTTTAGAGTTTAATTTTACTACTTCTGTATTTGATAATATTGTTACGAATTTAACTAAATTGGTGCGCGAGCTTGATAGTATTGCCCGCGAAAAGAGGCCGGACCGTAAGCGCAAGCGAAGTATTTTAAGGGAATTCTCCGAGCCATATCCGAAAATCAAAGAGCAGATCAAGGTAATAAAATCTACACATACAAAATTTAATCATGCTAAAGAGCGTTTAGTCGAGGCGAATTTAAGGCTAGTTGTTAGTATCGCCAAGAAGTATAATAACCGTGGATTGTCATTCTTGGATTTGATACAAGAAGGCAATATCGGCCTTATGCGCGCGGTGGAGAAGTTTGAATATAAAAGAGGGTATAAGTTTTCGACTTATGCAACATGGTGGATACGCCAGGCCATAACCCGCGCTATCGCGGATCAGGCAAGGACCATCCGGATTCCGGTGCATATGACAGAAACTATAAATAAAATCATACGTTTCTCAAGGATGTTTATTCAAGAGAAGGATCGTGAGCCTCGCCCGGAAGAAATTTCCCAAAAACTGCGTATTTCGCAGGAAAAAGTCAAAGCCATCCTGAAATTTGCCCAGAAACCTATATCATTGCAGATGCCGATAGGTGATGAAGGGGATACAAATTTCGGTGATTTTATTCAGGATAAACGTATTGCCTCGCCTGCCAATACTGCGGTACAGTCTATGTTAAAAGAAGAAATGGAAGCGGTATTATCTACGATTTCAGATAAAGAGCGTAAAATACTTACATTACGTTTTGGGATAGAAGATGGTTGCCCAAGGACGCTGGAAGAAGTAGGCAATACTTTTAAAGTTACGCGTGAGAGAATACGTCAGATCGAAGCCAAAGTATTAAAGAAACTTAGGCATCCTACCCGTTCTAGGAGATTGCGTGCTTTCTTGGATATGAGTTTAGAGCAAGAGAGATAATTCTCGATTTTAGGCCCCCAAATATCCAATTTTTTATCTTGCCAAAACCTGCTTAAAATAGTATCATATAATATTAGTTTTTATTACCTTTTGGGCTCATAGCTCAGTGGTAGAGCAGGTGACTCATAATCACTTGGTCGGAGGTTCGAACCCTTCTGGGCCCAGTTGTTTAGCACACTAAGTGCACCTGAATAATTATGTATATATTTGGGGCTTAGGTCAAAACGCGCAGCTGGATTCTAAGGGGCGCATGGCTCAGTTGGTTAGAGCGCCACATTCACATTGTGGAGGTCGAGGGTTCGATTCCTTCTGCGCCCATGTTTATTAACAGAACAGCTATTAAAGTAAGTAAGAAAGGATAAATTGACAGAGGCAAATCTTAAAGAACAGTTAGGGACATTGATTCAACTCCAGGATGTTGACCGGCAGATCTATTTGTTAAAAGAAGAAAAAGAGTCAAAACCGAAAGAAATAGAAGAACTGAAATTGGCTTTTGAGTCGAAGAAACAAGGGCTTGCCGATCTTGAGAAAAGCCTTTTAGATGCGCAAAAGCAAAGGAAGGATAAAGAGCTTGAACTTGCGACTAAAGAAGAAGGTATAAAGAAATTGCAATCGCAGTTATTCCAGCTTAAGACAAATAAAGAGTATCATGCCATGCTTGCGCAGATTCAGGATTCAAAGGCTGATAATTCTGTGATTGAAGATAAAATATTGGAACTTTTCGAAAGTGCCGATAAAGTAAAAGGTGAAGTGGAGGCGGAAAGACAGCGCCTTGTAGGCGAAGAAAAAATATTTAATGAAGATAAGAAGAAAGTTGATGAAAAAGTTAAAGAAATAGAATCTAAATTGGCACAATTAGAAGCTCAGCGTAATCAAGTCCTTCCTAAAATTGACAAGAAAATACTCGGCCAGTATGAGAGGATACTTTCTAACCGTGATGGCCTGGCAATAGTAAGCGTAAAAGAGAACACCTGCAAAGGCTGCAATATGCATGTACCGCCGCAGGTTATAAACCTTATTCGTATGTATGAGCGAATAATTACTTGTGAAGTCTGTAATCGTATCCTTTATGTAGATAATGAAAGCTCTTGAAGTTTATATTGACGGAGCTTCAAAGGGCAATCCCGGTCCGGGCGGAGTTGGTGTGGTCATCTGCCGGGGCGGAGAGGTTCTTAAGAATATATCCGAGTATATTGGTGAGGTTACAAATAATGTTGCCGAATATACTGCTTTGATATATGCCTTGCAGGAATGTTTGATAATGAAGGCAGATACGGTTATTGTAAATACTGATAGCGAACTTTTATGTCGTCAAATGAACGGATTATATAAGATAAAAAGCCCAAATATATTAGGTTTGTATAATCAGGCTTTACATTTGATTTCTGGTTTTAAGAAAGTAGATATAAAGCATATACCGCGTACACAAAATTCCGGAGCAGATAAACTTGCTACGCAATGTGTGAAGGCGCGGTTAAAGAATGTTCTTTAAGATTTTAAGGGCAGGCAGAAGGTAGTGGCTTTGCGTATATTAACTATACGCAGGGAGGAAAGTCCGGGCTCCAAAGTGGCAAGCGTAGCGGGTAATGCCCGTCGCCTAAGCTAACCGCTTAGGAAGGATTAGAGCTACAGAGACGAGTCCGTCATCGATTTGGTGGCGGGGTGAAACGAGCAATCTCTACGCGGAGCAAGGCCGAATAGGAAGCGAGGAACTTTGCCCGTTCCGTTATTAGTTTCGGGTTGGCTGCTGGAGCCGCTAGAGTAATTTAGCGGATAAGAGGAATGCTACCCAGATATCCCTGTATGCAGGGATATCTAGACAGAACTCGGCTTATTCTGTCTGCCTTAAATTTAATTAAGAGAGATGTTCATCTTAGCAAAGCTGAGTTTTACACAGAAAGTGTAACACCGGCCGATTCATATAAGTCCGGGTGTTAACTAAACCATAACATATAATAAGCCTAGCTCCGCCTTCGGCGGAGTTTCGCTAAATCAAAACTTAAAGAGTTTTAGCTCCGACTGCGTCGGAGTTTCGCGTAGAAAACGCGACACCGGCCAGTCCGATATGGCCGGGTGTTAGCTAAATAAAAACATGTAATAAGCCTAGCTTCGCCTACGGCGAAGTTTCGCTAGATAAAAACTTAAGGTGCTCAAATGTCAGGTCATTCAAAATGGAAAACAAATAAAGGCAAGAAAATGGCGGCTGACGCCAAAAAAGGCGCGGCTTATACCAAGGTTATTAAAGAGCTTACTATCGCAGCCCGTGAAGGTGGCGGAAATCCTGATACTAATTCAAAACTTCGTGCAATCATCGCTAAGGCCCGTGAAGTGAATATGCCTCAGGATAACGTTAAAATGGCGATTAAGCGCGGCACAGGGGAATTGCCGGGCATAGTTTATGAGTCGGTTACTTATGAAGCTTATGGGCCCGGAGGGGTGGCGATCCTTGTTTCAGCGCTTACCGATAATAAAAACCGTACGACCGCGGAATTGCGTAATATTATGTCGAAGAAAAACGGAAATATGGCAGGGGCAGGTTCAGTAAGCTGGATGTTTTCCGCTAAAGGCTATATTGTTATCGATAAGGCTAACGCCAAAGAAGATGAATTGATGAATATTGTATTAGATGCAGGTGCCGAAGATTTAAAGTCTGACGATAAGAATTTTGAGATATATTGCGCACCTTCGAATTTAGAAGCGGTAAAATCTGCATTGCAGGCTAAGAATATCCAATGGCAGCAGGCAGAAATGACCATGATTCCTTCTTCTACTGTAAAATTGAACAAGGACCATGCTAGGCAGTTAATTGAAATGGTCGAGGCTTTGGAAGAGCATGATGACGTTGAAGATGTCAGCGATAATTCCGATATCCCCAGCGATATCTTAGAGCAGTTATCTTCAGATTAATAAAATGAGGATTTTAGGCATTGACCCTGCTCTTAAGGTCACCGGATACGGTGTTGTTGATTTTTTAAAACCAAATAAATTTACATTAATCAGTGCAGGGGCAATAATAACTTCGCCTAAAGATGTTGTGCCTAAAAGATTGGAAAAAATATATCAGGCGATGGTGGAGTTACTATCTGATACCAAGCCCGATGTAATGGTTTTAGAAAAAGTTTATGTGCATTATCAGCATCCTACTACTGCATTTATATTGGGCCAGGCGCGCGGTATAATATGTTTGGCTTGCGCTAAAGCAAAAATTCCCTTAGTAGAATATGCAGCTACTCAAGTTAAAAAAGCAATTGTCGGCCGTGGCCTTTCATCTAAACTTCAGGTGCAGAAAATGGTTTTAAATACTTTAAAGCTGAAAGCAATCCCGCGTTTTACCGATGTTACCGATGCTTTGGCTCTAGCTATAACATATAGTTATATGTTAAGTTCACGTTTATGATTGCAAAGATATTAGGAAAAGTCGTAGAAAAGGGACCAAACTACCTGCTTATTGATGTCGGCGGGCTTGCTTATCAAGTTTTCTTGCCGGTTACGGTAATGCAGCGCCTCGATGGAAATTTATCCGTTGAGGGCAGTATTAGCCTTATTACATACCATTATATGCATTCTGAACCTTCGCGTTCAACCCCTGTATTAATCGGTTTCTTAAATGAAGTCGAAAAGGAATTTTTTGAAATTTTTATTACTGTCTCTGGGATTGGCCCGCGGGCAGCGCTTAAAGCTTTAAATCAGCCGATATCATTAATTGCTAAGGCGATTGATGAAGGCGATATTGATTTTTTAAAATCTTTGCCGGGAATAGGCCAGCAAAGGGCGAAAGAAATTGTCGCTAAACTTCAGAATAAAGTGGCCAAATTCGGTTTAATCCAAGATGCAAAAACCCATGTGGTTGTGCATAAGACTAAAGATTTTGAAGAGGAGTCTATGGCTGTGCTTATGCAGTTAGGTTATAAAAAGCCCGAGGCCGTGGTTATGATCCGCAAGGCCCTAGAAGGAAAAAGCGATATAAACTCAACCGAAGACATGCTAAATGAAGTTTATAAACAAAGGAAAATAAAGTGAACGATAATACTAAAGCAGTTGTAGAGGCTTTGCTTTTTATAAGTGACAGGCCTATATTAATTGATCAGATAAGAAAAGTTTTAGATCATCTTGATGTGGGTCAGATACGCACTATCATAGACGAACTTAAGTCCGATTATGAAAATAATAACCGTGGTATGCGTATATATGAAGTTGCCGGAGGTTTTCAAATGATTGCGGCTCCGGATTTAGGGCTTTTCTTGAAGAAATTATATAAAGGGGCTAATGCCGATAGGTTGTCTAAGCCGGCATTAGAGACGTTGGCTATAGTCGCTTATAAACAGCCGATTACTAAATTAGAAATTGAGTCATTGCGTAATGTCGATGCGGATGCAATGATGAAGGGCCTGTTGGATAAGGATCTTGTGCGTATTGTCGGCCGCAAAGATACTCCTGGTAGGCCCCGTGTTTATGGTACTACCAGAAAGTTTTTGGAATGTTTTGGACTTAAATCTTTAGATGAACTTCCTAAAATAGATAATATCAATAATGCTACTTTACCTGAAGGAGAGGTGTTAAATGGGCCTAGTGAACCTGCGCCAGCAAATTGATAAGCTCGATAAACAAATAGTCAACCTTTTAAATAAGCGCGCTGACATTGCTTTAAGTGTGGGTAATGTTAAGCATGAATCCGGCAGAGGAAAATATTGCCCTGACCGCGAGCAAGAGGTTTTTAAAAATATTTCTTTGGTAAATAAGGGGCCTTTAAGTAAAGAGGCGCTTGATGCGATATATCGCGAGGTTATGTCATGCAGTCTTTCTTTGGGGAAGTCTATCCGGGTGGCATATTTAGGGCCGCAGGCATCTTTTACGCATTTGGCTTCTTTAAAACGTTTTGGTTCTCAGGTAAATTATTTACCTTGTGAAAGTATATCTGATGTTTTTACGGAAGTGGAGAAAGGTAATGCCGATTACGGGGTTGTACCGATAGAGAATTCTATAGAGGGTGCAGTAAGCCATACTTTGGATATGTTGGTTGATTCAGATTTAAAAATATGCGCGCAGGTTATATTGGATATTTCTCATAATCTATTGGCTAATTGTGCAAAAAACAAAATAAAAAGAGTCTATTCTAATCCGCAGGTTTTTGGACAATGCCGCCTTTGGCTGCAGAGTAATCTTCCGGGTGTAGATACGATTGAGGTATCAAGCACTACGCGTGCCGCGCAAATTGCGGCAAAACAAAAAGGAAGCGCCTGTATTGCTTCTTTGATTGCGGCCAAAACCTATAAACTGAATATTATCGCTAAAGATATCGAAGACTCTCCGCATAACATTACCAGGTTTTTGGTGGTAGGCAACACGGATGTCCCGAGGACAGGTAAAGACAGGACATCGATAATGTTTTCGATTAAAGATAGGGTGGCTGCGTTACACGATATGCTTATACCATTTAAAAAATATAGGATTAATCTTACCAAGATAGAATCCCGTCCTTCCAAGAAAAAAGCTTGGGATTATTATTTCTTTATAGATTTGGACGGGCATAGGGATGACTCGGGAGTCAAGAAGGCAATTAAGGAATTGGAAAATGGCTGTACCTTTTTAAAGGTTTTAGGTTCGTATCCGATAGGTGACTGGTAATGGGTTTAGCTAGAAAAAACGTAGAAAATATTACTTCCTATATCGCAGGTAAGCCGATAGAGGAAACAAAGCGCCAGCTGGGCCTTAAACGTGTTATAAAATTGGCGTCTAATGAAAATCCTCTTGGGGCCTCGCCGAAGGCACTTAAAGCAATGAAAGCCGTCTTGAACAATGTAAATCGTTATCCGGACAGTCAGTCATTTTATTTAAAAAATAAACTTGCTAAAGTCCTAAAGGTTAAGCCAGGCAATATCATTTTGGGTAATGGTTCGGATGAGCTTATCGATATTATTATCAAAACTTTCGTCGAAAATGACGAAGAAGTGTTGACTTCGGACGTGACGTTCTTAGAGTATGGGATAATTTCGCAGGTAAATGACCGCAGGGTATGTTTAACCAGGCTTAAGGATTTTAAATATGATTTAAATGCCTTACTTAAAAATGTTAACGCCAGCACAAAGCTAATTTTTATCGCTAATCCGAATAATCCGACAGGAACGTATGTAAAAGCCACAGAATTATCCAAGTTTATTGCTGCGTTGCCTAAAAATGTTGTGGTTGTTTTAGATGAGGCTTATGATGCATTTATTGATGTGGATGACTTTCCTAAAGGCAATAAAGTTTTGTCCGTAAATAAAAATGTAATCATACTAAAGACTTTTTCTAAGGCGTATGGCTTAGCGGGATTACGCGTAGGTTATGCGCTGGCTGATGCCAAATTAATTTCATCTATGGAGAGGGTGAGGCAGCCGTTTAACGTAAATAGCCTTGCTCAGGCAGCAGCGATAGCGGCTTTAGACGATAAGCAGTTTTTGCTGAAAACTCGCAAAACGGTTTTATCCGGTAAGAAATTTATTTATCGTCAACTAGACGGTATGAAAGTACGTTATATCCCTTCGGTGGCTAATTTTGTTCTCATAGATACTAAAAGAGACGGTGTAGGAATTTTTAAAGATATGCTTAAGCAGGGAGTGATTGTCAGGGATATGAAGCAATATGGACTGAATAATTTCATCCGGGTTACCATCGGTACCAGAGAAGAAAATAATTTATTTATAAAAGCATTTAAGAAAGTCTTAAACAGAAAATGAGCCTAGCTCCGCTCGGCGAGCGGAGTTTCGCTAAATAAAAAATTACGGTGCTCAAATGATTATTGTATTAAAACCCGATACAACTAACGAACAGATAGATCATATTGTGGAGAAGATTACCAAAATAGGGCTTACTCCGCATGTTTCTAAAGGTACGGAACGCACGATTATCGGCGTAATTGGTCCGGAGGATATTTTACGGGTTACGCCTCTTGAAGCATTTCCGGGAGTTGAAAAGGTTATGCCGGTGCTTGCGCCGTATAAATTAGTTTCTCGGGAATTTAAGCAGGAATCTTCGGTTATTGATGTCGGTAAGGGCGTAAAAATCGGCGGTAAGAAAATTATTTTCATGGCCGGCCCTTGTGCGATTGAAAATTTAGATACATTATATGCTATTGCCAAAGAAGTGAAGAAGGCAGGAGCGGTTGTTTTGCGCGGTGGTGCTTTTAAGCCTCGGACTTCGCCTTATAGCTTCCAAGGTTTAGGAGAAGAAGGCCTTAAATATCTGAAAAAAGTAGGGGATGAATTAGGATTAGTTACGGTTACCGAGGTTATGGATCCGCGCGACGTTGATTTGGTTGCCAGATATGTGGATATTTTACAAATCGGCGCGCGTAATATGCAGAATTTTAATCTTTTAAAGGAAGTGGGGCAAACTAAAAAACCGGTTCTTTTAAAACGCGGATTGTCTTCGACCATTAAAGAGCTTTTAATGTCGGCAGAATATATTTTAGCCGGAGGAAATTTTAATGTTATTTTATGTGAACGCGGTATAAGGACTTTTGAGGATTATACGCGTAATACCTTGGATATAAGTGCTATTCCGGCAGTAAAACAGCTTTCGCATTTACCGATAATCATAGACCCAAGCCATGCGGCAGGGAAATGGGGGTTAGTCCCGGCGTTATCAAAAGCTTCTGTTGCCGCCGGTGCGGATGGCTTGATTATTGAGGTGCATAGCCATCCCGAAGATGCCTTATCTGACGGAGCGCAATCTTTGGTTCCGGATAATTTTTCCGCATTGATCCAGGAATTAAGGCCTATAGCTAAGGCTGTAGAGAGAGAAATATAAATGAAACCATTTAAGAAAGTAGTTATAGTCGGTGTTGGATTGATCGGCGGTTCTTTAGCTTTGGCTTTGAAGAAAAACCGCTTATCTTCTTATATAGTTGGCGTAGGCCGGCATCAAGATAGCATCAGGACTGCAATTAAAAACGGCGTTATTGATGACGGGTCTTTGGATTTTAGTATTGCTAAGGATGCGGATCTTTTAGTTTTTGCTACTCCCGTAGGTTCAATTTTAAATTTAGCCCCCCGTTTTAAGAAAATTGTTTCCAGCGATTGTGTTGTTATAGATGTGGGTAGCACAAAAGAAAAGATAACTAGCCAGTTATCAAAAATATTTCCGAATTTTATCGGTACTCATCCTATGGCAGGCTCGGAAAAGAGAGGGATTCTGAATTCGCAAGTAGGCCTTTTTAAAGATTCTCTGTGCATTATAACTCCCGTCAAGGAAAGCAATAAAGACGTGCTGCTTCGAGTTTCGCAGCTATGGAAAAGTTTAGGAGTTAAAGTTTTTTATTTAACACCCGCAGAGCATGACCGGATTATTTCTTTTGTCAGCCATCTGCCTCATTTAGTAGCCTTTTCCCTTATTAATAATGTTGCGGTTGAATTTATGAAATTCGCTTCTACTAGTTTAAAAGATGGCACAAGGGTTGCTGCGTCAGATCCGCAAATGTGGCGGGACATTCTTTTAACTAATCGTAATAATATTTTAAAAGCAATCAGGTCTTTCCAGCAAGAGCTTGAATTGATTAGGAAGGCAGTGGCCGATAAGGATTCGACTAAATTATCAAAAATTATAAAAAAGGCGAATAAAAGAAGAAGGGTATTGGGATGATAATTGCTATTGATGGTCCGGCAGGCGCAGGTAAAAGCACGGTAGCCAAAATTGTG
>Ga0209514_10006050_pt1 | contig 15032 bp, 11 predicted proteins | sample Subgrocontami58m_FD_187452 | JGI IMG/M metagenome (GOLD analysis project Ga0209514, IMG submission 187452) | Subsurface groundwater microbial communities from S. Glens Falls, New York, USA - GMW37 contaminated, 5.8 m (SPAdes) (version 3) | ecosystem: Environmental > Aquatic > Deep subsurface >...
TCATGCGATAGAAGATAATCTCTCCCCGATGGAGCCCTTAGTGCATCAGTTTAGGATATTAGAGATGTTAGGTATAAAGTATGATGCTTTAGGATTAGAGCTTTGGCCTACCCAAAATGATAAAGATTATGTAGATGAGCTATTAAATACGCAATGGTTAAGTGCGAATCAGAAAATCGTTGGGGTTAATATTAGCGCTAGCCCCAGATGGGAAACTAAGAATTGGCCGCTAGAGCATCTGGCTAAGCTTTGCGAAGGATTAGGTTCGCGGGATATAAGGGTATTAGTTACTGGTACAGATAAAGATTTGGAAACAGCTTCAATATTAATGAATAAGATTAAGGCGAGTAAAGTTATTAATGCCTGTGGCAAAACATCGATCAATCAGCTGGCATATTTAATTAGTAAGTGCAGCGTTTATATTTCTTCGGATTCCGCCCCGCTACATATTGCCGCGGCGATGCAGGTGCCTTTTGTGGCTTTATTTGGGCCGACGGATCCTTTAAGACATTTACCGCCGGCAAAAGAATTTATCTTGCTTAAGAAAGATTTAGAATGCCGGCCATGTTATAAAACTAATTGTAAAGATCTAAAATGTATGGAAGAGATTAGTCCGCAGGAAGTTTTGGAGGCGGTAAATAAACTTTTAAAATGAATATCTTGCATATTACCAATCAATTAGATGTCGGCGGGATTACGAGTTATGTCTTGTCTTTAGGTGCGGGGCTTAAGGCCAGAGGGCATAATATATATATTGCTTCTAGCGGCGGAGAGCTGCTTAATCGTTTTGTAAGCGCAGGGTTTAATTATATACCTGTACCCATAAATACTAAATGTGAAATCAGCCCTAAAGTTTTAATTAGTTTTATTAAGTTAAAGAAAGCGATTAAAGAAAATAATATTCAAATTATCCATGGGCATAGCCGCACGACACAGGTTCTTGGGTATTTGTTGGGTAAGAATTTAAATATCCCTTATGTTTCTACCTGCCATGGATTTTTTAAACCCCGTTTTTCCCGTCGGAGATTTCCTTGCTGGGGGAGAAAGGTAATTGCGATTAGCCAGCAGGTTAAAGAACATCTCAAGGATGATTTTAAGCTGCCAGAAGAAAATATTAGAGTGATTAATAATGGAGTAAAAATAGAAAAGCTAGTGTCTAATGATGAAGCTAAGAATCTAGAGCAAAAGCGAGCGCTCGCATTAGGCCCGGGCCCGGTGATTGGTATTGTTGCCCGTTTGTCTGATGTTAAAGGACATGTTTACTTAATTGAGGCCATGAAGATGGTTGTGGAAAAAATACCCGCGGCACAATTGCTTATTGTTGGCGAGGGTAGGATGAAAAATCAGCTCACGGCCTTGACAAAAAAATTAGAGTTAGAAAGAAATATCATATTTATTCCTTCGGTAATGAGCATGGAGATATTAGCGGTTATGGATATTTTCGCTATGCCATCTCTGCAGGAGGGGCTAGGGCTTTCTTTAATGGAGGCAATGAGCGCGGCCCTGGCGGTAGTGGCTTCGCGGGTAGGCGGGATAATCAGTTTAGTTAAGGATGGCGAGACTGGTTTATTGGTTAAACCAGCGGATAGCCGAGAACTAGCCCAGGCGTTAGTCGAGTTATTACAAGATCCGCAGAAAAGGGCTTTATTGGGGTATAACGCGCATAATTTTATCGCGCAAAACTTCTCATTAGAAAAGCAAGTTTTAGATACGGAAAGATTTTATCAAGAATGTTTAAATTAAATAAGCTAAGTAAAATTTTAATTCTGGTTTTTATTCTTTTGGTTTTTATGGGCAGCCTTTCATTAAAGAAGCAATATGTAGCGCCCATAATGATGTATCACTATTTTACTTATAACGCTAATCCCAATGACAAGCTCAATACTAAACCAGATATCTTTGAGCGTCAGATGCGTTTTTTAAGAAGACATAAGTATGATATTGTACCTTTAGAAGTATTGGCCGAGATGATTAAGCAGGGCAGTAAGATTCCTCGGCGGACCATTACCGTAACCATGGATGACGGCTATGTGAATAATTATACTTACGCCTTTCCTATATTAAAGAAATATAAAATTCCGGCGACAGTATTTTTAATCTATGATGAAGTTGAGCGTCCGCAAAATGACCGTTTAAGCTGGGCCCAGATTAAAGAGATGCAGGATTCAGGGCTAGTTACTTTTGGCAGCCATACTTTAGGCCCCAATCCGTTGATTAATATTAAATCCGATGAAGAGCTGAAACGGCAGATATTTAATTCAAAAAAATTATTGGAGGATAAATTGGGTAGACTGGTTAATACCTTTAGCTATCCAGAAGGTTTTTTTACCGATAAAATAAAGCAATTAGTTAAAGATGCAGGTTATAAATGTGCTGTGGCTACTTCTCCTGGAAGTAAATTTTCTAGTAGCGATATCTTTGCTTTAAAGAGATTAATGATTTCTTCTTACTCGGGAGATACGTTTATCTTTTGGGTGCAAATAAGCGGGTATTATACGGCGATGCGTGAATTTCAGAAAAGGCATAAAGAAGCTAAGCGCAATCAAGAAGCCAGGAAAATCAAATAATAAATGAGAAAAGATATTAAAAATATTTTAATCTTTAATGTAAATTGGCTAGGGGATGTTATATTTTCTACCGCGGTTATCCGGAATGTGCGCAGAAACTATCCCAATAGTTTTATTGCCTGTGTTGTGCCTAGTCGTTGTTATCCCATATTAAAAGATAATCCTAATCTAGATGAAGTTATTATTTTTGATGAGCGGGATAGGCACAAGAGTCTAATGGAAAAAATAAGATTTATCAAACTTTTAAAGCGTAAGAAATTCGATGTAGCTTATTTGTTGCATCGTTCAATGACGCGCGCATTGATTTGCTTTTTAGCTGGGATACCCGAGCGGGTCGGGCATAATAGTCAAAAACGAGGATTTTTACTGACTAAGAAAATTAAACCTCCAGAAGAAAATAAAATGCACCGCTTGGATTATTATTTAGATGTAATTGAAAAAGCAGGTTTACGTATTGAAGACCGCTACACGGAATTTTTCTTTAGCGAGGAAGATGTAAAATTCGCTCAAGAGTTTTTACGTAAGAATAAGGCTCAAGGCCATTTCGTAGTTGCGCTTAATGCTGGGGGTAACTGGCTGCCTAAACGCTGGCCAAAAGAGAATTGGGCGGCGCTCGCCGATAAATTAATCGAGAAGCTGGATGTAAAAGTGGTTTTTACCGGAGGGCCCCTAGATATAAGGCTGGTTAAAGAAATCGAAGGGCTGATGAGAAATAAGCCGATAAACGCCTGCGGTTTATTTAATTTAAAGCAGACAGGGGCATTCTTAAAAAAGGTAGATGTGTTTGTTACTGCGGATTCAGGGCCGTTACATATTGCTAATGCGGTGGGGGCGAAAAAAATAATTACTATTTTTGGGCCTACTGACAAAATAGTAACCGCGCCGTATCCTTTAAAAAATGTGATTTTATTACAAAAAGACGTAGGTTGTAAAATTCCCTGCTATGAAGTAGCGTGTTCGGATAATCGTTGTATGAAAGCGGTTAGCCCGGATGAAGTTTTTACACAGGTTAAAACAATAAAAGAAAATTAATGAAAATACTTTTTGTGACTCTTAGTAATATCGGCGATGTGATTTTGACTTTGCCGGTTTTAGATGCCTTGAGAGCAAGCTATCCGGATAGTGAAATTACCTGTATCACCGGCCCACGCCCAAAGGAAATTTTCGAGAATAACCCCGCGCTCAAAAAAGTTATCGTTTACGATAAAAGAATAGGATTTAAGGCAACATTTAATTTATTAAGACAGCTGCGGCGAGAAAAATTTGACGCGGTAATTGATTTACGCAATAGTTTTTTTGGGGTGTTTATTCCGGCCAAATATAAAATTTCTCCGCTTACTTTTATCCCGGGATCAATTAAGCACATGCGTGATCGGCATTTATATAGGCTTAAAAGTACCGGTTTAAAAGTGTCATTGCCAGGAGTCGTTGCTTCGGTGTCATTGCGAGCGCGAGCGAGCGAGCGAAGCAATCTTGTGTCATTGCCTATAAGTCCGGAAGACGAAAATTATGTTAATAAATTCCTGAAAGATAACGGGATTAACCAAGATGATAAAATTATCGTTATTTCTTCCGGAGCGCGTAGCCACATTAAGCGCTGGGCAAGTGATAAATTCTTGGAATTAATTTCGCGGCTCGATATAGAGTTTAAGTTAAAATTAGTTTTAGTGGGGGACAATGAGGATGCGCCTATTGCGAAATATATAAAAGAACATTCTCACGTTAATTTATTAGATTTAACTGGCAAGACTAATATTGGGCAGTTAGCCTTTTTATTAACGAAAGCTGCGTGTGTAATCAGTAATGATAGCGCGGTAATGCATTTAGCCAGTTATGTCAATGTTCCGACGGTGGCGATATTCGGTCCGACCAATGAAGAAAAATACGGCCCCTGGTCAGATTTACATTATGTCGTAAAAAAAGATATTTTTTGCCGGCCTTGTGAAAAGGCGCAATGCCGATTTTTAAATTTACAATGCATGCAATTTATTAATGTCGAAGACCTGTTAAGGGCAGTTCGGCATATATTGATTGCAGATCGCGCTCCCCAGGTTACGGATCACCGCAATGATTATGAACGTATTTTAATTGTGCGTACAGATAGAATCGGGGATGTTCTATTGTCTACACCGGTAATTAAGGCCTTACGCCAAAATTATCCGCATGCTTATATTGCGATGATGGTTTCGCCTTATGCCAAGGATGTAGTTGAAGGCAATCCTTATTTAGATGAGGTTATTGTTTACGATAAAGATGGCAAGCATCGTAGTCTATCCCGGTCAGCAAAATTCTCTCGTAATCTTAAGAAAAAAAGATTTGACCTGGCAATAATTTTACATCCGACTAATAGGGTGCATCTGGTAACATTCTTTGCCGGTATCACGCGTAGGGTTGGGTATAATCGAAAATTAGCATTTTTACTTACCGACCGAATCGAACATGCCAAGCATTTAGGCCAAAAACATGAGGTAGACTACAATTTAGATCTTCTAGAATATTTAGGTATTGAAATTACAGATAAAAAATTATTTATGCCGATTAGAGAAGATTCCGAGAAATATATCGACAATCTTTTTCGTGTGGAAGGCCTAAGAAATACCGATAAGCTTTTAGCGATACATCCAGCAGCCAGCTGTGCATCTAAAATCTGGCCGGAAGATAGATTCGCGGAAGTTTCCCGAAAGCTTGCCGCAAAATATGGTTTTAAAATTGTAATTGTTGCCGGCTCGAAAGATATGCCTCGGGCAAAACTAACCGCTAAAATGATTGATCAATCGGTACATAACTTTGCCGGGAAAATTTCTATCAGTCAGTTGGCCAGCCTCTTAAAGCGCTGCGCACTTTTAATTTCCAATGATTCTGGGCCAGTGCATATTGCTTCGGCAGTAGATACACCGGTAATTTCTATTTTTGGCCGCGCGCAAGCGGGCTTGGGTCCCAAGCGCTGGGGGCCGACTGGAGTAAAGGATTTATTTCTACATAAAGATGCTGGTTGTATCGAATGCTTGGCACATAATTGCCTTAAAGAATTTACCTGTCTTAAAGCGATAACCGTGGAAGATGTGTTACGGGCAGCGGACTTTATATTGTCAGCTTAAGTTTCTAATCTAAGAATATGTAAATTTTTATTTGACATAGGGTTTAATCCTTGCTAAAATCCACATACTAATCAAAAGAGGGGATTTAGAATGGCAAAATTTAGGGAAATACTCAAAAAAAGTATTAATTATATATTAGGTTTATTTTCCAATGATATGGGTATTGATTTAGGTACCGCAACCACCTTAGTTTATGTTAAGGGAGAGGGGGTTGTTCTGCGTGAGCCTTCAGTTGTGGCTATTGAACGCGGAACTTCTCATGTTTTGGCAGTCGGCGAAGAGGCTAAGCGTATGTTGGGTCGTACGCCTGGTAATATTGTGGCTATTCGTCCGATGAAAGACGGGGTTATCGCGGATTTTGAGATTACCGAAGCTATGCTGCGGTATTTTATTAAGAAGGTGCATCATCGCCGGGTTTTAGTGCGCCCAAGAATTGTAATTGCTATTCCTTCCGGGATTACGGAAGTTGAGAAGCGCGCAGTTAAGGATTCCGCGGAACGCGCAGGTGCGCGAGAAGTATTTTTAGTTGAAGAGCCGATTGCCGCAGCCATTGGTGTGGGGCTGCCGATCCAGGATCCGGTTGGCAACATGATTATCGATATCGGTGGCGGCACAACCGAGATCGCCGTAATTAGTCTTGCGGGAACCGTTTTTTCTAAATCTATTCGTATCGGCGGCGATGAAATGGATGAAGCGATCATTGAATATTTAAAAAAGACTTATAATCTTATGGTTGGTGAGCGTACCGCCGAAGAGATAAAAATAAAGATTGGTTCAGCTTATCCTTTAGAAGAAGAGATGACCATGGAAGTAAGGGGGAGAGATTTAGTTGCCGGGCTTCCTAAGGCCGTAACCATTACTTCTGAAGAAGTTAGGGATGCACTAGCGGAACCTTTACGCGCAATATTGGAAGTAGCTAAGATTTCGCTAGAAAGAACCCCGCCGGAGTTAGCCGCGGATTTAATTGAGCATGGTATTGTTATGGCAGGTGGTGGATCTTTGTTAAGGGGTATGGATAAATTAATCTCTGAAGAAACAGGCCTACCCGTGCATATTGCCGATGATCCTTTAACTGCCGTTGCCCAGGGCACAGGCAAGGTATTAAATGAAATTAAGTATCTTAAGAAAGTTACCGTTCCGATAAAGTCCGAGATACATTCCTAGAGCTTTCGATAAAATGTGTTTAAACCTAATAAAAAGAATTTAATTTACCTTGTAGTTTTGTTGCTTTCGTTTTTCTTGGTTTCGAGCGTAATTCCTGCCTTTAGAGCGTCTGTCCCGGATATCTCAAAGTTCCCCATTAATTTCTTAACCTCTATTCAGCGTGAATTTAAGGGGCTAATTTTTTATCATCGCAATTATCTGCAGAACGAACGCTTAGTTAATGAAATTTATATTTTGCGGAGAAGGTTTAATGGGATGCAGGAATTACTTGCCGAAAATAATCGTCTAAAAGACCTGCTTAGTTTTAAACAAAAATCCTCGTATAAAGTTATTGCGGCGCACGTTATTGGGCGCGCTCCGGATAATTGGAATTCGGCTTTGATTATTGATAAGGGCAGTTTAAATGGGATTAAATCCGGAATGACCGTAATGACTTATTTAGGCCTAGTCGGCCGTGTAGCGGAAGTTTCGAAATCTGCAAGTAAGATTATGCTGGTTACTGATCCGGATTTTGCGATTTCCGCTGTTCTACAGCGCAGCCGTCAACAAGGTTTAGTTGTTGGGGCGTTGGGCAATTTGTTAGTGATGAAATATCTTGCGCACGATACAGATATTAAGCCTGGAGATGTTGTGGTAAGCGCAGGGTTAACTGACGCCTATCCGAAAGGGCTAATTATTGGGACGGTGACCGAGTTTATCGAGGATTCTTCGGGTTTAAGTTACTACTGCTTGATTAAGCCTGCGGTTAATTTATTTAATTTAGAAGAGGTCTTGGTTATTGTATCGTGAAAAAACTGTTATTTTTATTCGTAATCATAGCCTGCGCCCTGCTTGAAACCACAGTTTTAAATTCATTTAGAGTTTTTAATACTAAGCCCGATCTTCTTTTGACCCTAGTGGTTATTGTCTCGCTCGGGTTTGAATTAAGATGGGCGATTTTTTTTAGTATTTTTGCCGGACTCCTAAAAGATAGTTTTAGTATTAGCTCTTTTGGGATCAATACAATACTTTTTGGCCTATGGAGCTTTATACTTGTAAGGCTATCGCGTAAAATATCAGTCGAGACTGATTTAATGCGCGTTATTGTGCTTAGTATTGTTTTAGTTTTAAATAGCGTAGTGCTAAAAATAATATTTTTTTATTCCGGTAAATTTATACCTTTTGGTATTTTTATGCGTACTGCTTTTTTTAGCAGCGCCTATACTATTTTAGTCTCGCCTTTGTTATTTAGGTATATCAGACCGCAGGATTACATTCGTAGAAAAAATGATTAGGGAAAAGATTGCTAGTTCTATAGTTATATTTATGTTTTCGTTATTGATCTTAGGTTTATTTAATCTTGAGATTATCCAAGGACGAAAGTTTAAAGAATTAAGTGATAGCAATAGTATTAGACTAATTCCGAAGCTTGGATGTCGGGGTAAGATTTTAGATCGCACGGGTAGCGTTGTTGCAGATAGTCAGCTTTTTTATGACGCGATGATTTTACCGCAGGATATCAATGGGCTTGATCGTGAGTTAAATGTTGTTTCCACAATTTTAGGGATAAGCATCGCTGACCTTAAAAAGGCCTATAAAGCAAGTTATATTGCTCCCGCGGTGCCGATTACGATTGCGAAAAATATCGATATTAAAAAAGCAATTTGTCTTGAGGAGCTTAAACCGAATCTGCCAGGCGTGATTGTGCAGGCGCGCCCTGCGCGTTATTATCCTTATGGCAGGTTAGCCAGTCACGTCTTAGGCTATATTAATGAAATTGACCGTTGGCGGATGACTAAACTCGAGGATTATGGATACAAGACTAAAGATTTAGTTGGTTTCGGCGGCATAGAAGAGAAGTATGATTATTATTTACGGGAAGCCGAAGGTGGGTTGGCTTTACAGGTAAATCATCGTGGTAGATCGGTACGTGTTTTAGGATTTCAATCCCCGCAAAATGGTAAAGAGATACAATTAACTTTGGACTTAAGGGTACAGAAGATAGCCGAAGAAGCTTTAGGTGGAAAGAAGGGTTCGGTTGTAATTTTGGAGCCGTATACCGGTGAAGTTATTGCCATGGTGAGTGCCCCAAGTTTTAATCCGGCGGCGTTTGTAAATAAAAATAATTCTGCTATATCAGGTTTCTTTGCGGATTCTGATGCCCCATTAATTAATCGTGCGATTTCGAGTGTCTATCCTGCGGGCTCCGTGTTTAAACCGATAGTGGCGACCGCTGCCTTAGAAGAGAAAAAGATAAATTTAACTACTTCTTTTTTATGTCAAGGTTCAACTCTTGTTGGTAGACAAGAATTTAAATGTTGGAGTACGCATGGGGTCCAGGATATAGTGAATGCTTTGGCGCATTCCTGTAATGTGTTTTTTTATAAGACCGGGCTTATGGTAGGGGCGCCACTTTTACATGATTACGCGATTAAATTTGGTTTAGCCAAAACAACTGGTTTTGATTTGCCATATGAAACCGCAGGCTATATACCTTCGCCGTTACTAAAAAGGATTAATCGTTTAAAGGGTTGGTATGATGGCGATACTGCGAATCTAAGTATTGGGCAAGGCGATGTTTCGGTCACGCCAATACAAATGGCGCGCATGATTGCGGTGTTTGCTAATCGAGGATATTTGGTAACTCCCTATATTGTTAAGGCGGTTGCGGGCCAGGATATTATTAGATATCATAAAAAAGCGGTTAATATTCATTTAAAAGATAGTACAATTGAAGCTGTGCGCCAGGGTTTAAGGCGAGTTGTGGCTAATCCAGAAGGCACAGGGCGGATTTTTTCAGAATTATCCGTCGCTGTAGCGGGTAAAACCGGCACTGCCCAGGCCCCACCCGGACAACCGCATGCTTGGTTTGTGGGATTTTTTCCCTTTAAAGAACCTAAGTACGCGATATGTGTATTTTTAGAGCATGCTGGTCCAGGATATTATTCCTGTGTAGTAGGAAAACAAATAATTGAGGGTATGATTAAAGAGGGATTAATTTGAAGCGTTCAGCTTTTTTAATATTAGTAATTACATTAATTATTGTTGCCATAGGTGTGCTTTCGATATATAGCAGTACTTATCAGAAAGACGGAAAACTGTGGCAAGAAATTTATAAGCGCCAATTACTTTGGGTAATTATTGGCCTGGCATTATTTTTTATCTTATCTAATTCAGATTACCGTAGGTTTCTTGATTTTACGTATATCTTATATGCTTTAATTATCTTTTTATTGTTGTTAGTATTTATATTAGGCATCGTGCGTTTAGGCGCGCAAAGGTGGCTAAAGATTGCTTGGTTTAATTTTCAGCCTTCAGAATTCGCTAAGTTAGTGCTAGTTATATTCTTGGCAAAATATTTCAGTAGAAAATCAGTCAATGACATTTCTTTGCTTGCTTCTAAATTCGGCCTTTGGCGAGGTTTAATTTTACCTTTTTTGTTTGTGGCGATACCCATGGGATTAATTGTGGAGCAGCCGGATTTAGGAAGCGGGATGATCGTTTTTTTAATTTTTCTGGCCATGCTTTCACTTACCGGGGTAAAGTTTAGATATATTACAATTTTATTGATAATTCTCGCTATCCCCGCGCCTTTATTCTGGCATGCTTTACGGCCTTACCAAAAAGAACGATTACTGGTATTTTTAAATCCTAATATCGATCCGCTCGGCGCTGGCTATACGATTATACAATCGAAGATCGCTATTGGTTCAGGCGGTTTATTTGGTAAGGGTTGGCTTTCTGGGACACAAAGCCAGCTGCATTTTCTACCCGAGTCACATACGGATTTTATCTTTGCGACTTTTGCGGAAGAGTGGGGATTTTTAGGTAGCGCGGTTTTACTTTTCTTATATTACCTCATAATCAGGGAAGGTTTTAGAATCGCCCAGCGTACGCAAGATCATTTCGGTAAGCTCCTAGCGTTTGGAATTTCGCTAATGTTGGCGATACAGATTTCGATTAATATTGCGATGAATATGGGCTTTGCTCCGGTAGTCGGTGTACCGCTGCCTTTAATGAGTTACGGGGGGTCATCAATTTTTGTTAATTTTATCGCCTTGGGTATATTAGCTAGCATAAGTAAAAGAAGGTCGGTATTTTAATGTTAGATAATATTTTATTTGGGATAAATAAACCTGGCCGCTATATCGGTCAGGAATGGAATGTTTCGCGTAAAGATTTTGACCAGGCCGAGATTAAATTTGGCTTATGTTTTCCTGATCTTTATGAAGTAGGGATGAGTAATTTAGGCTTAAGGATTATCTATGGCATATTAAATAATGCTTCTGGTGTAGTCTGCGAAAGATTTTTTGCTCCAGCTGCTGATTTAGAGAAAGTATTACGCGAGCAAAAGTGTAGTATCTTTTCTTTGGAATCCCAGAAGAATCTGCGTGATTTTGATCTTATAGGTTTTTCTTTGGGTTATGAATTATGCTATACCAATGTTTTAAATATTCTAGATTTAGGCGGCATACCTTTAAAGGCGAGTGAACGGGATGCATCTTATCCTTTGATTATCGGCGGCGGACCGTCTGTGTTGAATCCTGAACCCATGCATGAGTTCTTTGATTTGTTTGTAATCGGTGAGGCAGAAGAGGTTATTTTAGAGCTAATATATAGGTATAAGGAATTAAGGGCTTCGGATAAGCAGGGTTTACTGTTAGAGCTTTCTAAAATTGAAGGGGTATATGTACCGTCTTTATATAATGTAGCGTATGATTTGGAAGGCAAGATTAGTAGTTTTGAGCCAAAATTCATTAGCGTTCCGGCAAAAATAAAAAAACGTTTTGTGCAAGACTTTAATCAGTCGTATTTTCCTACGCAGTGGCTGGTGCCCAATATCCAAGTTATTCATGACCGCATCACTTTAGAGATTATGCGCGGCTGTCCTAACCGCTGCCGTTTCTGCCAGGCAAAAGCGCAGTATTTTCCCTTGCGGGTGAGAAGTAAGGAAAATTTATTAAATTTAGCTACCCAAACTTATGCTGCTACGGGTTATGAAGAAATATCGCTTTGCGGTTTATCTGTGAGTGACCATCCACAGATAGAGGAGCTGCTAGGTTCATTAATAGAATATTTTAAAGATAAGGCTGTGGGTATTTCTTTGCCGTCGATAAAACCTAAAGATATGGTGGGGAATTTAGCTTATCTTATCTCAACCATCAAAAAGACGGGTTTTACCTTTGCCCCGGAAGCAGGCTCGGAAAAAATGCGTAATATTTTAGGCAAAGATTTTGATTTAGATGTTTTTTGGCAGGCGCTTAAAACCGCCTATCTCAATGGCTATCAGCATGTGAAGCTTTATTTTATGATTGGCCTGCCGCTTGAAGAAGATAAAGATTTAGATAGTATTTCGGATTTTATTCAGGAAGCTTCTGAATTAAGAAGACAGGTTTCATCGCGGCCAGCAGAGGTAAATATAAGCATCAACACATTAATTCCTAAACCGCATACAGCTTTCCAGTGGTGCGGGATGCAGGATCTTGCTGGGATTAAATATAAGCAGGATTATTTACGCGCTAAAATAAATAAGCGCCGGTTTAAATTGAGTTTTCATAATCTTCAGATGAGTATTTTAGAGGGTGTATTTTCTCGCGGGGACAGGAGATTGAGCCAAGTAATTTTAGCTGCCTTCAATAAGGGGGCACGGTTTGATGCTTGGGATGAACATTTTTCATTCGCTAAATGGGAAGCGGCATTTAATGAATCTGGCGTAGATCATAATTTTTACCTTAAAGGCAGATCTTTGGATGAGATCTTGCCTTGGGATTTTTTAGATATCGGCATAAATAAAGATTTGTTGGCCGCAGAATTTAATAAACTTATTGCAATTAAATAAGATCAGTCGTATAATTTAGCCACGATTAGAAGATATCTTATTTATTAGGAGATTCGATGGCGGATCCTAAGATCCTATTAGTTTATGATGATGAGGTAATGGCCCGGTATATCAAGGAAAAGTTGGCTACGAATTCCGGATTTGAGGTAGGGATTGATTTAGGTACCGAAGCAGGCCTCAATACTTTTAAAAAAGGCGGCTTCGATATTGTTATTGTCAGGTTTGGTATGCCTCACTTAGGCACCGCAGATTTCATTAGGGAAATTAGGAAAATAGATCTCGACGTAATCATAATTGTTTTTACCGATACTGCGGATACCGTAATAAGTAAACAGATGTCTGAACTAGGGGTTTATGATTTTATCAGTAAACCCGTCAATATAGATAAATTGCTTTTTATTATTAAAAAAGGCATGGAGCTAAGGTCTTTGTTGGTCGCTAACCGTAGGCTGATGCGGGGGCTGCAGGAGCAAAACTCATCTTTACAGAAGCAAAACATAATTTTAGCTGGGCGGGTTGAAGATTCCACTAAAAATTTAACTAAGCTTTATGAAGATCTGCGCAATACTTATATGCGCACGATTAAGGTTTTGGCGCATGCCATTGACGCTCGGGATCATTATACACATAGTCACTCGGAGAATGTTGCTAAATATGCCGTGGTTATAGCTGAAGAAATGAAATTATCGGTTAAGGAAATATCTTTAATTAGGGATGCTTGCGAATTACACGATTTAGGCAAAATTGGCATTGAAGATAAAATTCTTTCTAAGCCTTCAGGCTTGACTCCAGAAGAGTGGATTGATGTTAAACGCCATCCGATGACCGGGGCGCAAATATTAGAACCTCTGGCTTTTTTAAATGGAGTCACCGAGTTAGTCAAGCAGCATCATGAGCGCTATGATGGCACAGGTTATCCGCAAGGGATTAAAGGCGAAAATATTTTGTTAGGCGCACGCATTATTCATTTGGCGGATGCCTATGATTCAATGTGTTCTCCGCGCGCCTACCGTAAGATACCGCTTACCAAAGAAGAAACCATTGCTGAAATAAAAAAGAATAGCGGTACACAATTTGATCCGCAGATTGTAGAAATATTTTTAAGGATTGTGGATAAATTCTAAATCTGGCTTCCCGACGGGGGAAATAAGCTAACTTGTTTAAACGTATAGAGTTTTATTTTTATTAAAAAAAATACTTGACAAAGATCAAATATATTATATACTTGCTTTCCCTGCCGAGAAATAAGGTAAGGTGTGATCTTTCATTTCGTGAAAAAAAATACTAACGATCTTCAAAAGTTTCGGTAGTAAATCTAACCGGCTTTAAGACGCAAGATAAATTTTATAAAAAGCGTCCCGAAAGTTGTCGGGGCGTTTTTTATTTGCTCTTTGGATAATTGAATAGCCAAGCGGACCATGTATGAATCGTAAGATTTATACGGGTCAATTTTTATGAGGTAAACAATATAAATAAATCATGTAGAGCCGTTATACAAATGTTCTCCTAAATTATTTTGGAGAGTTTGATCCTGGCTCAGAGTGAACGCTGGCGGCGTAGATTAGGCATGCAAGTCGAGCGATACCTTTTTTTGAAGCATTGAGACCGCAAGGTGGATGTGCGGATAGATGAGGATATAGCGGCAGACTGGCGAGGAACACGTGAGTAATCTACCCTTAATTCAAGGATAGCTTCGCGAAAGCGGAGGTAATACCTGATGTGTTTATGGTGGCGCAAGCTGCCATATGTAAAGGTGCGTAAGTGCCGATTAAGGATGAGCTCGCGTACTATCAGCTTGTTGGTAGGGTAACGGCCTACCAAGGCTTTTGACGGTTAGCTGGCCTGAGAGGGTGGTCAGCCGCACGGGGACTGAGACACTGCCCCGACTCCTACGGGAGGCTGCAGTCGAGGATATTTAGCAATGGGGGAAACCCTGACTATGTGACGCCGCGTGAGGGATGAAGTATTTCGGTACGTAAACCTCTTTCGATGGGGAAGAAACCCCTGTTTTATAAACAGGATTGACGGTACCTAGAGAAGAAGCCATGGCCAACTCCGTGCCAGCAGCCGCGGTAATACGGGGATGGCGAGCGTTACTCGGATTTATTGGGTGTAAAGGACAGGTAGGCGTCCTATCAAGTTAGAAGTGAAATCCTGTGGCTCAACCACAGAACTGCTTTTAAAACTGATAGGATTGAGGATAGAAGAGGAGAGCGGAATTCCCGGTGTAAGGGTGAAATCTGTAGATATCGGGAGGAACACCAGTAGCGAAAGCGGCTCTCTGGTCTATCCCTGACGCTGAACTGTGAAAGCTAGGGGAGCAAACAGGATTAGATACCCTGGTAGTCCTAGCCGTAAACTATGAGCACTAGGTGTTGGGGGGTA
>Ga0209514_10006054_pt1 | contig 15020 bp, 10 predicted proteins | sample Subgrocontami58m_FD_187452 | JGI IMG/M metagenome (GOLD analysis project Ga0209514, IMG submission 187452) | Subsurface groundwater microbial communities from S. Glens Falls, New York, USA - GMW37 contaminated, 5.8 m (SPAdes) (version 3) | ecosystem: Environmental > Aquatic > Deep subsurface >...
CGCGGCGCCGCCGCGCCCCAGGCCAGCTTGGCGAGGATCTCGCGGGCGAAGCGCAGGCCGTCGGCGTCGTCTTCGGCGAGGTATTCGGCGAGGCCCGACACGCGGGCGTGCATCTCCGCGCCGCCCAGCTCCTCCTCGGTGGCGATCTCGCCGGTGGCCGCCTTCAGCAGCGGCGGGCCGGCGAGGAACGCGCGCGCGCGTCCTCGCACCATGACGACGTAATCGGACAGGCCGGGCATGTAGGCGCCGCCCGCGGTGGATGAGCCGTGCACCACGGTAATCACGGGTATCCCCGCCGCCGACAGGCGCGCAAGGTTGTGGAAGATCGCGCCGCCGCGCAGGAACTGCTCGACGCGGTACTTGAGCAGGTTGGCGCCGGCGCTCTCCACGAGGTGCACGAAAGGCAGCTTGTTCGCGAGCGCGAGCTCCTGCGCCCGCAGCATCTTCTCCAGGCCCATAGCCTGAATCGCACCCGCTTCGATGCCCGAATCGCTCGCGAGCACCATGCAGCGCGCACCCGACACGTAGCCGATGCCGCAGATGCAGCCCGCGCCGGGAATCGACTTTTCCTCCAGGGCGTAGCCGGCGAGCGTGGAAAGTTCGAGCCAGGGACTGCCCGCGTCGAGCAGCCGCGCGATGCGCTCCCGCGGCAGGAGCTGACCTCGCTGCGCGAACAGCGGCCCGGACTGCGCCGAACGCTCCCGCGTGCCCGCCTCCAGCGCGCGCAGGCGATCGACGAGCGCGAGCATGGCGGCCCGGTTGTTCCGGAAGCCCTCCGACTCCGGGTTCAGCCTGGATTCGATGATCGGCATAGTTGGGCGGGGACGGCGCCACCTACCAAGCAATTGCTTGGTCGATTCTGACGGCAACCGGTATCATTCGTCAATCGAAGGCCCGCCGCCGCGCGGGCAATCCACATCCGCAATCGGGGGCGTCACCATGGCCGAAGCGATGATATTCGACGCGCTGCGCACGCCGCGCGGCAGGGGCAGGAAGGACGGCTCGCTCTACGAGGTGAAACCGGTGTCGCTGCTCGCCGGCGTGCTGCGCGAATTGCGCCGCCGCCACGACTTCGACACCGCGCAGGTCGAGGACGTCGTCATGGGCTGCGTGACGCCGGTGGGCGACCAGGGCGGCTGCATCGCCAAGAGCGCGGCGCTCGTGGCCGGCTGGGACTGGAAGGTCGCCGGGATGCAGCTCAACCGCTTCTGCGCCTCGGGGCTTGAGGCGGTCAACCTCGCCGCGCAGAAAGTGCGCTCGGGCTGGGAGGACCTCGTCGTCGCCGGGGGCGTCGAGTCCATGTCGCGCGTGCCCATGGGCTCCGACGGCGGCGCCTGGATCGCGGACCCCGAGACCAACCTGCAGACGGGGTTCGTCCCCCAGGGGATCGGCGCGGACCTGCTCGCCACCCTGGAGGAGTTCTCGCGCGAGGACGTGGACGCGTTCGCGCTCGCCTCGCAGCAGAAGGCGGCGGCGGCCCGCTCCGCCGGCCATTTCGCGAGATCGGTCGTTCCGGTGCAGGACGCGATCGGCCTGCCGGTGCTCGCCGAGGACGAGTTCATCAAGCCCCGCACGACGCTGGAGGCGCTCGCCTCGCTCAAGGCCTCTTTCGAGCAGATGGGCGCGATGGGCTTCGATGCGGTGGCGATCCGGAAATACCCGCAGGTCGAGCGCATCCGGCACGTGCACACCGCAGGGAATTCCTCGGGCATCGTCGACGGCGCGGCGGCGGTGCTGATCGGCTCCGAGGAAAAGGGACGCGCGCTCGGCCTCGCCCCGCGCGCCCGGATCGTCGCCACCGCGCTCACCGGGAGCGATCCCACCATCATGCTTACCGGCCCGATGCCGGCGACGCGCAAGGCGCTCGCGAAGGCGAAGCTCGCGATCGAGGACATCGACCTGTTCGAGGTGAACGAGGCCTTCGCCGCCGTGGTGCTGCGCTACATGCGCGAAATGGGCGTGCCGCAGGAGAAGGTCAACGTGAACGGCGGCGCGATCGCCATGGGCCACCCGCTGGGCGCCACGGGCGCCATGATCCTCGGCACGCTGCTCGACGAGCTGGAGCGCAGGCGACTGCGCTACGGCCTGGCGACCCTGTGCGTCGGCGGCGGAATGGGCATCGCGACTATCATCGAAAGACTATGACCGCCAGCACGTAGGTCGGACTGAGCGAAGCGAAGTCCGACAATGCGTTGGACTTCGGCCTGCGGCCTCAGTCCAACCTACGGATCAGCACAACCTACATCTTGACCGGACCTCCGCCGTGAATCCCATCCGCTACGAAAAAGACGCCGATGCCGTCGTCACGCTGACCTTCGACCAGCCGGACTCGCCGGTGAACACGATGAATGCGCAATGGCAGGCGGCGTTTGCCGAAGCGGTGGCGCGCATCGAGGCCGGGCGCGAGGCGATCGCCGGCGTGATCCTCGCCTCCGCAAAGCCGTCGTTCTTCGCCGGCGCCGATCTAAAGAGCGTGCTCGAGCTGAAGCCAAGTGGCGCGCCCCGGCTGTTTGCGGAGATCGAGCGCGTCAAGCGCTGCTTCCGCGCCCTGGACCGGCTCGGCCGGCCGGTGGTCGCAGCGATCAACGGCACGGCGCTCGGCGGCGGCTGGGAGATCGCCCTCGCCGCGCACCACCGCGTGTGCCTCGACGAGGCGAACATCCAGCTCGGTCTCCCGGAAGTAAGCCTGGGACTGCTTCCCGGAGCGAGCGGCATCACGAAAATGGTGCGGCTGCTCGGTCTGGAAACCGCGATGCCCTACCTGATGGAGGGAAAGCTCCTTTCTCCGCGCGAGGCGGCGGGGCTGGGACTGGTGCACGAGCTCGCGATTTCGCCGGCCGACCTCTCGGCGCGCGCGCGCGCCTGGATCGCAGCGAACCCCGCGCCCAGGCAGCCCTGGGACGACGAGAAGTACCACATGCCCGGCGGCGGGCCTTCGAACCCCAGGATCGCGCAGATGCTCGCCATCGCGCCGGCGATGCTGGCGGAGAAGGCGCGCCACCTCTACCCGGCGCCCGAGGCGATCATGGCCTGCGCGGTGGAAGGGGCTTCGGTCGACTTCGACACTGCGCTGCGCATCGAGTCTCGCCACCTCGCGCGCATCATGGTCGGGCAGGTCGCGAAGAACATGATTACCGCGTTTTTCTTCAACCTGAACGCGATCAAGGCCGGGGAAGCCGTCAAGGCCGCGCGTGCGAAGGGTGCGGGGAGATGGAGCCCCGCCAAGGTCGGCATCCTCGGTGCGGGCACGATGGGAGCGGGCATCGCCTGGGCGAACGCGAGCCGCGGCGTGCCCTGCGTGCTGAAGGACGTGGACCTCGCGCGCGCCGAGCAGGGCAAGCGCCATACGGCGATGCTCCTGGAGAGGCGCGTCAAGCAGGGCCGCGAGAACGAAGCGGGCGCCGCGCGCACACTCGACCTCATCGCGCCGACGGCGAGCCATGACGATCTGAGGGACTGCGACCTCATCATCGAAGCGGTGTTCGAGCAGCGCGAGCTGAAAGCGGCGGTGACCCGGGAAGCCGAGCCCTGTCTCTCCGCGGGGGGCATCTTCGCCTCCAATACCTCTACGCTGCCGATCACCGGGCTCGCCCGGGCATCGGCGCATCCGGAGCGCTTCGTCGGCCTGCACTTCTTCTCGCCGGTGGACAGGATGCAGTTGGTCGAGATCATCCGCGGCAGGGAGACTTCGCCCGAGACCGTGGCAAAGGCGCACGACTACGTGCAGCGCATCGGCAAGCTGCCGATCGTCGTGAACGACTCGCGCGGCTTCTTCACCAGCCGCGTCTTCGCGACTTTCGTGATGGAGGGCTGCGCCATGCTCGCCGAGGGCATTCCCGCCGCGGTGATCGAGAACGCCGGCCTGCAGGCCGGCATGCCGGTCGGGCCCCTTGCCGTGACCGACGAGACCTCGCTTGCGCTCGCGGTGCACGTGATCGAGCAGACGCGCTCGGACTTCGCCGCCGAGGGCAAGGCGTATCAACCGCAACCGGGAGAGGAAGTCATCGAGCGCATGGTGCGCGAGTTCAAACGCCCCGGCCGCGCGGGCGGCGCGGGTTTCTACGACTATCCCGCCGCCGCCGGCAAGTTCCTCTGGCCGGGACTGAAGCAGCATTTCGAACGGTCCGGCGCGGCGTGGGACCTCGCGGAATTGAAGGACAGGCTCCTCTATCGGCAGGCGATCGAAGCCGCACGCTGCCTCGAGGAGAACGTGCTCACCACCGTCGCCGACGCCAACGTCGGCTCGATCTTCGGCATCGGCTTCCCGGCGTGGACGGGCGGCGCGCTGCAGTTCATCAACTCGGTGGGACTGCCCGCGTTCGTCGCGCGCGCCGGACAGCTCGCCGAGCGCCACGGGCCGCGGTTCGACGCGCCGAAGATCGTGCGCGACAAGGCCGCACGCGCGGCAACATTCGCCTGAAATGGAGCGCGGCATGCCCCTGCCACCGCAACTGCAGAATCTTTCGCTTCCCGTCATCTGCTCGCCGATGTTCATCGCGAGCGGCGTGGAGCTCGTGATCGCCCAGTGCAAGGCGGGCCTCGTCGGCTCGTTTCCCGCGCTGAACGCGCGCCCCAAGGAGGAGCTCGAAGTCTGGATCGACCGCATCGAGTCCGCGCTTGCCGCGCACCGCGCCGGAGGTGGATTCGCCGCGCCCTACGCCGTCAACCAGATCATTCACAAGTCGAACGACCGGCTCGAGCACGATCTCGAGGTGTGCATCCGCCGCAAGGTGCCGATCGTCATCTCGTCGCTGCGCGCGCCGAACGAGGTCATCCCCGCCGTGCACGCCTACGGCGGCATCGTCCTTCACGACGTCATCAACGTGCGCCACGCGGCCAAGGCGATCGAAGCAGGCGTCGACGGGCTGATCCTCGTGTGCGCGGGCGCGGGCGGCCACGCGGGGATGCTGTCGCCGTTCGCCCTCGCCGGCGAAGTGAGGCGCCTGTTCGACGGACCCCTGGTCTTGGCCGGAGCCATAGCGACGGGCTCGGCGGTGCTCGCCGCGCAGGCGATCGGCGCGGATCTGGCCTACATCGGCACGCGCTGGCTAGCCACCCGCGAGGCCAACACCACGCCCGAGCAGCGCAAGGCGATCCTGGAGGCGAAAGCCGGCGACATCGTCTACACGGACCTGTTCACCGGCGTACACGGCAACTACCTGAAGCACAGCATCGTCAACGCGGGCCTCGATCCCGCCAACCTGCCGAGATCCGATCCGAGCAAGATGAATTTCGGCTCCGGCGGCGCGAGTCACAAGAAGGTGTGGCGCGACATCTGGAGCGCGGGCCAGGGCGTGGGCCTGATCGACGACGTGCCCTCCGCCGCGGATATGGCGGGGCGGCTCAAGGCGGAGTACGAGGCCGCGAAAGCGCGGCTCTGCGGCGCGGCCTGAAGGCGGGGCGCGGGATTCGCGTCGCTATCCGGTCTTTTTCTCGAGCTTGAAGAACGCCATCTCCTGCCGCAACGCTTCGGCCTGACCGTTCATTTCTTCGGCGGTTGCCGCCAGCTCCTCCGAGGCCGAGGCGTTCTGCTGCGTCGCCTGGTTGACCTGTCCGATCGCTTCGTTCACCTGGTTCACCCCCACGCTCTGCTCTTCGGAGGACGCCGCGATCTCGCGCACCAGGTCCGAGGTCTTGCCGATCGAGGGCACCATGGCCTCCAGCAGCTTGCCGGCGCGCTCGGCAGTCTCCACGCTGGAGCCGGCCAGTTGCCCGATCTCCCGCGACGCCACCTGGCTGCGCTCGGCGAGCTTTCTCACCTCGGCCGCTACCACCGCAAAGCCCTTGCCGTGTTCTCCGGCGCGCGCGGCCTCTATCGCGGCGTTCAGCGCGAGAAGGTTGGTCTGGTATGCGATGTCGTCGATGATGCCGATCTTGCCGGCGATGGATTTCATTGCGGCAACCGTCTGGCCCACCGCCTGGCCGCCTTCTGCGGCCTCCTTGGCCGCCTGGCTCGCCATGCTGTCGGTGAGTTTGGCATTCTCGGCGTTCTGCATGATCGAGGCGCCCATCTGCTCGATCGACGCGGTGGTCTCCTCGACGCTTGCCGCCTGCTGCGAGGCCGCCTGGCTGATCGACTGCGCCGTTGCGCTCACCTGCCCCGACGCGCCTACAAGCGAATCGGCGGATTCGCGCACGCTCGAGATGATGCGCGTCAACTGCTCGGCCATGTGCTTCATCGCTTCGAGCAACTGGCCGATCTCGTCCTTGCCGGTTACCGTGACCTTCACCGTCAGATCCCCTGCTGCAAGCCGGTCCGCCGCCTGCACCGTCAGATTCAGCGGACGCGTGATCGAGCGGGCGATCCACACCGAAACCCAGATCGTCGCCAGCACGACCGCAAACGCGAACGCGGCATACAGCACCAGAACCCTCGACGCATCGGCCGACCGCGTCTGCGCAAGAACGGTGCCGTCGCGGGCCACCAGCAGGGCGACATCGTTGATGGCGTCGATGCGGCCGGTGGCTTTCTTCCACCACGCTTCGGGATCGACGCCGAAGCCGCCCTCGGCGGCCTTGTCGATGACGACCTTGCGTATACTCTCCACCTCGCGCGCGTGCTCGCTCGCCATCGCACGACCAAAGCTCGCAGCTTCCTGCTCGGCGGCGTAGTCCTGGAAGAGGCCGAGGTAGGTGTCCTGGCGGTGCAGCTTGCCGAGGAAATCGCGGTAGTCGACCGCGTCTATCCGGTCAGCGGTAAGGACTTTCGTGACCAGAGCCCGCTCCTGCCCTGCCCACTCCTTGCCGTTTTGCAGCGCGAGGAACGCCATGGTCTTGCGGCCGACAACGGGATCCGAAGTTTCGCGGTTCGCGGCGGTCAGGACGCGAAGGCACGCCGCAATCGTTCGGGTGTAGCTTGCCGCGGTGTCCGGCGGCGTCGAGGTCAGCGCCGTCACGGACTCGCGCATCTTGGGCAGTACCGAGAACTGCCGCAGCGCGGCCTGCACTTCCGTGCTCAGCGATGCGGACTGTCCGATCGCGGCCGCCGATTCCAGTAGGGCCTTGAGCGTCTTGAGGCTCTCGTCGGTTGCCGAGCGCCGCTGGGCGAGATCGTTGGCGAACTTCTGTCCCTTCGACTGGATGAAGCCGACGCTGTTGCCTCGCTCGCCCTGCAGCGCGTGGGTCAGCTCGCCGAATGCGACCGAAATCCTCATCAGCTCCTCGGCGTCGCGGGCCTGTTGCCGCTTCTGCCAGACGTCGAGGATCGTCGTGCTCCAGGCAACGACGAGCCCCAGCAGCGAGATCGCCGCGAGCCCCGTCAGTCTTGCTGCGACCGAGTGAACCTTCATGCCGTGTCCTCCGAATGACTGCGACCGGCTCCGGGGCTTATTCCGTCGGATAGCCCTTCGCCGACCATGCGGGCAGGCCGTCGCGGAACCAGTAGACGTGCTTGTAACCGGCTTTGATCGCGGCGTCCGCGCCCTTGTAGCCCTTCCAGCAGGGCGAACCGTTGCAGTAGAACACCATCGGCTTGCCCTTGTCGGCCGGGAGCTTGGCCACGTCGAAGCTGTCGGCCGGGTCGAGTTTCGACATCTTGGCGAACTTCTCCTTGAACACCGCGTTCGCCGCGCCCTTGACGTGCTTCTCGGCGTACTCGCCCGCGACGCGCGCGTCGACGAACAGCGCGCCCTTGTCGAAGTGCTCCTTGGCTTTTTCCACGGTTACGAACGTGCCGCCGGGGATGGACATCGGGGTTTCCTCGACCGCGAGCGCCGCGACTGGCAAGGAGGTCAGGCCCACCAGGCAGCCGGCAACCATCAATGACTTGAGCGTCATGGCAATCTCTCCTTTATGAAAGGCGACGAACGGGGACCGCAGACGCGCGGCGCATCCGTACAGGACTGTTTACGGCCTGAATGAGGGAAGACTGAACATTTGCGTAGGCCCCCGGCCGACGTGGCGCGGTGCGTCCGCCCCGCGTCGGGGCGGGCGATCGTTCCCGAACGCCCGCTAGAACCGCTGGAATTCGCTCTGGTCGAACCCGGCCGGGGACCTGGCGGCAAGCTTGTCCAGCCCGCCCGGGGCACGCATGCCGCCGGGCTTGCCGCCCTTGGGAGTCGCCGCCGCGGCCGCAGGCCCCGAAGTGCTATCGAGCTTGAAGAACCTCATCAACTGCTGCAACTGTTCGGCCTGGCCGTTCATCTCCTCTGCAGTCGCAGCCAGTTCCTCGGAGGCCGAGGCGCTCTGCTGCGTCGCCTGGTTCACCTGACCGACCGCCTCGTTCACCTGCTTCACCCCGCCCGCCTGCTCCTCGGAGGCCGCGGCGATCTCCTGCACCAGGTCCGAGGTCTTTCTGATCGAAGGCACCATGGTCTCCAAGAGCTTCCCCGCGTGCTCGGCGAGCTGCACGCTCGAGCCGGCCAGTTGCCCGATCTCCCGCGACGCGACCTGGCTGCGCTCGGCGAGCTTCCTCACCTCCGCGGCCACCACCGCGAATCCCTTGCCGTGATCGCCGGCGCGCGCGGCCTCGATCGCCGCATTGAGTGCCAGGAGGTTGGTCTGGTAGGCGATGTCGTCGATGATGCCGATCTTGTCGGCGATCGATTTCATCGCCGCCACCGTCTGCGTGACCGCCTGGCCGCCTTCGGCCGCCTCCTTGGCCGCCTGGCTCGCCATGCCTTCGGTGACCTTGGCGTTCTCGGCATTCTGGTTGATCGAGGCACCCATCTGCTCGATCGCGGAGCTGGTTTCCTCCACGCTCGCGGCCTGTTCGGAGGCCCCCTGGCTGATCGACTGCGCCGTCGCGCTCACCTGCTCCGAGGCCCCGGTCAGAGAATCGGCCGCGCTGCGCACCTCCGAGATGATGCGCGCCAGTTGCCCGGCCATGTGCTGCATGGCGGAGAGCAGGCGTCCGATCTCGTCGTTGCTGTTCGCATCCAGCCGCACCGTGAGGTCGCCTTCGGCGAGGCGCGCGGCCACTGCGACGGCTTTCGCGAGGGGACGCGTCACGCTGCGGCGGACGAACCAGAAAACGCAGAGTAGGACGGGAACGCTGAGCCCCACCGCGACCAGCGAATTCCACATGGTGAATTTGCGCAGCTCGGCCTGCGACTTCTCCAGGCTGATCCGCATGCTGATCGCGCCCAGGATCTGGTTTTCCGCGCCCTGGTGGCACGAGGTGCAGTCCTTGCCCAGATAGTTCTTCCAGTTCAGGACGGGAAAGACCGCCTGGAAGAACTTCCCGTCTTCGCCGGTGCCGAAGTGGGGCCGGCCGGACTGCAGCACCGCCTTTTCCTCCGCCGACGGCACGTCCTTGGACACCTTGTCGCTTCCGTATTGGGCGTCGAGAGCGCTGCTGCGGAACACCCGAAGGTCCTTGATGTCGTTCGAGTTGCGCACCTGATCCAGGTACACGGCGCGGTCCTTCGACACGCCCCAGATCATCATCCCGGTGAGGGTGGCGTTGGTCATCTGGTTGACGCTCTCGGCGAAGTCCCTGGCCTGGAGGACGGCGCTGTCGCGCCGCTGCACGTAGCCGAGGTAGACCATGACTGCCCATGCCGCGATCAATACCAGGCTGATCGCCGCTACGAGGCGAACCCACACGGGAAGGTCGTTGCACCTTGCGCGAATTCCGGCATTCGCCGGGCCCGTCGCGGGGCTGAAGCTTGTCTGGATGGACACGATTGTTGTTCCTTTTCTTCCGCTTCGGCTTCGAAATGGGCGGGCTCTAAGTTCTCCTCGAATGAGGACCGGCCGCGAATTGCTCCAGCTTGCCCGGCGCAGCGGCGGATTTGACGCCGTCCTCCAGCCGGAAGAACGCCATCAGTCCTTGCAGTTGCTGCGCCTGGCCGCTCATCTCCTCGGAGGCGGCCGCCAGTTCCTCCGAGGACGAGGCGTTCTGCTGCGTCGCCTGGTTGAGCTGGTCCATCGCGCCGTTGACCTGCTTGACACCGGTAACCTGCTCCTCGGAAGCTGCCGCGATTTCCTGCACCAGGCCGGAGCTCTTGCCGATCGAGGAGACCATCCGCTCCAGCAGCGTCCCGGCCCGCTCCGCCGTCTCCACGCTCGATCCGGCCAGGTGCCCGATCTCCTGCGCGGCGACCTGGCTGCGCTCGGCGAGCTTCCTCACTTCCGCCGCCACCACCGCAAAGCCCTTGCCGTGCTCGCCCGCGCGCGCCGCCTCGATCGCGGCGTTCAGCGCCAGCAGGTTGGTCTGATAGGCGATGTCGTCGATGATGCCGACCTTCTCGGCGATCGATTTCATCGCCTCGACGGTCTGCCTCACCGCCGTGCCGCCTTCGGCCGCATCCTTGGCCGCGGTGTTCGCCGTTCCTTCGGTGACCTTGGCGTTCTCGGCGTTCTGCATGATCGAAGCCGTCATCTGCTCGATCGAGGCGCTGGTCTGCTCGACGCTTGCGGCCTGTTCCGAAGCCGCCTGGCTGATGTTCTGCGCAGTCGCGCTCACTTCCTCGGAGGCGCCGGCCAGCGCATCCGCCGAACTGCTCACTTCCAGGATGATCTGCTTCAGCTTTCCCGACATGTGCCGCATCGCCGCCATCAGCTTGCCGATCTCGTCCTTGCCCCGCAGCGCCACCTGTGCGCTGAGGTCGCCCTCGGCGAGGCTTTCTGCAATGCCGACCGCCTCCGCGAGCGGCCGGCTCACCGACTTGCGCACGAACAGGTAGATCGAGGACAGCAGCACCAGGCTGAGCACCAGCGCGCCCGCGCTGATCCGCCAGGTGAAACTGCGCAGATCGGCTTGCGCGTTTTTCAGGCTGACTTTCATGCTGACGGCGCCCAGGACCTCGTCCTGCTTGCCCTGGTGGCAGCCCGTGCAGTCCTTGCCGAGATAGTTCTTCCAGTTGCGGATCGGAAAGATCGCGCGCAGATACCCCTCGCCGTCGCTGGCGCTGAAGAAGGCCTGGCCGCTCTCGAGCACGGCCCTTTCCTCGGGTGAAGGCTTGGCCTCCGCCGCCTCCCCCGCCCCGTACTGGGCGATGACCGGGGCGCTGCGGAAGACCTGCAGGTCGTTTATGTTGCTGGAATTGCGCACCTGGTCCAGGAATACGGCGCGGTCCTTGGACACGCCCGTGATCATCATGCCCGTGAGGCTCGCATTGGTCATCTGGTTCACGCTCTCGGCGAAGTCCCGGGCCTGCGAAATCGACGACGCCCAGCGCTCCTCGTACGCCAGGTAGATGATCACGGCCCACATGGCGAACAGCATCAGGCAGATGCCGGTCATCAACCGGGCCCATACGGGCAGGTCGCCGAATCTCGCGCGCGACGCCGCCGGGCTCGATTCCGATCCGCTCTTCGTGAGAACTGGCATTACAATCTCCACGGCCATGTGCGTATTCCAAGGTTCCGGCCGGCTGCGCCGGAGTGCCGGAAAAGAACCCTTCTGGGCGTCGCCTGCCGGCGGCCCCTTGTTCTTTCCGATGCTTGCAATTGGTAGGTACTACGGCGCGCGGGCCGGTTACTTTAGGAAGATGTGTAATCGAGATTCATTAGCGCATTCGATATTACGAATCCGGCCGCGTCCAGGCCGGTTCGACGGGAGAAACCATGGCAGCACCGATCGAGTTCTATTTCGACTTCTCTTCGCCCTTCGGCTACCTCGCCAGCGAGAAGATCGACGGCATTGCGGCAAAATACGGCCGGGAAGCGACATGGCGGCCGTTCCTGCTCGGCGCGGTGTTCAAGATCACCGGCGGCGTGCCGCCCATGCACGTGCCGATCAAGGGCGACTACTACCGGCGCGATTTCCCGCGAACCGCGCGCTATCTCGGCGTCGCGTACCGCCAGCCCGATGTGTTTCCGATCAACTCCGTGGCCCCCTCGCGCGCCTTCTACTGGCTCGACTCGAAAGACCCGGCGCGGGCCAAGGACCTCGCCCGCGCGCTGCTGCGCGCCTACTTCACGGACAACGTGGACATCTCCGCTGCGGAGAACCTGATCGCCGTGGCGGCGAAAGCGGGCGTGGACGCGGACGAGCTGCGCGCCGGACTGAACGACGCCGCAGTGAAGGACCGCACCAAGCTCGAGGTCGAGAAGGCGATTGCCAAGGGAGCGTTCGGCTCGCCCTATATCGTGGTCGACGGCGAGCCGTTCTGGGGTTCCGACCGGCTCGAACAGGTCGACAAGTGGCTCGCCAGCGGAGGGTGGTAGCGCACGCGCTGCGCGCTAGGGTCAAACGCGGAAGCGGCTCACTGCGCCCTGCATTTCGCGCGCCAGCTTGTCGACGCCGAGCGCGGTGTCGGCGATCTTCCGGGTCCCGTGGCTGTTCGTCTCGACCATCTGGGCGATCTTTTCCACGTTCTGGGCGAGCAGCGTGCTGGAAGCCCTCTGCTCGCCCAGCGCCGCCGATATGCCTCCCACCGCACTGACCACGTGCTGCGATTCGCCCTGGATCTGCTGCATCGACTCCCCGGCCTCGCCGATCATCTTCACCCCGTCCTGAACGCGGGCGTTGCCCTGGTCCATGCTGCCGATCGCCTCGACGACGCCGCTCTGGATGCCGGAGATCATCGACGTGATCTCCTCGGTCGCGTGGGCGGTGCGCTCGGCCAGGCGCCTCACTTCGTCGGCGACGACGGCGAAGCCGCGTCCCTGCTCGCCGGCCCGGGCCGCCTCGATCGCGGCATTGAGCGCGAGCAGGTTGGTCTGATCGGCGATTTCCTTGATGGTCTTGACGATCGCGGAGATCTGACCCGAGCGGCGGCCCAGCTCCTCGACGCGCCCCGCCGACGCCTTGACCGCGTCGTCGATCAAGTGGATCTCGCTCACCGCGCCGCTCGCGATCTCGCTTCCCCGCTTGGACAGCTCTCCGGAATGGCGTGCGATTTCGTAGGCCTCGTTGGCCCCCGTCGCGATCGTTTCGATGCTCACCGTCAACTGCTCCACCGCCGCCGCGGTCGAGGAGATCGAGTCGCTCTGCTGGCGCGATGCTTCGGCGATCTCCGAGGAGATTCCGGACATTTCCGCCGACGCGCCGGAAAGGGAAGCGCTGCTTCGGGCCGCTTGACCGACCGCCTCGCGGAACGCGGCGATCATGGCGTTGAAGGCACGCGCGATGCGGCCGATCTCGTCCTCCGAATGCACTTCGACCTGCCGCGTGAGATCGTTGTCCCGCTGGATGCCGACGATCGCGTCTTCGAGCAGCTTGAGGGGAGTGCGGATGCTGCGGCCGAGCGAATACAGCACCAGGCCCAGCAGCACCGCCGTCACGAGTATCGCCCCGCCCAGCATGGCCGCCTGGCTCCAATAGGCCTCGTTCACGTCGTCGATGTAGATTCCCGATCCGATCACCCAGCCCCAGGGCTCGTACAGCTTGACGTAGGAGACTTTCGGGACCGGCGCGTCGGCACCGGGCCTGGGCCAGAGGTAATCGACAAATCCGCCGCCCTGGCTCCTGGCCACCTTGACGAACTCGACGAACAGGGCCTTCCCGTTCGGGTCTTTCATGTCGCCCGCGTCCTTGCCGTCCAGCTCGGGCTTCATCGGGTGCATGACGATCCTGGGCTGCAGGTCGTTGACCCAGAAATACTCGTTGGTCTCGTAGCGCAAGGCCTTGACCGCGGCGAGCGCCGACTGTTTCGCCTGGTCTTCGTTCAGTTGCCCCTTGGCCTGCAGCGTGTGGAAATGCGCGAAAACGCCATAGGCGGTCTCGACCACGTGCCTGGTCTTGACTTTCCTGGCGTCCAGGAGCGACGACTTCTGGAACGACAGGGCGAAAATCGCCACCACCAGCATGCCCGCCAGCGCGGCTGCCGTGACGAACATCAGCTTGGTCCGGATGTTGAATCCGGCGCGGAATCCATAGGCCACGATGCCCCTCCAATCGTTTCGCGTCACCGCAACTCCGTGATAGGACAACATCCGGGTATGCGTCCGCACCGAAATCCCGGGTTGGGATTCGACGCTTGCCTCCGCTGGAATGCCCTTCGTCGAGTTGGCGTTAGACGAGTTTCTTGAAGTTCTTTTCGGCCGAATTCGGCAGAAATTGAGCGGCGCCCGGGAAAGCGAGCTAGCGTTCGACCGCGGCAAGGCGCAGGGCGAGCGCGACGAAAGTGCCCGACACCAGCCACTTCAGCGCGCGTCCCGCGCGTCCCGAGGTCGCCCTTCCGAGCCACTGGCTCGCCTTGCCGGCGAATACGCCGAAAGCCCCGAATACGATGACGACGAGAATCGTGAACAGAATCCCGTAGAGGATCATCTGCAGCCACACCGGTCCGGCAGCGGGCGAAGCGAACTGCGGCAGGAACGCGAGAAAGAACAGCGCCACCTTCGGGTTGAGCACGTTCATCAGCACCGCGCGCCAGAACAGGGACTCCTTGCGCGCGTCGGCCGCCGTCCCGAAATCCACGGGACCGCCTCCCGAGCGAACCGTCTTCCATGCGAGATACAGCAGGTACGCCGCGCCGGCGAACTTGAGCACGTCGAACGCGATCGCCGAAGTCCGAAACACCACCGAAATGCCGAGCGCCGCGGCGACCGTATGCACGAGATTCCCGGAAGCCAGCCCCAGCGCCGTGACGAACCCGGCGCGTGGGCCTCGCGCCACGCCCTGAGACACGAGGAAAACGATGTCCGGTCCCGGCGCAACGATCAGCAGCAGGGACGCGGTGACGAAAAGCAGCAGCGTCGCGGTGTCAGGCATGGCGTCGGGCGTATCGCCTACAATCATATCCGCGCCGGCGCCGCGCGCCGACGCGCGCGGACTCGGACGCATGGCGAGGAGGCCATGGCCATTATCCAGACCCAGCGATCGCACGTCGAGCATCCGCGAGCCGAACCGCGTCAGGCGGGACGGGCGGCGCAGGCTCGCCAGGAAGCCGGATATGCCGGGTAAGAGCGCCCGACCGGAGCGTCGCATCAGCCATCGCGTGCCCGCCGGCGCCGCAGTGGTCGCGGGCGCGCTCCTGCTGATCGCCCTGGGCTGGTTCGCACTGTTCCAGCTCGTCGATCAGGAGGAATCGCAGGACATCGAGAGCGCCAAGCTGGCAAACGCCAACCTGGTGCGCGCGTTCAACGAGCACGTGCTGCACACGCTGAACGTCATCGACCTGGAATCG
>Ga0209514_10006055_pt1 | contig 15018 bp, 13 predicted proteins | sample Subgrocontami58m_FD_187452 | JGI IMG/M metagenome (GOLD analysis project Ga0209514, IMG submission 187452) | Subsurface groundwater microbial communities from S. Glens Falls, New York, USA - GMW37 contaminated, 5.8 m (SPAdes) (version 3) | ecosystem: Environmental > Aquatic > Deep subsurface >...
GCCGGCGGCAACCTCGAGAGCCAGAGTGGGGCCCGAAAGAGCAACAATGCTGGCCTGAGGCGCGTTGGCGGCAAGAACGCCGCTCATTGTCAGGCCGGTGTCGTGTTCGATGCCCTTGGTGACGCTGATCACCGGGCCGCGGAAATCGGAGAGGCACCGGGTCGTCTCGCGGAAGGCTTTGGAAGGGACCGCCACGAGCACCAATTCGCTCCCAACCCACGCTCGCTGCAGGTCAGGTTCAACACGCCAGGGCCCGGGGATGTCGATCTTGGGCAGATATTTTTCGTTCCGACGGGTCTCGGCCATCGCCAGGAGGTTGGCGGTGTCATGATCCCACAGGGTTAGGTCGTGATTGCCTATGTTCAGGAGTCGCGCGAGAGCGGTACCCCAGGCGCCTGTTCCCAGAATCGAGATTTTCATCGGTTCGACTTATCGTTCTTGTCCATTGTCTTGCGGACGAAGCGGTGCTCGGTGCCGTCCAGCAGCCGCCGTATGTTCGCCTTGTGCTTGTAGATGGCAAGCGCTCCCAGCACCGATGCAAGGACCGTGAGCGGTTTGCTGCCGATCGCCCCCCAGACGGCGAAGGGAAGCGCGAGCGAGGCGGCGATCGAGGCGGCGGAAACGTACCGGGTGAGGACGAAGACGCCCAGCCACACAACCACGCAGAGCCCCAAGGCGACAGGCATGAGGACGGCGAGGACGCCCGCACTGGTGGCGATGCCCTTACCGCCTTTGAATTGCAGCCAGCAGGTGTAGTTGTGGCCCAGGATGGCGGCAACACCCGCCACCATGGTGAGCCCCAGTCCTGGCGCGGCACCGGCGTGGCTGGCGCCAAAGAGGCGGAGGGCCAGCCAGGGCACGACGAGGCAGGCGGCGGCGCCTTTCAACGCATCGGCGAGGAGCACCAGGATGCCTGCCGTCTTGCCTACCGCGCGAATGACGTTGGTCGCCCCGATATTGCCGCTGCCGGTGGTGCGAATATCTATCCCGCGCCCCTTCGCCACCAGAAAGCCGGTGGGAACCGAGCCGAGCAAGTAGGCCGCAACGGCGGCCGCCAGGTAAACCGGAAGATCCACGTGAGAACTGTACGAATTGAACGAGGCTTGTCCACCAAACTTTCGGCTTTGGACTTTCCTTGGGGCCGCACTAGACTGCCGCCATGTCAGGAACCATCAGGGCTGCGGTAATCGGGACGGGCTCGCTGGGCAAGGAGCACGCGCGCATTTATGCGGATCTGGCCGGCGACGGTCAGATCGAGTTTGCGGGTGTGTACGACACCAATTTGGAAGCCGCCCGCAAGATCGCCGAAAAGCATGGCGTGCGCGTTTTTGGCTCGGTGGCCGACGCCGTGGCCGGGACGGACGCGCTGAGCGTGGTCACCCCTACCACGACCCACTTTGAACTGGCCAGGACCCTGCTCGCCGCCGGTCGGCACGTTTTGGTTGAGAAACCAATGACGGACAACGCAGCGCAAGCCGCCGAGCTGGTGCAACTGGCACGGACTCATGGCTGCTTGCTCCAGGTGGGTCACGTGGAGCGGTTTAACCCTGTCTTCCAATACCTCCAGCAGGCGGCCACTGACCCGCGTTTCATCGAAGCGCACCGCCTCTCCCCGTATCCGGCGCGAAGTACGGATATCGGGGTGGTTCTGGACCTGATGATCCACGACCTGGACGTGGTGCTGGCGTTCGTCGATTCGCCGCTGGCCAGCGTGGACGCGGTGGGAATTCCGGTCTTGAGCGAAACCGAAGACATCGCCAATGCCCGGCTGCGGTTTGCCAACGGCTGTGTGGCCAACCTGACCGCCAGCCGGGTGAGCCCCGAGCGGGTGCGGAAGATACGCGTCTTCAGCGGGGGCGGCCAGCCGAGCTACATTTCGCTCGATTACCGGGCTCAAGAAGGATTTGTTTACCGAATCGCGCGCGATGGCGAGGCGGAGTCGTCACTCTTGAAGAAGCTTTTGGCGTCAAAGGACACCTCGATCGTCAGCCAGTTTGGGGGCAAGCGGATCGTTCGCGAGCCGGTGCCGATCGCAAAGGAGGAACCGCTGAAGCTCGAGTTGCGCAGCTTCATCGATTGCGTGAGGCAGAAGCTCACCCCCATCGTCAGCGGTGAGGCGGCCAAGCACGCCCTCGACGTGGCTTTCGAGATCACGCGGCAGATACAGAAGTGAGTGGGAAGACTTACATGGTCATCGCCGGCGAGGCGAGCGGGGATATGCTGGCCGCCGAGCTGGTTGAAGCCCTCCGGCAGGATTCCGAGATCCGCCGAGACCCGTTTGCGCCCCGGTTCATTGGCGCGGGCGGGGCCAGAATGGCCGGGGCCGGAGTCGAGCTGGCTTTCGACATGACGGCCCATGCGGTGGTAGGCCTGGCCGAAGCGCTGCGCCACTACCTGAAGTTCCGCCGCCTCCTTCAGGAGTTGATGGATCTCGCCTTCGAGCGGCGGCCTGACCTAATCATTCTGGTGGATTTTGGAGGGTTCAACCGCCGTTTCGCCCATGCCGTCCGCCGCCGATTGGGCGCGGAGACGGGGCTGTTCCACAACTGGCGTCCCCGGATCGTCCAGTACGTTTCACCGCAGGTCTGGGCATCGCGTCCCGGACGCGCTGAGTCGATGGCGCGGGATATGGATCTGCTGCTCTGTTTGTTTCCATTTGAAAAGCCGTGGTACGCGCGGCGGGTTCCGGGGCTTCGAGTGGAGTTCGTGGGGCATCCGCTGGTCGATCGGCTCCTGTTGAGAAACCCGCCGTCTGGTCCCCTGAGTCCGGCAGGGGGCTCTGACCAGGAAACGCCACTGGTCCTTCTATTGCCGGGCAGCCGGAAGGGTGAACTTAACCGCCACCTGCCGGTCATGCTGCCCGCCGCGCGTCTAATTGCCGCGCAATGCCCCGCCCGATTTCGGCTGGTTCTGCCCGACGAAGGGCTTGCCGGACTGGCTCGCCGCCACAGCCTGACCTCCGTGCCCGGGCTCGAAACGATGGTGGGCGGGCTCACCACTTCCTTGTCCGAGGCGAGCCTGGCGGTCGCCAGCACCGGGACCGTCACGCTCGAATGCGCCTTTTCGGGCCTGCCTGCGGTGACGCTCTACAAGACGTCGTGGAGTACCTACCATATTGCCAGGCGGATCGTCACGGTGAAGCATCTGGCCATGCCCAACCTGTTGGCCGATGAAACGATCTACCCGGAGTTCATTCAAGATGCGGCCACCCCGCAGGCGATCGCCGGGGCGGCGATCAAGTTGCTGCGAGATCCTGTCGAGAGCGGGCAGGTGCGCGAGAAACTGAGGAAAGTGACAAAATCGCTGGGTGAGCCCGGCGCCAGCCTCCGCGCGGCACGGGCAATCGGAACGCTTGCGGGCGCCTAGGACGACAGCGACACTTCTTCAGCCCGTGGCAGCGGACGTGAGTTCGCTCATTTGTTTCCCGGCTGGGAGCTAGAGCGGACTTACGTCCACTGCTACAGAGAGCAAAAGGAAACGTTCGCTCCAAGCTCTTAGCCCGCAACTGTCGCTGTAGTGCTAATTCGTCAGCTCTGAGAAGCGGATCAGGTGGAGACAGCGCTCTGAGGAGTTGTAGTCTGCGTGAAGGTAAGCTTGTCCTTCTCGACACTCACCACGATGGGAGCGTTGTCCTGGAAGTTCCCGCGGATGATTTCCTCCGCAAGGGGGTCCTCGAGGTATTTTTCGACGGAGCGGCGCATCGGCCGGGCGCCATACAATGGGTCGAACCCCTTTTCAGCGAGGAAGTCCTTCGCCTTCGCGTCCAGCTCGAGTTTAATGTTCTTGTGTTTCAGGCGGACCATGACCTTCGCCACCTCCAGATCCAGAATCTCAATAAGATCCGGCTTGGTCAGCGAACGGAATACGATGACATCATCCAGACGGTTGAGGAATTCGGGACGGAACACCTTCTTCGCCTCTTCGAGGATACGATCGCGCATCTTCTCGTAGCTGGCTTCTTCGGTCGAACTGGTGAAGCCGATGCTGCTCTGCTTGCGAATGCTCTCGGAGCCGACATTCGAGGTCATCAAGACCACGGTATTTCGAAAATCCACGACGCGCCCGACGCTATCCGTCAACTTCCCTTCCTCAAGGATCTGGAGGAGCATGTTCATTACATCGGGGTGGGCTTTCTCGATTTCGTCGAATAGAATGACGGAGTATGGTTTGCGCCGTACTTGCTCGCTCAACTGTCCGCCTTCCTCGTAGCCTACGTAGCCGGGAGGAGAGCCCACGAGCCTGGAGACGTTGAACTTCTCCATGTATTCGCTCATGTCGAGCTGAATTAACGCTTTGCTGTCGCCGAACATGTTCTCGGCCAGGGTCTTGGCCAGGAGCGTCTTGCCCACGCCCGTGGGTCCGAGCAGGGCGAATGTACCGATGGGGCGCTTGGGGTCTTTGAGGTCCGCGCGCGACCGGCGCAAGGCCTTGCACATCGCGTTGACGGCTTCTTTCTGTCCGACGACCGTCTTGGTCAATTCGACCTCCATTGCCAGGAGTTTGGCGGCTTCGCCCTGTTCCATCCGTTTGAGGGGGACTCCCGTCCACTTGGAGATCACATGCAGGATGTCGTCCTCGTCCACCTTGACACGCTTTTCCTCACGGGTGGTTTTCCAGGCGGCGAGAACGGCCTCGAGCTTCTCTTTGGCCTGCTTCTCCTTGTCGCGCATGGAGGCCGCGCCCTCGAAGTCCTGCTCCTTGATGGCGCGTTCTTTGCGGGTCTTGATCTGCTCGATTTCGACTTCCAGATTCTTGACGTCCGGTGGGCGGGTCATGGCGCCGATTCGCGCCCGCGCGCCGGCTTCGTCCATGACATCAATGGCCTTGTCGGGGAGAAAGCGTCCGGTGATGTAGCGGTCCGAGAGTTTGACGGCGACGTCGAGGGCTTTGTCCGTCAGTTCGATCTTGTGATGGTCCTCGTACTTGGGCCGGAGACCTTTGAGGATGAGAACGGCCTCTTCCACAGAGGGTGGCTCCACTTTCACACTCTGAAAGCGGCGTTCAAGGGCGGCGTCCTTCTCGATGTACTTGCGGTACTCGTTCAAGGTGGTGGCTCCGATGCACTGCATCTCACCCCTGCTCAGCGCGGGTTTGATGATGTTCGAGGCGTCCATGGTGCCTTCCGCCGAGCCGGCTCCCACGATTGTATGCAACTCATCGATGAAGAGGATGACGTTCTTGGCGCGTCGGATCTCATCCATCACCGCCTTGATGCGCTCCTCGAATTGGCCGCGGTACTTGGTGCCGGCAACCATCAGGGCGAGGTCCAGGGTGATCACCCGCTTCTCGCGGAGCAACTCCGGAACGTTCCCGCGCGCGATTTCCTGGGCCAGGCCCTCCACGATCGCGGTCTTGCCCACGCCGGCCTCGCCCAACAGGACCGGGTTGTTCTTGGTGCGGCGGCAGAGGATCTGAATCACACGCTCGATCTCGTTCTGACGTCCGATGACAGGGTCCATCTCGCCCTTCCGGGCGATTTCGGTCAGATCGCGTCCGAAGGCTTTCAGGGCCGGTGTCTTGACCTCGCCCTTCTTTTCGGCGGGCTTGTCCGCCGCCTCGCCAGCCGGCGCTTCCTCGGCGGCGGTGAAATTGGGATCGAGTTCCTTGAGGATCTCCTGGCGGGTTTGCTCGATGTCCACGTCCAGGTTCTTCAGCACCCGGGCGGCCACGCCATCGCCCTCGCGCAAAAGCCCCAGCAGGATATGCTCGGTGCCCACATAAGTGTGGTTGAGTGCCTTCGCCTCCTTGGCAGCGAGGGAGAGAACCTTCTTGACTCGCGGTGTGTAAGGGATGTTGCCGATCATTTTCTGATCGGGGCCTGTGCCGACCTGTTTCTCCACCTCCATCCGGACCGTTTCAAGGTCGAGACCCATCTTCTGGAGCACGTTGACGGCCACGCCCTGTCCCAGCTTGATCAGCCCCAGCAGGAGGTGCTCGGTGCCGACGAAATTGTGGTTGAACCGGTCCGCCTCCTTGCGCGCCAGGGCCAGAACCTGTTGCGCGCGAGGAGTAAAATTATTCATTGATTCTTCGCTCATAGTCGATCTGCTCTGTGGCGACCGTATCTCACAGTGCTATCAAGGAGTGGGTTTGTCCAGTGCCGGTCCGGTGGTTTCCGGCGGGGTAACGGGACGGTTAACGGTGCGCAAACGCTCTCGCACCATGTCGGCGCGCAGAATATCTCGTTCGTCGGCGGAGAGTTTCTCGGTGTGCCCAAGTTGCAGATGGGCGGGCTGAGTGACGACGAAGAGCTCCGCGACAACGGAGGACTCGGCGCCCGGGAACATGCCCAACTCGACGCCCAACCGCATGAGGGAGAGCAGGTTCATGGTCTCCTTCGAGGAGATGCTGTGGGCGTTGGCCAGGATGCCGTAGGCCCGCCCGACATGGTTGAACACCATCTTCGCCTTCTTCTCGAGGAGCGAGCCGCGGGCGTTTTCCTCGTGCTCGATGATCTGGGCGACTACCTTGCTGAGGCGCTCGACGATTTCGATCTCCGTCTCCCCCAGGGTCATCTGATTGGACACCTGGAAAACGTTTCCAAGCGCTTCAGTGCCCTCGCCGTAGAACCCGCGCACGGCAAGCCCGAGCTTGTTCACAGCCTGAATGATCTGGTTGATCTGTTCGGCCAGAACCAGCGCCGGCAGATGCAGCATCGCGCTGACGCGGATGCCCGTGCCGAGGTTGGTGGGACACGCGGTGAGATACCCCAGCGTGGAAGAGAACGCATAGTCGAGCTTGCTTTCCAAGGCGGTGTCTGCCTGGTCTATGGCGGCCCACACCTCCTTCAACTGAAGCCCGGGCCTCAGAGACTGGACCCGCAGATGGTCCTCCTCATTGATCATGACGCAGAGCGACTCGTCCTTGCTCAGGACGAGCCCGCTGCCCGAGCTCTTGGCCGCGTGCTCCCGGCTGATGAGGTGCCGCTCGACCAGCACTTGTTTGTCGAGAGCGGTGAGAGCCTCCATGGATTCGGCGAAAGCGCCCTCCATCTGGGGCAGGCTTTCGACCGCGGCACGGAGCTTCTCGCAGGTCCGGACACGATCAGGCTTCTTGGCCCAACCTGGGAAAGCGACCCCCCGCACGTTGCGGGCAAGGCGAACGCGGCTGGACAACACGATCTTGTCGTTCGGACCGGTCCGCTGGGCCAGCGCAGTCGGGGTAATGAGAAATTGGTGGAGGTTCATGCTCACGCCGCCATCACGCCGCTGAAACCCTCTCGCAGCACTTTGATCTGGTCGCGCAGTTTTGCGGCTTCTTCGTAATTCTCGCCCGCGACGGCCTGTTCAAGGCGTTTCTGAAGCGACTTAAGCCGTTCGTCCAGGTCCTTCCCCTGCTGTTGGGCGCGAGGGATCTTGCCGACGTGGTGGGTTCCCTTGTGCATCGTCTTCAAGAGACCCTCAAGACCCTCGGAGAAGGTGGAGTAACAGTCCGCGCAACCCAGGCGGCCGGACTTCTTGAAGTCGGCCTGGGTAAACCCGCAGGTGGGGCAGCGGACATCCGTGCCGGCGGTGGCTTGCGCCATCTCCTGCGAGGCGCCCAGGCCCAGCAGTAGATCCGCCAGGGAGAAACCCGTGGGATCGTCCACCCCTTTGGCCTTGGAGCACTCTTCGCAAAGGTCCACCTTCTTGATTTTACCCTCGACCATTTGGGTAAGGTGGACCTTGGCTTCGTTCTGCTTACAAATCATGCACAACATAGACAACCAAATCGTATATCGGCTCAAACCCGGTCCAAGTCAAGCCATCGGGCTCGAAAGCCCATCAAATCGGTTCACCCGAAATCTGCGTGAGGGCGTGGTACTTCTGGACGAGCATGCGGGTGACCTCGCCTGGTTTGCCAGTGCCGATCTTCCTGCCGTCAATTTTAACCACCGGGATCACCTCCGCGCCAGTGCCTGTCAGGAAACACTCATCGGCGTTGTATAGGTCGTACCGCGTCAAGGTGGACTCCGTAACGGTTAGGCCACTCTCCCGGCCCAGCTCCATCACCACGCCGCGTGTGATGCCATACAGGGCCCCCGCGTGTAATGGCGGTGTGAACAGTTGTCCGCCCCTGGCGATAAAGAGGTTATCGCCTGTGCACTCGGCCACGTACCCCTCCGAGTTGAGCATGATCGCCTCCTCGCAACCCGCGATGTTCGCCTCTATTTTTGCGAGGATGTTGTTGAGGTAGTTGAGCGACTTGATGGCGGGGTTGACCGCATTAATCAGGTTGCGCGTCGTGGCTACCGTGACAATGTCGAGCCCGTTCTTGTAGAACTCCTCCGGGTAGAGTTGGATCGTGTCGGCGATGACGATGACCGCGGGGTTCTTGCACCGGTTCGGATTCAGTCCCAGCGTGCCGATGCCACGCGTCACCAGCAGCCGGATGTAACCGTCGCGGAGCTTGTTGCGACGGCAGGTCGCCACCACGGCGGCCATGACTTGTGCATGGGTCATCGGGATCTCGAGCAGAATCGCCTTGGCCGAGCAATACAGGCGGTCGATGTGCTCTTTGAGCCGAAAGACACGTCCGTTGTAAGCTCGGATGCCCTCGAAAACCCCGTCGCCGTAAAGCAAGCCGTGGTCGAACACGGAAACCTTGGCGTTTTGTTCGCTATAATATTTGCCGTCGATGAAAATCTTCATGCCAATCGCTGCAGGTTAGCCTAGTGGGCCGTAAGGCAAGTAGCAACATTTTTGCCGCGTCCCATTCGTGGCGGTTCCCTGAACCTGCTCTCAGGCTTCCTGGAGGGCGCGCAGCTCGTTGTCGGTGTGGCGGAGGCGGATGGCCAGGGCGCGCGCGAGTCGTGCGAACAATTTTACGCCCAACAGAGGGTGTCGGCGGGCAACCTCGATGAGGCGGTCTTCCGCCCAAGCCAAGGCGTCGTCGAGAGCGGGAAGATAGGGCGCCCGCACACACGGCCGTTGACGCGGGAGAATGCACCGGGCACATTCATTTCATGAGCGATCCAACCGGCGTCGTCCGAACTTGCGTGCCGGTCAGGCGCCTGCAACGCGCCGAGAAGATTCTCCGCAAGCTGGGCCGAAAGCTCAGTCCAACCAACGCCGTGTTCCTGCTGCTGGGAAACCAAAACACCCCCGTCGGCGCCGAACTGCGCGGAACCACCGATCGCCCCTGGCGCGGTCTGGCCCCCGGCTCCCATAAAGACCTCGGCGGCTTCGCCATCCCCGCCTGCAACTGCGTCTCGTTGCCAGCGCGGTCGGTGGCATAGACCGTGAGGCTGTTTGCTCCCGAGCGGATCGGCACCTTGTCGATTTGAAAGTGGCCGCTCCTGGAGACTGAACCGAACAGCTCTCGCGTCAGAGTTGGGCTGTTTTGTGCGGAAGGGGCTCAACCTGAATGGGACTTGGTTGGTGGCCTAACATTCTATTGCTGAGTTGTTTGCGTCGCGAAGTGGCCGAGGGAGAGGACGGTTCAGAGGCCGGCCCTCAAGGTGGTGTTAGGTTCCGAAGCAGGGAAAGCGCGTCAAGCGCACGGGCGCAGGGTGAAGCAGAACGTAGCGCCTTTGTCTGGGGCACTTTCAATCCAGACGCGTCCGCCATGGCCCTGCACGATGTGTTTGACGATCGCCAGGCCTAGTCCGGTGCCGCCTTGCTCCCGAGAGCGGGCGCGGTCCACGCGGTAGAATCGCTCGAAAACACGCTCGGCCGCCTCCGGGGGAATCCCAGGACCGTCGTCGCGGACCCAGCATTCGACCTCGCCCGCCGCCGAGAGCCGGGCGCCAATCTGAACTTGGCCACCCTCGCGGCCATACTTGATCGCGTTGTCCGCAAGATTGTGGAACACCTGCTGGAGCCGTGCGGCGTCGGCTTGGGCCGCGATGTCGCCGGGGATCTCGTTTGCGAGATGGGTTTCGCGTCGGGAAGCGGCGGGGGCCAGGTCCTCCAGGACGCGGTCCGCGAGGTTCCGCAGCCCCACGCGGTCGAAATGGAAGGCGAGCGTGGCGGATTCGAGTTCCGAGAGAGTGAGCAAATCCTCGATCAGAAACGACAACCTGTCCGTGTGCCGCTGGATGATGTTGAGGAAACGCGCGGCGGCCTCGGGATCCGAGTGAGCGCCGTCAAGCAGCGTTTCGACCGCCGCCCGGATCATCGAGAGGGGTGTTCGGAGTTCATGGCTGACGTTTGCCACAAAATCCCGGCGCGTGCCCTCCAACTGGCGCAGGCGGGTCTGATCATGAAACACCATGATGACGCCCGTAGGCGCGGAATCCTTGAGACGCTGGGCGGCGGCGCTCACCTGAAGGGAACGAGGGGATGCGCCGGTCGTCTCAATCTCGACCTCCGACGTGGCGCCCGAGTTCATGACCTGGCGGGCCAGTTCCTGAAGCTCGTGGCGTCGGAACACCTCCATGAGGGTCCGCCCGGCGCAATCGTCCGTGATTCCGAATAGCAGGTTCACGCAGCGGTTGGTGAGCCGGACTCGAAGTTCGGAATCAAGAATCAGGACGCCCTCATTCATGCTGTCGAAGAGCATTTTCTGGCGGACGCGGACCTGCTCAGCAGACTGAGTCTGCGCCTGGTGCAGTGCGGTGTTGTTCTGGCGCTCACGTTCAAGTTCCGCGGCCAAGAGGGCGAACTTGCGCCGCCACCCCAGGTGCAGACAGAGGATGACGGTTACCAGGAGAAGGAGGGTGAGGGCGGGCCACATGCGGGGTCGTGCGGGAGCGGTGAGAAAGCGGGTTGTGGGGGATGGCGTTAAGTCCCCTCGAACCGGTAGCCGACGTTTCGAACCGTTTCGAGGTATCGCCCCGCGGGGCCGAGCTTGTCCCGCAGGCGGCTCATGTGGGTATCCACTGTGCGCGTATCCACGGAGCGCTCGTATCCCCAGACTTCCTCGAGGAGGCGGTCACGGGTCTGGACGCGGCCCCGGCGTTGGATCAAGAGGACCAGCAGCTTGAACTCGGTGGCGGTCAACACGACCGGTTTACCCTTGATGCAAGCGGCATGGCGGGGGATATCGACCGTCAACGGGCCGATTTCGAAGCGCTCGGCATCGTCCTCGGCGGGTTTGAGGCGTTGGAGGAGTTTCTTGACCCGCAGGACCAACTCCCTTGGGCTGAACGGCTTGGTCACGTAGTCGTCAGCCCCGAGTTCCAGCCCGAGGACACGGTCCAACTCGGTGGCCTTGGCGGTCAGCATCAGGATGGGGAGCCGGGCGGTCGCGGGGTTGCGTCGGAGCAGACGGCAGACCTCAAGGCCGTCGATCTCCGGAAGCATGAGGTCAAGAACGACCAGGTTCGGCTGCTGGTCTTTCACCTTCTTGACAGCCTCAGCCCCATCAGCGGCGGTGATGACTTCGAGCCCGGCGGCTCGCAGGTTGAACTCGATCAGATCGAGGGCATCCGGTTCATCATCGACGACGAGGATTTTAGGTTTCATGCGAGTGCATCTGGTTGATCCCGGGTGAGGCGGGATCCTTCATATGGGCGTGGCGGACATCCCGCCCTTCAGTGAGAAAGATGATCTCCTCCGCCACGTTTGTTGCGTGGTCGGCGATCCGTTCCAGGCTTTTGGCGATGACCATGACGTTGAGGCACCGGGTAATGGTGCCTGAATCAGCGAGCATGCACTGGACCAAGTCGCGGTGGATCTGCCTGTTGGCGGAGTCCATGGTGGTGTCCCGCTGGATGGTGGCGCGGGCCAGTCCGATGTCACCGGTGACGAACGCGTCGAGGGCTCCTTTGAGCATGCTGGTGGCAAGCGCGCCCATGGCGGCGATGTCCGGCAGCGCCTTAAGGGGCGGCTCGGAATTCAGGTCGAGCGTACGCCGGGCGATCTTGGTCGCTTCGTCGCCCACTCGTTCCAGATTCTGGGAAACCTTCATGGCGATGGTCGTCAGGCGGAGATGGGTCGCGAGCGGCGCCTGGGCTAGCAGGCTTATGCTCAGATCGTCCACTTCGATTTCCAACTGGTCCAACAGACTGTCGTCCGCCTCGACCTGGCGGGCCAACTCGTCATCCCGGGTCAGAAAGGCTTTTACCGCGCGGGAGACCGCGCTCTCCGCCTGGCTTCCCATGGTCAGGAGTATCTCCCGCAACCCCTCCAACTCGTGCTCAAAAAGGTGTGTCATAGTGACCTTGCTGTATTCGATAAGGCTGACGTGCTGTGGCTCCGGCCGGGAGCGGTTTGCGCGTCGCCCTGGGAGCGTGGGTTATCCAAAGCGGCCTGTGACATAGTCCTCGGTTTGCTTCTTGGCGGGGTTGGTGAAGATCTTGCGGGTTGTGTCAAACTCGATCAACTCCCCCAAGTAGAAAAAGGCGGTCTGATCGGAGATACGCGCGGCTTGCTGCATGTTGTGGGTGACTATGACAATCGTGAACTCCTTCTTCAACTCCAAGATCAAATCCTCGATTCGCGAGGTCGCGATGGGGTCAAGGGCGGAGGCCGGCTCATCCATGAGGATGATCTCGGGGCGGATTGCGATGGCGCGAGCGATGCAGAGCCGCTGCTGCTGGCCCCCTGAAAGCCCCAGCGCGCTGGCATGGAGGCGATCCTTGGTTTCGTCCCAGATGGCAGCCGAGCGAAGGCTCTTCTCCACGACCTCGTCGAGCACCCGCCTTTCCTTCGTTCCGTGGAGCCGCAACCCGTAGGCAACGTTCTCGTAGATGCTCTTGGGGAACGGGTTGGATTTCTGAAAAATCATCCCCACCCGCTTGCGCAACTGGACTACGTCGGTCTCAGGACTGTAGATGTCATGTCCGCCAATCGCGAACTTGCCTTCGATGCGCACCCCGTCGATGAGGTCGTTCATCCGGTTGAAGCACCGGAGCAGGGTCGATTTCCCGCAGCCCGACGGGCCGATAAACGCTGTCACCTGGCGCTCACGTATGCCGAGCGAGATATTGGTCAGAGCTCTACTCTGCCCGTAGAACAAGTTGACCCCGCTGGTTTCGATCAAGGGCGGGCCAGCCGGGACCGGCACTGCCGGAGAGCGCGCTGAGGAGGCGGGGAGTGCTGTTCTGGGCACGAAGGTCTGGGACATAATAGGCATCCTAATGAGCGGCTCGCATATTCCTCCGGATCCGCGCGCGGATCACGATCGCCACGGAATTCAGCGTGAAGGTCAACGCCAGCAGCACAAAGACCGTGCCATATAGAATGGGCTGCGTTTTCTCAACGTCAGGAGACTGTGTTGACAGGACAAAGACGTGGTACCCCAGGTCCATGAATTGGTCCGCGAGGGACGTTGGGAGGTCCCTCATGTAGTAGGCCGCCCCCGTAAACAGGATCGGGGCAACTTCTCCGGCCGCCCGGCTGACCGCGAGGATGCCACCCGTCAGGATGCCGGGGAGCGCCTGCGGCAGGACGATCCTGACGATCGTCTGCAGTTTCGTGGCCCCGAGGGCGAGGCTGGCCTCCCGCAGCCCCAAAGGGATCGCGCGCAAGGACTCCTCCGTGGCGACGATGACCACGGGCAGGGTCATCACCGCCAAAGTCAGGGACGCCCAGAGAATCGCGGGTTTTCCCCAGTACGGGTCCGGGCTCCCGGGCCGCAGGATCGCGTCCATATTCTGGCCGGCGAAGTTGATGAAGAAGCCCAGTCCGAAGAGGCCGAAGACAATCGATGGAACAGCAGCCAGGTTGCTGACCGCGACGCGGATAGTCCGCGTGGCAAGGGAGATCGAGGAGGCATACTCGGTAAGGTACACCGCGGTGATCACACCCACAGGAACTACAAAGACAGTCATGAGAATCACACGGGCCGCCGTGCCGAAAATCATCGGGAAGACGCCCGCTTTGTTCACGTCAAACATGTCCGACTGAGTCCCCCCGCTGACGAACGACCAGGAGATGGCCGGCCAGCCACGAAGCAGGATGTTGCCGAGGATGACTCCGAGGATGGCCAGGATCAGCAGCGTAGCCAAACCTGTGGCGCCCGTGAAGAAGAACGACCACACATCGAATGACTTTGAACGAAAATCAAGCGCGGCTGGCTTGTGCGGCTCCGTGTCTGGCTTCATCGCTTGCCCTCCACCCGCTTTTTGAATCTCCGAATTGCCCAATCTCCAGCCAGATTGGTGGCGAAGGTGACCAGGAACAGCAGTGAGCCGAGCATGAAAAGTATGCGGTAGTGGGGACCGCCATTGACCGCCTCTGCCAACTCGGCGGCGATGGTTGCCGTTATGGTGCGGGTGGAATCAAATAGGCTCCACGAGACGATGCTTGCATTTCCGCTGGCCATGAGCACGACCATGGTCTCCCCAATCGCGCGTCCAAAGCCGAGAACGACCGCGGCAAACACGCCTGGGAGCGCAGCGGGCAGGACGATGTGCCAGGCCGCCTGCCATTTGGAAGAGCCGAGGGCGAGCGCCCCCTGCGTGTAGGACTGCGGAACGCTGGTGAGGGCGTCTTCGGCAATGGAAAAGATCACCGGGATGCTGGCGAGGCCCAAGGCGATCCCGGCGACAAACGCGTTGAGGCGCGACTCGTAGCCAAAGACCTTCTGCAAAGCGGTGGCCAACACCATCAGGCCGAAGAACCCCAGGACGACGGAGGGAATCCCCGCCAGGAGTTCGATACCGGGCTTGAGCCACTCCTTGAGGCGAGGGGCTGCGAGTTGCGAGACGTAGATGGCCGCGGCCAGAGCCAGCGGGACGGCAAAAAACAGCGCCACCACCGTCGCCTTCAAACTGCCGATCAGAAGAGGGACGATATTGTACTTTTGGATCTGCGAAATCGGTTGCCAAATGTACTGAGGTTTGTCGTAACCGGTCCATTGGTAGGGTAGCAGCAGATAACGCCAGGCGGAGGTGTTGATCCCCGCATCCTTGTCATTGGGAGCCTCGGCGGCTGCTTCGGCCTTCACTTCCATCAGAAGCTTCAGGGTTTCCCGGTCTCTGGCCGCGACCTCCCTTGGGGAGAGGCCAAGGTATTCTCCGAGCGCTTGCGGGGACATGGAGTCCATTTTTTCGACCGGGATGGCCTTGCGGGCGGCGACGCTGTCCATCCGACCCAAGAAGATCGGCAGTGCCTCTCGCGTGACGAAGAGAAAAATGAGAAAGACCATCAG
>Ga0209514_10006059_pt1 | contig 15013 bp, 17 predicted proteins | sample Subgrocontami58m_FD_187452 | JGI IMG/M metagenome (GOLD analysis project Ga0209514, IMG submission 187452) | Subsurface groundwater microbial communities from S. Glens Falls, New York, USA - GMW37 contaminated, 5.8 m (SPAdes) (version 3) | ecosystem: Environmental > Aquatic > Deep subsurface >...
CTACTATTAAAAACTCATAGCTTAAAACGCCGCCGCTCTTTAAAAATACCTCTTTGGTGCCTGTATCCACCCTTATGACCTCATCCTGCTCGAAATTAACGCGCAACGACTCAAGGTGGTCGGTCAGGTCTAAAACAGCGCTGTTCTTGCGGATACGGCCGCCGGCCACATCAGGCAGGACCGGAAGAAGATCAAACGTCTTTTTGGCATCAACAACAATAATACGCCTGTTACTTAACCTGGGCCGCTTCTTAGAAAGCAGGCGGGCCGCTTCCAACCCCGCAAAACCGCCGCCTATTATGACAATATCGCCTTCTGGCATAAGCCATATCATAGTATAAGTATAGGCTGTTTTCAAGGTGTATATCTATTGAGAATAAAGGCCTTTTATGATACCATGAACCACGTGATAAACGCTTATATAAAAAAGATCAACGCCTCCCTCAAACACTTCTTAACCGATGCCAACAGGCGCTATTCACTGGGCATCACATCAGACGCGCTTTTACGGTCAAGCAAAGATTTCATCCTGCGAAAAGGCAAGCGCATACGCCCTCTCCTGTTTGTCCTAAGCTATAAAGGCTATACCAGAAAAACCTCATATTCAGATAAGCGGCTATTTACCTCAGCAGCCTCAATAGAGCTTCTGCACGATTTCATGCTCATCCACGATGATGTAATAGATAACTCAGACCTGCGCCGGGGAAAACCGACACTTCACAAACTCTTTGACCACAACATACACCTGCCTGACAAGGCAAAGGTAGGAACGTCACTGGCAATAGTTGCCGGAGATATTATCTTCGCCCTTGCGATAGAATCACTTCTTTCCATTGATGAAGGCATGGAGAGGAAAGAAAAAGCCCTAAAAAACCTGGTCCAGGCAGCAGCCTATACGGGCGCCGGAGAATTCATCGACGTAGTCTTCGGGCATAAAACAATAGACCAGCTTTCAGAACACGACATATTCCTTACATACACGCTTAAGACAGCTAAATATACATTTGAATGCCCGCTTCTTATGGGAGCTATACTTGCCGGAGTACCTGCCCCTGAACTTAAAAAGCTCTCACAATTAGGATTAGCCGCAGGCCAGGCCTTTCAGATCTACGATGACTTCCTTGACCTGTTCGCCACAAAAAAGACAATAGGCAAGCCGATATTAACAGACCTGGCTGAATCAAAAAAAACGCTTTTGGTATTTAAGGCATATAAAAACTCTAAGCCCGATGAAAAAAAACGCTTTAGGGAGATCTTCGAGAAAAATACCAAGACCGTATCTGATCTGGAAGATTTAAGGAACATCGTAGTTAAAAGCGGCTCTTATGACTATTGCCTGAAAAAAATGTCTTCCCTGCAAGAAGAAGCAACGCGCCTTGTAAAGAGCCTGAAAATGAAAAAGGCATACAAGAAAGCGCTTGAATACGTGATCTTCAAGCTTTCACCTTCCAGTATGCCTTTTAAGCCTTAGACTGCGCGTTAGCGCGTCTATGCGACGCTGTGCAAAAACAATAACTCGTTTGACCCGCTATATTCTATCTTTTTAACTCTCCAGGTCTTATTTTCTTTGACAAACCTGGCCTCTATCTTGCCGGAATCATAATATAATTTTTCATCACCTGGTTTTCTAAAATAACAAGTAAACCATATATTGCCTAAGGCATCGGCCCCGTCGATCTTGACTAATATTTTCTTAACAACGACCTTGAAATCTTTAAAATCTTTGAAGATATCTAAAAGGAAACTTACTATCGCCGCCTTATTATTGCCTGAAGCATCCTCATAAGTATCTGATATAAGCATCTCGCACTTGGCAGGATCCATTTTTTCAACCGCTACTATGCCGGCGTAGACTAAGCCTCTGACACGCGACTCATCATTCTCAGAGAGCGCCCTTATCAACGTATACGCTAAAATAGCGATAACGGAAACACACAGAATGACCAACAATTGTTTTTTTGGGCTCATTTAACGGCTTATTTTTAATATCTGATAGGTCAAAACACCTGCGGGAACGTTTATCTCAACCACGTCGCCTTCCTTATGCCCCATGAGAGCCTTTCCTATAGGTGATTCCATGGAGATCTTATTCTGCGCGTAATCAGCTTCGGGCGGCGAGACCATCACGTACTCTATGACCTCTTGAGTATCTTTATCCTGCAGCTGGACAAGCGCGCCTACATAGACTTTATCGGTGGGTATATTCTCGTGCTCTATGATCCTGGCGCGCGAAAGCTTATCTTCCAATTCAGATATCTTTTTTTCAAGATACGCCTGCGCCTCTTTGGCAGCGTCGTATTCCGCGTTCTCAGAAAGGTCGCCCATAGCCCTGGCTTTTTCAAGTTGCCTGGCTACTTCCCTTCTTTTGACCTTTTTTAAATGGTCCAGCTCGTCTTTTAGCTTCTCATAACCTTTTTGGGTCAAAAAAACATCGCCTAAGCCCATTTAACGCGCCCCCTGGACAATATGTTTCAACCGCTGGGGTGAAATGATTATCTCAACCCTGCGATTAAGGCTCCTGCCTTCTTTATTATCGTTGGATGTCAGCGGCCTATACCTGCCGAACCCCGAGGCGGATATCCTTAACGGGTCCATGCTTTTTTTCAACGTAAAATAATCCACAACGCTTAAAGCGCGCGCGAATGAAAAATCCCTGTCTGATTTCCATTCAAATACCGCTAGCGACTGATTGTCGGTATGCCCTTCAATAAAAAGGTAATTATCGGGAAACTCTACCTTGCAGATCTGAAATACCTTGTCCAAAAACTCCTTGCCCTCATCGCTTAAAGCGTCGCTGCCTGAAATAAACAACTTTCCGGCAAATGCCGTGATCACAAGACCGCGATCAGTAATAGTGATACGGGCTTCTTTTTTAGCGATATCTTTGGCAAATTCCTTCTCAAATATATCCAGGGCCTCAATAAACCTCCTGGTATCAATATCCTGGGATTTCTTGTAAAGCACGAGCTCTCTTTTTAGGGTCAGATTCTGCCTTTTGGCCGCCTCAAATTTAGCCGTAATAGCGCTCAATTGTTTAGTCAGGTCAGATGCCACTACCCTCTCTTTGCCGGATGAGGCGCAACCTGCAAGGCAAAATAATGATATAAACACTATGGCTTTAAGTTTCATCAACGCCTTCCTGAGGTGTCTTGCGCTATCAGGCTCATAGCCGCGTCTTCACAAAACGACTTGAATTCTGTAAGCGTGCGCGCGCCGAACATCTTTTTAGTTATAGCTTCCACGGCTTCAAGTTTTAAGCAGAGGAAACGATACCCCGGGTCAAGCGAGCCGTCGCTTGAAAACTTTGATTTTAGCGCCTCGCTCTCTTTGCTAATGATATATTCCTTCCACTCTTTCAACTGCGCGGATATGCCTTTTTTCGCGTTTAAGGCCTTTTCAATCTTTCTATCAATATCTAATTGAGTGAACTTCCTGTCGACCTTATCAAGCTCTCCCTTAGTGGTCTTGTAGAGCCAGAAAAGATACCTTTTATAAAGCGACCTTTGATCATGCGCGTTCATACAAACCTTGTGTAGAAGACACAACACCGGCGCAATTCCGATTAGCGCCGGGTGTATTTCAGAAACAAGCTATCCGGCGAAAGCGCTGCAACCTGGACTCAATATCTTTAAGAGTCACCCTGGAACTGCGCTCTACGCCAAATCCCTCTACGTTAAAAGACGCCATTACAATACCATACGTCACAGCTTTCTTTAAAGCATTGCCGTTTATCTTCTTAACTTTCGTCAAATAACCCATAAAACCGCCGGCAAAAGTATCTCCTGCGCCTGTCGGGTCCACGACTTTTTCTACCGGGTATGCCGGCAGAGAAAAAATAAAATCATCGCTGTATACCAATACGCCGTGCTCACCCTTCTTAATAATGATAATTGGCGGCCCCATGCGGCGCAAGCACTTTGCAGCTTTTAAAAGATTTGTCTCTTTGGAAAGGCTGCGCGCCTCAGCATCATTGGCGACATAGATGTCTACTTTTTTCATAAGTTTTAAAAGAGAACTCTTCTTATGGTCTATCCAGTAATTCATACTGTCTAACCCCACCAACCGCGGGTCGCGCATTTTAGAAAGAAGCGAAAGCTGCAGGTCAGGGTCTACATTGGCTAAAAATATGTTCTTTATCGCCCTCTGGTGTTCCGCGACCTTAGGATTAAAAATAGATAGAACGCCTAATTCAGTGCCTAATGTAAGGGCTGAATTCAAGTCTCCTGTATATTCACCTTTCCACCTAAACGTCCTTCCCTGCTCTATTACAAACGACGTCAAAATGACATTCTTACTGTTCAAAAATTTAATGTATTTCTTGGGAAAATCACGCCCCACTATAGCCACGAGGTCTATCTTTGTAAAAAAAGAAGCGCTCATTGAAAAGTGTACTGCAGAACCGCCCAGCATTTCACGGCGCGCTCCAAACGGCGTCTTGACCGTATCCAATGCCGCTGTACCTAAGACAAGCAAGCTCACTTTTTGCCTCGCTTTCTTATTTTTTGTTCCTTCTTGCCGTAATGGCAAAGCCTGTGATAATAAGGCGCTTTTTTACCGTCCTCAAGAGGGAACTCTTCGCAATAACGCGGCCTTATCTCATAAATGACGCAACGGTTATGATCATTTTGAAAAATGCAACGCCTGTTACGAAGAATGGTGCTGAATTTATAGCCTGAAGGAGACTTCTTATCCCTTCCAAGATATTTGAACCAGGGCCGCGGAATATCCAAAGATTCTTCCAGTATACGCCCTACCTCCCAAAGGTCGGCTTCAACACCTTCCCTGCAGCACGCGCCGTGGCCGCAAACTTTACAAATGACTTCCTTAGCCAATCTTTACCTCCGCGTAATCCCTGTCGCCTACATTCATCATCCTTATTTTAGTTGTCTTTATCAATATCAGTATAAAATTCGGGTCGTCACTGCCTGAAAAAAACTGACGCAGCATCATCTGCTTATTCCACAATTCCTCTTTTAGCGCCATATCCTGGCTTATGACAGCTTTGCCCTCTATGCGGCAGTGGCTTAATTTACGGTCCACAAAACATATCTCTACTTTTGGATTTTTTGTGATCTGGCCGACCTTTTTAGTATTAGGAAAAGTGGCCGCTAAAAGTGTGCCATCATCTTGAAGGATAGGCATCATCGCGCGCACGCGCGGCTGATCTGCGTCGCAAGTCGCCAAATACCCCATACCCGCGTCCAACACCATCTGCTTTACAATATCTAATGACATAACAAACCTCCTTAATGTTGCCTATTGCAGGTATTTCTACCTTCCAACGTTAATCCCGAAACCTGCGTAGTAAATTTTATGCGTGTAGCGTAAAATTTACACGCGCTTAGGTAAGGAATCAATCATTCTTTCTGTTAACTTGTATTATTTCCGCAGCTATCGCCACTGCTATCTCCTCCGGAGTCTGAGCGCCAATATCAAGGCCAACCGGTGTATGGACCAAAGAGAGCTTATCTTTTTTAAAACCTTTTTTCTTAAGTTCGTTAAAAATAAGTTTTATCTTAGTATCAGAGCCTATCATCCCTATATAACCGGCTTTTGTCTTTAAAGCCGCCTCCAGGCTCTCTAGATCAAATGCGTGGCCGTGCGTGACAATAACGATAAAAGTGTTCTTATCTATGGATATCTTTTTAAAAGCCTCTTTGTAAGGAGCACAGATGATCTTATCTGCATGAGGAAACCTCGCGGCGGCAGCGAAAGCGCTACGGTTATCTACGATCGCGACCTCAAACCCTAAAAGCTTTGTAATAAATGAAAGAGCCAGGCCTATGTGGCCAGCTCCAGCTATCACTATTTTTTTATTAGGCTCCAGGACCTCAAGAAAAATAGAGACCTCGCCGCCGCAGACTTGCAGGCCGGACTTTTTATCCAAATGATAGATCTTTAAAAAAGACTTTTTTCTTTTTAATGCGTTTAGCGCATCGGCGATGACCAGCTTTTCTAATCCGCCTCCTCCTATAGTGCCTTCAATGGAGGCGTCTTTATAAACGATCATCTTTGTACCTATCTTGCGCGGAGACGACCCTTGTGAAGATACGACCGTTGCCAGCACACAACAATGGTTTTGCGAGAGGACGCTAAGAATCTTATTGAATAGCTTTACCATTATGCTCTATACTGTTTGTATGATCTCCTGCATCCTACTGGCCGCTGGAGCAAGTACCAGATTCGGCTCACCAAAGGCCCTTGTGCGTATCGGCGCTAATTCTATCATCGAGCGCACTCTGGCAATGCTACTTAGCACAAAGATCTCTGAGATCATTGTAGTGCTCGGGGCGGATGCCGAAAAAATATCTCCCAAAATATTAAAAAATTCAGGCATCAGGATCGTGGTCAATGAAAACTATTCACAGGGCCAGACGTCTTCATTTAAAGCCGGGCTTACGAACCTGGACTCAGATACCGAAGGCATTCTTCTTATGCCTGTCGATATGCCATTTATCAAGAAAGAGACAATAGACCTCTTGATAGAAGTTTTTTTAAAGAACCAGTCTTTGATCGTAGTGCCCACGTACGCGGGCAAGAACGGCCACCCGCCTATATTTTCAAAGATGTTGTTCCGGGACTTTAAAGCCCTGAAAAATGATGAGCCCTTATCACTGCTTATACGTAAACACGAAAAAGAAACTTTAAAACTTCCTGTGAAAGACGCCGGATGTGTCCAGTCTTTTAACACGCCTCAAGAATTCAAGCAGCTTCTTTCTCTTTTAACGCCTTCAAAATCTTCTGGGGCGTAATAGGCAATTCCTTTATCTGGACCCCTACCGCGTCATGGATAGCATTGGCAATAGCCGCCGCAGTCGGCAACAATGACGCCTCTCCCATTCCCTTTGCCCCAAAAGGCCCCTGAGGGTCGTTAGTCTCAATAAATATAGACTCTATAGGCGTTATATCAGTCGCGCGCGGTATCTTGTATTTTGAAAAACTGGGATTCGTAACACGGCCCTCATTAAATCTCAGGTCCTCATGAAGCGTATAGCCTATGCCCATGATGATAGATCCCTCTATCTGGCCATGTACACTCGCCGGATTAATAGGATACCCCACATCATGGACATCATACATCTTTAAGACCTTCACTTGCCCTGTTCTTTTGTTCACTTCCACTTCAGCGACCTGGGCCTCAAAACCATAACTACCGGAGACGTTTCCCTCGCCGGTCCTGAAATCTATAGGTGTTGTCTTGGGGTTATAACTGCCTCGGCCAATTATCAAATGGCCGTAATTAAAGGAATAACAGAGCTGTATAGCCCGGTCAAAAGACATAACAACCGCGCCGTCTTGTTTTTTTACTACCTGCTCATCGCGGATATCCAAACCGTCTTTCTCTAATTTTAGCTCGGTTGCCACGACTTCCAATATTTGCCTCTTGGCATCTGTTGCGGCATTCTTTGTAGCATTACCTGAGATGAAAGTCACACGTGAAGCAAAACTACCTGTATCAAAAGGCGTTATCTCAGTGTCCGCGGCTTTTATCCTTATGCGTTCATAAGCAACTCCAAGTTCCTGAGCTGCTATCTGGGACATGGCTGTATCAGAACCCTGGCCCGTATCAGCCGCGCCGGTAAAAAGATAAACAGACCCATCCTCTTCAACTTTTATGATAGAACCTGCGGATTCATGCGCCTTATACATCTTTGAGCCCATGACGTCAGCAGCAACTCCCAAACCAATGCCCCTGGCCGTGTCTTTTGTTTTATCTTTAGCGCAGCCGTATTTATCCTTCCAGCCGCTAACTTCGGCAGCCTTTTTAATACAATCTTTAAGGCCATTTGAAGAAAGAATAAGCTTATTTATAGTCGTCATGTTCGGGTCTGTGGCATTCTTAAGACGGAATTCCACAGGGTCTAAGCCCACGCCGCGCGCAAGCATGTCCATGTGTGATTCAAAAGCAAACCCTGACTGCACGCCGCCAAACCCGCGAATAGCTCCGCAAATAGGATTATTAGTGTATACGCGAAAACCCATTATGCGGATGTTGGTTATTTTATATACCATAAAAATTCGCATTATTGCCGCCGCAACTACTGTAGGCCCATAACTGCAATAAGCGCCGCCGTCTGCTATGACCTCGCCGGTTATTGCCATAAGCGTACCGTCACGCTTAACACCTGATTTAAGCTTATAGATCATCGGATGCTTGCGCCGGGTATAAGAAAACTCTTCCTGGCGCGTGCAGCATATCTTTACAGGTAACCCGCCGCTTTTTTTAGACAGAAGGCAGGCCGCGAAATCCATAGGAAGCATCTCTAATTTGCCTCCAAAGCCGCCGCCTACGTCAAGTTTGATGACGCGTATATCAGCGTCAGACATCTTCAAGGTCTTGGCGAGCGCCTCGCGGACCTTAAAAGGCGCCTGGGTAGATGTCCATAATGTAATACGGTTAGTTGACACTTCATATTGGCCAAGAGAAACGTGAGGTTCCAGCGCGCAATGGGCAGCGCTCTGAAGGACGAATGTGTCTTCTCTTATATAATCTGATTCTTTAAGAGCTTTATCCGCGTCGCCAAACTGGACCGGCATCATTACGCCGATATTATTCATCGCGTTATGTATCTGTGGCGCGCCGTGTTTCATAGCTAGCACCGCGTCAAACACAGCAGGCAGCACTTCATATTTAACGCTGATAAGCGAAAGCGCTTTTTGGGCTGTCTCTTCGTCTACCGCGGCCACAGCGGCGACCTCATCGCCGATATAACGCACTTTCTCTGACTCAAGGGCCATCTGGTCAACGGTATTAGGAAAGAAAAATTCATTGGACCCGAACTTTATCTTAAACGTATCTTCGGCGGTGATAACGGCGCGAACACCATCTAATTTTTGGGCTTTAGATGTATCAATACTTAATATCTTCGCGTGCGGATGAGGGCTGCGCAGCATCTTTCCTACAAGCATGCCTGGCAGATTAAGGTCAAAGGCATAAACAGCCTCGCCTGTAGCCTTTTTACGGGCATCAATACGGGGCACGCTCTTTCCAACAGGGCTTGTAGTCCTATTTTCCATCTTTTAACCTTTGAGACGCCTCACGCACAGCGTCTATTATCTTGATATATCCTGTGCAGCGGCATAGATTGCCGTCAAGCGAGCTTGCTATCTCTGCATCCGTTGGGCTAGGATTCTCGTCCAAAAGTGCTTTAGCAGCTAAAATCATGCCGGGAGTGCAAAAACCGCACTGAATAGCGCCCTTGTTAATAAATGATTCCTGCAAAGGATGAAGGCCACCTTTTTGCGCTATCCCCTCTATGGTCGTGACCTCACAGCCGTCTACATCCGCAGCAAGGATAAGGCATGAAAGGACATTTTTTCCGTCTAAAAGCACGGTGCAGACACCGCAATCTCCTTCAAGACAACTATATTTAGTACCCAATAATCCGAGCCGGTCACGCAGCAGCTCTATTAAAAGCTCGGAATCCCGGACCGCGAGTTCATGCGTTTTATTATTTATCTTTAACTTTATATTTTTCATAGGATCCTTAAAAGCGACTCAAGGTCTGTGGCAAGGCAGTGTATGCGATATTCGTCAAGCTTCAGGTTTTGCGCGTCAATGTTTAAAGCCCGCAGCACGTTCTTTAATGAAACCTCTTTAGGCCGCAAGCCCTCAATAGCGGCTGCCACTTCTTTAAGTTTTATGGGGAATGAAATAGTGGTGTTTACAACCAAAACAACGCCTGAAAACCTGCCCTTGTTCAAAGAAGCGAAAAAAGCGAGCGCCAGAGACGGCACGTCAACAGGCATAGTCTTTGTATGCCTGAAATAAAAACTCAAACTATCGCTTTTAGGAAGTATTACTTTGGTCAGAATATATTTTTCAGGCGGCTTGGACCCAAGAAATTCCTGGACGCTGACCACTTTTTCCTTGCCGGGCCCTGCGATAGATATCTTGGCACCCAGTGAAATAAGGACAGCCGGAAGATCTACCCAGAAAAAGCGCGATGCCACATTACCTCCTATGGTCGCCATGTTCCGGATAGGCGTAGTTGCCAACTTGGAGCATGCTTCAACAAACGAAGGAAAGTTTTTTCTTATGACGGCTGACGCGCAGATCTCTGATATTGTTGTCATGGCACCTATGGCCACAGTGCCTTTTGAATCCTTTATTCCGCGCAGAGCTGAAACATTTTTCAGCCCAACGACATCTGTGGGATATTTTGCCGCCTTTTTAAGATAATTTAAAGAGAACGTACCACCTCCCAAAATAAGGGAATTGCGGGACTTCTTCAATAAACCCAGGGCCTCTTTTAATGTTGCAGGTGTATAATACTTAAAATCCTTCAATAATCCCATTTAAAATGGCTCGCTTAATTTGACCCCCGTGAAACCCACGGGGATTTCGCTAGAATTGTATATTTTGGTGCTCAAGATTATACCAAATGTTCACACAAACCGCAAGAAAGCGCCCAAAAGGCCGGCAAGCACGATAATAATGGCGGGTTCTATCTTGGTGAACATGAACAGGCTAAATGCTATTGCAACTACCAAAAGCGCAGGCCAGCTTTTTAATTGCGCAAGGGATATGGTCTGAAAGGCTACAGCTATGATCATGGCGAATATCACAAGCTGGATCACTTTAAAAGCGCCCTTAACGTGAGGCGTAGAATTAAACCGGGCATACAAAACAGCCGCCATCATAACAAGGCAGGCTGGCGCTAAAAGATTTGCAAAATTAGCTATCACTGCGCCCAGATACCCACCAGTTTTATAACCAACGTAGGTAGCGTATTTGACGGAGATAGCCCCTGGAAAAATTTTGACAAAACCTGATATGTCTAGAAATTCTGGCCTGGTAAGCCAATGATATTTTTCGACCACTTCCTTCTCGGTGAGAGGTAAAAACGAATAAGCGCCGCCTATAGCGAATAATCCGATCTTAAAAAACGATAAGAATAGCTGCCAATAGATCACTTCAATGCCTTTCTCCCTTTATCATCGCGAAAGCATGAGGAATAACGTCGGCTACGGCGAGAAAAGACTCTACTGCCCCATTGGGGCTGCCGGGCAGATTGATTATAAGCGTATTTTTTCTCACACCCGCCACAGAACGCGATAGTACGGCAAATTTTGTATGCCTTAGGCCGTCTATCATCATAAGTTGAGAAATGCCGTGCAGCTCTTTTTCTATCACTTCTTTTGTCGCCTCAGGGGTCACGTCACGTGGCGATATCCCCGTTCCCCCTGTGGTCAATATAAGCTTTATCCTAAGTTTGTCGGCGATAAACTTTAATCGCGCGGCGATCTTTTTCTTATCATCTTTTACGATCTCTTCCATTAATACGTGCGCGCCCCTGGCTTTAAGCTGGCGCACCAAGCATGGGCCTGAGATATCTTCATTTATGCCCTTCGCGCAAGAATCGCTTATTGTCAAGACAGCGGCCGTTATAGCTTTAAAGGACGACGACTTCATATTGATCCCCGATCATTCCGGAAAAGCCTACTCTGCTTTCATGTTTTCTACCATGCTATTGACTTGACGCTGAAGGTAACGCTTGTTGCGTTCGGGCAGAAGGTTCTGAAGTTTTTCTTTGAACTCATTTTTAAGCCACAAAACGCGCGGGCTGTTAAGGTAAGAAGATATCTTAAAGGCAAAGATAACGGATGGTTCGTCGTGCTTTATGTAAACGAGTATCTTTCTGAATTGCTTTGACTCATCCAGGCGTTTAGTGGCCAGGCTTGTAGATAAATAACCATCTACCTTATCATACCCCGAGATCTTTCCGTCTAAGACACCTATTACATCGGGTGATTGCAACTTAACCTGCGAAACATATTCACCGCGGCCTCCGCTAAAGAACATTGAAAGGTCATTGAATGCTATCTTCTTAAGCGAAGGCACTCCCAGGAAATCAGAGACCGCGTTTAAAATAGGGTTCTGTTCCACTACGCCATGTTCTACGAATGCCTGGCCTTTGAACATATCGGACTTACTTGTATCAAATCTCAAGTCTCCCGCAAGTTTTCCGGAAAGGACGCGCTGCACATCCGGTGACCTGCGGAAAAATTCGTCAAGGTCGACATCCTTCAGGTGCGCCTCCCCGTTTGCGGCGATGCGCCCGTCTACCGGCGTAAAATTAACTTGCCCTTCCAGCGTCCCTGCGTAGCAAGTGCCCTTAAGGTTATCCAATACAAAGCCGTCTTTTTGCCTGCGAATAGTTGAAAAGATATGCTCAAAGACTAAGCCGTTATTTGAGACTTTTGTCTTATCTTTAGCCACAGAACTTTGCACGTTAAGATTGATCATGAGGTCCCGTGCATTAAAAAAGAGGTCCTCATCATACCCTAACCTGAATTTTTTGATATCCATATCCAGGAGATTGACCGCATCCTTAGAGGAATATCTTAACTTAGACTTAATGTCTCCGGATAGCCCGCTATCTATCCAATCAGCGGAAAGATCCAGAATAAATGCCGGAGCGCCTGTGCCCTTAGGCGCAGGCTTAGGAGAAACCGAAGATAACTCAAGCTTTACCCGGGGATTGTCTTCTTGATAAATAGCGAAATCCGCGTTAAACGGCATGCCATTTATAGTAAGATTAAAATTTTGCCCGACAATATGGTCGTGGCTGGCTACGGCTGACCCGCTTACCGAATCAATGGAAAGCGAATCAAAAAAAGTAAAATTCGTATTAGATACTTTCAAACTTAACAGAGTCTTTAAGTCACCAAAGGTTCCTGAGGCCTTAAAGACCGCGTCAATGACCCCGCGCGACTGTAAACTCTCGTTATTAAGTGAAGGAAAATTGTCCAAAATGATATTCATAAAATTCATCTCGAAATCCAGGCTTGGAGCCTTGCCCAGATCGCTTATATGGCCGCTTCCGGTAAATTTCAAATACGGATTACTGAGTTCAAGGCGCGATATCTTAAAATTCTCGCCCTCTGTTTCAACATCAAAAACGTAATCGAACGGTTTATAAAAACCGCTGCCGATCAAAATGTCCGCGCCGTTAAAAGCCTGGATGCTGACCTTCTTTAATAAGAATTGGCCCCTGGTTATCAAAAGTCCGCCTTTGACGTAAGATAAATAACCCTGTATGTCGCTTCGCACGATATCGCCAAGGTAAAGGTCAGTAGACTTAAAATATGTCGTCGGGAAAAAACCTATGGATCTATCCATCTTCGGCAGGACTTCCACGATCAGCTGGGCTAAGTCAGAGACCCTGCCCATATCAACACGGGTAGGCCCGAGGGAAATATTTTTTATAAGCACCTGGCGCTTCAAAAGAGACAATACGTCAAGGCCGATATCCACGTTCTTGGACTGTATAAGAGGTAAGGTATTACGCCTTATCTCCAACCCGACTATCGTAGAACCTTTCAGAACGTTGAAATAAGCGAACCTGGACTTGAAAGAAAAACCATCGGTTTGTGCCACAAGGCGTTTCGCCTCGGCTATCTTATTATTAAGGAGTATTGAAAAGACTATATTAACTGAAACGACGAAAAGAGTGAGGCATAGGGCAGTATAAAGGATAAAACGTATCTTATTATGGTGAGAGTTCAAAGAAAATTTTATCATTGCGGAAGACTTTGATCTTATCCACATAGTCATACACGAGATAAGAATTATTAAAGAGGGACTTATAGGAACGCGGAGATTTCTTATCGTAAAAGATCAAAAAGAGGGGTTGAGAGAACAGCTCTTTTCTTATCTCTTTGACCAGGGCGTCTTCTTGAGGGCCAAGCGCTTCTTCATTCTTAAATTCCATAATGATCTTATAAATGATCAGCTTCGCGAAAATAGCGCCTTTGTGCTTTGGATAGTTATGGATATAATCGGAGAACATCTTTATTGAATTGAAATAATCAGAATTATCAAAATAGTATTCGCCCAGAGCGAACATAGCTGTAGGGACATAAGGAGAACGGGGGGCATCCTTGACGATAGACGCAAGATTAATGGTCGCGAAATCGATCCTGTCGTCCTTTATGTCCTGGACGCTCTGCCGATAGAGCTCACCGGTCTCGCTCAGGGTCGCGCAGCCAAACGGAAAGAATAGAAGTAAACCTAAAGCTACTGATCTAAGTATTATTTTCATAATGTAATTATACAGCCAGACAACGACTCAAACAAGCTAAATCTGCCCAGTAAGGGCAGACCTGCCCAATCCAGAAAGGATGAGCCTTCCTAATACCGCATAAAGGAAGGGCTCAATTCCTCATAAGGGCAGGGTCTCATCCAATCTTACCCAGAACAACTTCTACCCGCTCAACTTCACCGGACCTGACCATCTCGGCATAAGGTGAACGTATGATGCCGCCTTCTATTTCGGCTATAAGGCCATGCTTGGCCTCAGGCCTGGCCTCCGGCCCAAAAAGGCGTATACTCACAGGCCCAACGCCCTCCTTACCGAAAGTGTCTTTGCCTTTTGGATTAATGTATGTAACGGACGTATGCCCTAAAAATAAGAAACTATACGCACCGCGTTTGAAAAATTTACTTGAAATAACCGGCCTAAACCTTAAAGAAAGAGACCCGTCATTATCCAGAAAGAAAGGTTCAGGCCCAGCGTTCATCAACAACCACATATGTATGAACTCAGCAGTAGAGCCGCTCAGGCGCGCGACGAACCCAGCTCCGTGAAGAGACTTATCCGGATGCACGCTTGAAACTATGAAAGAAGAGTTCTCTAAAATACTGCGCCCATATACAGAAGGCTTCTGAAAAGGCACAAGTACCCTGAAAAAATCTTCATAAAATTCATCGTAGAGGCCGCTTTTTAGAAGTTCGATTATATATTTATACTCCATGTGCAGCCAGATAGACCCGTTCTCCAGCCATCCTGGCACAAAAGCCTTGGCGCGCCCGATCTCAAAACTCTCGTTGGCCAATGACGCGTTGACCTTATACATCTTGAGCTTCTTGTCCCACAGAGGGCTTTTCCTCAATGCCTTATGTATCGATCGCGCCTTTTCTTTCTCTGTGCGCAAGGCATGCACAAAACCCTCCAAAAACAACGGCAGCTTCGCCTGCGTAAACTCCAATCCGGAAGGTTGAGAGAAA
>Ga0209514_10006060_pt1 | contig 15012 bp, 21 predicted proteins | sample Subgrocontami58m_FD_187452 | JGI IMG/M metagenome (GOLD analysis project Ga0209514, IMG submission 187452) | Subsurface groundwater microbial communities from S. Glens Falls, New York, USA - GMW37 contaminated, 5.8 m (SPAdes) (version 3) | ecosystem: Environmental > Aquatic > Deep subsurface >...
CAGCAGCACCGACTCGAACTGGGCCGCATGAAGCACCGGCATCGTCTCGCGCAGCTCCGCCTCGATCAGCATGTCCAGAGGACAGTTGTAGAGGCAGCCCGCCAGGCCAACGAAGAGGGATTTCACCAAGCCTTGAACTGAATCGCCGGGGTAGCCAAGGCGCTGAATCCTACGGATGTCGCCCTGCATCCGCTCCATCGCCACCTGTTCCGTAGCTGTATTGGTCGTGAAAAGCCGATTCTTGCCGATCTTTCGGGCCTCGGATTCCAGCCGAAGATGCGTCAGCTCGTGGGCCGTCAGGTGCGTCAGCAGGTGAGGTGGATACGATTTCCGGCAGCGGATCAGGTGGTAATCCCGGCCATGCTTCCAGGCCATCTGAATGATCGCGCCGATCTTGTCCTTGAAGTCACCCTCCTCCACGCGCACAGGATAGCCTGATAAACGCTCGGCTTCAGCCCGCAGGTTCTCCACGGCCTTGAAGGCATCGGGATGCTGCTTCTGCGCCAGGGCCTTTTCGATGTCCGCGTACAAAGCGCGGCCATTGATGAACACGGGCATGGAGCGGACATCCTGCGCCTTGGTCTTGGTGAACAGGACATCGAGCGCCGCTTCCGCCTGTTCGAGGTGGTCCATGCGGTAGTAGGTCAGCGCCAGGCCGTGGTGCGGGTTTGGCAGTTCCGGGTTGGCGGCGATGGCCTTCTCGAACAGATTGATCGCATCGTCCATCTGTCCCCGCCTAGCGGCGATAGCTGCCAGGCCGTTCATGGCCCACGAATCGTTTGGGGAAGAATCAAGCGCCCGCCGGAAGAACCTCTCCCCGGTAGCCAGGTCGTTCTCACTTTGGACGTAGAGATTCCCCAGGACGACGCAGGCCCGATGATCTCTTGCGTTGAGTCGTAGCACCTCGATCAACTGGTTCTTTGCTCCATCGGTGTCGCCCCGCTCCACCAGCGCCATCGCCAGCTCAAGCCGGGCACCGCGAAGCGTTGGTTGCAGTTCGAGCGCCCTTTTCCACGCCGAGATGGCCTTGCTGTAGTTGCCCTCTGCCGCCCTCTTGCTGGCCCTGGAGGCGAGCCGCGCCGCTTCCTCCTTGGCCGTGGGGGATTCCTCGCTGAACGAAATAGTCACTTCCTTCGGCCCGACGTGGACACTGATCGGCTGGGGCAGGAACCGGAATTGCCGCTCAACCATCACCCCAATAGCTGCGTCGTCAGGCCGCTCCGCTGGCGGGAGCTTGCCCTCGAACTCGAAAAGATCAGCGATGGTGATCGTGACGGACAACATTTGGCGAAACCATGCCCACTGAAGACCCAAGCGGCGATTAAATTCTTCGTGGATTCCGCGCCCGTTGCCTGCGGTCCCCCCCCACTTTTCTGAATCAGATCGCGGCTTGGCCTCGGGAGGCTGGCCACGTAAAATGGTCAGCACATGAGCAGAGACTTGGTCTTTTACCAGTTCAGCCGATCGAAAGTGGAACGGGGTGACTTCAGCCACTTTCTCGGTCGATTTAGACTGGACGAGCTACCGACTGGGCGGCGGCTCAGAGAGATGATGGGGAGCATGGTCTTCTGTATCGAGGGCTACGACGATGATCCCCGTGAAGTCCACAGTATCCCGGAGGTGCGCCGGTTTTACGTCGCGTTCCACGAGGCGTGGCCCTACTGGCTCTATTTTTGCACCCTCCACGAGGACGGTCTGAAGATGATGGTCACGTCCTGCCTTACCAGCTTCGCGGCCATCCAAATTGACGGCCAGCCGAACGTCGTTGTCCAGTCCGACCCGGTGGAGTTGGTGCGTTTCATTGGCCGCGATTTCGCGCCCATGAACTTGATGTGTGACCGCGCCGGAATGTTCGAGGAGGGAATTTATGAACGCACCAAGCAGGTCTTCGAGTATTTCGGGCTGCCCTTCGACGTACCGCCTCCGCCCAGCGAAGGAAGGAGGGCCTGATTTTCGGCATTGAATCATTGACCGACCAGCCGACGCAGTGCCTCCACGATCCAGACCATCCCTTCGGTGTCCAACCCGCAGCATTCCTTCAGTTGGCGGCGAACGCATTGGCGCTCGGCGTCCGGTAGATTGGTGAGATGGACCCCGGACCGGGTTAAGCCTACCGCTTCACTCTGCCGTGGGGAACGACTTCTCCAGCCGCGACTTCACCCGCTGGAACTGGCGGAGATGACTCGGCGCTGAAGGGAGGTTCGTCCTCCAGGATGCAACGGGCCACAGGGACCGGGGCCAAAAGACGACTTGAAGTTACCCGCTCGGCACCCTCGCGACCAGGGTGAAGATCACGGTGGCGTCGCTGTCGTTCCACTCCGTGCGCTGGACGGGTATTCGGCGCGGTGTGTCTCAGAGAACGCGCTCCGCCGGTCTATCGCCCCGTCCTCGCCCTTCAGGCAAACGTGTGACTTCACTTCGACCGTCGCCTGATCCAAGAGAGGGCATGTCGGATTAACGGCAGCATGAGCGCGGCGACCCCATACAGGTTGACCTGCAATCTCAGCGGCTCACCCCTCAGGCCTGGCAGCAAGGACGCTGGATGCCAACAAGACCCCGGCCATCGCCAAGATCTCGGCGACACTGCGAATTTCCGGAGCGACGGTTGACCGTCACATCGCAACAAAGTGTAGGTCTATAGCCCGCATCGTACCCTGAACAGAGCTGCTCACATCACCCGTGTTACGCACAACGCTTGCTCTCTCTTGGCTGGGTGATACCTGGAACACCACGTTACGGGTGAGTTGGTCTCTCGCTGCCCTTCAAGAGCGCAAACGTGTCGATATCAAGCTCACCTGACAGTAAGAAGCCCAAGAAGCTCACGCCCTTGCATTTACACGTTTCCAAAATACTGAGCAAAACTAAGTAATCGGCTATCCCGACCTCCGTAGAACTGCCTCCAATCCCCATGCGAAGCATTATGAAAGCTTTAATAGCGTGCTCGGCACTATTGTTGTTCCACGGAACTCCATCATGGTCAAGAAAGAGGAACAGATTTTCTCGCCCTTTCTGAAAGCGATCTCGGTACTTGGCCGCGACATCGCTTTGATAGGTCCGACTCGCCAACTCCCTGTAAAAGCGAGCGACGGGTATCCTGTGCTTTTTCAAGAAGCGAGTCTTGAGTCCAAACCGATCAATCGTTCTAACTATCGACTTTAAGACGGATGCAAACTCGACTGCAAGTGCCCTAAGTTCCTCATCGAATGGGACCTTTAGGAGATCGCTATTTAAGTCTCTCATAAGATGGATCAAGCACTTTTGCTGGAGGCAGGCAATCGAATCGTAAGCCGGATAAAAATCCGACACTAACACACCCTTAAATCCACTTAGCATTTTCTTTGGAAAATCGCCTTCCCTCGTTCGAGTAGAGTAATAAACCGTTTCCTTTGAGTTGCTGAACACCCACACGAACATCTTTTTACCCCCGATGCTAACATCGGTTTCATCAGCGTGAATTACACTTCCTTGAACCAACCTGTCCATCATCCGGGCACACGTCGTCCTGTATATGCAGGCTGCCCTTGCCTTCAGGCGGTTGACCATGGCGCGAGGTCGATCAATGTGGAAGAACTCCACTAGCGAATCAGCGACGGACCTTTGCGATACTCGATGTTCTATTAGCTGATATACCACATAGGCAAGCAGTCCGAAGCCCTCTTTGTGCGGTGGCCAACCTTTGGGTCGATCCGCAAATCTGGCTCCACATCGAGCGCAGCGGTACCGCTGCCCAACGTATTGTACATGCCATCGTTTGATCCCGCTAGGGACACATCTTAGGTCTCGCACGAGCCTGCTGAATTTGCCCGTTTTTAAGAGTATTGAGCCATTACACTGTGGACACGAACCTGCGTATTGACTTACAATCTGCCTGTTTGGGTGAACTGACCGTATGTGGCGTCTCGCCTTCGTGGGTAAAGCAGGTCGTTGCTCATCCGGACTTCTGATTCGGATGCGGTTACGTTGATAATCCCAATATGCCGCTTGATTGATACGTTCAAAATCCGGTAGAGCAAAGTCCATCTTTCCGAAGTGATACGGCACGTCGGCTCTCATCGAGCCCACGTCAACAACTCCGTGACTGCATCCCTCCGAGGCTACTCCGGGGTTCGAGCAGAGATGTTGGAGTTCGCTTGTTGTTTTTTCAAGCGCGTTGCAATCTTCTTGATTGTATCTGAGTAAGGTTTCTTTAAGAGCTGCTGCCTTCGTGGCTTCCCAGGCCTTGCGCCACACAATGGCGCTAAGACCAGAGGGCTCGGTGTCAGACCAATGGAAACCACAATAGGCTGCTATGTGTTTTAGGCCGTTGGAATAGGTCGGAAAGTAAAACTGACCTATAATGAAAGACAGTATATCTGTCGTGTGTGTGATTGCTTTCGCGACTGATGATTCCTGTGGCGGTGCGCCGTAACGCTCGCACATCTTCTTTAGAAACATGGTTTCGTAACTTCCATAGTGGACTAAGACGGGCCTTTCAACGCCTGCCAGCAAGGTGAGAAAATGTTCCCACATCTGCTTCTCGGCTCCAGCATCATCTGCCCAGATGCTATGCCGGGCGATTCCCCCGGGGGTGTTAAATCGTAAACCGATCAGGTAAAACAGGTCAGTGTCCGGAAGGCCCTCAACATCCAGATACACCGGCGTGCCGTCGATTTTCAGCGCTGGGCTTCCGACAACGTGAATGGTCTTCGTTCGGATCGCCAGTGCTTGCAGGGCATGGTGGTACTTTTCACGTCCTTCGCGCAACCTCTTTGGTCGCCTGCGTGGTCGGAAGGTGTAGGAGATCTGCGTGACCGTGAAAATGCCTCTCGTGTTGTACTTTTGTCTGTCTTTCTCGGTCATGCTGGACAGAAGGCTCAGGTCATCGTTTTTTACTGCACTCTCACGGCAACGGTTGCGGAAGTCGCACTCTCCGCACTGCCGGTTCAGGATGAGATTGGGCGGCGAGGGAATAGCGAGCAGCGCCGAGATCCTGCCAGGCAATTCTCTTACGGTCGCAAACAGAAGATTGGTCTTCACTTTGAGGATAGCTTGGGCATCGCCGTGGATGATCTTTCCGAGGCTGACATCCAGACCGGTGGCTTTGGACAACACGAGAGCGTCGAACGCCACCAGCAAACGGTCGTCTTTGGTGATCTTGTTGCGTGGGATAAACCGGATCGGGATGGACTGAGTTGGCTTACCCCGACCTTGGGGAGCCATCCTCTCCACCCCGTGAATCTGGGTCTCCATGTTCCCGGCCCTGACCTTTACATCCAGCGCCAGCCCCCATGTGGCAGTCTTGAGGTCTTCAGCGGTGGGCGAAGTGAGAACACGTTCGGTGTTTGGCGCTGCTTCAATCAAGCGCTTCGCCACTTCACCCTGGTAGGCGTTGTTCTGGTCGCGTACCCACTCAGCATACGCGTTGCCCGATCCGGATTGGCCAGTCGAGCGGAGATAACACTTGGTAGGGCACTTGAGGAAGGCGGAAAAGAGGTCCGATGTGATTCTCATATTCTGTAGACCACCGGGACGTTCCCAGCTCCTTAGGGGCGAAGCCGGGTATCGGCGTCGAGGTGGTCTGTGGTTTTGACAGTCGCCGGTCTGGAGCGTTATGCGGGCGCGATCCGCGAGAGGAAGGGGACGGGGGATGTCCGCCGCGCTGGTTGGCCTCGATCAGGAGCGGAGGCAAGCCATCACGATCGGCGCTGTGCTGGAACTGGCAGCGATCGTGGACGGCCTCCGGCGGGCCGGTCCGCCCATGCCTGGCCCGCAGGGTCCACTTTCGGGGGCGAACAGCAGAACTAAAGAGGTCTCTTCGCTCGGCACCACCTTCCACTGAAAACGGCCTTCGGCTGAGGTTGCGCCGCCGAGATAACCGCTGCCGCCACTAATGCTTTGGAATCCGAGCCGCACGGTGGTCTCCAAGCGATCACCGGATTTCCTGAGAAGACCCCGGAAGCAGGATTCCATGGCGGTGCTCGTCTCCGGGTCAACGCGGATCGGAAATCGGTCCACGAGCTTGAAGAAGCCGCAGGACAACATCCTTGCCGGGAACGCCACGCGCGGCTACCGTGCCAGAACTCAAAGGTGACCTGAATAGTCGCCCACATGTATGGCCAAGAAGTTCGATTACGAGAAGATGCAGGAAGCCATGAAAGACTGGCCTAACTCCTGGGCCTGTGATGATTCCGACATCCCCATCGGGCGTAGAATCGTTGAGACCATGGATTCCTTCCTGCTGGCGATGATGGAGCAGGGTCTGTCCCCCGGCACCATCAGGCGGCACGCAGGCAATCTCTGGCTCTTGGGTGGCGAGATCATTTTCCACGTTCAGGATGACCGGAAAGTGAGGAAGGCATCCGGGAACGAGTTGATTCTAGAGTTCGTCGATGACCAGGGCGGGTCTCTATCCAGCCACCCATCCACCGAGGAGGAGCAAAGGACCTTCGATGGTACGTGCCGGAAGTTCTACCGTTTCTTGAGCAGGGAGTCGCGCGATGAATGACATCCGGGAGCGCAATCAGAAGATTTTCCAGATGGTGTTGGAGGGGGTATCCCAACAGAAGATCGCGGACATCTTCGGGCTATCGCCATCGAGAATCTGGTTGGTGAAACGGGCGATCAAAAGGGAAAATGCCCTTGCCGAGAGGCTCAGGGGGATAGAAAAGGAGCTCCACCAAGCTGATGATTTGGATCGGCTCTGGGAGGTTACGGACCTGGTCGATGTCCTCCGAGCGATCATCCCAGCCAGAAACGCGCTGCTGAAGCATTTTGCAGGGCTCAAGAAGGAGCGGATCAGTCTGGGCGAGATGATGGACTTGGCGATTCCTGAAGGCCTGGATTCCACCGGTTGTCAGAGCCCTCTCTACCGCATTTTGTTCATCGGGAAGAAGGGGTACTGGTCCATCATCAACGGGCTCAGCAAAATCACTTGGAACGAACGATGTGGCCGAGAATGGAAGAGGAAGCTGGCCTGGCTGGAGCGCTTCCTGAGGGATCGGGGAGAACTGAGGTATGCGCCTGATGGGCCTTGGCTGCGGTTGAGATAGGGCTTGGTTGTCCGCTTGAATCCAGAAATGACGGGGCCACCGGTTTCATCGCACAGCCACCCCTTTGAATGGCGCGTCCACGGGATCGGCGTAGAGGCTGATTGGGACTCGGGGAAACGGCTCGCTGTGGATGGCCGTCGTGTCGGGCCACGTTGTTCATGAGAGGGTTGTTCACTCCAGGATCGCCTTTGGGAGTGCCTCACCGGCGTCGGCGTGGCAGAGAATGTTTACTTTTTGTGATGAGATCGTCGGGCAGTCGTTGATCTGCTACCCGGGATGACGCCGGTACCAGCAGCGCGGTGGCCCGCTTTTCGATGGGCTTCTCGGCTGCGCTGGCTGCGTTGAGGGCCGGATCAATCGATCTGCCCAGGGGTTCCAGGCTGCCGATGCTCGCCGAGCCGCCCTTGATACCTTTGGAAGCAGCGCGCTGCGCAGGCACACGCGGATGGCCAGGCCCGTGACGTTTTTCGCTCGTAGCGGCGTCGGAGGCGATCCGCTTGAGGAACGCGGTGATGGCGGCAATGAGTACGACCCACAGGGTCACGGGCCAGTACGACGATCTGGATGAACCCGTGAATTGCGGGGCGATCCGCATCGACCTGCTTGAGAATAAGTTCTTCGGGCGGGAAACTGGGGCTGTTATGAGCGCGAACAGTGCTCGGCGAGGGGTCGTTTAGGGGAACAATCTGAGCCCACCACGCAGTGGTGCAAAGAGGAAGCCGGTGTGGAGGCGTCGGCATCTTGAGAGGGTCCTGGTTCCTGTGGACTCCCCCCGGAGGCGTGGGTCTATTCGCGGTTGCACAGTCGGACTCGAATGCGAGGCTCGTTGCCAAATCTGCACATTATTCGTCAAGCATACCTGCCTACCGCGTACAGCTCCTCCGGAGCGAATCCGTACTCGCGGCTCACGTGGTCAAACTTAACGAAAACGGTGCTGTAGCCTAGCTGCATACCAACCTTCGCAATGATGCCAACCTTGGCCGGATGGTCTTTAACACTGCTCTTGGTTTTGACGCGCGTTCCAACAATGCAATCGTCTTTGTTCATATCACTCCGGAAGGTGATCGGTTTTTAGCTTAAAGTGCGCATTAGTGGACCCAGGCTACCGCCACAAAGCTCTAGGTTGGGCACCCGTCGTTGTCAACGCCCGAATTTCTCGGCGACAATCGTGATCGGCCAGGTGTTCCAGGTTGAGTTCGTCACCCCGTCTTCCGGTTTCGGGGGTTAGTCCTTTGAAGGAGGCGCATCGACTACAACTTCTATCGGTCGAGGCTGAAAGGACCTGGTATCGGCCTGAATCGGTTGCTGGGGGAAGGCGCTTTCGGCGGATCAGGACTCAAGACTGCACCGCCGGGCCGGTGGATTGAGGGCATCTGGACTCGTCCCATTTGAGATGTCCGCCCGTGTAAGAGCTGCGTCGGACGAAACCCGAGTTGTCGCGCATCAGGAGGCGGCGCGGGATTTTCAGGCCCGCGCGCGGGAACACCCACGTCTGGAAGGCGAGATCAGGTAGGTGGACCTCGTTGAGGTTGGCTGTGGACCTGACCTGGATGATCCTCCCATCGTCGTTGCCGACCGGGTTGATGATGTCGGCCTGCGCGGCAGCCGCCCCTCCGAGATCGCACCGGGTCTTGGGAGGACCTGGATGCCTTCTTGAGGAGCCGGAGGGCCTCGTCGAGATCGGTGACGCCAGCGACAGCCTCCCGGCGGTCTGATTCTGGCGTGTTCCGGAAAGCGACTGGATTGGGGGAGATCGAACGTGGCTCCCGAGTTCTCACTTGTTGTCGAAGAGGTCCACACTCCGACCTCGGACGCCCGTCATCGGCATTGTCGCTTTCCCAGCCGTTGCGATCTCCAGCGGGAGATTCTCGGTCCTGAGAGTTTCATCCAACCAGCTCGGCTGCCTCACAGGTGCCAGCACCTCCCAGAAGCCGATTTGCGAAGGTCCGTGGTGCGCCACAACGGCAGGGCATCGATGGCCAGGTTCAGAGCGACGCACCACAAGATTTCAACCGCGCGCCGCGTGGCCCCCTTTGGGGATCGGGCCTTCGGCCTCCAGCACTCCGACGCCTCGGAGACGGGGATACTCATCCCACGCCCATCCGCTAGATGGGGTGGGTTGGGGGGGGGATGAAATCAGCAAGGGCGCGGTGTCACCTTTCCATCTGCCACGGCCTTGGCGGTTGCACCCCCCAACCTTTCCGCCTGCGCCATCTCGTAATCATGGTCGATATACTTGCCGTAAACAGAGAAAATCAGCTTGGCGTCCTGGTGCGCCTGCCATTTCGCGACGAGGCGAGGATCGATCCCTCCTTGCAGGCAGTGAACAATGAAGCACCTACGAAAAGCCCTTGGCTCATAGGATGGCAAGTTCAACTGCTTACACGCGGTTTCCAAAGCCCTACGTGGATTTCTCCAGGCGACAACGGGTTTCCCGACCTGAAATCTTCCCTCGCTTCTAAGGGTTTCGATGAAAGGCTTTGCGTGTGGAAAAATCGGGACATCAAATGGCTTGCCGGTTTTTTTCCGGCGGAAGTGAATCACGCCCGCGTCCATGTCGATGTGTTCACCGAGCAGATTCCTGATCTCCGCCTGGCCGACCCCGAAGTGCCGCATGAACCCCGCGATCACGCCGGTTTCGGAGGATGAGGTCCGAATTGAGTCAACAATCACCTGGCTCTGCTCCCAGGATGGCTGCTGGCGGTCGGGCTCCACTTTCCTGGAACGTTTGAGCTTTTCCAGTGGCGACCTGTCGATGAGGCCATCCTCCTCGGCGATTTTGAACAGCCCCCCAAGACCTTTGAAGAGCATGTCGTTGACGCTTGAGGGCTTGCGCCCTTCGGAGAGCTTGCTCTTGAGCACCCGCATGTCCGCCAGTTTGATGCTGGCGACATCCCGGTCGAAATCGAGATAGCGAGCGACGACCTTAAAATGGGAGTCGAGTTTGTCTCGCGTCCCTGCCGCTAAGTGCCGGGATTCACTCCTGAACCGTTCCACAAGGCTATTGAGCGAAGCGCCCTTGATCTCCGCCCGCGTCTCAGAGCCGCTTGCCTTCACGGGAGCGGCAGCGGACGGCACCGCGACGGGCTGTGCGGTGAGGGGTTGCTCAGTGGGGAGCAGTGCGATGAACTCGGCGTACGAGGGGAGGGGACCCGACGGCACCCGATCGGATACCACGCTGATCTCCGTGTTCCCGTTTTGACCCGCCGCGTAACTGTCTAGAGCGGAAATAGCCATAGCTCGCTTTCGGTCCGTTGTCTGGAGGTTCCTCCAGACGTTTCTACCATCGATTGAGCGGCACCAGTAGATGCCGCCCGTCGGCCCGTAGCGGTATAAACCGCGAGCTATGCGGGCAAAGCGTCTGGGTCGCCTCTTCCGGTGGAGGGCAAACTCAGGACAGAATTCAGAACTCTCAAGGACTCTTTCAGATTCTATCGGCTGCTCAAGGGTTCTCTCGCTTCCTTCGGATTCCGTGTGAAGGAAATGCTCTACCACTGAGCTAAGCGCGCAACCAGAACTGACACCCATTAAGTGCCTAGACTTGAGCGTCATACAGACATCGTCCGAGAAACATGAGTTTTGCGCAAGCAGATTTTATTGAGCGTTGTTAGACAGAATGTTAGACACTCGGAAGTGCTCCGCCGCCTGGATTCGAGCTTCCGTCGGATGGAGTTTTGGGTGCCTGGATCTCCTCTTCCGGAACCCCTGTTGAACTCACCTCGAACCTCTCCACGACCAATGCTGGTCATTCCTGCCACCCGAGAACGTGACGACGCTCTACCGGGGCGGAAAGAAGAGCTTCGATCTCCCGGCGGACGGGATCATCGGCATCAGGGACATCCCGGACGGCTACCCCCTGAGCGAGAGCCAGGAAATCCAGCGCCGGGTTGCGAGCGGTCCTGCCGGATACTGGTTCCGTCGTTGTGTACAACGCTGCCTTCGAGAAGGGGCGTCTGGAGGAATGCTGCGATCTGCTGCCGGAGTACAGAGGGTGGTATCGGAAGGTTGAGCGGCGAATCGTGGGCCTGCTCCTGCCTTTCAAGGCTTTCCGGTGCTACCACCCGGCCCAGCGCGGCAGCGCCAGCATGAAGGCCGTGCTCCCGGCGCTGACCGGGCACAGCTCCACCGATTTGGAGATTCAGGAAGGTGGGCAGGCCAGCCTCGAATACCTCCGGATTACCTTCGGCGACGTGCCGGAGGACGAGCGGCGCAAAGTGCGGGAGCAGCTTGAGCGCTACTGCGGGCAGGATACGGAGGGAATGGTCTGGATCGTGGCTGCCCTTCGGCGGCTGGCCAGTTGAACGTTTTGGAATCACGATCAAAGCGGAACCCTGCCCGTGCCAGCGTCAAGCCCGGCGGAAATGACGATGAACCCTGAAATCGAACGCAACTTGGGCGAGCAGGGGCAGCGGCGGCGAGTCGGAAGCGCCTACAAACCACACGCACCAAAAGGATTGCCTCATGGATTTGGGTTTCGCAGAATATGAACGACAGTTCGTTGATTCAGAGTTAGACTGCGAGAGCGTCAGAAGATTTATGAGCACCAAGACATCAGTAAGAGAGCGTGCCGCGACCCTATTCGTGAAGGCCGTGGGACCGCACCGGTATGGAGTTCACGGCAAGCCGTTCGTTTGCTGGTTATGCGGCCACGACCGATTCAGGTTGGGCAGCGACATATCCCTGCTTGGACTGTATTCGCTGGCATGTGACGAGTGCAGCCACGTGGAGCTTTTTGCGTGGCCGCCACCGGTCTTGGCTGACGACGCAGCCTGACTTTTGCTCCTGCGAATGCACCGGTCGCGCCTCAGTTGCAATCCGCAGCCCTCGGCGGCGCATCGCTGAGCGTCTTCGTTAGACGTCGGAGGATAATAGATGACACGAGAAGAAATCGAAAACTGTTGGAAAGACCCACAAAACCGGAGGTGGGGCGTCTACTATTGCAGGGCAGATCCCAGAGTGATAGTCCCGAGGCATTGGAAGTGGATGGGTTGGACGCTCAATTTTGCCCGCCCGAGCGCGATTTCGGTGCTGTTGTGCATGGTTGGTCTGCTCACCGTTCCCGTTGCAATGGTGAGAGCAAACGGAGGCGGGACGGTTATCACTTTTCTCACCGGCGCGGCGAGCATCGTGGTTGTGTGCTTGCTGTCCGCTTATTTATCGTCAAGCGAACGGTGGAGTCACTGACGCCTAGATCACTGGACCCCAGCCCGATCCAAGGGCACTGGCAGGAGCATGTGCTGGCCGCCGATCAGATGTTCGAGGATTGCAGACGGAGCGGGATGACCGACCTGCGTGCCTTCGTCATGCAGGACTACTTGGGCGGCCTGTTCTTCCACGTGCTGCTGGGCCTCATCGTAGCCGCTATCCTTGGCACGATGGGAGGTTGCGGCGAAGCTGTTGATTTCCCAAAGGAGCACAGAACATGGCAGGTAAACCCAAAACCATCAACGAGTATCTCGCAGGGCAGAGCGACGACAAGCGTGCCGCACTTGAGAAACTGCGGGAAACCATCAAGGCCACAGCCCCAAAGGCTCAGGAGTGTATCAGCTACGGGTTAGCCGCTTTCCGCCTTAACGGGAAGCCGCTCGTAGCCTTCGGCGCGACGGCCAACCATTGCGCCTTCTACCTGATGAGCGGTTCCACCATGGAGGCATACAAGGAGCCACTCAAGGACTACGACACCAGCAAGGGCACCATCCGCTTTCAAGCGGACGATCCCCTGCCGCCCGCCCTTGTGCGGAAGTTGGTGAAAGCTCGGACCGCGGAGAACGAGAAGCCTACCCAAAGAACGTCAGGGCTATGAATCCACAACCCCTCGTCTGCGTGCACGACGTTGAGGCAAGCAGCCGCTGGTATCAGCGACTGCTCGGCTGTCAGAGTGCGCACGGGGGGCGGGAGTATGAACGCTTCGTTGTCGGTGGGAAGCTGATCCTTCAACTGCACCGATGGGATGTAGGGCACCACCACGGCCCCATCGGCGATCCGAGTGCCAAGCCTTACGGAAATGGAATCTTACTCTGGTTTGAGGTTGACGATTTCGACGCCGCGATGGCACGGGCCGAGGCGATGAATGTTGAGATCGTCCTGTCCCGCCACCGCAACCCGCCGGACGGCGACGGCGGCCCAAACCATTGGGAATGCTGGGGGCGCGATCCTGACGGTTACACGGTTGTTCTGGCCAGTCCGGACGGTTCGGCGGACGGAAGTTGGAAACCTTGATGGCTCAAAGACGGAGCATTGATAACCCTGATACCGAGCCTCCGAAGCCGGAACGTGGACACAATCCAGGAGAGGTAGAAATTCGGGTGCCATATTCAAAACCCGCAATCCATCCATCTTCTGAAAGACCGCAGAATCAGACCGCCGGGAGGCTGTCGCTGGCGTCACTGATCTCGACGAAGCCCTCTGTTCCCGCAAGAACCTCGAACGGGGACTGTGAAGGTCGCAAGCCATACGGCGTGATGCCCGGGGAGCAGGAGACCATCGCCAAGATGCGCCAGATGCCGCAGGAGGGACTGTCCCACGATGCGATCGCGAAAGCGCCCAACGATGCTGGCATTGCCCCGCGCACGACATCGCAGGCGGGCAAACAGACCAAGGGCACGGGGCAGCGGTCGAAGCGCATACTGGATCGGACCTCGACGGCACCCGGCAAGTGAGAGCAGCAGGGCGCAGCCGCATGAGTGACGCGCCCTTGATCTCCACGAGCAAGTTCGTGTGGGGTTCCAGTGTCCCAACTGCTCTGGGCCGCCTACAACTCCAAAGACCTGATCCCACTGCGGGATGCCCAGACCGAGGCGGTCTTCCCGATCAGGGGCACGAGGCTGGCAACCTGGGGCGAGGCTTTTCCCGGTGTTGACAGAGGGGTGATGGAGCGCGTAAGTTTCTTATATGAAGCGGCTTATGGCTAGCGGAGAAGTTGCCGCCCTTCGTCCGGTGGCGCTTTTCATACAAATTCTGGCGGTGGGTAGGCTTCGGTCCCGGCGTTAGGCCGACTCGTGATTGGCAGCGGGTTAACCTCGAGGTACCAATCCGGGTCTCGGCGATTTGAACGACACGCAATCCCAGGGCAGTGCATAACCTGGCACATGCACTGGACGGCGGGATTCAGTCGTTGTTGCATGTTGGGACGTTACTGGCCCGCCGCCAGTAATGTGCGGTGTTAGGCGGCAGATTATGAAGGTCATCCAACACAGCGTTTTCGAGGAATCGAGAGTGTGGTATCCGCTCGCGATCATGTTGCTCTTTTCGTCGGCAGGCGTTGAAGCTCAACGTGCGCGAAGTCGCGAGAAAATCCGCGAGCGGGCCGAGGCGTTCATTAACGAAATTGGACTTGAGAGTGTTGTGGCGATCACCGAGCACGGCTCATCACTCGGACCCTTTTCAGTTGTAGTGTGGTGGCGTCGAGAGGTGCAGGACACAGAAAAGGTGCCGGACACAGAAACTCTGGTCATTCGAGCCTCCGATGAGAGCGAAACCGCCTAACGTTTCGGTGGAGCGCGCCCCCGGCGGCTGTCGCTGAGTTTGGTCGTCAGGCCATACTACGCGCATGAACATTTCTTCCATTCATTTCCATGACACGCGGATTCTTCGGGTCGTTGAGGATTGCGCGGCAGACACACTGACGATGGAAGTCGAGTATCCCGTGGATTGGGAGCGCAACGTGTTCGATCGGCGATTGTTGGTGTTTGCTGATGTCCACAGCTATCAGGTGTTCGAGGGGCCATTGCAGGGCTTGCCGACGATTCTCGATGCGGAGATTGTCGGCACCGACGGTCGATGGACCAGGCTTCGTCTGGACACGAACGCCGGATACCGCGAGTTGAGTTGCACGGGGGTAGCGCTTTGTGATCGTGGCCGTGTGGTCTAAGGGTCTGTCAATAAATAACCTTTACAAGTTCCCTTGGTTTTGATAAAGATCATTCCCGCATGGCATCGATGCAAGACATTAAAGACAAGTTGAGTCGAATGTGGCCTCACCTGA
>Ga0209514_10006064_pt1 | contig 15005 bp, 15 predicted proteins | sample Subgrocontami58m_FD_187452 | JGI IMG/M metagenome (GOLD analysis project Ga0209514, IMG submission 187452) | Subsurface groundwater microbial communities from S. Glens Falls, New York, USA - GMW37 contaminated, 5.8 m (SPAdes) (version 3) | ecosystem: Environmental > Aquatic > Deep subsurface >...
CAAAGGGACACTAGAAATCATAGCGTTGCTCGTGTGGCTTTGGTTCAGAAGTTCCCTCCCGACCCGGCCGCAAGGAATGGGGAACTTCTGAACCGCCACACTAGGCCAACCGCCGACGGCTCAGCACCCGGCCGGGGCTTCCTTCGGAAGCGACAGACTCCCCGCCGGCGGATTCCTCCGTTTTTCCGCGAGCCGCCGATTGCGGCTTCGTTGCATTAGCAGCGCCGGGCTTGTGGCGTTTCTTCGGTTTCCGGCGCCGCGCTTTCTTTTTCGCGGGCGGCGGCTGCGCCGGTTCCGCAGCCATCATTTCGGGTTGCACAGGCTGGACGACATTGCCGGCCGGCGCCGCCGGAGCGACCGGGGCCTCGGCGGTTACGGTGACTTCCTGCACGGGCGCAAGCGGCAGCGGGGTTTCCTGCTGCGTTTGCGCTACTGGCTTGGCCAAGCGCCGTTGCGTCAATTGCGCGTCGAAACGGTCGCGAATCCTGCGGGACCAATAGATGGCCTGCACCGCCGCACGGCCCAACATTCCGCCCGCCCATACCAGATCGTAAGGCGAGAACAGCCGCCACGTCTGGTCGCTCTCCACGATCCCCCGCGCGACCAGTTCGCCGGCCAATGCCGTCGTATTGAAGCCATGCCCGCCGAAACCGCCGGCAAGCCACACGCCGCGCGAAATCTCTCCAACCTGCGGCATGCTGTGCACAGCGCGGCCCAGCGTTCCCGACCACACATGATCGATTTTCACGTCGCCGAGCTGAGGAAATGTCCTGCGGATGTCGGCGGCGAGCCGCCGGGCAAAACGGCGTGGGTTGCCGGCCCACATGGTGACGCCGCCCGCCCACATGAGGCGGTCGCCATCAACAACGCGGTAATGATTGTCCGCGAGCTGCGTGTCGCTGACGGCTCCGGGGTATGTCACCGCTTCGGCAAGCCGCTCCCCGAGCGGAGCTGTCGTTGCCACATAGGTGGTGATCGGCAGCAAGCTCGCCGCCAGCCGCGGCATCAAGGCGCCGAGGCCGGTATTACCCGCGAGCACGACATGCGCCGCGCGCACACGCGCGGACGGCGTGACTATCCTTTTGCGGATTCCAGCCGGATCAATCGACAAGGCGGGCGTGTGCTCAAAAATGCGCGCGCCGGCTTCCTCCGCCGCGGCGGCGAGCCCAAGCGTGTAATTGAGCGGGTGGATGTGGAAGGCGCGGGGGAAATGCACGGCGTTGTGATAGAACGGGCTTTTCAGCACCTCTCTCACTTGGTCCGGGGACCAGGCCTCGACTTGGGCGCCGAACTCCTCGCGCAGCAGCGTCACCGACGATTCAACCGTGGCGTCCTCGCGAAATTTTGTAACGGAAAGCCAGCCGTCAACCGGCTTGACGCCGGGCATCTTGGTCTCGCGGATGGTCTTTCGCACATAATCAACGCCGCGCTCTGACAGCGCCCACAAGGCTTTCGCTTGTTGCAGCCCGACACGCTCGATGATGCGGTCAAGGTTTTCGGCAAAACCCGGCAGGACGAAACCGCAGTTGCGTCCGGACGCGCCGGCAGCGACACGGCGAGCCTCCAGCACCGCCACCGACCATCCGCGCCGCGCCACCTCGCGCGCCGCGGTAAGGCCGGCCAGCCCGCCGCCGACGACACAGACGTCCACGTCAAAATCGATGGTCAGCCGCGCGCGCTCAGGGGCGGATACCATCGTTGCCGCATACCAGCCTGAGCCCTGTGGCGTCGGATTGCCTGCTTTCATCGCTTCCCGCTATTGGCGCCGCGGCGGCGGCTGCCAGCCCATGCTAGACCGGCCGGACCGGAAAATCGACGCCGGACCGTCATCGCCGGAAAAGGCCGCAATACCGTTGCATTCTGCGCCAAGGCGGACACAATCGCGTGAAAGCGCCGTCGAAAGGGTCGCCATGCGCTGTCTCATGCTGTTGCGCCATGCCAAGGCGGTTCCGGTGCATAGAGCCGTCCGCGACGAGGATCGCGCGCTCAATGCGCGAGGCCGCGAAGATGCCCCAAAGATGGGCGCTTATATGGCGCGCCACGCGCTCGTGCCGGACCGGGCGATCGTGTCGCCGGCGAAGCGTACACGCGAAACCTGGGAGGGCGCCGCCACGGTTTTTTCCAACCCGCCGCCCGCCGTCTACGACAGCCGCCTCTACGACGCCGCGCCGCAAACCATCATAGACGTGATTCAGGAATCCGGCAGCACCGCCCCCAGACTCCTCGTGGTCGGCCACAATCCCGGCCTGCAAAAGCTCGCCATGCTGCTGATCGCCGCGGGCGACGTCGAAGCGCGCGAGCGATTGGGCGAAGCTTTGCCGACCAGCGGCCTGGTCATTATCGATTTCGCCTTCGACGATTGGAAAAAGCTGCACCTTCATGCCGGACGGCTCGATCGCTTTGTAACCCCGCAGTCGCTCAATTTGATGACCGATTGAAAGGCGCAGCCGCCTGACGGAGAAAGCCGCCATGTATAAACAGATTCTCGTTCCGGTCGATCTCGCGGACACTGATCTTGCCAAGCCCGCCATCGAAATTGCGATGGACATGGTACGCACCTCGGGCGGCTCGATGCGCTTGCTCAATGTGCTGCCGATCACGCCGATGATGCTCGCGGAATATGTCCCGCCCGACTTCGAGGCGCAGCAGAAAAAATCCGCGGAAGAAGCGCTGGCCATCGTCGCACAGGAATGCGGGCTCGAGCCCGGCCGGGTCACCGCCCTGGTGCGCCAAGGCGGCATCTACCATGAAATCCTCGAAGAGGCGAAGGCCATCAGCGCAGACCTTATCGTGATGAGCTCGCACCGGCCCGCCATGCGCAGTTATTTCCTCGGCTCCAACGCGGGGCATGTTGTTCGTTACGCCACCTGCTCGGTGCTGGTGGTGCGGCGGTAGAGCATGATCCCGAAAAGTGGGAACCGGTTTTCGGAAAAAAATCATGCTCAAGCAAAAAGCTAGAGCCCGGTTCTGATTCAATCAGAATCGATAAGGCTCTAGTCGTCATTTTTCCGGAATGACACTCTGCACGCGCCAGAGGTCGGGAAACAGCCTGGTCCACAGCAGCGCGATGGCGATGGCGCCGAAGCCGCCAATCAGCACCGAAGGGACAACCCCCACCAAGGCCGCGAGCGCCCCGGACTCGAATTGCCCAAGCGTCCCCGCCGAGCTGGTAAACAGCGAACTGACCGCCATGACGCGACCGAGCGTATCGTTCGGTGTGCGGGACTGTACCAGCGAGTGACGGATGACGACGCTGACTGCGTCGGCCGCGCCGTAGACTGCGAGCGCGGCGATCGAGAGCACCAATGACGTGGACAGGCCGAAGACGATGACCGAGAGGCCGAAGACAATGACCGAGCCGATCATCATCTGTCCGGCGCGGCGCCGGAGCGAGACGCGCGCGAGAAAAACCGAAACCATCAGCGCGCCCATGGCAGGAGCGGAGCGCAGCAGGCCGAGGCCCCACGGCCCGGTTTCGAGAATATCGCGGGCATAGATCGGCAGCAGCGCGATCACGCCGCCAAGCAGCACGGCGCAGAGATCAAGCGAGACGGCGCCGAGCAGGATCGGGTGGCTGCGCATATAGCTGAAGCCGGCGAATATCGTTTCCAGCGTGACCGGCTTCTTCTCCTTCGGCGGCCGCTCCAGGCGGATCATGCCAATGAGGACGCTGGCCGTGATGAAGGCCACGCAGCAGATCCAATAGACGACGGCGGGACCGAATATGTAGAGCACGCCGCCCAGGGCCGGACCGCTGATGGTGGCGATCTGGTTGGCCGAGGACCCTGCCGCGACGGCGCGGGAAATCATTGCCGGCGGTACGATGCTCGGGACCAGGGTATGCATCGTCGGGTTGTCGAACGCGCGGCATGTCCCGATCACAAAGACGATGGAGAAGATCAGCCCGATGCTGAGCCCGCCGTTCAGGCTGCCGATCGCCAGCGCCGCGGCGGAGAGCGCCTTGCCGATCTGGGAGATGCGTATCACCTCGCGCCGGTCATAGTGGTCGGCGACATGACCGACGACGAGCGTCCCAAACACCGAAGGCACGAACAGGATGAGCCCGACAAGGCCGAGATCGAAGGCGCTGCTGGTCAGGTCGTAGACCTGCCAGCCAACGGCGACAAACATCATCTGATAGGCGAGCGTAGTCGAGACGCGCGTCGCCCAATACAACATGAATTGCCGATGGCGCAGCAACGAGAACTGGTCGGTGACCGTCATTTCTCCGGGATGACGCTCTGCACCCGCCAGAAGTCGGGGAAGAGCTTTATCCAAATCACTGCGACGGCTGCGGCGCCCAAGCCCCCGACCAGTGCCGCAGGTCCGGCGCCGATCAGAGACGCGACCAAACCCGCCTCGAACTGACCCAAGTTCGAGGTCGTGCCGGTAAAGGTGGAATTCACGGCCATCACCCGCCCCAGCATCTCGTTAGGGGTGCGGGTCTGCACCAGCGAATGGCGCACCACCACGCTGACCGAATCCGCGGCTCCCGTGATAGCGAGCGCCAGCATCGATAGCCAGAGCCATGACGAGAAGCCGAAGGCCGCGGTTGCCAAGCCATAGACAACGACCGCGCCGATCATGAGGCGCCCGGCATGCTTATTGATCTGGATGTTCGAGAGAAAGAACGACATCAAGAGCGCGCCCACCGCCGGCGACGAACGCAGCAGGCCAAGGCCCGACGGCCCAGCATCCAGGATGTCGCGCGCGAAGATTGGCAACAGCGCCGTGACGCCTCCGAGCAACACGGCGGCGAGATCGAGCGTGATGGCGCCGAAGATGACAGGGCGGCTGCGGATATAGTGGAAGCCGGCAAAGACCGACTCCAGGGTCACGGCCTTCTTCGCTTTCGCCGGCCGCTCGATGCGAACCAGCATGATGAGAATGGCCGCGATCACGAACATCGCAAGGCACACGTAATAAACCGCATTTGTCCCTGCGGCGAGCAGGAAGCCGCCGAGCGCAGGCCCGCCGATCACTGCTACCTGGTGCGCCGTGGCGCCGGCGGCGATGGCGCGCGACAGGATTTCCTGCGGCATGATGCTGGGCACGATGGTGTGCAGCGTGGGCCCTTCGAAGGCGCGGCCGGTGCCTACAATAAACACGACGAAATAAATCAGCCCAACACTGAGGTAGCCCATGGTGCTAGCGACGATCAGGATCACAGCTCCAAGGGCCTTGCTGATGTGACAGATAAAGATCACCACGCGTCGATCGTAGTGGTCAGCTACATGCCCGATGATAAAGGTGCCGGCGATCACTGGGATGAACATGATGAGACCGATGACTCCAAGATGGAACGCGCTGTCGGTCAGCTGATAGATCTCCCATTGAATGGCCACCTGAATTATCTGGTAGCCGGTCGTCGAAAGGACCCGGGTCCACCAGTACAGAGCGAATTGCTTGTGCCGCAGCAGAGAAATTTGAGAGTCGGCGGAAATGGTCATGCGGGGACCGGATTTCGGAGGCGGGACGGCTTCCTTACCGCTTTCTTTTGCAGCCACCAAGTCCCCAAGGACTAACGTGCAAACTGGTTGTCCACCACCTCATGTGATAGGTTGCTGTCTTTGGTCTCTTGTATTTGGGGAGGGTGTGACCATGCCGTTTACTCACATGATGCGCTTTAGGAGCGAGTCGAAGAAGAGAAAGATTTTCCTTTCTCTCGATGCGACATACATTATTGCGATTTTCTCGGGTATTATCGCTCTACTTTTCGCCGTGGGGATGATTATTGGTAACGTACCAATCGATGCTCGCACGGTCAGCATAGTTACTTTTGCAGCCGTTGCGCCGGCAATAGCCCACATTTTCAAAGCCGGCCGGCGCACTCGGTCCAAAGTTTAATCACCACTCGTAGGATCGCCTAACGTCGGCCTTCCTAGAACCATCCCTGGCCGAAAGTAGCCCTGTCCCCTATATCCGTGCCATGCGCAAGCTGGCTGTCGTCCTTCCCCTGCTCGCGCTCCTGGCCGCGTCGGTCTGGTTTGCCTGCTATGTCTGGATAACGGACGATGGCCCGCCGATACCGGCCACAGGCTATGTCGCCATGGGGCTTGGCGTCCTATTCTCGCTCCTGGTCGGATTTGGGCTGATGGCGCTGATATTCTATAGCCACCGGCATGGATACGATGAGCGCGCCCATGGCGGCACGGACCGGGACTGAGGGGAATGCACGAGGCTGAGGCATCGACGCAGCAGGGAATGCCGCGCGTTCTCGTTTTCATCATTGCGCTGGTGTGCGGCCTGTTTCTGGCGCTCATGGTACATATCGCGCTGACGGCGAAGGGCGTGGGGTTGACCAGCGCCCTGCGCGAGCTGTTCCCCACCAGCACGGATCAGCTCAAATCGGCGCTGGCCTGGTGGGCGATCGGCATTGCCGGCTGCCTCGGAAGCTGGGGCACGATCCTGCTGTTGCGGAAAACCTCTCCCGGCGGGCCGGTGCAACGCCTTGTCCGTCTGGGGCTGGGCCTCGCCTTCTTCGGCCTGCTGGCGGCGGCCGGGCACGAGGCAACCTCCGGTCCCGCCGGCAAGGCGGCAGTCACGATGGCCGTAAACCTCGCGGCCATGGGATTGGGCACCTTCATGGCTTTTTGCGCCGTCCATTTCGCCCTCCGTCGCTGAGCTTCGTCACCCCCCTGCCGGATCGGGAGATTCCTCGCTAGTTTTTCGGGATTTTCCTCCCCTGTTTTTAGGTAGTTTTTCCCCGACTTATGTGGGTTTTTCGAACAGGCTCTTTGAAGTCTCCCATTAGCTTTTGCCTTCGTCAGGAGAGGTCCCGCTGGCCCCGCTTTTGCTGCTCTTTGGCTGAGCTGCACCAGCGGTCCTACCCAGAGGCAAAACTGTCCCATCTCGGGACAGGACCGCTGCAAAACCGAACAGTCCATCGCAGCGGATGGGAGACAGACTATGCGGAGATTAGCCCTCGTCCTTTGCCTGTTGAGCCCCTCGACCACTTTTGCCGGAACGGTCAGTGGACAACTTCAGGTCGGACTAACCATTACCGGAAAGAGCAACGCATCGACGACGAGCCCGAAGGCGGCGGCAAGCGCGACGACCGGAACTGCGGGGGCGTCAGCTCCTCGGCCGGAAGCGGCTCGGACTGTTTCACCTATTGTTGGTCGCGGGACGGTTCCTTCAGTTCGGCGACCCGCACAAATTTCGGGCAAGACGAACACCATCACCTTTGCGAGCGAACATCGCCGCTAGCCCCGGGTGATTTTACGATGAACGAATGGTGACAAAGCTACGTCAACAAAGAGTAATAGAAATCGCTAGAGTTTATCGTTCAACAAACTGTTCACGATGGTCGGATACACGAATTATTTATTCTAACATTTAAGCTGACCTTAGATGGCTCGCGGTAATTTGATGCCGTCGAACGAGCGAGAAAGCTCGGAACATCCAGGGGACGTTTCATGTTTGCATCGTTGGGGATTCAAAATCGTCTACGGCTGAAGGGAGCGGTGGCAATCGCCTGTCTTCTGCCATTCGCGAGCATCTCGCTCGCATCAACCACTACGTCGAACTTCGCCGTACAAATCACTCTCACGGCCTCGTGCAGCATCAACAGCGCCTCGACGCTGAACTTCGGCAGTCAAGGCGTGCTCACCGCGAATGTGGATCAAACGTCCACGCTGGCGGTGCAGTGCACCAACACGACGCCCTATAATAACATCGGGCTCGACGCCGGCACCGGATCGGGCGCGACGGTTGCAACCCGCAAAATGACCAGTGGCGGCAACACCGTCAATTACACGCTCTACAGCGACAGCGGCCGGACTACTGTTTGGGGAAATACGGTCAGTACGGACACCGTTGCGGCAACTGGCAACGGCGCGGCCCAGAGTTACACCGTCTACGGCCGCGTTGCGGCCCAGACGACACCGGCTCCCGGCAGCTACAGCGACACCGTCACGGTGACCGTAACCTATTGATCGCGGTTCGTAGATCGATCCGCGGGCAATCGTGCGGTTCCTCGTGAGGTGACGGTCGTCTGACCGCGCCTCACCTTGCTCGGGCTAAATCCTAAGGGACAGCGCCGGCAATCCGCGTGGCTTTGCAGCCCTAGCTGATCGATCTCGACTCCCGCCAACCCAGTGGGTTCACCCATGCTGTGGTTCCGGTCTTTGCCGGGCGGTGAGCGGCTTCTGGCTGTTCTCGCGGTGACGTTAGCCCTTGGCTTCATGGCCGGGCGCGTTGGCGCTGAGGAAGTCGGACGCCAGCTCCAACTCGAAGTCATCGTCAACAACAGCCCGACTCACCTCATCGGGTCGTTCACGATGCTTGAGGGCCGGCGAATTGCTGTACAGCGGGGCGAGCTCAAGGAGATTGGCTTGGAGCCGCGGAGATATGGATCGCCGGGCGATTTAATCGTCCTGGATGATCTGGCGGGCCTCTCATACAACTACGAGGAGGCAGCGCAGCGCATCTCCATCACGGCGCCGGAAGAATTGCGCGTCGTAAAAGAATACGATGTGTCCCCGCGGTCGCAAGACAAGATCCCGGTGCAAACCGACTATGGCGGAGTGCTTAACTACACTCTGTTTGCTGCCTCCAGCCGCCAGTCTGACAGCGGTCAGCTCGCCTTCAACGGCGGCTCGACCACACTCGACGCGCGCGCTTTCACCCCCTTCGGTACATTGAGCCAATCGGGCATCGCGCGCACGTCGTCCGACAATCAGGTCGAAGCGTTGCGCCTCAACACGACCTTGGCCTATTCCGATGAGGAGTCGCTGATTACGTATCGAGGGGGCGATGTCAATGGCAGCGGCCTTGCCTGGACTCGACCGATTCGTATCGGCGGTTTTCAAGCCCAACGCAATTTCGGCCTTCGCCCCGATCTCATCACGCTGCCGCTGCCTGCGGCCACGGGAAGCGCCGCGCTGCCCTCGACGGTTGACGTCTATTTGAACAATGTGAAGACGCTCTCCCAGAACATAGACGCGGGCCCTTATCGAATTAACAACCTTCCCGCCGTGTCCGGCAGCGGAACGGCTCGGGTCGTGCTCCGGGACTCGTCCGGACGCGAAATCGAATCGAGCCTGCCGTTTTTCGCGTCCCCCCATCTGTTGGCGCCTGGGCTCTCGGATTTCTCTCTCGACGTCGGCTTGCCACGGCTATCTTACGGCACCCCGTCCGATACCTATGTCAACAACCCCATCGGCTCGGGGAGCTTTCGGGCGGGCATCCTCGATTGGCTGACCGTCGAAGGCCACGGCGAGTTGAGCGAAAATTTTCTAAATGGCGGCGCCGGTGCCGTGATGCGCGCCGGTTCGTATGGGGTCGCGTCCTTTGCGCTCGCCGCAAGTCGCCACCAAGGAAATACTGGGTTCCAGAGCTACGTATCCTTTGACACCTCTGTCCTGGGCATGAGTATCAACGCCAGCTCGCAGCGCACATTTGGTTCGTATGACGATCTTGCCTCGGTAACGGCGCGGCTGCAGTCCACTATCGCAAATGACTCTTTCGGCGGCGGCTCATCTGAAGGCGCGGCTTCGTCGCTTAGTGCGCGACCGCTCTGGACGAGCGCGCGGCCACCCAAAACGTTCGACCGCATCTCGATCGGCATGCCGCTGTTCAACCGGTCAAGCCTCAGCCTTAGCTTCATTCACCTCGAGGACGCCACCAACACCCGATCAAATATCCTCGCCGCCTCTTGGTCGGGTCAGCTGCCTTACAACACGGCGGTCTTCGCCACCGCATTTTCCGATCTCAGTGATCGCAAGAATGCCGGTTTCCTTGTGGGCCTCTCGATCCCTCTTGGCGACTCGATAACGGCATCGACCGCGGTCTCCAGCGGAAGAGGCGGCGCTCAGGTCACGTCCGATGTTGTAAAGCCGCTCGATGTGAAGCCGGGCAGCATCGGCTGGCGCCTCCACGACACGGAGGGAAAGACTTCATATCGCTCCGCGGCGCTTGCCCATCGCTCGTCCTTTGCACGTACCGAGGCCAACGTCGCCCAAGATCGCAGCGGCGTGCGCGCGACCGCCGAGATGGAAGGCGCCATCGTCACGATGGGGGGTGGCGTGTTTCTGGCGAACCGTATCGACGACGCCTTCGCCGTGGTGGAAACGGGCATGCCGGGTGTCGAGGTATTTCACGAAAATCGCTCCGTGGGCGTGACGGATTCCTCCGGTCGGGCCCTGGTTCCGGGCTTGCGGTCGTATCAACACAACAAGATTGCCATCGACACCACCAACCTACCAGTCGACGCCGACGTCACCACGACGCAAAGCATTGTCGCCCCCGCCGATCGCTCGGGCGTGCGGGTAAATTTCGCTGTCCGGACGAATATCCGACCAGCCATTGTGGTGTTTCGAAAACCCGATGGAACACCGCTCCCTGTTGGCGCTCGCGGGCAAGTCGAGGGCGGCGAAAGTTTTGTCGTCGGCTATGACGGGCAAGCTTACATCAAAGGTCTCAGTCCGGAGAACGCGGTGACCGTCACATCGGCCAATGGCCAATGTAGCGCCTCGTTCCCTTACACGGCGCGCCCCAACGAACAGGTGATGATCTCTCCGGTGATATGCCGCTAACCGCGCGCGAAAGAATCAGCGCGGTCTCTCCAGCATTCAATAGCCCACTGTGACAATGATCGTGTCGCTATAGCTGGCGGGTTGCGGGGTCGTCTGAGGTGCGATGCGGCCATAGACTGTTAAATTCTGCGCCAAACCACTGCCGGTCCCAGAAGCCGTATTCACGCCGATGGTGGCTCCCCAAGGCAGGGTCCGTGCTGCATCGCGATAGAGCCCATAAGTTACAGTGTTGGCGCCGAAGGCCATTTTCCGCTGGGTGGGATCTGAAGCTCCTGAATTTCCGCCATCGAGGCTCACCGTATAGGGCAAAGTCGAGCTGCATTGGATGGTGAGGGTGCCGGTCGCATCTTTGTTGCTTGTCAAAACGCCAGAACTTCCGAAATTGACGCTTGTCGCACTCACGTTACAACTGTTGATGACGGTTGCCGTGGCCGAAGTCGACGTGGTCGCGGTCCTGCCTCCCGTCGGGCACACTGCGGCTGCTAGGTTGCCATATCGAATGTGGGGATTGGCGGCGAAGGTCGAAGAGTAGGCGCCGGGGATGGCGGTCTGTTGAGAGGCAAAGAACCTGGTGTAGACGGTGACAGGCGTAGTGCTGTTTCTGGGCACATCGACCTGAACACCCGAAACATTGTAACCAGTTACCCATGATCCCCATAGTTGAGTTCGCGCCGAATTCTTATACAGATCAAATCGGGTTTTGGCGCTGGCTGGGCCGGTCAACTGACGGCTGGTCGCATCGTTCGCCGACCCCGCCCCGATGCTGATGCATATTCTCTGCCCCCCGGCAGTGCCGCCCGAGCAAACCACCGTCACCGTGGATGTCGTGTCAACGGCCGCGCCGGTGAGGACGTTGACGCTGCCGAAGACAACCGCCGGCATGCTCACGGTGCAAGTCTGAGAAAGCGCGCTGGTTGTAACGGCAAATAATAATAGCAGAACGCGAGTAGAAGCAAATAGAAGCCAATAGAGAAGGTGCTGCATCGAAAATGCCGTAGACCAGTAAAATTAGATCATTAGAACCCGTGCGATTAATGACCGATTAATAACTTCCGGATTATTATACCGACTTGGCTAGGAGATATTTTCCATGTTCGCTACGATAAGGATTCACCATCGCCTCAAACGAAAGTTCGCCATCGCGACGGCCTGCCTTCTGCCGTTCGTGAATGCGTCCCATGCGGCGACCACAACCTCAACCTTCACCGTACAAGTCTCCATAACGGCCTCGTGCACGATCAACAGCGCCTCGACGCTGAATTTCGGCAGCCAAGGCGTGCTTACCGCGAATGTGGATCAAACGTCCACGCTGGCGGTGCAGTGCACCAACACGACGCCCTATAACATCGGGCTCGACGCTGGCACCGGCTCGGGCGCGACAGTCGCGACCCGTAAAATGACCAGCGGCGGCGCCACCGTCAATTACTCGCTCTACAGCGATAGCGGCCGGACTACTGTCTGGGGAAATACGGTCAGTACCGACACCGTTGCGGCAACCGGCAACGGCGCGGCCCAGAGTTACACCGTCTACGGCCGCGTACCGAGCCAGACGACGCCTGCTCCGGGGACCTACACTGATACAATTACCGTCACCGTGACCTATTGAACACGTTCGAAGACCTCCGAGGGAAACACAATGCAATCGCCCGCCGCTAAAGTCCTTTTCGCTGCTACTCTTCTGCTCGGCGCATACACCGGCGCGCAAGCCGGCTCCCTTCAGGTAGAGCCCGTGCTTGTTGATGTCACCGCGCCGGGCGCGGCATCGACCGTGACCTTGCGCAACCAAGGTACAACGCCGATCGATGCGCAGATCCGGGTCTTCCGCTGGTCGCTGGTGAATGGCGAGGAGAAACTGGAACCGACCGATGACGTCGTCGCCAGCCCGCCGGCTGTCTCCTTGGCTCCGAAAGGTGAATACATCGCCCGTATTGTGCGCGTGTCCAAGCGCCCCGTATCGGGAGAGGAAAGCTATCGTCTCTTGGTTGACCAATTACCCGATCTGTCGCAACAGAAGAATGGCATGGTCAATCTGCTGGTGCGCTACTCCATTCCGGTTTTCTTTGGCGCCGCCGACAAGAAAAGCCCGACCGTCGCATGGTCTCTCGCCAGGAGCGGCGACAAGGTCACGGTGATTGCCCACAACGGTGGCGACCGCCGGCTGCGCGTCTCCGCGCTCAATCTTCGCGACGCGAACGGAAAGACCATTTCCTTCGGCAGCGGCCTCGCCGGCTACGCGCTCGGTCAATCGACCAAGCGCTGGACAAGCAGCGCGCGTGGCTTTGCAGCCAATGGATCGGCAACGATCTCCGCCCAAAGCGACGGCGGGCCGATTCAGGTTGTGGCTTCAGTCACCACAGGGCGTTAAGCAGCGAATTCGCTGCACTACTCCTAGAGCACGATCCATTCTGGTGGAATCGGATCGTGCTCTAGATTCTATAAGTGGTCGCATTGTCTTCGGCGAACCGCTGCACACTTCGCCGGACAATGCTCTAGCTCGACGCCAACCGGACATCACGCGGCCATCGGATTCGTCGCCTTCATGGCCCTCTTTGCCGCTCATTTCGCCGCGCGCCGCTAGCCGCACGACAGGCAACGCTTCGAAACCAAAGTCATCCTTCCGCTGGCATGAGGGGGCGATAGAGCGCGTCTCTGCTGCCCTATCTCGATAGCCAGCGTGGGATAAGCGGCGGAAGTTCCGTGCGCGCTAGGCTGTATCCGGCGCCTGCGGATCGTTGCGCGCGCCAAAATTTGGCGGAATGCGGATGACAAACTCGGTGCCGGGATCGAGCCGGTTGATCGTGAGCGCGCCGCCGAACTGCCGCACGGTCGCCATGATGACCTTGAACCCCAGCGACTGCGTCTGTTCGACGTCGAGATCGGCGGGCACCCCCTGCCCGCGATCTGCCACGCTGAGCTCCGTGACGCCGTCCGCTCCGCGGTGCAGCCGCACCGAAATCAGGCCGGGCTCCCCTTCCGGATAGGCATGCTTGAGCGCATTGGTGATGAGCTCATGGGCGAGCACCGCAAGCGAGGTGGCCTGGTTGCCGGAAAGCTCCAGCCGCTCGACATCGCAGGTGATGGCTGGCCGGCCAGCGCCGGCATAGGCGCGCTCGGTTTCCGCGCAGACCATCTTGAGAAGTTCGCCGAACTCCACTTTGCCGGCGGTGTCGGCGCTGTAGAGATGGCGGTAGACCATTCCCATGGCGAGGACCCGCTCCTGCGCGCGCGCAAGCTGTTCGCGCACCGCCGGCTGCCCGGCGTGCTTGCCTTGCAGCATCAGGAGGCTGGACAGGATGTTCAGGCTGTTCATGACGCGATGCTGAAGCTCGCGCAGCAAAAACTCCTTTTGCTCCAGCAGGCGGTCGACCTTGTCGGACATGCTACCGAGCGCGGCGCTGAGCTCGCCAAGTTCCGAGGATGCAGGCAGCGGAGGAAAATGCGCGGAGATATCGCCAGCTTCACGGCGGCGCGCGGTATCGACCATCTTCAGCACCGGGCGGCGGATGAGAACATCCGCCGCCAGCCAAATGCCGAGAACCGCGAGCATGATCGCCATCAGACCGATGATGGCGCTGCGCCAGAACGTCTTCCGCACCTGCGCCAGCGCAAGCGCGCGGTCGACGCCCACGGCGACCACCAGGCTAGGGGCCTCCTTAAGCGAGACGAAGCCGACGATCTCCTCGCGTTTCGGCGCGGTTTCAGCCAAGAGCCAGCCGGACCGGGCGCCGCGCAGGCGCTCGAACAATCGCTTGCTGTAAAGATCAGACCCCGCTTCCTGCGGCGGGATGCTCAGGATGACGGATCCCTCGCGATCAAAGACGGTCACCCGGTGATCTGCCTGCCACGGCCGGGCGGCGAATTCCTGCACGATCTTCTCCGGATTGAGGATGAGCACGGCAATCCCGTCGAAACGTCCGTCCGGGCTGCGGTAGGGAATGGATACGTGGATGGAGCGCTCTCCGGTAACCCGGCCGGTGGTCAAGGTGCCGACCGTGAGGCGGCCCGTCTGCAACGGCTCGTAGAAATAAATGCGGTCGTGGACATCGAGACTGGGCGGGATGGGGATCGTCGAGCAATGGAACTTGCCGCCGCGGTCGACGACCGCCGCCTCGCGATAGATCGGCAGCTCGGCGATGACGGATTTAAAGAAGGCCGTGCATTCCTCCTCGCGATCGGGGACCGCGGGATGCTTCACCAAAGTCAGCATGACATGCCGGCTGCCTTCGAGCAGTTGCGTCAATTCGGCCGAGACCAGGCGCGCCGACGCCAACGCGTCATCCCCCTCCTGCGCTTCGAGAAAATCCCGCCATGCATAGGTATTATAGGCGGTCATCGCCAAAGACGGCGCGACCGCGACGGCGACGAGGATGGAGAGTCTGAAACGAAGGCTCATGATGCGCGGCCGGGATCACTCAAGCTTTACTCCTAGCCCGTCCCGCGCGGCCTTTCCAGAGTGGGCAAAAGCGC
>Ga0209514_10006065_pt1 | contig 15002 bp, 13 predicted proteins | sample Subgrocontami58m_FD_187452 | JGI IMG/M metagenome (GOLD analysis project Ga0209514, IMG submission 187452) | Subsurface groundwater microbial communities from S. Glens Falls, New York, USA - GMW37 contaminated, 5.8 m (SPAdes) (version 3) | ecosystem: Environmental > Aquatic > Deep subsurface >...
TCGGAGTCTTCGAGGTCGGGCTTGCACTGCGCGGCAAGCAGGAACTCGGCTTGACCCCGTACCAGATCGCGCTGATGTTCACCGAGTGCAGCCTGGTCATGTTTGCGATGCAGGCAATCGTATTCTCGCCCTGGTTCAAGCCGGATGCGACCCGCTGGCTCATCGCGCCCGCGCTCGCCGTGCTGGCGGCCGGGTTGTTCCTCGTGCCGTGGGCGTCAAATTTTGTGCTGATGCTGGTCGTGATCGGCGCGGTCGCGGCCAGTGCCGGCGTCCTCTCGCCGATCCTGACCTACTGGATCTCGGCCAAGGCCGGGAGCGCGCAGGGTTGGCAACTCGGCAAGCAGACGGCAGCGGCCAGCCTCGGGGTCACCCTGGGCTCGGCCGCGGGTGGACTCCTCTACAATGTCGCCACCCTGGAGGGTGCCTCCTTCGTCCTGACCGCGGGGCTCATCGTGCTGGGCTTCGTTTTGAGCCTGAAGCTTCCTCATTTGCTCGTGCCGCGCAATCTCGGGGTCAGCGCATTTGCGAGCGAGGTGCCCTGACCGCGGAACCATCATGAAAAAATCATCTCGTAACCGCTACGCCATGTGGCAATCCATCTGGCTCGACACCATCCGGCGCGATCTGATCAGCCGCGACAACGGTGCCTTCGCCAAAATGAAGCGTACGGTAGAAGCAAGGCTGCGTTCGCTGCCACACAGACGTCGGCAGTATGTCGGCGTAGATTCGCTTCAACGGTACGGATTCCGTAGCTCTTTTGTCCTGTGCTGTAGCGGTTGAGGGAGCCTGTGGAGTTTGGCTCGCGTTGCCCGGACTCGCCGGGTGGCGTGACACCCTTTCAGTCTCACGCGCCCTTTGCCAAAGTGGTTCGCTAGTTGCATCGTTTCGATCAGGAGAATTCATGAAGACCTTGCTTGCTATGGTTGTTGGTACGGTGACTCTGTTAGCCACCGGCGTCGCGTTGGCGCAAAACGGAAACATGATGAATGGTGGCACGGGGGGCGACGGCTGGATGAATGGATACGGCGCGATGGGTGGATACGGCGGGATCTGGGTGCCGACTTTGCTTGTCATCGTGCTTGTCGGCCTCGTGGCATGGGTCGTCGCGCAAAAGCGCAAATGAACGGATAAGTGTTTCAATCGCGCGAGCCTGGGTATTGGGGGTTCGGTCGTGCGGGTCAACCGCCGGTTTTTTGGCGGCAGCGGGCTGATCCGCGTTTTTCTAAAGAGAAAGCCGGCGGAGTAACTTGCTCCGCCGGCTTTCTTTACGTCACTTGGATGCGCTGCCCGATTACTTATTCAGGCTGTCGCGCATTCCTTTCACCTTGTCGCGCGCTCGCTTGACGCTTTGAAACTGGCGCTTGACAATGTTGCGCACGGGCGCGGGCAGGGTTTCATCCAGCGCTTTTTTATATTCCCCGACTGCGTAATCTTCGCCGATTTCGGTGGCAACCAGGATGGCGTGGTCGCCGCCGCCCAAGGCCGATGTCAGATCAATCCAGCCGCGATGCACTGCCGCGGCAACGCTGCCCGTCATTTCGGGTTTGCCGCCCAGGGATCGCACCTCTGGTTGCAGCTCGCCGACGAACTGTGCGCGGGCGCGGCTCTGTTCGAAGCAGAACTCTTTGATCTGTTTGGCCTCGATTTTGTCGGCGGCCTCCTGAAAGCCTTTCTGGCCGTCGCGGTTGATTTCAATCAGACTGTTCAACGTACTGGCCAGTTGATCCGGTTTCATTGCAGCTTTTCTCATAATTGTTTCCTTCGTTCTTGTAGGCGCCGCGTTGCCACGGCAGATTGATAAGAGGCAGCGGCCGCAAAACAGCAGCACCCCTCGGTTGGTAGCGCCATCACGCGTTCGCAGCGCTAGCAGATGCGGCGACCGCCGCGTTTTGTGCGCTGTGGCGTCGGAGCGAATGTACGTTGGCATGCTGCCGGCGTCTGTGTGGCAGCGAACACAGCCTCGCGTCGTCGGTCCGCGTGTGGACGTGGCGCAACGGCAGGCTATGAGCGCGCTTTGTACGGCGGCGTACGGACGGTGAAAAGGCCGGCATGTATACAACTACCACGTAACGCGGGAGGCAAATAGGGTTGGTTTTGCCGGAATTGTCCTACGCATGACCGTTGGGAGAAACGCATGGCTGTATTGATCGACCCGGAAAAATGCAACGTGCTGCGAGCGGCGCCGCGACTAATACAAATCCTGCGCGTGCTCACCCGGCACAAGTTCCTGGGAGCCCTGTTCGGCAGGGGACATTGGCCGTCGCCGAAGGAGGTACGGGAAACCTTCGAGGAGCTGGGGCTAGTCTTTCTCAAGTTCGGACAGGTGCTCGCGTTGCGGCGCGACCTGCTGCCGGCCGCCTACATCGATGAGTTGCAGTTGCTGCACGACCAGTTGCCGGCGATGGGCATTGACGAGGTGCGCGCGACGGTCCAAGTCGGACTGAGCGCCCCGTTGACGAAGTTGTTCTCAGCGTTCAGCGAGACGCCGCTGGCCGCCGCCACCATCGCCCAGGTGCATGAGGCGACAATGCAGGACGGGCGTCACGTGGCCGTGAAAGTGCAGCGGCCCTGCCTTAAAGAAATTATCTCCGCCGATATCGCGGCGCTGACTTACCTGGTGGCTCTGGGAGAAGGGATCTTCCCGCGCCTACGCGCCCTCGACCTCCCTGTTGTGGTGCGTGAATTGGCCAACAGTCTTCACCGGGAAACTGATTTTGGTCGCGAAGCACGTTCCATTGTGCTCATTCGCGCCGCGCTGGCAGATGTTCCCGACCTCTGGATACCGGATGTTATAGCGGAGTGTTCTGGAGAAACCGTGCTCACGATGGAGTACTCGGCCGGCGAACGGGTGGATCTCTACGCCAAGCTGCACCCGGAAGCGATGCCGCGGGTGGTCGACACCCTGGTAAAGCTGATGCTGCATTCAATCTTCGAAGAAGGGTTGTTTCATGCCGACCCGCATCCCGGCAATGTCTTCGTCCTGCCGGACGGGCGCCTCGCCCTTCTCGATTTCGGGAATACGGGCGACCTTGACGAGCCGATGCGCGAATCGCTGACACGCCTGCTCGAAGCGGTCGTCAAGGGCGACGCGCGGGCCGCCACCGAGGCGTATCTCGAAATGGCGCCGGCGAACGAAAAAGTCAACCGTGTGGCGCTGCTGGCGGATATAAAGGCAGTGCTCTATGAAATCCGCAGGACCAATCTGGCGGATGTTTCGATCGGGAAAGCGTTCGAATCACTGCTGAGTGCCGGAAGCCGGAACGGAGTGCACAATCCCGGCGAGTTTGTCGTGCTGACGCGTGCTTTTGTCATATTGGAGTCGATGATAGGCCAACTCGCCCCGGCCTATAACCACATGGAATCGTTTCGCGAAGAGATCTCACGCCTGACCGCGCAGCGCTTCTCACCGGCGCAGGTAAAGGAAACGACAACCAAGCTTGCGCGCGAACTGGGGCGCTTGATAATTGATGCGCCCGGCGACACGCGACGCATCCTCCGACGTATCGCCGATGGTGATCTGGGCCGACTTCCGGGTTTGGAGGCCGTGGGACGTCGCTTCAACCGCAATCTCGAGCGGCTCACGGGTGCCATTGCTTTCGCGGCTCTGGTGATTGGCGGCTCGATGCTTCTGATGACTCCGATGGGCGGCTGGCATGACACTTTCGGTGAATTGATGATCATCAGCGGGTTTGTCGGCATTATCATTATCTATATTCGTGCATTGCGTCGCGACCCCGACCAACGCTGACGCGCGCTTTCTGAATGCGGCCGCGCAATTAACTCTGGCAAGGGCAAGGCGCGCGCGGGTATCCTGTTCCGCGATGCAGGGGCGATCGCGCATTCGGTTACAATCGGCTCGGCATCGCGGTTGCCGCCGGCGTCGCCATGGCGCTGAGCTCGGTGTCCGTGGTCACAAACGCGCTGCGGCTCAATCGGGTCAGGTTATGAACGTGGCGCGCTGCAGCCTGGTTTCCTGAAGCGCGTTCTTCCGCTCTTCGCGCCGGGAAGATTACAACAATGTAATGCTGGCGTCAGATTCATGTCGGTCCCGAGACTGCATGATGCTGACTGGCTGAAATGCAGCCGGACGGTCATTAGTACTTACCCTGAGGACCGACATTGCAACCATCAACCCGAGGATACGGATCCATGAAACCCGGAATGCTCATCGTTGCCGCGCTCGCATTGATCCCGATTGCGGCATCTGCGCACGATGACGCGCATCAGGGAATGATGCCCGGTATGATCGGTTCGGTCTCGGTCAAATAAACGCCAATCCCAAGCATTGCCGCATCGCAACTGAGCGCCTGAAGAAAGGAATCAAGGATGAATCGCCTTACAGCAATCCTGGTCGCGGCAATCCTCGGCCTTTCGGTGTCTGTCGTCGCGCTCGCGCAACAGGCCGTGGTCGAGGTCTACAAGAGCCCCACCTGCGGCTGCTGCACGGATTGGGTCAAGCACCTGCAGCAGAACGGCTTCACCGTCAAGGTACACGAGGTCACGGACACTTCCGCGTATCGTGCGAAATTCGGCGTGCCCGAACAATTCGGCTCCTGCCATACCGCCATGGTAGGGGGGTACGCGATCGAGGGCCACGTGCCCGCGCGCGAGATCAAACGTCTTCTGGAGGAAAAACCCAAGGCAAAAGGGCTGGCTGTGCCCGGCATGCCACTGGGCTCGCCCGGCATGGAAGGCCCGCGCAGCGATCCGTATAAAGTGCTGCTGTTCCAAGCGGATGGCAAGTCCGCGGTGTACCAGAAATACGGCAAATAATTGTTTACCAACGAAAGGAAAAGAATATGACTCACTATTCAATCTTGATCGCAACGCTGATGCTTGGCGCGGGGCTCGCGTTTCAGGCGACTGCGGACGACAGGCATCATCCACAAACCGAGACGAAATCGGTTGCTGCAGCCGCTTCAACCGCGGCATTGACCGAGGGAGAAGTGCGAAAGATCGACAAGGCTGCAGGTAAGGTCACGATCAAGCACGGTCCGATGCCAAAATTCGACATGTCGCCGATGACCATGGCGTACCGCGTCAAAGACAAGGCCATGCTCGACCAGTTGAAACCCGGCGACAAGATCAAATTCGATGTCGACAGTGTCGGCGGCGAATTCACGGTCTTGCGCCTGGAGAAAGTGAAATAGGCGGCACGCTGGAGTGTTTCCGGGGTGCGCCGCCCGCGGCGCCGCGGGTGCGTTCGTCCGAACACGCCGATTGCGGTGGGAAGGAGATTGTGATGACGATGAGCTTGATCAGGCCTTCGGGGCGCCTGCCCCGGGCTGCCGCCGGGCTTGCAGCGGCCGTGGTTGCGGCAATCGCAGCGGCGCCCGCATGTGCGCAGATTCTGTCGGCGCAGGCCGCCGCGGTGGTGTCGGTCGAGGTGGACCCGGGTGGCAGTCGCGCCGGGGCGCCCGCGCTCGGCGCGCTGATCGCCGAAGCACTGCAGAACAATCCGGAGCTGCGCGCGGCGGCGAAAGAGACCGAGGCCGCGGGCGAGCGCGTGCGTCCGGCGGGAGCGCTGGAAGATCCGATGCTGGAAGCAGGCGTGCTCAACGTGCCGATCCAGCCCTTTCGCCTCAACCGCGAAGACATGACCATGAAAATGCTCGGGCTGTCGCAGAAGCTGCCCTATCCCGGCAAACGCGCGTTGCGCGAACAGGTGGCGGTGAAGGACGCGGAAACGCTAGTCTACGGTCTGCGTGAAACCACCAACCGCGTGGTGCGCGACGTCAAGCTGGCGTACTTCGATCTCGCCCTGACCGACGAGACGGTCCGGCTGCTGCAAAGCAATCGGCGGATTCTGGAGCAGTTCCTGCATATAGCCGAGAGCCGCTACGCCGTCGGCCAGGCGGCGCAGGCCGATGTGCTGAAAGCGCAGACGCAGCTTGGTCGTATGAGCGAGGAGTTGTTGCGGATGGAGCGCGAGCGCCCGGTGATGGAAGCCGAGCTGGTGCGCTTGCTCGGCCGGCGCGGAAACGCGTTGCCTATCGCGGTGGAACTGCCCAGCCTGCGCGAGGCCGCGTTGAACCTGGAATCACTGCAGGAGGCGGTGCTGCGGGAACGCCCGCAATTGCTCGGCCTGCAAAGCGCAGTCGAGCGCAGCGGCAAAACACTGGAACTTGCGCGCAAGGAAGCCCAGCCGGACTTCGATCTGCGCTTTTCCTACGGTCAAAGGGAAAGAGACCTCGCCGGCATGCCGCGGGAGGATATGGTGAGCTTTACCGTGGCGATGAACCTTCCCGTGTGGCGCAAGGACAAGATCGAGCCGCGCATCGCCGAGGCGCAGGCGCTGCGCGAGCAGACACTGGAAATGCTGCGGGCACAGCAGAACGAAACACTAGCCAGGCTGCGGCAACAGGTCGCGGTGACCGAGCAAAGCCGCAAGTCGGTGCACCTATACCAGACCACCATCCTGCCGCAGGCACGACTCGCGGTCGAGGCAACGCTCGCAGCCTACAAGGTGAGCCGCGCCGATGTGCTGATGCTGCTCGACAGCCAGATGAGCTTGTTCGGCTACGAGATCAGCCGGGCGAAGGAACTGGTCAACTTCAACAAATCGCTGGCAGAGATCGAACTGCTCACCGGCAAGCAACTGTTCTGACATCCACGGCAAGGGAAGAACAATGAAACGAATTGTTTTGATTGTCTCGACGGTTGTGCTCGCGGCCGCATTGCTGGCAGCCGGTTATTGGTGGGGCGTGAATCAACCGGCGCCGTCCGCGTCACGGGCGGCCGAGGGCAAGGCCGGCGCCAAGTCCGAACGCAAGGTCCTCTATTACCGCAACCCGATGGCGCCCACGGATACTTCTCCCGTGCCGAAAAAAGCCCCGGACGGCATGGATTTCGTGCCTGTGTACGCCGACGACGCGCCGGGAGCGCAGAAGGACAAAGCCAAAGCCAAGATTCTTTTCTATCGCAATCCGATGGGCCTGCCGGACACCTCGCCGGTGCCGAAAAAAGACCAAATGGGCATGGACTACATTGCCGTGTATGAGGATGAAGAGCCGGCGTCGGCCACGCCGCTGGTCAAGTTGAGCCTGGACAAGGTGCAAAAGCTCGGCGTGAAAACCGAAATGGTCGCCTTGCGCGATCTCAAGAGCACTATCAGGGCCGTGGCGACGGTGCAGGCGAACGAGCGCTCGCTCTACACCGTCACCTCCAAGTTCGATGGCTGGATCCAGAAGCTCCACGTCAATACCACCGGCCAGGCGGTGAGAAAGGGCGAGGCGCTAATGGACGTGTATAGCCCCGACCTGATCACGGCGCAGCAGGAATATCTGATTGCGAAAAGAGGCGTGCAAACGCTCGCCGGCGGCAGCGCGGAAGTGCAGGCCAGCATGCAGCGATTGGTGGACAGCGCCTTGCAGCGTTTGCGCAACTGGGATATCTCCGAAACCGAATTACAGCGCCTGACGCAGGAGGGCAAGACCACCCAGTACCTGACGCTGCGCTCGCCCGCGAACGGGGTGGTGCTGGAAAAGCCTGCGATCCAGGGCAAACGCTTCATGGCCGGGGAGGTGCTGTACCAGGTCGCCGACCTGTCGCAGGTGTGGCTGCTGGCCGACGTGTTCGAACAGGATCTCGGACAGGTGCGCATCGGACAGTCGGCGAACATCAAGGTCGATGCTTATCCGGATAAGGCGTTGGCGGGCAAGGTGACTTTCATTTATCCCACCGTCACCGCCGAGACCCGCACCGCCAAAGTGCGGGTGGAACTGGCCAATCCGCAGGCGCTGCTCAAGCCGTCCATGTATGCGCGCGTGGAGTTCATATCTTCGCGTGGCAAAGGGCAGGCCTTGAGCGTGCCCGATTCCGCGGTACTGGATACCGGCACGCGGCAACTGGTGCTGGTGCGGCGCGGCGAGGGACGGTTCGAGCCGCGGCCGGTGAAGCTGGGGATGCGCGCCGACGGGTATATCGAGGTTATGGAGGGTGTCAAGGCAGGCGAGAACGTGGTGGTCAGCGCGAACTTCCTGATCGATGCGGAGAGCAACCTCAAAGCGGCGTTCAGCGGGTTCGGTCAGAACTCGGAGGGCGCAAAGCCGCTCGAGAAAGGCGAGGCCAAGCCCGCTGCGGCCGCCCCCGGTGCTGCGGCCACCGCCGGTACTGCGTCCGCGACGCATCGCGGAGCGGGCACGGTCGAAGCCGTGGACCCGGCCAACGCCAGCGTGACGCTCGCGCACGGCCCGATCCCGAGCCTGAAATGGCCGGCGATGACCATGGATTTCAAGGTCAAGGATGCGGCGCTGTTGCGCACGCTGAAACCCGGTCAGAAAATCGACTTCGACACGGTCGCGGGCGCGCCCGGCGAGTACGTCATCGTTCGCGCCCAGGCGGCCACTACGCGACCGTCCACACAGTCGAAGCCGGCCACCGCATCGAAGCCGGCCGGCGAATCCAAGCCCGCCACAGCAGCCAAGCCCGCCGCCGACGCGCATAAGGGACACTGACATGCTCGGAAGCATCATCGAATGGTCGGTGCGCAACGTTTTCCTCGTGCTGCTCGCCACGCTCTTCCTCATTGCCGCGGGTGTCTATGCCGTCGTGCGCACGCCGCTGGATGCGATTCCGGATTTGTCGGATGTGCAGGTGATCATCTACACCGAGTATCCGGGGCAGGCGCCGCAGGTGGTGGAAGACCAGATCACCTATCCCTTGAGCACCGCCATGCTGGCCGTGCCCAGGTCCAAGGTGGTGCGCGGGCTGTCGGTGTTCGGCGCCTCCTTCATCTATGTGATTTTCGAGGACGGCACCGACATCTATTGGGCACGCACGCGGGTGCTGGAATACCTCAACTTCGCCTCGGGGCGCATGCCGCGCGGCGTCACGCCGACACTCGGGCCGGACGCCACCGGAGTGGGCTGGGTGTACCAGTACGCCGTGCTCGCGGCCGACCGCTCGCTGGCGGAGCTGCGCAGCATCCAGGACTGGTTCGTGCGCTACCAGCTCACCAAGGCCCAGGGGGTGGCCGAAGTGGCGAGCGTGGGCGGTTTCGTCAAGACCTACCAGGTCACGGTGGAGCCGCGCAAGCTCCAGGCTTACGGCATATCGCTGATGAAGCTCGCCGAAGTGATCCGCGCCAGCAACCGCGATGTCGGCGGCCGGGTGATCGAAATGGCAGAGACCGAATTCGTGGTGCGCGGCCGCGGCTATCTGCGCGGCGTATCCGACATCGAGAACCTGGTGGTGAAGGCGGACAAGGGCACGCCGGTGCTGATCCGCGACATCGCGCGGGTCGAACTGGTGCCGGACGAGCGCCGCGGTCTGACCGAACTGAACGGCGAAGGCGAGGTGGTCGCGGGCATCGCCGTGGCGCGCTATGGCCAGAACGCGCTCGACGTCATCCACAATCTTAAAGCCAAGATCGAGGAAATCTCCTCGGGCCTGCCGCAAGGCGTATCGCTGCAAACGGTCTACGACCGCTCGGATCTGATTCATCGCGCCATCGACAACCTGAAACGCACCCTGATCGAGGAAAGCGCCATCGTGGCCCTCGTCTGCATCGTGTTTTTGCTGCACGCGAGGAGCGCGCTGGTGGCCATCGTCATGCTGCCCATCGGCGTGTTGATCGCGCTTATCGTCATGCACCTGATGGGACTCAACTCCAACATCATGAGCCTGGGCGGCATCGCCATCGCCATCGGCGCCATGGTGGATGCGGCCATCGTCATGATAGAGAATGCGCACAAGCATCTGGAGCGGGCGCCGCCGGGCGCGCGGCGTACGCAGATCATGATCGATGCCTGCCGCGAGGTCGGGCCGGCGCTGTTTTTCAGCCTGCTAATCATCACCGTGTCCTTCCTGCCGGTGTTCACGCTCGAAGCCCAGGAAGGCCGCATGTTCACGCCGCTCGCCTACACCAAGACCTTTGCCATGGCGGGCGCCGCGCTGCTGTCGATCACGCTGGTGCCGGTGCTGATGCTGCTGTTCATCCGCGGCAACATCATGGCGGAGAAGAAAAACCCGGTTAATCGTTTCCTCATCTGGATCTACCGCCCGGTCATCGCCTGGGTGATGCGCTGGAAGAAGCTCACCATCGCCGCCGCGCTGGTCGCGCTGGGCGTATCTGTCTATCCCGCGATGCAGCTTGGCAGCGAGTTCATGCCGGTGCTGAACGAAGGCTCGCTGCTGTTCATGCCGGCGACCCTGCCGTCCTTGTCGATCACCAAGTCGGCGGAACTGCTGCAGACCCAGGACAAGATCCTCAAGGGTTTTCCCGAGGTGGAATCGGTGTTCGGCAAGGCGGGGCGCGCCGCCACCGCCACCGATCCGGCGCCGGTGGAAATGTTCGAGACCGTGATCAACCTGAAACCCGAGCATCAATGGCGCGCGGGCATGACGGTGGACAAGCTGATCGCCGAGATGGACCAGGCGGTGCAGATCCCCGGCGTATCGAACGCCTGGACCATGCCGATCAAGGCGCGCATCGACATGCTCGCGACCGGCATCCGCACCCCCATCGGCATCAAGGTGTTCGGCAAGAGCCTGGCCGAGATCGAGAAGCTGGCGAAAGCGATCGAAGCCGTGGTGAAAACCGTTCCCGGCACCACCAGCGCCTACGCCGAGCGCGTCACCGGCGGCTATTACCTGGACATCGAACCCGACCGCCTGGCGCTGGCGCGCTACGGCTTGAGCGTGGGCGAGCTGCAGGACGTGATCGGCACCGCCCTCGGGGGCGAAATGGTGACCACCACGGTGGAGGGGCTGGAGCGCTACGGCGTCAGCGTGCGCTATCCGCGCGAACTGCGGCAGGACCCTCAGGCCATCGCCGGCCAGGTGCTGGTGCCGATCATGGGCGGCGCCATGATTCCGCTGGGGCAGCTCGCGCGCGTCAGCCTGATGCAGGCGCCGCCCGCAATCCGCACCGAGAACGCGCTGCTGACGGCCTACATATTTGTCGATATCCGCGGTCGCGACATCGGCGGCTATGTCAGCGACGCGCAAAAGGCGGTGCAGGAGCAGGTGAAATTCCCGGCCGGCTACTATGCCACCTGGAGCGGCCAGTTCGAATACATGGAGCGGGCGAAAGCCAAGCTTGCGATCGTCGTGCCGTTCACGCTGCTGATCATTTTCCTGCTGCTCTACCTCAATTTCAGGCGGCTTACCGAAACCGTCATCGTGATGCTGTCGGTGCCTTTTTCCCTGGTCGGAGGGGTGTGGTTGATGTGGCTCTTAGACTACAACATGAGCGTGGCGGTGGCGGTGGGATTCATCGCGCTCGCCGGCGTGGCGGCGGAAACCGGCGTGGTCATGCTGATCTATCTCGATAATGCCTGGGAGACGATCAAGGCGCAGCGCGCGGCCGAGGGCGGCAAGCCCACGCTGGCGGACCTGTATGCGGCGATCATGGAAGGCGCGGTGGAGCGCGTGCGGCCGAAAATGATGACCGTGGTCGCGATCATGGCGGGCCTCCTGCCCATCATGTGGGGCAGCGGCACCGGTTCGGAAGTCATGCGCCGAATCGCGGCGCCGATGGTGGGCGGGATGATTTCATCGACCATCCTGACGCTGATCGTGATTCCGGCGATTTACGGAATGGTGAAGGAATTCGCGGTGCGCAAGGAAGGCGCGAGGGCTGGCCCTGCAGCACGGAGGGGAATTACAGCTTAGCAACCAAATAAAGGACGACCATGGAACTCAGACTCGTTGTCGCGATCATCCGGCCGCTCGCATTGGAGCCGGTGGAAAAAACGCTACAGGAAATGGGCGTGCGTGGCCTCACTGTAATCAGGGCAAAAGGCTTCGGCGCGCATGCGAACCTCTTTTCGCGCGACTGGCTGGTAGATCAGGTGAAGATCGAAATCTACGTGGAGCAGGACCGGGTTGATTCCATCGTCGCTGCCATCTTGGACACGGCACACTCTGAGTCCCAGCGCGGTGGGATCGTCGCGGTTCATGCCGTGGAAAAAGTATACAGCGTCCGGACCCGGAGCGAAGAGGCACCGAATCGCATCCGAGACTGAACGCCGCGCCCGGCAATGGGCGGAGTGGTTTCATCGACCGTTCCGGCCGTGATGGAGATTGCGGCGATCTACGCGCTGATTGGTTCTCATGACATTACATTCTATCTAGAGAAAAAAATGGCAGTGATGATGATTCTGATGGTGGTGTTCCTGGTGGTTGGCGGCCCCGGCGGTCACATGGGTTCGCATGGCGCGAACAGTTCGCCCAGCCAAGCCTCGCAATCGCATGAGCACGGCAGCGCGAAGCCGGATGCGGAGAAACCCTGACGTGCCGCGCCCGGCCTCTTGGGAGGCCGGGCCTGGTGCGGCCCGCCGCTCGCGCACCCGGCTCGCCCTTTCTTCGACGGATGCCTGAGCGGAGGCACCGGTGGCGTCCTCGATTCGGCGGAAGGTGGCGGCGCGCCTGGTCCCGGCGTGGCTGATCCTGTCGGTTGTCCTCGGTGCGCTGACCTACTGGATGGAAAGCCGCCGGGCGGACAATGTCGTCTTCGATCTGGTGACCGGGGCCGCCGGACATTTCAACACGCCCGCCAATGCCGCCATGTTCTCCGGCGATCCCAAAGAGCATCGCCGGGCGCTGCGCGAGTTTCTCGAGCAAACCCACTTCGTCAGTCTGAGGCTGTATTCCTCGGAGCAAGGGCTGTTGATCGAGGTTTGGAAAACCGAAAATCGCGATCTGGCGGCCGCCGCGGCCGCGCACCGCCAGGATTTTCCGGTCGCGGGGGAGCATCATCACAACAAGATCCGGGTGGACGATACCCTTTACATCCAGGTTGTTACCCCCTTGCTTTCGTCCGAGCAAAGGATTTTCGGCTATTTCGAGGGCGTCTATCAGGTCGCACCCCAAACCCTGGAGGCGATCGCGCAGCGGGTGCGCGATGCGCTGTTGCTCGTGCTGTTGGTGGTCGCGTTGACCACTTTGGCGCTGTATCCGGTCATCGTGGCCCTCAACCGGGACACGCTGCGGCTCTCCGATGCGCTGCTCGACAGCAACGTCGAACTGATGCGCACCCTGGGCAGCGCCATCGCCAAGCGCGATTCGGACACCGATGCGCATAACTATCGCGTCACGCTTTATGCGGTCAGGCTGGCCCAGGCGTTGAGGCGGCCGACGGACGAAATCGCCGCATTGATCGCCGGCGCCTTCCTGCACGACGTGGGCAAGATCGGTATACCGGACGGCATCCTGCTCAAGCCCGGAAAGCTGAGCGCGGCCGAGTTCGGGACGATCAAGACCCATGTCTCTATCGGTGAAGACATCGTCGGTGAGTCGAAATGGCTCGCAAAGGCGCGCGACGTCGTCGCGTTTCATCACGAGAAATATGACGGGACGGGCTACTTGCGCGGCGTGAGCGGCGAGGCGATTCCTTTCAATGCGAGGCTGTTCGCGATTGTCGACGTGTTCGACGCGTTGACCTCCGAGCGACCGTATAAGCCTGCCTTGGCGCTGGATGAAACGATGCGGGTGCTGGCCGAAGGACGGGGCGCGCATTTCGACCCGAATATCCTGGACGTTTTTGTGCCGCTGGCCGCGGAGCTTCTGCGCGAGTATGCCGCGGCCGGGGAAACCTATCTGAAAGGGCGTCTTGCCGACTTCGAAAGACGCTATTTTTCGCGGTCGAACCCGGTGCGTTGACGAGCGACCTGAAGTGCGCCGCCGAGCACGTCGAGGCCCTGGGTTCGGGGGGAAACTTTCCCACCTATTCAGCTCGCCGCGTTTCCCCGGCTTCAAACGAATTTCACGCCGCCGCGCACGCCGATCGTGCGATGGAGAAATATTGACCAAACGCATGCGCCGGACGCGCTATCGCCATTTAAAAAAAACGGCCCCATGAAGGGGCCGCGAGGAAGGGCAATTGCGGCTGATCGATTGATGGCCCGATCAGGGGGCAGGCTGGATCTTGTTAGGCAATCGGTCAACGCGGCCGGTCTCGTTTCCATTCATGGCGATTTTCTTGCCGTCCTTGGTTTCCATGACATGGCCCGGCGCCATGAAGACGGCGCGGCCGAACCTGTCTTCCATGCCCATCTTGCCGTCGGCGAAAATGTGCACCGTCGAGCCATCCTTGAGTTCGACGGATTTTTCCGCCCGGTTTGCACCCACGGCAAAGGCGGACAGCGCGATCATGCTGCTTGCAGCGGCTACCAAAAGTTCCTTGAACATGATAATTACTCCTAAGTTGATTGACCATGAAATGCCCCGTCATGGATTCGGCATGGTGTCCGGTTTGCTTCGTCCAACCATGCCCTCATCTTAGAAGCCGCGTCCCTACGGGAAGGTGACCGGGAAATTACGTTCTTGACAGACTTGCCAAGAAGTAGGGGGACTCGTTTTCCCGGTCGAACACGGCGGCGATGCCGGTCAAGCCGCAAGTCCTGGCCGATGCGTTCGCCGCGGTAATCAAAAGGTGACAGAATGCGAATTGGCAGCCGAACCGCGATCTTCGAAACTCGCTTGGCGAAACGGCAGGAAATCGCACGATGAGACTTTCATTCCGCTTTATCGTACCGCTTGCTCTCGCGCTCGCCGCGATCGCGTACGCGGTGGTTCCGCTGGTCGACCAGTTCACCCTGAAGTGGTTCGTCAGGGATCTGGAAATTCGCACCTCCTTGATCACCAACACCATCCAGGAACCGTTGCAGGCATTGGTGGGTGAAGGTTCGCGCGTAAAGGTACTGCGCTTTCTCAATCGTATTACCCAGGATGAGCGCCTGTTCGCGCTCGGCTTCTGTGACGTGAACCGGAAACTGCTTTACAAGACGCTCGCCTTTCCCAATACGATCAACTGCAGCGACGCCATCCGCGACCCCGGCGACGACAAAGCCGCCGGACGCGGCCGCTTGGTCGAGTTCGGGCGCGGGCCGATCCACGTCGCGGTGAATCCCGTCGAAGCCGAGGGCACGCCCTACGGTTACCTCGTCATGGTGCATGACATGAGTTTCGTCGAGCGCCGCAGCGAGGACACGAAAAAATACGTGTTCTACCTGTTCGTGGCCATCGGCGCGATCGTCTCGCTGATCACGGTCGTCATC
>Ga0209514_10006066_pt1:0-2500 | contig 15000 bp, 10 predicted proteins | sample Subgrocontami58m_FD_187452 | JGI IMG/M metagenome (GOLD analysis project Ga0209514, IMG submission 187452) | Subsurface groundwater microbial communities from S. Glens Falls, New York, USA - GMW37 contaminated, 5.8 m (SPAdes) (version 3) | ecosystem: Environmental > Aquatic > Deep...
CGCCTATAAGCTTAACGGGATTTGTAAGCAAATGGAATTCAATTCCCTCTTCTTTCGCGCGCTCTATTTCCTCCTGCCTGGCAGGCATTTCAGCTTCAGACCTCCTGTAAACTATATAAACTTTTTTAGCGTCCATTCTCAGCGCGCACCTGGCGGAATCCATTGCCACGTTACCTGCGCCTATTACAGCGACTTTTTCCCCGACGTTAACAGGGGTGTCATAGTCCGGGAATTTATACGCCTTCATAAGGTTTATTCTTGTTAAAAATTCATTTGCCGAGTATACGCCGTTTAAATCCTCGCCCTCTATTCCCAGGAAATAGGGTAACCCAGCGCCTGTACCTATAAAAAAAGCTTTGAAACCTTCTTTCCTTAATGCCTCTATTGTTTTTGTCCTGCCTATGACATAATTTAATTTTACATTAACGCCTAAGGCTTTTATATTTTCGATCTCCCTGCGAACTATTTTTTTCGGCAGCCTGAATTCAGGTATCCCGTAAATTAAAACCCCGCCGGTTGCGTGCAAAGACTCAAAAACAGTTACCTCATACCCTAAGTTTGCCAAATCAGCTGCGCAGGTTAAACCTGCAGGGCCTGCACCGATTATAGCTACCTTAATTCGTCGTTCGTGAAACGTATTTCGTGAAGCGTCCGATTCACGCTTCACGTACGACGCATCACGATGCTCCATCTCCCAGTCAGCTACAAACCGCTCAAGATACCCTATTGCTATCGGGGCGCCCTTTTTAGCTAAAATACACGTCTTCTCGCATTGATCCTCCTGAGGGCATACCCTCCCGCATACTGCCGGAAGATTGTTGGTCCTTTTTATAATATCTATTGCTTCTTTATATTTTTTATTTTTTATTGCCTGAATAAATCCGGGTATATCAACTTCCGCGGGGCAGCCTTTTACGCAATAAGGCTTTTTACAGTTCAGGCACCTCGCAGCCTCGGCAATTGCCTGTTCTTCTTCAAGGCCGAAAGGAACTTCGTTAAAATTTTTAATACGCTCCTTTGGCAACTGCTCTTTCATTAATTTTTTCTTATGCTCCATGCTTTTTTAATCCTATCCTGCACTCGTATTCCGCAAGCGACTGCTTTTCCTTATCCAAAAAGCGGCCCTGTCGTTTTAATAATTCGTCAAAATCCACCAGGTGAGCGTCAAATTCCGGCCCGTCAACACAGGTAAATTTAGATGCGTTGTTATATTTTACCCTGCAGCCTCCGCACATGCCTGTTCCGTCTATCATTATTGAGTTAAGCGAAACAAGGGTTTTTATTTTGTAAGGCAGAGTAACGCCTGCTACCGCTCTCATCATCACAACCGGGCCTATGGCATAGACAAGGTCATATTTTTCCTTGCCTATTAACTCCTTTAATACGTCGGTAACAAAACCTTTTCTTTCGTATGAACCGTCGTCTGTTGTTATGTAAAGTTTAACCCCGAGGCCTTTTAGCTCCTGCTCGCATATAAGCAGCTCCTTATTCCTTGCGCCTACTATTACGGTTACATCATTGCCCGAGCGTTTATATGCCTTTGCTATCGGGTAGGCCTCCGCGGTGCCGACGCCGCCTCCCACGCATATGACCCTGCCTATTTTATCGGCGCACACAGGGTGCCCAAGGGGGCCTGCTACGTCTGTGATATAGTCTTTTTCTGTTAGCGCGCAAAGTTTTTTGGTGCTTAAGCCCACAGCCTGACACACTACTGTAAGGGTGCCTTTTTCGTTATTAACATCGTAGATCGTAAGAGGAAACCTTTCCCCTTTTTCATCGATCCTTAAAATAACAAACTGCCCTGCCTTTGCGGCCTTGGCAACATCGCCTGCCTCAAATTCTAACCGGCAGATATCCTTATTCAGGTGTTCTTTTTTTATTATTTTATGCATGGGATTGTATGTTTATATTTAAAATTTTATTTTTCCAGGGTTCTGGAAGGATAAATGACTTCGCATACGCCGTTGCAAGCGCAGCGTTAGCGTAGTAGTATATAACAAACATTAAGTAATATCAACTATTTTTATGCTCTTTAGCCAGCATCCGGACCCTATATGCAAACTCCTGGTTATATTCTCTCGTAAGAATCTTTTTTGACCCAGCCTATCTTCGCGTCAAAGCGCTTTATCTTGCTCCAGGGGCCTTCGCTTTTTAAAATTACAATTTTGGAACCTTCGTATAATTTAAAATGCGCTGTCGCGTTGTCAAGGGGGGCAAATTTGCAATCCGCGTCCGGGACTATGACAATGGCTTGGCTTCTTTTGTTTATAATGAGCGCTTTATTTACCAGGACAAAAAACCCGGCGGTGAAAATAAGCAAAAGCATTGCTGCAATAAAAATTATAAAGTTGTTTCTCCTGGGTAAAAAAACATTTATGGCAAGCAGCAAAAAGGCGACAATATTTATCACTGCAAGGCGCGCGCACAAGTTGTCTGCGTTTAGGTTGTCATATACCGTATTTAGAAATGACGTGAAATAAGGCGTTACTGCCTGTATCGA
>Ga0209514_10006066_pt1:7500-15000 | contig 15000 bp, 10 predicted proteins | sample Subgrocontami58m_FD_187452 | JGI IMG/M metagenome (GOLD analysis project Ga0209514, IMG submission 187452) | Subsurface groundwater microbial communities from S. Glens Falls, New York, USA - GMW37 contaminated, 5.8 m (SPAdes) (version 3) | ecosystem: Environmental > Aquatic > Deep...
CCTGAAGCCTGTTTACGCGTTCGTTTTTAATATTAAAATCCTCGGCGAGCATACTGCCGGAACTATCTATGGCAAGGACTATATCTATGCCTTTTACATCCAGAGGAGAGCCTTTCACCGGCACCTGCGGCCTTGCCAGCGCCAGTATGATAAAAAATACTGAAAGCATTCTCAAATAAACAAGCCCGCCTGTAAGGCGTATACGCCATGTTGGATAAATACCCTTTATAAGTTCTGAAGACGAAAATCTTAAAGACGGAGGCCTGGCTGTTTTCTTTTTAAAAAGTAAAAGTACCCCTAGCGCCAGCGGCAATAAAAGCAAAATTTGCGGGTTTTTAAACATTACCTGTTTTCCTTCGTATTTTCTATGAACTTTTTTATAAAAGCTGCTGTTTGGCTTAATTCGGCTTCGGAAATCGCGCCCTGGGCAAACTGGATATCGTCTTTTCTTTTTAAGAGCTCAAGCATCCGGGTTTTGTTATCGCTGGAAATTTCGCCCAGCTGCATAATCTTTTCGTTGAATTGCAGTGTTGTCATTTTGCTTGCGTTTATACTGTATCTTTTCTCGACATACCACCGCAAAATATCCGTCATCTGGATAAAATCCGTATTCAAACCTTTAAGGCTGTTCAATTGCTTCAGAGCTGTTTCATCAGGATAAATAACTGGCTCTTTTTTTTTGCCGATAAGCTTTTGCGTGATTACGAATATAAAAAATAAAACCAAAAGAAAAACAGCTGAAACGGCAATCGTTACAATATGCCTATACCGATAAAGAAAGCCTAAAGCACCTTTAAGACCTTTTATTTCGTATGCATTTTCTATGATAATGTCTTTAACCTCAATTGCTACGGGGTTGCTGCTTGCAGTGCTCCATTTTTCCGCGCCTTTATTTCTATATGAAATTACTGTTGGCGGAATCTGGGTTGTCCCGACATTAAAAGAATTAAGCACATAGGCTGCCTTATTTTTCCTGACTGAGGCTTTTTGGATTGTAAAATCGCCTATTGTATCTGTTACGACAGGCATTTTAATTTCAATATTGGCGGGAGAACTGACCGATACCTGATATTTAAACCTTTCACCTATTAAGACTATTTTTTTATTTACCTTAGCCTTTATTTGTACCTGTGAACCCAGGCACAAGGCAATGCCGCCGGACAGGTAAAAACAAAGCGCAGATAAAATTAAGGATATAATTATTTTTCTTCGCATAAATTATTGACTCGCCAGGCGCGTCTGCCTTGTATTGAAAAATTTTATAAGCGGGTCTATATAGGGCTTATCCGTATATAAAATTATAGAATCTATATTTGCGGAGACAAACATCTGCTGTTGCTCTTTGGCGATTTTAAGGGAATCCTTCCTGTATTTTTCCAAAAGGCTTTTGTCTTTTGTATCTACCATAAACTCTTGTGATGTTTCCGCGTCCTGTAGCCTCACAATGCCGCTAGAGACAAGGTTTTCCTCGAGCGGGTCTGTTATCCTTATGGCAATTATATCGTGCTTTTTATTTGCTATGGAGAGCGCTTTTTTATAGGCAGGCGAAAAAAAGTCCGATATGATAAAACATACTGCCCTGCGGTTTGTTATTTTGTCTAAAAATTCCAGGGCCTTCGCTATATCGGTTTTGGTACCTTCGGGCTCAAAGCACAAAGTGTCGCGTATTATCCGCAAAACATGCTCTGTGCCTTTTTGCGGGTACACATACTTTTCTATTTTGTCCGTAAATATTACAAGCCCCACCTTGTCGCTGTTTGTAATCGCGGAAAACGCCAGCACAGAGCATACCTCGCTGGCCAAATCACTTTTCAAGCGGCCCCTGGTGCCGAATTTACAGGACAAAGAAGCATCCAGCATTAAAATGACCACAAGCTCTCTTTCTTCCCTGAATCTTTTAACAAAAGGGCGGCCCATCCTTGCCGTGACGTTCCAGTCTATTGAGCGTATTTCGTCGCCGGGCAGGTATTCGCGCACCTCTTCAAATTCCATGCCTCTGCCTTTAAAAACGCTTTCGTAGCGGCCGGCAAATACTTCGGCAACCTTCTGCGAGGTTTTTATCTCAATATCTTTTATCTTTTTTAATATTTCTTTGGATAACATTTTTATACACAGGCTATCGGCTATAGACCATCGACCGCTTTATGGTACCTTTACTTCCTCAAATATCTTTTTTACAATATCTTCCGAAGTCTTCTCCTGCGCCCTGGCTTCATAGCTCACCAGTATACGGTGGCGAAGCACATCCATGCCTATATCTTTTATGTCCTGCGGCAGCACATAACCTCTGCCCTGGATAAACGCATATGCCTTTGCCGCTAGGGTCAAATTTATCGTTGCCCTGGGCGATGCGCCGTAGCGGATTAAGGGGTTTGGCTTTCGTGTCTCGGTTACTATATCAACCACATATTTTTTTATTTTATCGTCTATATATACGGAGTCTACGACGGAGCGCACCCTTACGATATCCTGAGGGTTTATTACGGCATTTACTTCGATTTTTTTGTCTGTAAACGCCATTCTCTCAAGTATGCCCAGCTCTTCTGCCGGAGTGGGGTATGTTATATTTATCTTGAGCATAAACCTGTCCACCTGCGCTTCTGACAAAGGATATGTACCTTCCTGCTCTATGGGGTTTTGTGTTGCGAAAACCAGAAACGGCTCTTCCAGCTTAAAAGTATTATCGCCTATTGTTATCTGTTTTTCCTGCATAGCCTCTAAAAGCGCGCTCTGGACTTTGGAGGGCGCCCTGTTTATTTCATCGGCAAGTATTATGTTTGCAAATAAAGGGCCTTTCTTTATAGTGAAATCGCCGGTCTTTGGGTTGTATATCAGTGTGCCTAATAAATCCGCGGGTAATAAATCCGGAGTAAACTGCAGCCTGTGGAACTTGGCGTTTATAAGGCGTGACAACGTGTTGACCGATAAGGTCTTGGCAAGGCCGGGCACTGATTCTATTAATACGTGGCCGTTTGCGAGGATACCGACCATCAGCCTTTCAATGAGATATTTCTGGCCTACTATGACTTTTTCCATTTCATCCGTTATCTTTTTTAAAAATGCGCTTTCCTTTTTTACGCTTTCATTTATGGAATTAATATCCACTTTCATAGGTTTCCCCCTTTTTTTTATACACTTATAAATAGTTTATATCAAATAATTAGTATTTTCAACATCAATAAATAAAAAGTGGCCGAGGATTTACCGTAATTAAAACGGCGGGTGGCCTGCCAAGCCGAAGGCCTTGCCGCCCGCAATGAAATGAGGACGGCGAGGTGGCTTGGCAGGACAGGACCCGCCGCCTATTGAACAAATGATGCCGGGGCCGGGCAAGAGAAATCCCGCAGCAAAAGGGTGAAGATAGGTGCTTTAAGGGCAATGAAAAGGGCTATTCCCTCTGGCACTCCTTTTACTGCGGGACTATCAGCAAAGATCGTCTGCGGATTTTAATGCTTTTATATAATTTACATACGCGTCATCGTTGGATACCCATTCCAGTTTTATGCCGCAGCTTGAAAAATCCCCGTAATTTTTGAACCATACGATTTTACCTCCGACCGTTATACTGGTTTTGGGGTCACCTGTTGAAATCTCAACCAATAAATACGCTTTTCTGTTCAACGCATCGCATATATCAAGGCCAACGCCATGAGAACTTATGTCTTTGACAATACCCTCGCCTTCTTTTTCAGGAGTCACTCTTGTAACAGCATAATTAGTGGGCTTGTCTATCCTGAATCTTTTATATTTGCGGCGGTTGCATTTATCAAGGAAGTCGCTCATGATGCCCTCCAATCTTACGCGTTCTGCTCTATAAGCGTTAGTTGCCTCATGATCTCTTTTATTTTTTCTTCATCCACTGCCTTTATAACCCTTAAGCCGTTATTGCCTTCTGCGTAGAAATTATTAAGTTTTTCAAGCTCATCTGATGTTATGCTGAGATTAGACATAATTGCGTTTATATCTGGCCTTCTTAACAATGACCTGGCTGCGCTGCCGAATATTGCAGCGAGTATGCTTGTAAACGGTATTGCCTCGCCTGGTGCAAGCGCGGGTATCTCAAAATACTCTATGCCAGATTTTCTGTCTGCCAGCACGGCCTTTTCTGTTTCAGAGAATATTATTGTCTTTACCTGCGCTGCGCTTATAAGCTGCCTTGTGCTTATTGACGCACCTTCTATCGCTGTTACGCTGACCTTGTCGCTTACACCCTGCAGGGCTTGCGCTTTTGCGTTGGCGTCTTTGCCGAATATAACTACCGCTAATTTGGCGTTATCAGGCAGTGCTTGCGCTACAAGTTTTAATCCTTCAGGTAAGCCGTCTGCTATGCCCGACGAGCTTAATGCAACTGCGGTTATATCTTTAACATTGGCTGACGGGACAATTCTGCGCAGGCTTGCCACTGTTGTATCGTGATTGCCTAATGCGAGCATTAACAGCTGACCTGCGTAGCTTGTCGGGTCGGTTTCAATTGCCTGATATGTAAGCCTTATGGCCTCATCCATTCTGCCTTGTTTTGCGTTTACAACAGCGTCTCTTAATATCGCTTCTGCCATAAGGTTGTCTTTGGAATGCTTTTGCAGTTTTTTTACTACAACTGTGTTCTGTTTTCTTACTGCAACTGTGTTCTGCTGGCTTTCCACTGCTATGATAACCGCTCTTTCATCTGCATACTTTGCGTGTTCCGGATTTTCCGTGGTTGTTTCCCAAAGTATATCTTTTGCGCCTTCTACGTTATATGCAACGAGTATATGGCTCTGCAGCTTGGCAACAACCTTCCTTAATTCTATCGGGAGCCCAAGCTGGCGGCCTATCTCATAGAACAATACGCTTAATCTCTCGCATTTTAAATTCTTATTTTCCAATACATCGGGATGCTCTGCCTTTAAAGCTGTATAAATATATGAATGTATTGCCTTGAGTGTTTCTACGGGATTATCAGGCGCTACCTTTATTTCAGATGCTGCATTTGCGATTATATCGCTCAACGTCAGCATTTCAGGATTAAACCCTGCGTATTCTTCGAATAACGACGTTGCGGCTATCGCCGGCATAGACGGGGCATACATGATGCCAGGGGTAATGCCGCCTATTTCCAGCGGGAATGTCTTTGTTCCGTCAACGTTCATAAGAATACCAAAGTTTATCTGCTCAAGAATTTCTGTAGCTTTTGCTTCTACCTGTCTGCATATCCTTATTACATCACTGGCTTTATGGTATGTCGGGCCTCCACTTAATCCTGCCTTAACACTTTCTGCTTTACTTCTAGCTGCGCTCCCTGCCATTATTATCTCTTCAGCTAGTGTTTTTGCCTTATCTAAATCTTCGCCTGAAGAACCTAGGACATCTACGCCTGGCTCTATGGATCTTAATATATTGTGGGCCAGACCAGAAGCTTCATCCAGCGAAACTATATCAAGATTAAATGTGGCATCCTTTAGTTTTCTATCACCCAGTAAGTCTGCCGGTGTAACAGGAGGCTTAGCTTCAGGCTTCGTTTGCGGAGCTGGTGTTTCTGGTGCCGGTGTTTCCGGAGCTGGTACCTCAGGAGCCAACATTTCTGCGGCAGGTTCTTCTGCAGAAGGTACCGGTTCTTCAATAGGCACAGACTCTTCCGCCGCTGATTCAGCTTCAGGTTCCGCTGCTTCAAGTACCGGCTGCTGCACTGCTTCTTCTTGCGCAGGTGCTTCTGTTTCAACGGCCGGTATTTCCTCAGCCGGCGCTTCAGGCTCTATTTGCTGTTCTGGACCTTCTACTGCTTCCCGCGCAGGCACTTTTGGTTCCCCGGGAACAGATTCTTGCGCGGCTGAACTTATCTTTAAGGCTGTCTTTATAAATACTGGGGTTACTATTCTGTATTGGATAGCATCTGTGTCAATCGCTATATAAGAACCGTCGCTTAAGGTAAACAGCGTGTCTATGTTTGTGTCGCTTCCTGTATATGTGTATGTAGCCGGAATAGTTGCTATACCCTGAGCGACTAGATTTTCTATCGGGCCCTGAGTAAAACCATCCTGGACGCATGATACAGGAACAGCGCGCCTGCCGTTTTCATCGATTACGATGTTATAATATATTTCGCCGTCGAGTTCTCCGGCTCCCATATAGCTCCAGCCCTGCGGCATAAACTGCTCTAATCTGTCTTTTTCGCTATCTGCAGTTGCGATTTTCTGCTCTAATTCATTTCTGCGCCTGATCAATTCACCTTCATTGCCAGGAGTTTCATTGAGTTGGTCTTCTAATCTTCTTATATCGACTCTAAGCTGAGCTTTTTGAGTTTCAACCTGCTCTGAGTTCTTCCTGCTTTGCAGTAATTTTTTTGCTAAGGGCAGCTTTTTATTATCGATTTCGGCCAGTTGTTTCTGCAATGAAGCAAGCTGCTGTTTATCGATAGTTATCTGGCTTTTTACATTTAATAATTGTTTATTTGCTGACGCTAAATTTTCATGCAATGATTCCGCTCTCAAGCCCTGCAAGATTCCCATTCCTTCCAGCGCATCGCTCTTTCCGTCTACAGCTGCCAGTGCATCTGCCACTGTTTCAATAGTTGCTCCAAGGGTTATTTCGTCAAATAATAAATTCTTTAATGCAGCGCCTGCGGCTGGATTTTTAGCAATAATATTGCCCATAATACGGGCGGCTTCGGGGTTGTTTTGTGCAATGGTATTTAGTTTGTTCTGCTGCTCACTGTTTACATTAAGGGCCAAACTTACATATGTAAAGCTGTCGCCGGATACAGAGGCCTCGGCAGCCGATGTTTCGGTTTCCGCTGAAACAGCCTGCGGTTGATCAGCGCTGGTTTGAGTCTGCGTTACTGCCTGCTGTTTTGCCGGTCTTGCCGGTGACTGTATCTTTGTAAAGTCAGTACGCGAAATATTGGCGATTGCGCTTTTGATTTCTTTTATTACAATGGAAATCGCTTTGCTTTTTGTTTTATCTTGAGTTTTCTGTAATGCAGCTTCTGCATGCTTAAGGCGTGAATCATAGGCTAATTTTACCAGTCTGCGCTTTGTTTCTTTCTCAGATAGTCCGCTTCTTGCAAGGTTTCCATAAAGATGATGATATACTCCCGCTGATCTAAATAATTTCGTCCCAAGACTCTGTTCAAGTGCTCTTAAATCGCCAAAGAATGCATCTACATCTTCTTTGCTGATATTTAAAACACTCTTAAGGTTACCCTGTATAAGATCTCTGGTCTGCAGATAATCTTCATACATAATATCAAGTTCCTCGTAGGCCTCTGCTATATAATCTATAACTTCCACAGGCTTACCATCGACATTAACGGTCTTTCTCTGCATTGCATCGTTGTGAGACATTTCGTGGACCAATCTTTCAAACAATACGAAGTTTGCGGCTCTTTTGTTTGTGTCGTTTAAGCTGCCAACTGTCAAAAGGGCAGTTACAAAACTTTTTTGTAGTTTTATGGCGCCGGTTGCAGGTTCTTTTGTGGCGCTAGTTGCAACATCTTCCGAAACTTCGATCTTATAAGCCCTGCCT
>Ga0209514_10006067_pt1 | contig 14993 bp, 9 predicted proteins | sample Subgrocontami58m_FD_187452 | JGI IMG/M metagenome (GOLD analysis project Ga0209514, IMG submission 187452) | Subsurface groundwater microbial communities from S. Glens Falls, New York, USA - GMW37 contaminated, 5.8 m (SPAdes) (version 3) | ecosystem: Environmental > Aquatic > Deep subsurface >...
TTGGGGACATGGCGTGGGACTCTGTCAATACGGTGCCCAGGCTATGGCCGAAAAGGGTTTTCAGTGGACTGCTATTTTAAAACATTACTATCCAAAGATAGAGCTGGTTCGAGTATATTAATGCCTCTATATGGAGGTGTTGTTGGATTTTAAAGTCCTGGCGGTTGATAAGCAGACAAAAGCTCGGTGTGGTGAGATTCAATTGGCTAATAGTAAAATTCCCACACCAGTTTTTATGCCAGTCGGTACACAAGGTACAATCAAAACGCTAACGCCAGAGTATCTAAAAGAGACCAATACGAAGATTATCTTATGTAATGCGTATCATCTCTGTCTGAGACCCGGGGAAAAAATTATTAAGCAACTGGGTGGCCTTCATAAATTCATGGGTTGGGATGGCGCAATTATTACCGATAGCGGTGGATACCAGGTTTTCTCGCTTGCCGGACTGATAAAGGTTTCTGATAACGGGGTAGAATTCCAGTCGCCGATAGATGGGACAAAGTTGTTCCTTACCCCGGAAAGAATGACGCAAATACAAAATGACATCGGTGCAGATATCATCATGGCATTCGATGAGTGTGTCCCATATCCATGCGAACAGGATAGGGCGAGCGTAGCCGTAAAGAGAACGCTTAATTGGGCGGAACGTTGTTTCAGTGCACACAAGAATAAACAACAAACGCTCTTTGGGATCGTGCAGGGAGGTGTGTTTAAGGAACTTCGCATCGAATGTGCCAGAAACCTCGCGGAAATGAATTTTGAGGGATATGCAATCGGTGGTTTAAGTGTGGGAGAAGGCAATTTCCTGATGAACGAAGTGCTGGACTATACGGTGGAATATTTACCAAATGACAGACCTCGATATCTGATGGGTGTTGGATTTCCTATGGATATCCTGGATGCCGTAGAACGTGGAATTGATATGTTTGATTGCGTGGTTCCCACCCGCAATGGAAGAAATGGATGTGCCTTCACAAGTACGGGAAAGATAAAGATACTGAACAGTCAATACAAAGAAGACGCTAAACCCCTTGATGAAATGTGCGGTTGTTATACATGCCAGAATTTTACAAGGGCATATTTGCGACATCTTTTTATGGCAAACGAGATACTGGGATTAACCTTGATGTCATTGCACAATATATATTATTTTCAACATCTGATGCACGAAGTAAGAGAATCCATTAAGAAAGGTGAATTCAAAGATTTTAAAACTAACTTTTTATTAAAACAGTCAGAAACTAGTAAGAATTAATTCGCAAACTATATTTTGAGTTAAACTTTTTCAATACGGGCAAGGAGGAAAATTATGTTTTTTTTATTACAAGCGGCTGCAAAACAATCATCGCCAGGTGGCATGCTGTCCATGCTACTTCCTTTTATACTAATGTTTGTTGTGATGTATTTTTTAATACTGAGACCGCAGAAAAAAAAGGAAAAAGCGCGCAAGGCACTATTGTCCATGGCCAAAAAGAACGATAGAGTTGTAACAGCCGGTGGCGTCCATGGAACTATTACATCCGTACGAGAGAATGAGATAATCCTCCGAATCGACGATGCTAAAGATGTGAAGGTCAAGCTTGATAGGAGTGCGATAGCTGCGGTATTAGAGGTTTCTCACGAAGAGACAGAAGAACCAAAAGAAATTACGAAGGAAGGCAAAGAAACAAAATAACTCTTAGTATTATTTATGAATCAGCTATTTATTACAAACATCGGAAAAGGGAGCCTGTTGAGGAGAAACAAATGATTAAAAATTTAAGGTGGAAAATACCCCTCATTGTTGTGGTTATCGCTATCGGTATAATGATTTTGTATCCACCGGCAGAAAAGGTTTTAAAGAGGGAGAGCGTTAAAGAAATTGACGGCAAGGTCGTTGAGCGAACTACATTGGAAAAATCATGGACAAATTTCTTCATAACAAATCCTGTTATACATGAGACGATTGTCAGTCAAGAAACAGATAAAGAGGGAAAACAGGTACGTAACAAGACCGTTGAATATACGTCAAAGGGTAAAATAAAGCTTGGATTGGACCTCAAGGGTGGCTCCGAATTACTTTATAAGGTAAGGGTTGATGAAAAAGAAGACCATCCGGGTATTACAAAAGAAATTATTGAGGTATTAAAGAAGAGAATAGATCCACAAGGAGTTATAGAATACAGGATTCAAGAACAAGGCAGTCATCGGATACTTATCCAGGTTCCCGGCGCTACAAAGACGGAAATAGAAGCTCTGAAGAATCGAATTACCCGTTTAGGTAAACTCGAATTTAGGCTGGCAGCAAGCACGGATAGTCCTGAATATAAAGATGCACTGGAAGGGAAACAAGCCCCTGGTTTTTATAAACACTGGTTAAGAAAGAAAAAGGGAGAAGAAGGAGAAGCTGGTAAATGGCACCTCATCCGAAATAAAACGGAGATTTCTGGAGAACATCTATTCAGAATATATGCCGACCGTAAGGGGATTGAACCTGTCGTCGGTTTTGAATTTGATGCTATTGGCAAGTCCAAATTCGGGCAACTCACGGAAAGGAACATTGGTAAACCCCTGGCTATCATTCTCGATGGTACGCTTTACTCGGCACCCGTCATACGTGATCGCATTCCAGGGTCAGGTATTATTGAAGGTAATTTTACGCAGGATGAGGTTAATGAACTCATAGCCATCATGCGCGCAGGAAGTCTTCCCGCAGATCTCGAACTCGAAATGGAGACGATGGTTGGACCAAGCTTGGGAAGGGATTCGATTAATAGAGGATTGCTGGCGGGCGCTATCGGAGGCGCATTTGCTGTCCTTTTCATCGGAATCTATTATATGGGTGTAGGGTGGGTTGCTAACGGTGCAAACGCATTAAATATCTTCCTGATAGTCGGGGCAATGGCACTGCTGAATGCTACTACGACACTTCCCGGTATAGCAGGTTTGGTACTTATGATCGGTATGGGAATTGATGCCAACGTGCTCATTTTCGAAAGGATTCGTGAAGAAAAGGCCAAAGGGAAACCGGTTCGCGCGGCTATTAAGGCAGGGTATGAAAAGGCGTTTTCTGCTATATTCGATTCCAACGTTACTACCTTGATTACAGGGGTAATACTTGCTGCAGTGGGTACAGGTCCTGTGAAAGGATTCGCATGGACGTTGATCCTGGGTTTGATAATTAACCTGTTTACCGCCATTTTTGTAACAAGGGTTATTTATGAATTGTTTTTAGATTTAAACTGGATCAAGAATTTTTCAATGTTCAGGCTCATTGGTATTCCAAACATCAGATTCATTAATTATCGTTTTATTTTGGTTGCTGTTTCTGGCGCATGTATTATCGGTGGAATAACGACATTTGTCATTCGTGGAAACAAGAAATACGACATTGACTTTACCGGTGGAACTCTGGTTCATTTACACCTGAAAAATTCAACTCCGGCAGGATTTATAAGGAATGCGCTTGGTGAAACGGGTTACGAAGAAGCCGAGGTGCAGAGTATTTTGTCTGGAGAAAATCTGACCCAGTTTGCATCTACCTCAAACGAATTTGGCATCCGAATAAAAGAATTAAACGAAGAAAAAGTAAAACAAAAGTTAACAGAGGATATAAAAAGTGCTCTGGATAAAGCAGGTCTGGATGCTGAGATGGATTTTATTGAACCGACGGTCTTTAATCTTAAGTTACAAAATCCAACAGATGAACTGGTTGTTCAAAAAAGCCTAAAAGCGGCAGGCTATAGCGAAGAGGATGTGGTATCGATAACACCGGTTAATCAACCTGCCAAAGAATATTTGGTGAATGTTGCAGGTCTGGAAGATATTAAAAAACGCCAACAATTAATGAATGCTATTGTTGATGGATTGAAAAATAATCTTGTATACCACGATATCAAAATAACCATGGGGGATATCGCCGAGGCGTTACAAACACAGGATGTCAGTATGCAGATATCTAAGCCTTTCATAGACGTTGAATCCAGCGAACCGATAGATCCCCTTATCTTCAATCAAGAGTTAAATAGACAGGGATTCGGTAATATTTCAGTAACATCACTATCGAAAGATTCAACAACAGCACGTGCAAGAAAATTGAGAATAGAAGGACCGAGAACAATCTTGCAGGATATAAAGCAGACAGTGAAAGAAACGGTTTCAATACCGGGTATTTACAATACCGGAGACGAGGCCGTCAACATCGAGTTAAAAGAAAGTATAAGTAAGGGAAATTTTATAGCGATAGTCAATGGAATTAAATCTATTAAGGGTGCTGTTAAAAGTGTGTATGCGCTGAATGCTCCGGCACAATTATTTGCAATTTATGTGAAGCCCTTGAGTGCAGGAAAGGTACAAGAGAAAATCAAGGAAGACGTCGTGAATACGTTTAAAGACAATCTATATGCAGAAAAAATAGATGTCTCTTTTGAAGTCTTGAACGATGTTTCTGTCCAGGGAAAGGAATCGAGTCCGGCACAATTTCGCATGACATTGTCAAACCCGCTGAAAAAAGAAATTATTGAAGAAGCGCTGACTTCTGCGGGATATTCCAATATGCTTGAGCAGGGGTTAGAGTCTGGAATGGAATATCAAACCGTTAAGATCTCTTTCAATTCTCAACAAAATGTAGAAGCTGTTAAAAGCACCATTAAAAACGCATTTGAAATGCCCAATCCACTGAAAAGGGTTGTAAGTATTGGTGCCACGGTTGCAGGTGAGATGAAAAGCCGTGCTATTTTGGCTGTCATCTTCTCTTGTATTGCAACAATATTCTACGTGTGGTTCCGTTTCGGGGATTTCAAATTTGGTTCTGCTGCAATTATTGCGGTCATCCATGATATCCTGATTACCTTGGGCGCTGTGGCTGTTGCAGATTATTTGTTTGGAAATATGAAAATAGATAGCGCCATGGTAGCCGCGTTTCTGACTGTGATTGGTTATTCCCTGAATGATACCATCGTTATATTCGATAGGATTAGGGAAAACATGGGTGTTCGGGGCAATATGCTAACCCCTCAATTGGTTAACGATAGTATCAACCAGACATTAAGCCGTACCCTCCTGACAGGTATTACTACCATTGGTGTGCTGTGTGCGCTGTTTTTCCTGGGCGGACCTGAGATTCAAGGATTTGCATTTGTCATGTTAGTAGGTATTATCGTTGGTACGTATTCTACAATATTTATCGCATGTCCTATGCTCCTTAAGTGGAAAGGTCTTGTTCCAGCAAGCGGGGCACTCCCTCGACAAAATCCACCAATTCAAAGAAAGGAGTCAATAGCTAAAAACGTATAAAAACATGGTACGATAATACCTTCATGTAAAATGGTGTGAGGACTGCGTTTTCTGAAACATTATGAACTATTAATCCATACGATATCTAATTTAGTTCTGAATTACGTTGTATTTGTGTGGATTGTATATCAGATATATGCATAGGGAATTTAAGAATTAGTACAGAATCAGTTGCACATAAGTTAAGTTTGGAGAAAATATTTATTTTTGATTTTTTTCATTCCTCTATAAACCTCGAAAGGACTAAAAACAATGAAAAGAGATGTGCAAGTTGGTGTAATTTTAGGAGTGATTATTCTGGCAATCATTGGTGTCTTTCTCAGCACGAGAACAACTGTTAAAGAACCAACTATTCCTATTCCCGAAATGGAAGAAGACACACAAGTAGGTGCACTGGATATAAATGAACTGCCACAGTCCCCTCCTAACTCATCTCAGGAAACTTTTAAGGAAGTAACAACTACTGTACAGAATACGGAACAAAAAGGAGAGCTTGTTACACATACAGCCAAAGTCCAAGAACAAAGAGTTGAACAAGAAGATAATGTAGTTGAGGGGGAATGGAAGAAGGCAAAAGAAGAACCAATCAATGTATCTACAACCTCAAGTCAGGAAAGTTGGAAGGATGTGCCTTCTGAGAGTGGGAAAAAATCTACCTCAAAATTTCAGATTTACAAGGTGCAATCTAATGATGATCTTCGTAAAATAGCTAAAAAATATTATGGAGATGTATCCAAGTGGTTGCTTATTTTCAATGCGAATCAAGATAAAATTCATGACCGAAACAGTCTTAAGATCGGTACAGAACTTATTATACCAGAAGAAAAACCATCATCACAAAAGACAAAAATAGAAACGACTACGCCCTCGCTTTCTCAAGTGACTGAAGTGAAAGATACTGTACAAACAGGTAAAAAACACACAGTGCAACAAAGTGATTCGCTGTACAAGCTAGCACAGAAGTATTATAATAACGGTTCAAAGTGGAATAAAATATTAGAAGCTAATAAAGAAATTCTAAAAAGTCAACATTCTTTGAAAATTGGACAGGAACTGGTTATTCCAGACTATTAATGCTTAGAAGGAGCTAGATTAATGAAAGTTAAAAGTGTTTTCACGGGTATTGCGATTCCTTTTTTTTGTTTAACTGTAAACGCACTCGTAATGTCCAGTCTATTACCCATCGCTACTAACGTTTATGCCCAAGACGTAGCGAATAGTTTCCCCATGTATAGATATAACTTACAAAGAACTGGTCAGGTGCCATTTGCAGGTCCTTCCACCGATAATTTAAAATGGAGTATTTCCAGTTCTGGAGAAATATGGTCATCTCCTGTGGTGGATTCAGATGGGGTTATTTACGTTGGCAGCACAGATGGCAATTTGTTATCTATCACTTCGAAGGGAAAAGTTTTGTGGACCTTTAAAACAGTCGACGAAATATTTGGCGCGGCAGCAATCGGTGGTAATGGTATCGTTTGTTTTGGTTCTGCAGACGGGAGAATTTTTGCAATCAATCCTGACGGAAAGCTTAAATGGAAATTCCAGGCAGGCGGGGCTATTCATTCTGCTCCTGCTGTTGACGACAAAGGAACAGTTTATGTTAGTTCCTTCGATGGAAAACTCTATGCTATTGCTGCCAATGGAAAACTCTTATGGAGTTATAAAACAGGGGCATCAATTATGACCTCATCTCCTGCCGTAGGGAAAGACAATACCATTTATATTGGTTCGTGGGATAAGCATCTGTATGCATTAAATGCAGATGGAAGCGCAAAGTGGAATTTTGAAACTGAAAGTAAAATAGATGCCTCTCCTGCCGTTGGCAATGGTACTGTTTACATTACTGATATAAATGGCAAGCTCTACGCCGTTAATCTTGATGGAACTTTAAAGTGGGGGTTTGATTTGGGTGGCAGAACACATTCTTCTCCTGCAATTGACACAGACGAAACAATCTATGTGGGAACGCAAGAAGGTAATCTTTATGCAATAGGAAAAGATGGGGCGCTTAAATGGAAATTTAAAACTGAAAATTCTATTACAGCCTCACCTACTGTTGATGTTAATGGAGTCATCTATATAGGTTCTTGGGATGGTAAATTATATGCCATTAATAATGACGGTACCCTTAAGTGGCGTGCAACGATTGGCGAACCATTACTTTCTTCACCGGCTATAGACTCAAAAAACACTCTCTATATCGGTTGTATGGACTGGAAAGTTTATGCCATAGGGCAATAGTTTGTTAAAGTAAAATTATTTTTTACATAATAAGTATTTTAGGTTATAATTTTATCATTAGTTTATAGCTGATGGTATATATTTTCTTTTGTTATATAGTCAGAAAAATAACTTGTAGTGTGAGGCTTCGTTCCTCTCGATACTCACTTAAGCACATACATACTGTGCAGGAGATATAGTAACATGATTGGTATATCAAAGTTGTATTGTGGTACCGTAGAACCGTCTGACGCATTACGCTATGGTAGAGAATCTAAAAAACTACCATCACATTTATTACAATTTTCTCAAGACAAAAAACCAGTTGTAGTATGGAATGTAGGACAACGTTGCAACTTAAAATGCATCCATTGTTATTCTCAATCAAAAGATATGGCATACCCCAATGAACTGTCCACAAAAGAAGCAAAAGCTATGCTGGATAGTCTGGCAGAATATGGAGCTCCTGTAATTCTTTTTTCAGGTGGAGAACCACTCATGAGACCTGATCTCCTCGAATTAATTGGTTATGCCAAGGAAAAGGGTTTGAGAGCCGTTATTAGCACGAATGGCACATTGATTACAAGGGATAAGGCACATGAATTAAAAAAATTTGGGCTCTCCTATGTGGGAATCAGTTTGGATGGTCTCAAAGAAACAAACGACCGTTTCCGCGGTATTCCTGGCGCATTTGATGCAGCTCTGGAAGGTATCAGAAATTGTATGTCTGTGGGTATTAAGGTAGGTCTGCGCTTTACGATCAACAAGAGAAATGCACATGATATAGCGGGCATATTTGAACTCATTGAAAAAGAAAACATTCCGAGGGTCTGTTTTTATCACCTCGTATACTCAGGAAGGGGTTCCAACCTAATCGAAGAAGACCTTTCCCACAAAGAAACCCGTGAGGTTGTTGATCTTATTATTAATAAAACCAAAGAGGCGCATGACAGAGGTCGGAAGATCGAGGTGCTCACCGTGGATAATCATGCCGATGGTCCATACATATATTTACGACTTTTGAAGGAAAATCCCAAGAGAGCGAAAGAGGTATTGGAACTTCTCCAATGGAACGAGGGGAATAGCTCTGGTAAGGGACTTGCCTGTATAAGCTGGGATGGAGAGGTATATGCCGATCAGTTTTGGAGACAATACTCTTTCGGAAATGTCAGAAAAAGAAAGTTTGGCGAGATATGGGAAGACACTTCCAATGAGTTAATGGCTAAACTCAAGAATAAAAACCCTTACGTTAAAGGGCGTTGCGCTAAGTGCAGATGGCTCAATATATGCAGTGGGAATTTCAGGGCAAGAGCAGAGGCATATTATGGCGACATATGGGAACATGATCCCGCTTGCTACCTTACCGATGAAGAAATAGGCATTGAATCCGAATCTCCCAAAAAAGTCAGACAAAAAGTAACTATTCACTAAACCCAATCGCGAAATCTAAGACCGACTCGGAAGCATTATCCACATTTTAAAATATATAATTAAAATTTATTGCCATTATATGGGTAATGAGGTCATAGTGCCCATCTATTGGGCCTTGTACTGCATCCCCAACTGAGTTATTTACGTTTCGATTTTCATAGAATACTGTTCCGTAAGCAAAGTCTATCCCTTTATTTAATTTTTTCCCCCAACTATACCCAAGACCTGTAAAAAGTCCGTGTCGGCTGCTCTGTGGAATTGAAGGCTCAAAGGTATCACTCGGAACAGGTGACTCATGGAAGGTATAACCACCTCTTATCTTTAGTGCTTCATTTAACTTGTATTCCCCACCGAGAGCGAAACTCAAGGTATTGTGCCAATTTCTCACATCCTCCTTATTTGCCTCTAGTAAGCTATTTGTTGTCTCAAAATCATATTTAATAACGTCAAACCGAGACCAATTTGTCCACTGAACATCGGCTTCTATACTCCAAAGATTATTATGTTTATACGCATAACCTAGCGAGAGCATCTCTGGTAATGTGGCATTCGTAGTGGTCCGTGTATCGAAATCATCAGAACCAAATACTGCTGTGGTTGCACCGCTTAATTTAGAGAGTTTTAGCTTGCCCTTAAAATCTATATCTGCCTTACTTCTGAATGAAATGCCAACACTATGACTCGGTGTGATATTAAATAGCATTCCTGTATTGTACCCGAATGCATCGCCGTGCATTTTGCTATCCTGAAGTCCATCAGGAGTGCTGGCATCCAGGGAGGTACCTGTTAAAGCAGAGTTAATTACACCCGCATTGATGTGTCTACCCTGTTCTACATTGGCGTAATAATAATCCAGCCCTGCACCTATAGAAAAGAAAGAAAACGGTTTATACGTAATGGTTGGATTTACATTGATAATTCGTAAATCAAAGTCGGTAACAACATATCTGGAGAATCCATCACCGTCCCATTTGCCCTGGAGTCCGTGAGGGACGTTTATGCCAATGCCAGCGGCTAATTTATTTTCAATGATTGGACTGGCAAAGTACATATTTGGTATGGTGTTTATTTTTGTGTCCATATCCTCACTAACGCCGTTGCCGTGATATTCTATGAAGGGAAGGACAAAACTTGCCCCGAGAGAAAGCTGCGGCCTTTGTAATTGAGTAAGGCCGGCTGGGTTGAAATAGATTGCAGATGGATCGTCTGCGCGGGCTACAAAGGCGTTTCCTTGGGCAAGTGCTGAAGCACCAAGAGTGGGATTGTTTAATCCGGCCGTTCCCTGTGCCCAGACGTTCTTACCACACAAGGAGAAGATAAGGATAAAAGTATAGACAAAGGCTAATCGTTTCATGCCGATTATAAATTACATATACGGATGCTTATTAACTTGACAGGAATTAGAAAGTTTATCATGGTAATTTTCTTTAGTTGCTTCCCCCTGGATGCCAGGTTTCACAGCATTTTTTAATAATTGAAAGAACTTTTTCGGTTAAGGCAGGCATAAATTGAGTACCTATTCCCTCAGTGATGATTTTAAATGCAGTTCCATTAGAATATTTTTTGCGATAATGTCTATCTGTAGTCAATGCATCGTAAGCATCTATTATAGAAAAAATGGCGACCTCCTCTGGTATTTCTGCTCCTTTTAAACCGTCGGGATAACCCTCACCATTATACCATTCATGATGACTCCGAACTATTGGCAAACTTTCTTTCAGGAAATTAATAGGCTCAAGAATATTATAACCCATCTCAGGATGCTGTTTCATTAAGAACAATTCTTCCTCAGTAAGATCGCCTGTTTTCGTCAATATATCATCTCTCACCCCTATCTTCCCTATATCGTGAAGGAATGCGCCATACCGTAATTTTACAATTCGCGCCTCGCTCATGCCTAATTCTTTCGTTATTAAGCCGAACAATAAAGATACTCTTTTAGAGTGGCCCGCAGTATAAGAGTCTTTAGCGTCTATAGCAAGTAAAAGAGATTCTGTGGTAGAGAAGAAGTTTTTGTGAATGGCCATCCTCAGATTATACATAAGCTTGTCTTTTTCATATGATTCAATACGATGTTGTAATGCCCTTTCTACTGTTGTATGTATCTCAGATGGTTCAAAGGGCTTAATAATATAATCAAATGCTCCACTTCGAAATGCTGTAATTGCGGTTTGTGATGAAGGAAAGGCAGTAATCATGATTACTTGAATGGTGGAATTACAAGAATGCATCTGCTTAAGGAAGTCTAAACCATTTGCCTTGGATATTTTTATATCGAGAAAGATCAGCTCCGGTTCAATGATCTTTAAGCTATCTTTCGCTTCCTCAATGCTTGAGGCAGCTGATACAAAATACTTATCCTTCAGTATCATTTTTAGCGATTCCCGTACACCCAAATCGTCATCAACCACAAGTATGCTTGCTGATTTAATTCTTTGAACCATAATTTAATTCCTAAAAAATAAGCTCATCCAAGATTTCAGATTTTTTTTGTGTTAAATTTTTTATAACAGCATAGGTATTGAAACAATTTATGTACCAATCTTTACAAAGGAATTACTGATAAATTGTAACTCCTTTGTTTCCGAGATTAAGCTCACAATTTTAATTAATTTGTAAGAGTTTATTGTCAATACAGTAATTTATGATATTGATTACTCTTTACATAATCCACAACAAAAATGTCAACGCAATGTTCAATATTGTACATATTTTATAAGATTTATCTTACAATAGCATTAAATTTTATGTGAAAATCCAGATTAATTTTAAAATAAAACTAACAGCCACATAGCAAATTATTTATTTTGAATTACGTTAACTTTGATAAGAGTAATTGTTTTAACAAGTATATTATCTCTGCTACACTAGAACTTTGATTATTGATTATAAAAAGTATTTTTACCGTTAATTAACTACTGTAACTATTGGTACACTAGTTGCTCCAGTTGCATAGGGACAAAGAGGAATATTGGGCTTTTGGTAGACCTGTAATTGTTATTTTAAGGTATAATGCTTTAGCAATACCTCCTGCAGGTGTTGACTATAGGTTATTTATGTGAGGATAACCCTGTGTACTCTTTTCTTGTAGCCTCAAACGATAAGGCAATTAGTGCTTTTTTTAAGAAATCGTTGAGTAAAGATTACGTAGTCCATATTGCCAAGACAACTGAGGAGGCGTTACAAATATTTCTCAAAATAGACATCGATGTAACTTTTCTGGATGTTCTCTTGAATGACGATGGGGCAAACAAGCTCACAGAAGAACTCCGAAGAACAAATATTGAACCGACGATTGTTATGATAGTACCAGAGTCTCAGCCTATATTACCCGAAGAATGCCGGATATCCGGTGAATATGAATATCTTAAAAAACCGCTGAGAAAAGAGGCAGTAGAGACGGTCTCAAAGAGGGTTTTTGAGAAGCAGGAACTAAAAAGTGAGTTGGGTTTCATTCAGTCGCATATAAAGAATTTAAAGCCAGAAGATGCAAGATTGTCCGAATCGGCATCGGCTTTCAACAAACAAGAGAATGCCAGAGTACCGTTTCTTGGATACAAGGAAGTCTTTCAAAAGTTTTCGAAGGTATTAACACGTGTGTATGACCTTGGGAAGCTTGCCGATCTGACTGTCGAGGCGATGGCTGAGACATTCGGAGTAGGAAGGGCGATATTTATGTTGTTGTACAAACACGATGGTTTGTTTCGGCCTTTTCGTTGTCTCGGCTTGGATGAGATAACTGCCCGTAGTATTTGTTTCACCATGAATCAAGGCATTATGCTGTGGTTAACCAGGAATCATCAGATATTAAATAAAGATGTCATAAACAGAGAAGTTGCAACGAACAAATTAGCAGTGCGTGACGCCATAAAGATACAGAAGGAAATGAATCTTCTGCAGGCGCAATTGTGTATACCTATTTTTGCTAATGGGAATTTGAGCAGTGTGATTGTCTTGGGAAATAAAATTACCGGGAAGGCATTTTTTGATGAGGATATCGAATTACTATCCATGCTGGCAGGGTATATAGGTATGGCAGTAGAGAATGCCTTCCTTTACCAGGAGGCAAATCTCAGGAGAATTCATAACGAAAACGTCCTGGAAAATATCCCGTACGGAATTATTGCTTTAAATAATTAGTGACAGTTATTCTAAGAAGCATTTTGGTAATTTGGTACATAATTATAGTTACAATTTTCGGTATAATGTTTATAGAAATAGCTGGATGAATTTTTTATAGGCAACTTATTGGGGGATAGATTTGTGTACTCTTTTCTTGTAGTCTCAAACGATAAGGCAATTGGTACTTTTTTTAAGAAGTCCCTGAGTAAAGATTACTTAGTCCATATTGCCAAGACAACTGAGGAGGCGTTACAAATATTTCTCAAAATAGACATTGATGTAACTTTTCTGGATGTTCTCTTGAATGACGATGGGGCAAACAAGCTCACAGAAGAACTCCGAAGAACAAATATTGAACCGACGATTGTTATGATAGTACCAGAGTCTCAGCCAATGTTACTTGAAGAATTTCGGATATCCGGTGAATATGAATATCTTAAAAAACCGCTGAGAAAAGAGGCAGTAGAGACGGTCTCAAAGAGGGTTTTTGAGAAGCAGGAACTAAAAAGTGAGTTGGGTTTCATTCAGTCGCATATAAAGAATTTAAAGCCAGAAGATGCAAGATTGTCCGAATCGGCATCGGCTTTCAACAAACAAGAGAATGCCAGAGTACCGTTTCTTGGATACAAGGAAGTCTTTCAAAAGTTTTCGAAGGTATTAACACGTGTGTATGACCTTGGGAAGCTTGCCGATCTGACTGTCGAGGCGATGGCTGAGACATTCGGAGTAGGAAGGGCGATATTTATGTTGTTGTACAAACACGATGGTTTGTTTCGGCCTTTTCGTTGTCTCGGCTTGGATGAGATAACTGCCCGTAGTATTTGTTTCACCATGAATCAAGGCATTATGCTGTGGTTAACCAGGAATCATCAGATATTAAATAAAGATGTCATAAACAGAGAAGTTGCAACGAACAAATTAGCAGTGCGTGACGCCATAAAGATACAGAAGGAAATGAATCTTCTGCAGGCGCAATTGTGTATACCTATTTTTGCTAATGGGAATTTGAGCAGTGTGATTGTCTTGGGAAATAAAATTACCGGGAAGGCATTTTTTGATGAGGATATCGAATTACTATCCATGCTGGCAGGGTATATAGGTATGGCAGTAGAGAATGCCTTCCTTTACCAGGAGGCAAATCTCAGGAGAATTCATAACGAAAACGTCCTGGAAAATATCCCGTACGGAATTATTGTTATTAATAAAGACTGTAAGGTTAATATCTTTAATAAAAATGCGGCACGGATGTTAAATATTTCTTCAGATGATGTAATAGGAAAGGATGTTAAATATATTGGTTCATTATTTGCGAATTATCTCTTAAGGACTTTAAAAGACAAGAAAACTTTTAAAAGGAGTGAGGTTGTACATCCTGTTACTCGTTCTATCTATGATATTAGTACGTCTTTGTTGTTGGATAATAATACGGAACTCGGTGCAATTATGATATTCTCTGATTTAAGCGACGTTAAGAAAATGGAAACGAAGATAAAGGATTTGGAAAACCTGGTAAATGGATATCTAGTTAACTCTGAAAATACCATCCCTCCGGAACTAACACAAGCTGTTACTAATTTATCAAAAAGCTGGTTTTCTGACCGTCACCGGTTAAAAATGGAACAAAATTCATTAAAATAAGCCAATAAATGTTGTTTGTCTACTTATGAAAACTTCCTGAGCAAAAGCCTCTATATTTAATACAGGCAAAAAGCATCCATCTCAAAACGTAGCTCTTGTTCCTCGTATTTGCCGTACCTATCGTCATAGATAACCAACACTAATATTTTTATTCTGGTTTTACATATTTGCGGAAGGACTTAAAATATCACACTTTCATTTTAAAAGTAAAAGTATTAAAATAAAGCAACCCCATTAACCTAATAACTTCTACTATGAAATACATATTACATTCGTCTCTTTAGGAAACTTCTCATGCGCAA
>Ga0209514_10006068_pt1 | contig 14989 bp, 4 predicted proteins | sample Subgrocontami58m_FD_187452 | JGI IMG/M metagenome (GOLD analysis project Ga0209514, IMG submission 187452) | Subsurface groundwater microbial communities from S. Glens Falls, New York, USA - GMW37 contaminated, 5.8 m (SPAdes) (version 3) | ecosystem: Environmental > Aquatic > Deep subsurface >...
ATTTCTTTTTCATTGAGGTTGTTTCGGTCTTTCTCAAAAACACCGTCTTGCCTTAAACCCATCATTAACCAGTTTGCAAAATCTCTTTCAGTATCTGTAAACGCCAGGGTTTGCAGAAAATATAATTTGCTTCTTTTATCGTTGTCAAATGGGGCATCGTCATCAATGCCGTAAAAATTCATATAAAAAAGAGGGTCTGACAACATGCTGTTAATGTCAGTAATGAGGGCATTTTTAAGATCTTGGCTTATCGGGCCTTTTGACCTTTTGATCAAATTTTTAGTTGTTCGCTTAAGGTTTTCGTAAAAAGCATTGGGTTGGCCGGCCTGTGATAATTTTTTGACCACGCCGCTAAAGTCACCGATATCCTCTACGGTTATAAAAGGCACATTATTGTATAAAACGATAGCAAGCCGGCCACCTTTAGCCAGGGATCCTTTCATCATCTTAAAATATTCGCTTGGGTTTTTAAAGCAGTGATAGACATTGGAAAGATAGACAAGGTCGTATTTGTGCTTTTCGTAAAAGGCATCCACGCCGTCTTTTTTCACGGGATGGGCAGATAGGTTCTTAAGGCCTCTAGCCTTGGCCTGGGCGTTAATGTAATCCGTGTAATCACTGCGTATGTCTGTCGCGAACACTTGTCCTGTGCCACCTAATTTTTCAGCGAATAAAAAAGAGCAATAACCTGCTCCGGCTCCGATATCTAGGATAACCATGCCCGGCCTGATCTTCAGTATATCAAGGATCTTGTCCATTCTGGCATATTTTTGGCGCAGGGCCTGTCTTGCTATGTCGTTTTCCGGAATGGTATCTGCTGCCGCTGAAGACGCCGCGAAGTATATCGCCGATAAGATCAGGAAAAAATGTTTATTTATTTTGCGCATTTTCGCTAACTCCCTAAAAGAATAAAGACGACACCGGCGACCGCGATGATAGTGCCAAAAACGGCTTTTTTTGAAATTTTCTCTTTTAGCATAACGGCCGCGATAGGCAGGATAAAGATCGGGCTCGTCGCGTTAAGCGCGCCCACGATAGAGGCATCAATGTATTTAAGCGCCAAGAGGGAAAGCCAGAAGCCCCCGAAGACAACAACAAAAACAACGAATAAGACGTTTTTAAATAACGAAATGTCTCTAAGGGGCGCAAGGCAAGGATTTAATTGGCGCGTAAAACAGGCCCATAAAAAAATGACAGGAATACTTGCTGATAGGCGGATAAATGTTGCTTGTAAAGCCGGTACGCCTGTTATGCCTTTTTTGGCGAGTATGATACCGACCGTCGTGCAGATAATGGATAAAAGCCTGTAAAAAATTCCTAAAGCCCTTTGTGTATGTGCCGTTGTGTCCAAGGCTTGATTTGTATCCGCAGAGGGGGCGGGTAAGCGCTCCCTGAGTACATATATAACGCCAGCGGTCGTCAAGAAAATGCCGAGCCAAACGAAAAGGGAAGGGTTTTCTTTTAAAAAAATAACGCTAAAAAGCGCGATAGACACAGGGGTCAGGGTGCCGGTAAGAGAGGCAAGCCTTGCGCCTAAGTATTTCAAAGAAATAAAAAAGAACGTATCGCCAAGGGCTATGCCCACGATCCCGCTGATAGCTAAAAATAATACGCTATTTATATCAGCCGGCCTTGTTTTTTCTATAAAAAAGGCACTCGCTAAGAACAGGCTTCCCAGGATACCTTTGGCAAAATTCATGCCTAAAGCGGATATCCTATTATCAAGCTTTTTCCAAAGGACCGCGCCATAAGCCCAGCAGGCCGCTGAGATCAATGTGAGAATGCCAAAAAAAATATTATTTGTCAACAGTGCTTCCCTTGCGTTGATCGTTGCCTCTAAATTCCAAAAAGTAATAATCTGGCAGTAGATCGTATTCTCTCCAGAATTTAAATCCTGCCTTTTGTACGGTAGCTATGATCGTTTCCTTTTCAGCGTAAAATGCTTTGCTCTCTTGGTATGAGCCGGGTTTTTCATGAGAAAATGTCCCTAAGATCAGAAGCCTGTTTAGCATGCGCAGCTCTCTGAGTTCTGTCTTGCCTAATGGCTTATTTTTATCAAAAGCCCCGGCGAAGTTTAGTTCCGTAATTAGCCAGTTTGCCAGCGAGAGATCCATTGGGCCGATGTTCTTTTCCCATAATTTTTTCCCTTCGCCCCTTCTGTAATAGTACGCGCTTAGATCTGAATAAAGTAATGGATAAGAAACCATTTTTTCAAGAGACGCGACGAGCGCGTTCGTGATCTCTATGGGTATCTCCAGGCCGTTCCAGTTCCTGATAAAGTGTTTTGTCTTATTATCTAACCGCGCGAAAAATGGATAATCATCTCCTTTATCAGCAAAGCTTTGGAGTAGTTGGGGGGGAGTGAGCAATAATTCTTTTATGAACTTATTGATGTTTTTGGGATTGATGATGTAAAGCGAGCCATTGTCTGCCAGCGAAGGCCGCAGGCCTTTTAAATAATCCTCAGGGTTGGTCAAGTAGGAATAGACCTTTGACATAAAAATAATATCAAACTTGCGCGTTTGATAGAATGGGTCTATGCCTTGCGCGCTCACCAAAACAGGATAGATATTTGTTATTTGTTCATCCTTTATCCTTTTTTGTATTTGCTCAAGCATTGCAGGGTCTATCTCAGTAGCAAAAATCTTTCCGTTCCCTTGCAAGGCGCGCGCGAAACGAAATGTGAAATATCCAATGCCTGCGCCGACATCTAAAATTGTCGTATCAGGTTTGATGTTTGGTTTTATTGTTTCTATAACGCGCTCAGGTTGGAGGAGGATGTCAAGCAGAGGGTTGATAAGCCGTTCTAATTTTGTGGGGTTCTTGTCAGTTGGCGGGTTGTTTTGCGAGTATAGCGTACCTACGCCAATAACAAAAATCAGCAAAAACGCGATATAAAATGTCTTTTTCATTACGGCCTCCGTACAATTTGTTATAGTATATGGCATAAAGGATCTATTTTCAATATAAAATAATCAAGAGCCCGTGTTTTAGCTAGAGTACTTTCCGCAAGAAGAAAGTGGGTGTTTACGGATACCCTATATTAGCTACATATGATATATTTACACTGGAGACGAGAAAATGGATACAAAAAAATACATCAAGACAAACAGGGTATTTCCAAAGGTAAGCTCACTTGCTTTGGGCTTAACTATTTATAAGACAATAAGTTACAGCTCTATAAAAATGCATTCACCGCTCCTTCCAGACCCATCTAAGCTTGAGATAAGCAGATACGACCAGTGCTTTGATCTCACACATCAGATCTTCAGCCTTATGAGCATTAACGACAAAAACAACGGCGATGCCGCGGCTTACCAAATAAATCAAAAATTTTTGTTGCCTCATAGGCGCATTCTTGCGTTTACCCATATAGAAACCGCGAATAATAAATCAAAAAATACTTTTCTTTCCGGAAATTATTTTGCTATAATACTAAATAATATAAGATCCTATATGTCCAAGATATGGAATAGGATGGGAAAAATTTTTACTCCTTTTAGTAAAATAAATAGATCAAAAGTAGTTTTTGTATTAGCCTGCCTGTTTTTCATTTTTGTATCTCCACTTTTTGCCGAAACTATTTCTTACGAATCCGCTTTAGTGTGGCGCGCGGATGCAAGCGGCGACTATTCATTGCCTGATATCGCGGCAAACAGCACACACGTTATTGATCCGGGCATAACCACAAAAGGCGTTATAAAATTCATCACTGCTACATGGCAGTCAGAAGGCGAGGCGCAACTTTTTGTCAGCGCTGATGATGGCCTGCATTTTACGCCTGTTGTAAACGGCGTGCCTTTGATCTCCGGCTTTACAGAGGGTACGAGCCTTAAATGGAAAGCAATGCTCGGGCCTGACAGCAAACTATTAGAAGTAAAAGTGGTTTATCGCGATTCGTCTGTAGTCATCGGGAGTTTCGGCGAGCCGCAGCTTTCAGGGTTCAAATATAAAAAGAGTGTAACTCTTCTGGGGTCCTCTGCCGGCACCTTGTTTAATTATCAGGTGAAGATAAAAGTAGGCGAATCAGCAAGCTCCCAAGATGCAGACGTAACCTGCGAAGGCCACTTAGCTACCGATAATTTTTCTGATGTGCGTTTCACCCTTTCTGACGGCGAAACACTCCTGCCATATTACCTAGATACAATAACCGGCACTAAACCCGGCCGCGTTGCAGAATTTTTCGTGAAGGTGCCTCAGATACCAAAAGAAGGTATTGTGCTATATATCTATTATGGTAATGCCGGCGGCGTTTCAAGCCTGTCCGACCCAACCAAGACATTTGATTTTTACGAGGACTTTAGCAATGCATTGAGCGAAGATAAGTGGGGGGCGCATTCAAGCCCAGGAGGCAGCTTAGCACTTTCTAGCGAAGGATTAAAGGTAGATGCGTCAAGCCTTATCTCAAAAGCCTTTGAGTTTAAGAATGGCATTATAGAATTTTCTTCAACTGCAAAGACGGGTTTTGAAACAAGATTTATCATCCGTGACGAAAACCCTGATTCGGAATCCGATGTAAATGAGGTAGCGTATTCGTCAGCGTACGGCGGCGCCCAGCACTGTCTTGCAGTAGGCAATATCGTCAAGGCCAACGACGATAAGCCGATAGAGGCTGACAAGAGATATGATTATCGCATCATTGCGTCAGGCGCAAACATTACTTTTGACAGGTTCAGTGAAGGTTTTGCAGAGAAACAGGCGAGTGTCTCCTATGAAGATGCCACAGGCCCTAAAAAAGGCTTTATTGGCATAAAAGTATCAGGCGCGGGCAATGGTGAGAGCCTGACAATATTCCATTGGGTCAGGGCAAGGAAGCACGCAGAGCCTGAGCCGCGTATGAGCGCGTCACTGGTGGGGAAAGAAGAAGTAGCCACCTTACCTATATTTGATCATATTGGTATAGCTGCTAACGGCGACCTTATTCTTGAAGATGGATTTGTCCTGGGAAGTTATACGCCTTTGGCAATAACTGCGAAATATCCTGTCCGTATCATTGTGCCCAGCTGGAAAGGCAGCGGTGTGTCTCTTGACGTCTCTGCAGACGGCGGCCAGACCTATAAAAAAGATTGCGTAAGCGAGACTTATTATTACGCTTCTAAGAAAGATTTTAAACCCGGCGAGAGAGTTGAAAGCCGCGTCAGGCTAAAAAAGACAGGCACAACAAGCGCCTCTTTATCCAGCTTGGAACTTATGACCATACAATACGCTTCAGGTAGTATAGTGGTTCTTGCGCCAAATGGCGCTGAAGAGTTGGCTGGCGGCTCAAAGCAGGAGATAAAATGGACCGCATGGGATTATGAGAAATCTTATCCTATGAAATTAGAGTATTCGCTGGATGCTGGAAAGACTTTTAAGCTTATCACGGATAAGGCTGAGAATAGCGGCAGCTATATCTGGACAGTAGCGAATGTTTCAGGTATTGAGCCGGATACAGCTCTTATACGCGTATCAGACAGTTTTGACAATGTTATTGCCGATACATCAGACGCAACTTTTACGATCGTCGCGTCTCCTTCTGTTGAAGGCGAGGAGAAAAACGAAGCGGCCATTGTCAGCGAGGTAAAGCCTGTTGCCACGGTAGCTGCGTCTGCGCAAGAGGCCGAAACCGCTGAAACTAAAAAGGCCGAAAAAAAGCCAGAGCAGGTATCCGTGCTTAAAGAATATGAGCTATTGGTAAAGCTCGGAGATAATTATTCTTCTAATCCGAATGAAGATGCCAAGGCCTCGTTTAAAGAAGGCGATATTATTGTTGTAAAACCTGCAGGATATGAGTGGTCGCAGAATGAACGCGATAGTTTTCTTATAGTTAAAGTAACCATGACAGAACAAGAGGCAGCTGAGTTGACGCAACCAAAAACAGCAGCAATTGGCAAATTAGATAAGGACGGCAAGCCTGTGGAAGAGATAGTGCGCATGCGCAAAAATAAGGTAGACCTTAAGAAATTAGGAACATCCGTTACAAAGAGGCTAAGAAAAGGCGCAACTTCGGCAAACCGCGTGCTGGATGATAAGATCTTGACCACAGCTGTTATCTCGGAAAAATAAAATGGGAAAACTTAAACTAACTATATTTCTTCTGGTTGTATCAATTATGGGGCTTGCGCTAGCAGGAGCTGCGCAGGCTGCCACGGAATTTGTTTCCACCATAAAGGAAACAGGCGGCGAGTATTCTACGCTCGCCAGCTGGAACGCATCCAACCAGTGCGACCTTACAACAAGTAGAGTTTTAAGCCACAGCGGAATGACAGGTACGATCTCAGATGGTAATTATGTCAAGGGTGCCACTTCAGGCGCTTACGGCACAGCCATCCACGTTACGTCAACGCAGATAGCTATCAAAACCATCACCTTTACATTTCAGAACGCCGAGCGGATAGACAAGACGCCAACGCTCGGCGGCGCGCCTACAGGCACGGATTATGTGGATGCCACAAGCGCGCCTGATTCAATTATATCAATTGCCAAAATTGATAGCGCTTGGACAGCGGCAGATACGACCGCCGTGGTCATAGATGGCTGGACCACAAGCGCGACTAATTACATTAAAATATACACTACAGACTCTGCCAGGCACCGTGGGGTGTGGGATACGAATAAATATCACCTGGAACTTACAGGTTGGACTGGGATAGAGGTTAAGGAACACAACGTTAGGATTGACGGTTTACAGGTCAGAATAATCACGACTGCTGATTATCAATTAGGTATAACACTTGATTATGCGGATACCGGTATTAGTGATTTTCGGGTATCAAATAATATTGTCAGAGGCACTCCAGCTAATACATATGGTTGGCATTATGGTATCGTTGAATGGGATGACGCGGCAGGAAGCGTAATGAGAATTTGGAATAATATCGTCTATGACTTCAATTCGTCAGTGGTGGATGCTGGAGGAATAAATACGAATAGTAGCGGTGTAGCTTACACCTATAATAATACTGTCTATAACAATTACCGAGGCATAGGAGGCGACCCTGACTCAATAGCAATAAATAATATCGCTTATAACAATACTGATAATTATTACAACGGGAACGGGTTTAGCGCCTCTTCAACGAATAATCTCTCAGGCCCATCGCAAACCGATGCGCCGGGGTCTAATCCAGTCAACGCGGCAACATTAAATTTTGTCAATGCGGCGGGCGCAGACTTTCACCTTGCCTCAGGCGACACCGCAGCCAAGAACGCAGGCGTTAATCTGACCAATGACGCTAACCTACCATTTTCTACAGATATTGATGGTCATAATCGTCCGGCAGCAGGGGCATGGGATATCGGCGGAGATCAATTAGTTGGGCCTGCGGTAAAGTTGGCGTTTATTCTGCAGCCGTCGCCAACTGCAACAGCGGGCGCGGCTTTTGCTCAACAGCCTAAGGTTGCTGTGCAGGACGCCAGCAGCAATACCGTTATTTTGGATGATACAACGCTGATAACCTTATCGCGCGGCGAAACAGGCGCGAATGGCGCGGATAATACAGATACTCTGCAAGGCACAACTTTGACCTTGTCTGTAACGGACGGCATTGCGGATTTCTCAGGCGCAGGCCTTTCCTACAATAAGGCTGAGACTATGAATATCCTGGCGATGGATTACAGCCATGGCGTATTAAAAACTGCAGATACGGATTTTGTGGGTACGCTGACGAATGCGGTGGTTTCAGGCGCAGGCTCAGCGGCAAAAGTGCAATTAACGAACAGTTTTGTAACTAAGGATACCTGGGATATGATGATCGCGCCAGTTCCGGGACCGGTTTTTGATGGCAGCGCCATGATCCGTAACGGCTCTGACAATGACATATATGTGCTGCAGGGAGGGAATACTACCGGTTTTTACAAATACTCTATTTCAGGCAATTCATGGACAGCGCTCACAGTAGTTCCCGGAGCAGTATACTACGGCGGCACCATGATCCGCAACGGCTCTGACAATGACATATATGTGACGCAAGGTAAAGATCTCGCCGGTTTTTACAAATATTCCATCTCAGGCAATTCCTGGACAGCGCTCACAGTAGTTCCGGGAGTAGTCGGCATTGGCGGTACCATGATCCGTAACGGCTCTGACAATGACATATATGTGACGCAAGGCGGTTACGGGCAAGGTTTTTACAAATACTCCATCTCAGGCAATTCCTGGACAGCGCTCACAGTAGTTCCGGAAACAGTCCACAGCGGCAGCGCCATGATAAGGAACGGCGCTGACAATGACATATACGTGATGACAGGCCGCGGCTTCACAGGTTTTTACAAATACTCCATCTCAGGTAATTCCTGGACAGCGCTTGCAGCAGTTCCAGGAGGAGTTAGCGCTGGCAGCGCCATGCTCCGTAACGGCGCTGACAATGATATATACGTCGTGGGAGGCGGCAGCTCATACGGTTTTTACAAATACTCCATTTCAGGCAATTCCTGGAGCACACTTGCAACAGTTCCGGGAGTAGTTGCCGGCGGCGGCGCCATGATCCGTAACGGCTCTGACAATGAAATATACTTGATACAAGGCTCTGGAAGTGGTTTTCACAAATACTCCATCTCAGGCAATTCCTGGAGCACGCTCGCAGCAGTGATAGGATCAGTTGGCTATGGCAGCGCCATGGTCCGTAACGGCTCTGACAATGACATATACGTGCTGCAAGGCAGTAACTCCACAGGTTTTCACAAATACTCCATTTCAGGTAATGCTTGGACAGGGTCAACTATTTCTAAATTGGCTTCAGTCCCGGATTACGTTGGCAACGGCAGCCAAATGCTCCGCAACGGCGCTGACAATGATATATACGTGCTGCCAGGATGGGATTCCCCTGGTTTTTACAAATACTCCTTCTCAGGTAATGCCTGGACAGCGCTCACAGCAGTTCCGGGAGGACGGGAAGTTGATCAAGGTAGCGCCATGATCCGTAACGGCTCTGACAATGACATATACATGATGCCAGGCTATCCCTATCAAGATTTTTACAAATATTCCATCTCAGGCAATTCCTGGACAGCGCTCACAGTAGTTCCGGGAATAGCTATCGACGGCAGCCAGATGATCCGTAACGGCTCTGACAATGAGATATACGTGCTGCGGGGAGGGAATATGACCGATTTTTACAAATATTCCATCTCAGGCAATTCCTGGACAGCGCTCACAGTAGTTCCGGGAGGAGTTAGCTCAGGCAGCGCCATGATCCGTAACGGCTCTGACAATGACATTTACGTGCTGCGGGGAGGGAGTACCGCCAGTTTTTACAAATACTCCATCTCAGGCAATTCCTGGATAGAGCTCACAGTAGTTCCGGGACTAGTTGCCAGCGGCGGCGCCATGATCCGTAACGGCTCTGACAATGACATTTACGTGCTGCAGGGAGGGAGTACCGCCAGTTTTTACAAATACTCTATCTCAGGTAATTCCTGGAGCACACTTGCAGCAGTTCCGGATTTCGTCTATACCGGCAGCGCCATGATCCGCAACAGCTCTGACAACGACATATATGTGATGCAAGGCAGAGACTCTCAAGGTTTTTACAAATATTCCATCTCAGGCAATTCATGGACAACGCTTGCAGCAGTTCCGGGATTAGTTGGCATTGGCAGCCATATGATCCGTAACGGCGCTGACAATGAGATATACGTGCTGCCAGGCAGAATCTTTACTGATCTTTACAAATATACCATTGGTAGAAATGAGTTCGCAAGCTCCGGCACATTTGAATCCGCGACAATTGACATGGCTGCGCCAGCTAACTTTTCTACTCTTGCCTGGAATCCTACAAGCCAGCCTGCCAATACTTCAATCGCATTGGAGGTCGCGGCAAACAACGATAATTCAACCTGGACGTATACACCAGTTGCCAATAGGGGCAGTCTTTCAGGCTTTAATGGCAACCGCTACATCCGCTACAAAGCAACACTTACAGCAACTGATACCTTAGTTACGCCTTCTTTGAATGATATTTTTATCTCAGGCACAGACGCTTATACATCAGATACGTCCAGCAATGTTGTTGTATCAGGCTTAAGCACAGTGTCGGCCGCCACTTCAACAGTGAGCGTATCGCCTTCAAGTGTAGCGGCAGGAGTAAACGCTACAGTCACTATCACAGCTAAAGACGCCTACGGCAATCCTATATCAGGTATTGCAGCAGGCAATATTGTCGTTGCCTCAACAGGCACAAATAATACCATAATACAACCTTCTGTGGCCACAGACGCTATTGGCCAGACAACAGCAACTATCTCGTCAACAAAAGCTGAATCTAAGATCATATCAGTTACGATAAGCGGGACTGCTATTACCCAGTCAGCAAGTGTCACAGTCACCTACGCAGTTGTCTCTGCTGCTGCCTCAACTGTTACTTTACAATATAGCAGCATAGTTGCAGGGACTTCCACCGCAGTCAACATCACAGCCAAAGACGCGTATGGCAACCCAATATCAGGCATAGAAACAGCCAATATAGTAGTAGCGTCAACAGGCTCAAACAATACCATTACTCAGCCCGCATCAGCCACGAGTTCATCAGGCGTTACATACGCCACTTTTTCATCAACAAAGGCTGAAGAAAAGACCATATCTGTTACCATAAACGCAACGCCAATAAACCAAATTCAGACTTTGACCGTAATAAGTTACGACTTAGACCATTTCACAGTATCAGGCATACCAAGCCCGATAACAGCAGGCACTCCAGCCAATGCTGTCATTGTCACTGCCTTTGACCAGTACAACAATATAAAGGCAAACTCTGGGGATACAATTACCTTTTCATCTGACGATGGCCAGGCAATAATGCCGGCTGATTATACTTTCGTAGCAGGTGATTATGGTATTCATACATTTAGCGTTACTTTAAAGTCCTCAGGCACAAAATACGTAAGGGTAACAAGCGCAGGTAATCTCAAGACCGGCCAGCAGTCCAGCATTACAGTCAACACTTCTGTCATTGACCACTTCACAGTATCAGGCATACCAAGCCCGATAACAGCAGGCACGCCAGCTAATGCTGTCATAGTTGCAGCCCTTGACCAGTACAACAACACGATCACAAATTACGCGGGAACAATTACCTTTTCATCTGACGATACTCAGGCAACCCTGCCCTTAAACTACATCTTTGTGCCTGCGACTGATAACGGCGCGCATACATTTAGCGCCACGCTAAAAACTTCAGGCACAAAGTATGTAAGCGTAACAGGCGATACAAAGACAGGCCAGCAATCCGGAATTACAGTTAACACCGCCGCGTCAAATAAGCTTATCTTCACTCAACAGCCGTCCAGCCCAGCTACTGCTGGTGTTGCGTTTGTTCCCAATCAGCCTAAAGTTGCAGTGGCAGACACCTTTGGTAACACTATTACAACAGACAATTTAACTCAAATCACCTTATCGCGCGGCGCGACAGGCACAGATACTTTGCAAGGCGCAACGCTGACCTTGCCTGTCACCGCAGGCGTTGCTACATTCTCCGGCCTTTCCTACAACATGGCTGAGACAATGAATATTTTGGCGACTGATTATTCGCACGGTTTGCTCAAGACAACGGATGCTGATTTTACAGGCACAAAAACCAATACAGTAGTTTCAGGCAATTCAGTCAAGCTTCTTCCCACGACCTTTGGTTCAGGAGTTGATGGCGCGATAACAGTTTCGTCGATTAAGAATATAAACACAGATATCATTTCCGGCTCAAGGACACAGCCTGATGGTATCGCGTATAGCGTAGTAGGCCTTACAGCAAATACAGCGACACTTTCAGCTGCGCCTGCTGCAGGAGCTTTGAGCGCAGGCGATAAAGTTATGCTCATTAACTTGCAGGCAGATGGCACCAATTTGGCCAACGTCGGCAATTATGAATTCCTGGATGTGCAATCAGTTGTAACCGATGTTGTGACTTTTACCGGAAACAAGGCCAATTACTACGGCAACGGCGCGTCCGACGATACCAATATCGGCACTGCTACGACAAACCAAAGAGTTATTCTCCAGCGTGTGCCGCAGTATACGGATGTGACGATTGTCGCTTCTTCCCTTAACAGTCAACAGCTCTTAGCCACAGGCTCTGGGAATGTAGACCAGGCAGCCGGCCCAGAGATCCTTGCCTTGGCCAATGGCAAATACAGGGTTTATTATCTTTACAGCAATGGCACCTATGGGCAACTAGCCTACAAAGAGACCACAGACACTAATCCGCCGACAGCAGCGAATTTGGGCAGCCAACAGCTTTTAAATATCGGTTTCTCTGCGTTAGATCAGGCAGTAGGCCCAGAGATCCTTGCCTTGGCCAATGGCAAGTATAGGGTTTATTACGCTAAGGACTGGCAATATACCTGTGTTCCCGTTGGTTATGACACAGTTTGTTACAGGACTTATACGTTATGTTACAGGGAAACAACGGATACGAATATCCCAGAATCTTCTAATCTGGGCGCGGAAGTCAGCTTAGGCGTAGGCACAAGTGACGCGGATATAGCGGCTCATCCAGTTATTGTCCGGATGTCTGACAATAAATATAGGATATATTATGGTTTCTATAACGGTACCTATTGGCAATTAGTTTATAGAGAAACAACAGATACCAATCCTCCTGAACCTACTAATTTATGGGCTGCCCAAGGTTTGAACACCGGCTCATCAAGCGCGGATCAGGCAACCGGCCCAGAGATCCTTGCCTTGGCCAATGGCAAATACAGGATCTATTATCAATCCGGCTCAGGTGCTAACTGGCAATTAGCTTACAAAGAGACCACAGACACTAATCTGCCAACATCTTCAAATTTAGGCAGCCAGCAGCTTTTATATACCGGCTCAACATCTACGAATCAGGCAGGTGAACCACATATCCTTGCCTTGGCCAATGGCAAATACAGGGTTTATTATAATTACAACAATGGCACCTATTGGCAATTAGCATATAAGGAGACATCAGGCACTAATCCGCCTGACAGTGTTAATGGTTTCTTAACAGCTAATGCGTGGGATGGAACCAAAGGCGGGGTTCTCGCGTTCTTTGCCAACGGCACAGTGGATGTTCAGGGGCATATTGATATGACCGGGAAAGGGTATAGAAACGGAGAGACTGCATATCAAGGCGAATCCTATAATGGCCTAGGCTCTGCTTCATCATTAGCCAATCTGGGTGGTGGAGGCGCTAGCCCTGGCGGTGGTGGTGGCGGCGGATACGGAACATCTGGAGGCAATTTCGCAGCAGCCGGTGGAAACACTTATGGCTCTGCTAACTTAGCCCAACTATTTTTGGGTAGCGGCGGAGCCGGATGGGACGCCTTAAATAATGGCGCAGCTGGAGGTATTACATATCTTAAGGCAGGCTACGTAACCATTACCGGTGATATAACAAATAGTGGTAACGCTTATAATGCTCTTTACGGAGGAGGTTCAGGCGGCTCTGTTTATTTATCAAGCCTTTCGTTGAATTTGGGAAGTGGTTTAGTTACCGCTTCTGGAGGAAGTGGTATTGCCGCTGGAGCAGGCGGGGAGGGCCGCATTTATTTGAAGTCAGATAATATCACAGGCATGACTAGTCCGGCAGCTACGACAGAAGCATTAGGAGCAATAACTTATGCCTCTTCCGGCACGTTTGAATCCGTGGCGATTGATATGACTTCCGCGGCTAACTTTACTACTCTATCCTGGAATCCGTCAAGCCAGCCGGCCAATACAACTTTGGATCTTGAGGTTGCGGCAAATAATGACAATGCCACTTGGAATTATGCAACAGTTGCTAATGGAGGCAGTCTTTCAGGCTTTAATGGCAACCGCTACATCCGTTACAAGGCTAGCCTTGCCACAACTGATACTTCAGCCACATCTTCTTTAAATGAGATCGCCCTAAATTACGCCTCCTCAGGCGGCGCGGCATATACATCGGTTACATCAAATGATGTTGTTGTCAACGCCGGGCCTGCCACGAAGCTTGGTATTATAACTCAGCCATCAGCCATTGCTACCGCAGGTGTTGTTTTCGATCAACAGCCTCAGATCGCGGTGCAGGATGCAGGCGGCAATATTAAAGAGTCCGACAATACAACGTTGATCACGCTTACTCGCGGCTCACAGGGCACAGCTGCTCTACAGGGCGCGGCTCTTACTGTGCAAGTGCAAAACGGCGTTGCCACATTCTCCGGCCTTTCCTACAATAAGGTTGAGACTATGAATATGACGGCAACAGGCGGCGGCTATACTCAAGTTACAACAGATAGCGTTGCTGTAAGCCACGGTCCTGCAACTAAACTTAGCTTCACTACTCAACCAAGCGCAATTGCAGTAGCAGGCACAACTTTTGGCCAGCAGCCAATTGTCAAAGTGCAGGATGCCTATGATAATATTGTTGAAAGTGACGATACAACTAAGATAACTCTATCCCGCGGCGCAACAGGTACTGCTAGCCTGCAAGGCACGCCTTTGACTATTACCGCTACTGATGGCGTTGCCACATTCTCCGGCCTTTCCTATAACAAGGCTGAGACAATGAACATTTTGGCTCAGGATTATTCGCAGAGCTCATATACCTCTAATACAGACTTTACAGGCACTTTAACCAATGCAGCGGTTTGGGGCACAGGTTCAGGAGCCAGGGTGCAATTAACAAACAATTTTGTGACTGTTAACGCCTGGGATACGCAGTTACTAGCGGTTCCCGGAGCAGTCAGCTATGGGAGCGCTATGCTCCGCAATAGCGCAGACAATGACATATACGTGATGCGAGGCAATAGCTCCACCGGCTTCTACAAATATTCAATCTCAGGCAATTCCTGGACAACGCTCACAGCAGTTCCGGCAGCAGTCGGCAATGGCGGAGCCTTGATCAGAAACGGCGCTGACAATGACATATACGTGATACCAGGTGATTACACTACCGGCTTTTACAAATACTCCATCTCAGGCAATTCCTGGACAACGCTCACAGCGGTTCCTGCAATAGTCTACTTAGGCGGCGACATGATCCGCAACGCAGCTGACAATGACATCTACGTGATGCCAGGATGG